>Ga0075434_100004688_pt1 | contig 12350 bp, 11 predicted proteins | sample RhiMethybrSRZTD3_FD_75298 | JGI IMG/M metagenome (GOLD analysis project Ga0075434, IMG submission 75298) | Populus rhizosphere microbial communities from Tennessee, USA - Rhizosphere MetaG P. TD hybrid SRZTD3 | ecosystem: Host-associated > Plants > Roots > Rhizosphere > Soil | place: USA... | reverse complement strand
CTTGCCGAGGCCGCTCGAAGCGACGGCGGCGGCCAGCATCGCCGGCGATCCGTTCGAGAGCACCGCGCGCGGCCTGCCCGCGAGGCGCTCGAGCGCGGCCGGAACCTCCGGGAAGCACGCCAGCGAGAGGTACGCGTCCATCAGGCGCCTCACCTCGGCCGCCGGGGGTGTCAGGCCGAGCCGCCGTAGTGTGTGGCGGAGCGCCCCCTCGGTCACTGCCCAGAAGTCGACGTAGGTACCCATGAGCGCGCGCAGCCAAGTGTACTCGAGCTGCTTCTGCCGCCAGAGGGTCGACAGCGTCGCCGGATCGGCCGTAATCGCGCGGCCGGCTTCGGCCACGGAGTGAACGTCGAACAGCGTCCCGTACGCGTCGAAGACGTAGCCGCGGATCGAGCTCACTGCGTGACGGTGGACGTGCGGCGCGCGCGCTTCGTGGGGCGGGGCTCGGGCCGGGGCTCCGGCGGGGTTTCCAGCCCGGCCTCCACGAAGCCGTACTTCAGGAGCTTCTTGGCGTCGAGGAACGAGGCGGTGCGCGTGCGCGAGCCGAGCACGATCATGACGAACTGCTGTCCGTCCCGCCACGCCGACACCGCGAGATTGTAGCCGGCTTCGAGCGTGAAGCCGGTCTTCAGCGCCTGCACGCCCAGGGGGTCGTTGAATAGCGGGATGTGCCGCGCGTAGACACGTCCCCGGTAGACGAACGTCTGGCCGCCGAGCATCGGCCGCGAGGCGGGATGGTCGCGGAGCAGGCGTGAGATGAGCTGGGCGAGGTCGCGGGCGTTGCTCCGCTGGGCCGGATCCGGAAGCCCGTGGGGGTTCGCGAAGCGCGTGTTGTGGAGCTCCAGCTCCTGTGCCTTCGCGTTCATCCGGCCCACGAACGACCACTCGTCGCCGCCGAGCCGCTCGGCCAGCGCCGTCGCGGCGTCGTTCGCCGATGCGATCGCCACGCCCTCGAGGAGCACATGCAGCGGGACGGACTCGCCAACCCGCAGTCCCATCCGGGAGCGCGGCGTCAAGGCGGCGTACCGGCTGATCGTGACCAGCTCGTCGAGGTCCGCCTTTCCCCCCTCGATGTCCTCGAAGGCCAAGTACAGCGTCATCAGCTTGACGAGGCTGGCGGGAGCGCGCTCCTCGTCGGGATTCTTGGCGAAGAGGGTCTTTCCCTCGGGATCGAGCAGGAGCACCGCCTCCGCGGAGAGCAGCAGCGGGCGTCCGTCGGCAACGGGCCGCCCCTGCGCGGTCGCGATGAAGGGGGCCACGGCGGCAACAAGCACCGCCAGGACGGCGAGCATACGGCCTGGATGCACTGAGGAGATTCTAGCCAGCGGGCGACGGGGCGACCAAGGAAAAACCCCTCAGCGGACCGCTTGCTTCATCTCTTTCGACGGCTTGAAACGCGGGATGCGCCCGGCGACCGTCACCGTCTGGCCGGTGCGTGGATTCTTCACGGTCCGCGGTTTGCGACGCGCCACGGAAAACGTTCCGAAGCCGACGAGGGTGACCGGATCACCCCGCTTCAGTGAGGCGCGAATGCCCGCGAGCGCAGCGCGAAGCGCGCGCTCAGAGCCTGCCTTGGGCCACCCGGAGGCGTCGGACATCCGCTTGACGATCTCTGCTTTGGTCATCCCTGTTACATCCCGAACGCGCTCCGGGCCTGGTCCATCACGGTCTCGTCGATGGTGGAATAGCCGTGCTCGGCCGCGAAGCGCTCGATGGCGCGCCGGGCCATCGGCCGGATAAACGAAGGCACGCGCTCGACCCGCGCTTCGGCCTCCGACGTCCAGACAACGCCCGACGGCACCGCCGCAGGCGCCGCCTCGTTGACCATCGCGGCGAAGGGGCACGCGGGCGCCTCGCCGCCCGTGGCGACCTCGCCTTCGAACGCGTCGGTCCGCGGTGCGGCCATCATCGTCCGCACGTGCTCGAACGGCGCGGGCTTCTCCGTCGCACCGCCACCTATCTTGACGCCGAGGCTCCGCACCATCTGGGTTTCGAACGGATTGGTCAGCATGGCCACGCGGAACCCGCACTCGGGACAGCGGAAGGTGACGGTCAGCGAGCCCTCGTCGGGGCCCTCGGTGGAGTGCAGCTTCATCGGCTCGTCGCAATCGAGACACAAAAATTTCATGCCCCGGCATTCTATCACCGCGGCGCAGAGGGCGCTCGCTCGGGAAGGGGAGTCGTGCGAGCGTGAACACTCGGCGCGACGAAACCTGAAATGCGAACCGCAACAAACGGCGAAGGGTGGAGCCGGCGCTCGGACTTGAACCGAGGACCTGCGGTTTACGAAACCGCTGCTCTGCCAACTGAGCTACGCCGGCGTCCCAAGGAGCACTCTATCACGCGGGCGTCTTGACCGACTCGACCGCCGCCGGCGCCACCTCGGCCGGCAGCACGTCGTCGATCGCGGCGGCAGCAGAGCGACGATGGTCGGCGCCTTCGAGTCAGCCCGCGCACCACTGCCGGCTTCCGGAAATGACCCGCAAAGGTTGCGGGGTACGGCGAGCGTCGAGTCAGGCTACGCTCGTTAGACGATGCCCAATCGCGCGAAGGAAAGCTGGTCACGATACCGTCAGCAGATCGTGGTCGACGCAATCGAGGAAGCGATTCGCTCTGCGGTTCCACTCGGCTACACCGGACAGATGGTGGTGAAGGTTTCGGTCGAGGATGGCCGCGTGAAGGTCGAAGTTCAGCAGGAGCCCAAGACTGCGTGATCGCTCCAGGCTGGGATCACGGACACGATCTCACTCAGCGGCCCCGGGCTGGCTCACGTTGCCGTAGCGGTGGAGAATCTGCGAGACCGACTGTTCCCGGAGATACCAGCGGAGCTCCAGGCGCCCGTTCGCGAGGACGGGCGCGTCGATGACAGCGACCCCCGTGCCGTTGGCGGCGGCGCGGGCGGCCATCGAGATCCGGTCCCAGACGCGGACGCGCTCGGCGCCCGCCGGGTGGGCCAGCCGCTCGACGAATCCGGCTTCGGCCTCCACGACGACATCGACTCCGCCGTGCTCGGCCAGCCACGGCCACGGCCGTGAGTCGGGCGAGAGGCTTACCGTGAGGGGCGTTCCTGTGACGCCGGCGGCGAGCACGACCTGGCACAGCGCGACCCCGGTCGTGCCGCGCGCGATCACGCGGCGGCAGGGTCGGTAGCGAAACGCGTTGCGCTCGCCGCGGATCGCGCTCGGGTCGTGCTCGCGGCCAAAGTGCACGCGCCACGCGCGCACGTAGTCCGCGGCGCTCGCCGCCAACAGGCGTCCGTCCTCGTCCGATAGCTCCTCCATGCCGCGCGCGAGAAGCGCTGCGATCGGGTCCGGCAGCGGCTCGCCGTCGGCCGTCGGCAGCGACACCTGGCGCCAGCGCACGAGCTGGAGCACGTAATTGGGTCCGCCTGCCTTGGCGCCGGGCCCCGCCGACGAAGCCTTCCAGCCGCCGAAGGGCTGGCGGCCCACGATCGCCCCGGTGATCGGGCGATTCACATAGAGATTGCCGGCCTCGATGCGGTCGATCCAGCGCGTGATCTCGCGGTCGTCGAGCGTCTGGAGCCCGCTCGTGAGACCGAACGGCTGCGCGTTGGCCAGCTCGATCGCGTGGTCGAGATCCTCGGCGCGCATCAGTCCGAGGACGGGGCCGAAGCACTCCGTGCGGTGAAAGAACGAGCCGGGACGCACGCCGAGCTTGATGCCCGGCGACCAGAGACGCGGGTTGTCGGCGGCCGGGCGCGGCTCGAGCAGCCATTCCTCGCCTTCATCGAGCACCGTGAGCGCGCGGCGAAGCGCTGCGCCCGGCGTCTGGGTCAGGGGAGTGACGCGGCTTGTCCACTCCCAGACGCTCCCCACGGTGAGGCTCGCTGTGGCGTCGTGGAGCTGGCGCCGGAAGTCGGCGTCGTCGTACACCTCGGCCTCGCAAACGGCGAGGCTGGCGGCCGAGCATTTCTGGCCGTTGTGACCGAAGGCCGAGCGGACGAGATCGCGGATGGCCTGGTCGCGATCGGCGAGGGCGGTGACGACGATGCTGTTCTTGCCGCTCGTCTCTGCGAACAGCGTGAGATCGGGTCGCCAGCTCTGGAACAGGCGCGCGGTCTCGACGGATCCGGTGAGGACGATGGCGCCCACGCGCGCATCCGTGATGAGCCCGCGGCCGATCTCGTCGTCGGGGCAGGGTAGGAACTGGAGCGTTTCACGCGGGATGCCGCCGTCCCAGAGACAGTTCGCCAGTCGCCAGCCCACCAGCACCGCCTCAGGCGCCGGCTTCAGCACGACCGCATTGCCGGCCGCCAGCGCGGCGAGCACGCCGCCCGCCGGAATCGAGAGCGGGAAATTCCACGGCGGGGTGACGACCACGATGCCGAGCGGCTCCATGCCGCAGTCGACGGTCTCATCCGCAATCTCGCGCAGCGTGCGGGCGTAGTACCGCGCGAAGTCGATCGCTTCCGAGACCTCGGCGTCCGCCTCGGTCACCGTCTTGGCGCCGTCGACCATCATCGCGCCGATCAAGTCGCCGCGGCGGCGACCGAGCTCGACCGCGGACGCTTCGAGCCTCGCGCCGCGCCTCTCGGCGCCGAGCGCCGCCCACGCCGGCTGCGCGCGCAGGGCCGCGGCGAGGGCTCGATCGACATCCCCGCGGTCTGCCAGCGCATAACGATAGGCGGGCTTTCCGGGATGCGAGGGATCGAGTCCCTCCACCTGCCGCGCTCCCGGAGTGAAGTGGCCGTCGATCTCGAGCGGAATGTCTTCCGGCGTCCGCGCCTGCCATTCGAGGACGACGCGCTCGATCCAGGCGCGGTTCGCCGCCGAGGTCCAATCGGTATCGGGCTCGTTGGCGAACCTCGGGTCGGCGGGATGCACGATCGACGCGGGGCGCGCCCTGTCCGCTTCGATGTCTCGGTTCTGGGTCCGGCGGGGTGCGTCGGACAATCCCTCGATGCGCTCGAACGCGGCCAGGAAGCGATCCCGCTCGGCGGTCCACTCGGGCGAGCCCGGCTCGAGGTCGAAGACGTGGCGCAGAAAATTCTCGGGGGCCGTGTTCTCGTCGAGACGGCGAACGAGATACGCGATGGCGCTGTGGAAGTCCTTGGCGCGTACGACGGGCGCGTAGAGCAGCAGACCCCCGGCGCGCGCCTGCACCGCTCGAGCCTGGTGATTCGCCATGCCTTCGAGCATCTCGAACTCGACCCAGGGCTCGACCCGACGCGCCTCGCGCAGCACGAGACCGTAGGCGATGTCGAAGAGATTGTGACTGGCGATTCCCAGATGCACCGCCTCCGCGTGCTCGGGCCGGCAGCCGAACTCGAGCATGCGCTTGTAGTTCGCGTCCACCTCCGGCTTCGTTTCGTACGGCGCCTGCGGCCAGCCGTGCACCGCGGCCTCGATGCGCTCCATGGCGAGATTCGCGCCTTTCACGATGCGCAGCTTGATCGGCGCGCCGCCGCGCGCCCGCCGGGCGCGCGCCCACTCGGTGAGCACGCGCTGCGCGCGATGTGAGTCGGGTAGATAGGCCTGGAGCACGATGCCCGCGCTCAGCGCCAGGAACTCCGGCTCGCCCAGGACCTCGCAGAACGCAGTCGTCGTCAGCTCGAGGTCGCGGTATTCCTCCATGTCGAGGTTGATGAACTTCGGTGCGACGCGCCCGTCGGTGTACCGGTAGTGATGGCGAGCTGCCGTCCGGTAGAGCGTGCGGAGCCGCTCGGCCACGCGGGCGACCGTCGCGCGAAAGGCGACCAGGTCGATCTGGCTGAAGACCGAGGAGACCTTCACCGAGATGTACTCGACGTCGTCGCGAGCGAGCAGCGCGAGGTAGGCATCCAGCCGGCGGGCAGCTTCGGCCTCGCCCAAGATGGCCTCGCCGAGCTGGTTGAGATTCAGGCGCAGGCCCGCGCTCCGTCGCGTCTCGAGATACCGGCGCAGATCTTCTTCCTCGCCGGGCAGGATGACGTTCTGCGTCTCGTGACGCAGCCGGTTCACGATGGGCGGAACGACCAGGCTCGGCAAATAGTGCGCCATGGCGCCGCCCAGGAGGAGCGCGACGCGCTCCCACCAGTCCATGTATTGCGGCACGCCGTAGCGCTCGAGCAGGTAGGCGAGCTGGTCGGCGATGCGCTCGGGCCGGTGGCTCCGGAAGGCCTGATCGGCCAGTGCGATCGTCAGCTCCTTGCCGTGGGGGTCGGCCATCATGCGCGCGAGCTTCCGGGCCTGCGCGTGCTCATCCGGCGTCTGCTGCGCTCGCGCCTCGCGCAGCAACGCCTCGGCCAGCTCGACGGCCCGATGGGCGAGGTCTTCGTGCATCCCCGAGCCCAGTGTACTCGCGCCCCTTCGCGTCACCGACTCTCGCGGTGCTTGGCGCGAGCGACGCGCAGAGCGTAAAATCTGGCCGCTTCAACCTGGTGAGCGGGAGGCGTCCGTTGGCGATGCATCGAGTGTGGCTTCCCTCCGTGCTCCTCGCCCTGATGCTCTCGGGATGCGCGACGACCGACGTGAAGCTCAAGCTGCCGCCGACTGGACTGCCCACGGCCATCCCCGGAGGTAGCCAGAGACAGATCGTCTTGACGATGCCCTTCGCCGACGCGCGACAGGTCCCGACGCTCTGCGGCGTGCAGAAGAGCGGCTACGGCGACGAGACCGCGACGGTGTACTGCGAGGACGATCCGGCGGGCTGGATCGCCCACGTGCTCGCCGCCGAGCTCAAGAAGTCGGGCTTCACCGTCCTCTCCCCGGAGGAGGGCGCGCGTGACACTGGGTGGGTGCGTACGCGTCGGGTGAAGAATCGGTTGGTGGCAGCGTCGCCACGCCCGATCAGGACATCGTCGATGAGCTCGGCCGAGCGCTCGGTGTCGAACAGGCATCGGATGCGCCGGTGCGGACGTCGGAAGAAATTCTCCGCGAGCGTGACCGTTTCCGGTGGCACCTCGAGCGCAAGGCGGCGGACGCGGACGAGGGACGGACGCGGGCGAGACGCTCTTGAGTGAGCCACCGCAGAAATGAGGAACCGGGCGCCTGATCCTGGGATCAAGGCGCCGACGCCGGTTCCGACCTTCCAAGCTTGGCACCCGAAGCTGACAAAGCGTAAAATCTGGCGGCCCCGCTCTGCCGAGGAATGTCGTCCAGGGCGATGCGGGGGCCCTCGCCCTGATCGAAATCGATGAGAGGTGGCCCCATGCAAGGAATCGGTCGGCGTGAGGAGATTCCAGTTCCTGGAATGCCCGAGCCCATCAGCCACTTCACGAACGTCGTCCGCGCCGGACAGCTCGTGTTCGTGTCGGGCTGCGTCGCGTCGGACGAGGCCGGGCGCACGGTCGGCGGCAACGACGCGACGGCCCAAGCGCGCCAGGTTCACGAGAATCTGAAGCGTTGTCTCGCGGCGGCCGGCGCGACGTTCGCCGACGTGTGCAAGGTGACCGTCTTTCTCAAGAACATCGCCGACCGCGAAAAGGTGAACATCGCCCGCAAGGAATACTTCGGACGCCATCGGCCCGCGAGCACGCTGGTCGAGATCTCGCGTCTGGTCCGGGACGATCTACTGGTCGAGATCGAGGCGGTCGCCGTCCTGCCGGATTGAGCGGTGGCCGATTCAGAATCCCTCTGCAATCAGGCCCAGGCGTGGGCGAGGCAGGGCCGCTACCCGGAAGCCGAGGCGGCGTATCGCGAGGCAATCCAGACCGAGCCCGATCGACTGAAGGCCTACCTCGGGCTCGGTCTGGTACTCCGTCGCCAGCGGCGGTCGGCGGAATCGGAAGCCGTGTTCAGGCACGCCATCCTCCTCAAGCCCGATGGCGTCTCGGCCCACATGGAGCTGGGCGGAGCCCTCTTCGAGCAGGCGCGCTATCCCGAGGCGGCGGCGGCGTACCGCGAGGCGATCCGGCTGCGGCCCGACTTCGTCCAGGCGCACGTGAGCCTGGGGCTGGCGCTCGCGCGCATGGGAACCTACGGAGAAGCCGAGTCCGCGTTCCGGCAAGCGCTCAGCCTGAACCCGAAGGACGCGACCGCGGTCGCGAACCTCACGACCGTGCTGCGTCGCCAGCGCAAGGTGGCCGATGCCGAGGTGGTGCAGCGTGAGGCGCTCGCGCGCGAGGTTGACCCCGCGGCGGTCCGCCGCGACCTCGGCGACACGCTCTACGAGCAAGGGAGGTACGCGGAGGCCGCGGTGGCGTACCGCGAGTCGCTCGCCCTCGCACCGAACGACGCGAAGACGCGGCGCGGCCTCGGTCTCGCCCTCGAGCGCGGCGGTCGGCTGGCCGAGGCCGCCGGAGCATACCGTGATGCCATCCAGCTCCGCCCGGACGACCCCGCGCTGCGCGAGCGACTGGGCGTCGTGCTGCGCCGCCGTCACCGCGATGCCGAGGCGGCCTCGGCCTTTCGCAACATGCTCCGGCTCAATCCCGACGACGCTCGTGGGCACCAGCATCTGGCGGTGACGCTCGAGCGACTGGGCCGCTACGACGAGGCGGTCGTTGCGTTCCGAGAGGCGCTTCGCCTGCGCCCTTCGTATCTGCACGCCTACCTCGGTCTGGCGGCGACGCTTCGCCGGCTGGGCCGGTGGGCGGAAGAGGCGGAGGTGTACGCGGACGCCCAACGCGTCGGTCCCGACAACCCCGACCTCTACGCGGGTCAGGGGCTGGCCCTCGGCGCCCTCGGCGATTACACCGGGGCCACCGCGGCCTTCAGGCGGGCGCTCGTGCTGAGACCGACGGACGGCGACGTGCACTACGAGCTCGGCGTCGCGCTCGGCCGGCGCGGCCGCCACGCCGAGGCGGAGACGGCGCTGCGGACGGCCGTCGGGCTTCGGCCTGATCTGGTGAAGGCGCGTGCCAACCTCGCGCTCTGCTTGGGTCGTCAGGGTAAGCACGTCGAGGCCGAGGCCTCGTACCGCGAGGCGATCGCGTTGCGGCCGAAGAATCCAGTGCTCCGTCGCGGGCTCGGCGTCGCGCTCTACTGGCAGGCGCGTTACGCGGACGCCGAGGCCTCGTTCCGCGAGGCCATCGGTCTCAGGCCCGACTACGCGCGGGCGCACGGCGATCTCGGCGAGATTCTCGCCGAGCAGCATCGCTACGCCGAGTCCGAGACCGCCTATCGCGCCGCGATCCGAATCAATCCGGAATCCCGCAAGGCTCGCACCGCGCTAGGAAGCGTCCTGCTGGCGCAGCGACGGTATGCCGAAGCGGTGGAGGCCTGCCTCGAAGCTATCCGGCTCAACTTCGACGAGGCCCACGCGCATCTCGACCTGTGGGACGCGCTCGAAGCCCTCGGAAGATTTCACGACCTCGAAGTGGCCGCGCGCGCCGTCATCGAGCGGAAATCCGACCACGCCGATGCCCATGCGCGCCTCGGCCTCGCGCTGTATGCCCAGGGACGCTACGCCGAGTCGGTGAGCGCCTACCGGGCCGCCGTCGACCGCCATCCGGAAATCCCGCGGTTTCGGGATGGTCTAGCGGCGGCCCTACGGAAGACGCAGTAGCCGCCGGAACTCCTCGAGGTCGCCGCGGGGAACGTCGGGACGCTGACGAAGCTGCTCGAGAACCTGCGCCGGGTTCTCGTCGATCGCGCGGCTGACGCTGACGCACGTCTTGACCAGGCGGCGGGCCTCCTTCTCGGCCTTGGCGGTGGCGACCGCTCCGGCGAGACGTCCCGCCAGGGCCAGGATGTTGCTGTCGAGCTTCACGAACCCCGTCAGGGCGGGTGAAATGAGACCATGGCCCGCCTCGGCCGGGCTGACGCGGTACTCGAGGACCAGCACAGCCTGCCCCTGGATGCTCGGGAAGAATCCCGCCTTGTAGTGGCCGCGCGCATAGACCACGCGGGTGCCGGGCGCCGCGTATTCGATCGTGAACTGGCCCACGACCCCCCAGCCGTCGTCGAACCAGAGTCCCCCATCGGGCGCCCGCCAGACGCGGTAGCGGCCCAGCCGGAGCGTCCGCGTGAGATGCGTCGCGAATTCGGGATGGTCGAGCAAGAACTCCAGGACGTCGTGGCGGGCCAGGAACGGCTCGGCCGACGCCGACGCGCTCACCGTGGAAGTGTCGGCGAGCTCTTGAAGCCGGGCGCGCGCGGCCGGCGGGATGTGCGCGGGAAGGCTTCGTGAAGTCGCGGCGCCGAGCGCGGTCGACGCGAGAAGCATCGCCGCGACCGCGGCAAGAATCCAAGCTACCCGGGTGCGGTGCCTGGACAACACGTCCGGGCCAGTATAACCTCTCGGCCCAACGGCACGATCCGCCCCGAACGCGCCGCACCCCGTGTAGGGGTGCAGGGGGCCGTATGTATCAGTACCTCTACGCGATCGCCGACCGCCTCCCCGCAGCGTGGCGTCCGCCGGAGACGAGCGTTGGGGGGCCCGTTGTCCTCCGACGCCTGGGTGACCTGACTGTGGTCGGGTGCGCCCTCGATCACGCACCGGTGGCCAATGCCAGGACGCTCGCCGTCCACCACGACGTCGTCGCTTCCACGCTGGAGGCCGCTGCCACGCTGCCGTTCAGGTTCGGCACCGTCGTGGCGGCGGCCGATCTCGACGCCTGGCTCGACGCCCACGCCCCGCTCATACGGGCGACGCTCGGTCAGCTTCGGGGCTGCGTCGAGATGAGCGTCAAGCTCCTACGCCTGCACTGCGGGCACTCGATCGAGCGGACCTGCCGCGAGTGCGCCGACGGCGCTCCCGGGGTCGTCCAGCTCAGAGAGCTCGCCGAATTGCTCGTGACACAGGCAGGGGTGGAGCGCTGGCGCTACCGGTCACCGGCCAGCGGCGGCAACGTCGCGGGGGCGGTCGCCTTTCTGGTCCCGCGGTTGGAAGTCGATGCCTTCCTGACCCGGATCGCCCCTATCGCGTCGCGTGCACCGGGGATTGCCGTCGTGCCAACCGGGCCATTGCCTCCGTACTCGTTCGTTCCGGTGTTCGACCGCTTCCCGCTCGCCAGCCTCGCGAGTCCTGGTTCGCCCCCGGGACGCCTGGCGTGCTGACCACCGCCTTGTCCGCCACAGCAATGTGGGATAGGCTTGGCGCCGCTCGTGACCGGACTCGCCGCGCGTCGGGAACGTGGAGCGAGTTCGTGGTGAGGAGCGAGTTCGTGGTGAGGAGGGCCCGATGCAAAGACTCCAGCGTTCCGCCGTCGAGAGCCTGATGGAAGGGCGCTCCGACACGACGCTGGAGGCGGCCCTCGAGGTGTTCGAGGTCTTCGCCAGCGGGTCGCTCACAGACGAGGTCTACATTCTGGACGACGTCGGCGGCAAGCGCATCGCGATTGCCCCGACCGCGCTCAAGGACAAGTATCGGCGGGGGTGAGCCATGGCCATCATCGTGATGTCGCACCAGATGGGAGCGGGCGGCCCAGAGATCGGTATGGCGCTGGCACAGCGGCTCAGCTATCGCTACGTCAACCAGGAGCTGCTGCTGGACGCGGCGCGCCGCTACGGGCTCGCGGAGGACAAGCTCTCGCATCTCGACGAGTCGAAGCCGACGCTGTTCGAGCGCTTCGACACCGAGACGCGCCACCACATCACCGTGCTGCAGACGACGTGCCTCGAGTTCGCCGAGGACGACAACGCCGTGCTGATGCGCGGCGGCGGTCAGTGGCTGCTGCGCGGCGTGCCCCACGTCCTGCGCGTCCGGATCATCGCTCCGTTCGAGCACCGGGTGAAGCAGTGGGTCAAGCGCACGGCCGAGATGACGGGCGAGACGCCGAACCAGCGCGCCGCGGCCGAGCTTGTGCGCCGGGACGACGCGGAGAAATCCGGCAGGATGCGATACCTCTATGAAGTGGACATCGCCGATCCCACGCTCTACGAGCTGACGGTCAACACCGAGAAGATGAAGTACGACGCGGTGGTCTCACTCTGCGAGGGGCTGGTGCGCCGTCCCGAGATGGTGACGACCGATGCCGGCCGCCAGATGGTCGCATCGCGGGCCCTCGCGTCCCGGGTGCAGGTGGCGCTCGCGACGCATCCGGAGACGCGGCGCTACCGGATCACCGTCGAGGCTCATGGCGGTGTGGTGACCCTCGAGGGGACCGCGGCGCTCGAGCGTGCAGTCGAGGTGGCGCAGAAGGTGCCCGGCGTTCGCGAAGTCAAGACGCAGCAGGTCGAGATTCCGCCGATTCCTCCTTTCGTCGCATAGCCCCGGGTTCCGGCGAGCGGGTCGGGGCGGGCGGCCGGGGTCGAGACGACCACGCGGCACGTGTGCGCTGGCCCGCGACGGCTGGGCTCCATCCCGGCGCTCGACTTCCGATATCGCTTCTCGGGAACGGGTCCCTTCGACCTCGGCCGCCCGCCCCGACCCGCTCGCCGGCTCGCCTGGCGATAACCCAGTCAGAACGACAACCCAGCTAGTCGGGCCTCGGCGCTTGCCCGACTTCGAATCCGTGACGTCGTTCT
>Ga0075434_100004685_pt1 | contig 12358 bp, 9 predicted proteins | sample RhiMethybrSRZTD3_FD_75298 | JGI IMG/M metagenome (GOLD analysis project Ga0075434, IMG submission 75298) | Populus rhizosphere microbial communities from Tennessee, USA - Rhizosphere MetaG P. TD hybrid SRZTD3 | ecosystem: Host-associated > Plants > Roots > Rhizosphere > Soil | place: USA... | reverse complement strand
GGCGACGGGCGACGGGCGACGGGCGACGGGCGACGTCATCCCGAGCGCAGCGAGGGATGACAACCGCTCAGAATGACACCCGGCTCGCCTTGAATTGTCAGAATTCGATAAGACCGAGACCCCGGAGGTACTGCTTCGAGATGTCCGCCGACTCCTTCGGCGAGCGCACCTTGTCGGGCACCTCATCGAGCTCGACGATCGCCCAGCCGTCGAACCCGACCGCCTTGAGTGCGTCGAACACACCCGGCAGGTTGACACGTCCGCGTCCGAGCTCCACGAACCGGTACGAGTCCGGCGCGCCGCCCGGCACGGGACTCTCGACATCCTTGATATGGAGAAAGAGCAGCCGACCCGCATAGGTCCGCACCGCCTCCACCGGGTCGCCTCCAGCCTGCGCGTAGTGTGCAACGTCGAGCCCCATCCTGACGAGCCTCGAATCCGAGGCGTCCATCACGCGGCGAACCTCAGCCGGTGACTGGCTCAGCGCACCCATGTGCGGGTGGAGTGCGAGCGTGATGCCGACATCGGCGGTGCGGCGACCGAGCTCGCTGAGTGCCCAACCCATGCGACGATAGTCATCGGGCACGGGCTCACGGCCGGCGGGCCGCTCATCGGTGACCTGCAGATAAAGACCGCCGACTTGCCGGAGAAACCGCGCGTTGCTCATGTGGAGCGCGAGGTTCGCGTCGAGCTTGGCCGGGTCGCGCGTAATGCTCCCGCTCGACAGCGTGACGAGCGTGAGCTTTCGGGACGCGAGCAGGGCTTTCAGCTCGTCAGGTTTCTCACCCCACCGCCGCACGGCGGAATCCCGCAGCTGAATGCCGCCAAAACCCAAGGCGGCAATGTCGTCGATGGCCTGCGGGTCGTCCCCGCCCCAGGTGATCGCCGCGTAGCCGTATCGAATGTGGGCAGCCGAGGGCCGCGACGCGCCTAACGCGCGCAACGCCGCTGGCCCGCTGTACGCCATTGCGGCGAGCGCGCCACCGCCTTCGCGGAGGAACTCCCGTCGATCGAGCGTTCGAGTAGGTGGTGTATTGGGCACGATGGAAGTTGCAGAGACCGCGGGAAACCTGCCAGAACCCGGCGCCGGCCGGCGACCGCCAAAATCGGACGCGCGCGAAGCAAGGCTTCGTCAAGCCGGTGGGCCATTACCGTTAGGCGCTTGCCGGGGAAGACGAAGGCTGAACGTGCTCCCCTCGCCCGGTGCGCTCGTGACCGTGATGTCGCCGCCAAGGAGATGCGCCAGCCGCCGGCTGACGCTCAACCCCAGTCCAACGCCTTCGGGCCGCTCATGGCTGATCGAGGTCGCTTGCCAGAAAGTCTCGAACACGTGCGCTAGATCCGCGCTCGCGATCCCGCGGCCCGTGTCGCTCACATCGACCACGACGAGCTCTCCTTCCCCGCGAAGCTGACACCGCACCGAACCACGATCCGTGAACTTTCCGGCGTTCGTCAACAGGTTCAGCAGGATCTGGCGAACCTTCGTCACGTCGGTGGCAAGCTCGCTCGGTTCGCGCGGAAGCTCCACCGCCAGGGCCAGCCCTTTCGCTGCCATGAGCGGTTCGACGAGGGCCGTCGCGTCGGTCACGATCGTTCGCGCGTCGACATGCTCGACGCGGACGTCCTCGTGCCCGGTTTCGATGCGAGACAGGGACAGGATCTGCTCGATGAGCGTGAGCAGGTGCGTGGCGCTCGCCTTCACGCGTCCGAGCTGCCTCGCCTGAGCGTCGTTCAGTGGTCCCGTGACGCCGTCGGCGAGCAGCGACACGTACCCAATGATCGCGTTGAGCGGTGTGCGGAGCTCGTGCGACATGACGGCCAGGAAGTCGGACTTCGCGGTGCTCGCCGCTTCCGCGTCGCGTCGTGCCGCGCGCTCGCGCACGAGGCTCGCGGCTCGCTCGTTATCCGCTCGGCGCCGCTCGCACACGATGGCGGCGAGCACGAGGCTCGTGAGCGTCGCCACGCCCATGAACGCGCCAAGATGTGCGAGGCTCCACCCGAGCGTTTCCCGCGCGAAGGGGCCGGCACCGCGACTCGTCCACCACGTGGCGAGCGCCGCGATCACGACGGCGGCCGTTGCCGCACCCCGTTGCTCGAAGCTGAAGGCCGCCCAGATGAGCAGCGGGAGCGCGATGTACGCGAGCGGCGCCGTCACGCGGCTGGGCAGCACCCCGCCGAACACGAGGAAGCTCGCGATGCTCGTGATCGTAATGAGCGCCGCGGCCTCGAGGATTCGTTTGGCCGACGCTCGACGCGGCGGCCGCGTGACCCACGCGAGGATGAGCGGCGCCACGAGCAGAATGCCCATCGCATCGCCCCCCCACCACGTGAACCAGGCTCCTGCGACTCCGTTTGTCGGCAGGCCGCCGGCGAACAGGAGACCCACGACGCCGATCGTGGCGCTTACCACCGGGGCCACGATCGCGCCCAGCACCGTGAGGGCGAGCACGTCGCGCGTGCGCGCGAGCGACGAATCGAAGTCGTTCAGGCGCTCGAGGAGAGTCGCCGCGACGACCGCCTCCAGGGGATTGCCAACAGCGGTGAACCACGCGATTGCAATCGGCGCGTCGGTGGTGGCGTTCGCAGCGAACGCACCGAGGGCCACTCCGGGCCAAACGCGCCGGCCGCGGAGCAATATCGCCGCGACCGCAACGCCGGACGGCGGCCAGACGAGCGTGACGGTCACGCCGACCGTGGCCAGGGCCAGCCCGAGCTTCGCCGCGAGGAAGTAGGCGACCGCAACGCCGGCAGCCCACGCCACGTCGACTCGTCTGAGTGCCATGTGGAGCCTAACGCGCCTCACTCGTCAGTGGTACCGCGCACCGCATCAGAGATCTCCGCGCTTCATGGCATCCACGGCGTAGTGACACGCCCGCGCCGTCAACGCCATGTACGTGAGCGACGGGTTCTGGTTTCCGCTCGACGCCATGCATGCCCCATCCGTCACGAATACGTTAGGCACGTCCCACGCCTGATTCCAGCCGTTCAGCACCGAGTCTCGTGGATCGCGGCCCATTCGCGCGGTCCCCATCTCGTGGTTCGTATTGCCCGGCGTGCTCGGCCCACGTCCGTCCGGGCGAATGTCCTTCGCGCCTGCTGCCTCCAGCAGCTCGGCCGCGGTGACGTTCATGTCGCGGTGGATCGCCAGCTCATTGTCGCCCCAGGCGCACTCGATGTGAAGCGTGGGGATTCCCCACGCGTCCACGAGCGTCGGGTGCAGCGTCGCCCGGTTCTTCGGATTGGGCAGCATTTCTCCGAAGCCGCCGAAGCTCATCGTCCAGTCCCCAAGCCGCGTGAGGCGTTCCTTGAAGGCGAGGCCGATTCCGGGCGCTCGGGCACTCGCCTCCCAACCCGCACGGCCGGCACCACCCTGAAACCCGTAGCCGCGAACGAAATCCGCGTGTTTCGTGGTCACGTTGCGGAAGCGCGGGACGTAAACCCCGTTCGGCCGCTGGCCGATCGTCCGGCGATCGCTCCAGCCGTCGAACGTCCCGCTCGCGCCGCCCCCCTTGATGTGGTCCATGATGTTCCGGCCGACCTGCCCGCTCGAGTTCGCGAGGCCGTCGGGATGGCGTGACGTGGCCGAGTTGAGCAGGAGCCTCGCACTCTCGAGCGCGGACGCGCACAGGAACACGACCCGCGCGGTGTACTCCCGCGTCTCGCGGGTCCGTGCGTCCACCACGAGCACGCCCGACACGCGATTGGTGCGGTCGTCGAGCACGAGGCTACGCGCAATGCTGTATGGCATGAGCGTTAGGCGCCCCGTCGCCTCGGCCGCCGGCAGCGTGGCGTTGACGCTGCTGAAGTACGAGCGCGTGACGCACCCGCGGTGACAGGGCCCGCAGTAGTGACAGGCGGCACGGCCGTTGTGCCGTTCCGTCAGCACCGCCACTCTGCCGATCGTGAGCACGCGGTCCCGCCCGAACTTCGCTGCCATGCGATCGCGTACGTGCGACTCCACGCAGCTCATCGCCATCGGCGGGAGGAATGGGCCATCCGGCAGGTGCGCGAGCCCCTCGGTCTGCCCGCTCACGCCGATGAATCGTTCGACGAGATCGTACCACGGCGCGATGTCGGCGTACCGAATGGGCCAGTCGACGCCGACGCCATCGCGCAGGTTCGCCTCGAAGTCGAGGTCGCTCCAGCGATAGACCTGGCGGCCCCAGATGATCGACTTGCCGCCCACCTGACGGGCGCGAAACCAGTGAAACGCCTTGTCGCGAGGCGTCGAGTACGGGTTGTCGACGTCGTCCACCCAGAACTGGTGGCTCATCTCGTCGAAGGTCACCGAGTTGCGCTGCACGGCCTGACGGCGCGCGACCATTTGCCGGTCACCCAGCCCGCGGAAGGGCATCTCCCACGGCGGCGTGTGCTCGCGGAAGTCCTTGTTAGGCACGATCGGCCGGCCGGCATCGAGGACGAGCGTGCGCAGCCCGAGCTCGGTCAGCTCCTTCGCGGCCCAGCCACCTGTCATGCCCGACCCGACGACGATGGCGTCGTAGTCCGGCGCACGGCGCGACACGGCTCAGCCCTCCCGCGCGCCCACGGGCGCGCAGCCGTCGTATCGAGTGGGCCGAGGCCAGGCGCCGAAGGTGCGTCGCATCGCGACTTCCGACGTGCAGTAGCCGAACACCGTCGTGTACTTCAACATCGCGAACCAGTGCTCGTTAGGGTTCTGGCCGCCAGCGCGGCGACGCGCCGACACGTCGTCGTCGAACGCGGTGAGCACCGCCACCTGGTCGCGCTCGTCGCAGTCGGCGAAGTCCTTACCGTGCCGGGCGCGGCACCGGGCATCCAGCTCCCGGAGGCCGGCGAGAAACCGGTTGCGCTCGTCGGGATTGTACCAGTCCGCCAGCATCCGGTCGATGAACGAGACGACATCGGCGTCCGTGGCGCCCGGCGTGTCGCTCGCCGGGATGATCCGTTCGGCAGCCAGGACCACCGTGCGACGCGCATGTGCGTCGAGCGCACCAGACGCCTGCTGCCCGTTGGCCCGACTTTCGTGCACGTGCACGCCGAACGCGAGAAGCTCGTCGGGCATGACACCGTCGAGGCACTTTAGCCCCGCCGTCGCCACCAGAAACCGAATGAGCTCGCGTCGTTCCATTGGACCGTCGTCGGGTTGGGGCTAAACTCACCTCGCTGAAGGTGCAGTCGGATCCTCTCCTCCACCAGCCAGGACCACGATACGACCGGACGCGCAGCGATGTCGATCCTCACGGTGCTCGAATGGCTCGCGGCCACGCGGTGGAGCGTCGCATTGCACGAGTCGGCCTTCGTGTGGCCACTGATTGAATCGGTCCACGTGCTGTGCCTCGCGCTGTTTGTCGGCACTGCGGCGATGCTCGACCTGCGGTTGCTCGGTGTCTCCATGACCCATATCCCGGCTTCGGCATTCACGCGACGCCTGCTGCCGTGGACGCGCCGTGGGTTCGTCATCATGGTGGTCACCGGAGTGCTGCTGTTCACCGCCACGCCGGTCGCGTACTACAACAGTCTGTTCTTTCGGATCAAGCTGACCGTGCTCGCGGTGGCCGGGTTCAACGTGTGGTTCTTCCACGCGCGCACGCGTCGGCGCATCGCCGACTGGGACTCTGCCGTCATGCCACCCACCGCCGCTCGCGTGGCGGCGATCGTGTCTCTCGGCGCGTGGACTGGAGTGGTGATCGCTGGGCGGCTGGTCGCCTACGAGGAGACGCCAACACGCCTTCTGGCACGCATTTCACCGTGGATCTTCCCCGCTATCGAGTCGGGGCACCTGCTCGGGTTGTGCGCACTGGGCGGTACGTTGCTGATCGTCGACCTCCGGATGCTCGGTGTCGGCCTAACGAATCAGTCGCTGGGCACGCTTGCCGCTGCGGTGCACCCCTGGCTCAAGGCGAGCCTCGCGTTGATCGTATCGACCGGAATCCTGCTCTTCACGTCGGAGGCGGGGAGGGTCCTGCACACCCCGTCATTCTGGGTGAAGATCGTCACGCTGCCCGGGGCCATTCTCTACACGTTCACGGTGCGGAGACGCGTCGCCGCGCAGTCGGGGCCCAACCCATCGCGCCTTACCCGGGTCACCGCCAGCGTGTCGTTGCTGCTGTGGTTCACCGTGGCCGCGGCGGGTCGCTGGATCGGCTTCTCATCGTGAGCGATCAAAGGCGCCAAATGATCAGAGGCCTAACGACTAGACGCCCACCACGTGACGGCGACCGATACGAATGCGACGACCTCGATCGCGGCAGCGGACGCGAGGCACGCGCGCGCGGCTCGCGTCGGCGCGAACAGTCCAGCGAGGAGAAAGAACAGCGCCAACATCGGAGCGGCAAGGATCCTGAGCGGCGTCAGCATGGCCCACGACTGGAGGACCCCGCTGCCAGTCGCCGACCGCGTCGCGAGGAACGCCACCGACGCCAGAATCGCCGTCGCCGCGGTCGCGAGACCTCCGATCGAAAGGATTCTCCAGAATCCCCCATGCGCTCGCAGGAAGAAAAGCGCCGCCCCCGTCGCGGGAACCGCACCGACGCCTGCTACCCCGAGAAACAGGAGGCTGTCGCCGAAGGCGTACATTCCCCCGTAGGTCTGGCGATCCAGGCCACTGGTCGCGGCGATGTAGATGTGAACGACGAGCGACGCGGCCGCCACCGCCGCGACGTATCCCGCGACTACTATGCCCGCCTTCGCTGCTGGTCGCATTGTCATCGGCTAATGACGAGCCATTCCAGCCGATAGGCACTGAGAGATTGACCGACAGCCAACGACTGAGCAACTCAGCCATCAGCTCAAACGGCCTTGGTTCCTCCGCCGTTCGAGCTGATGGCTGATGGCTGCTCGCTACGGAACGATTTGCGGCTTCCCGATCTGATATTCCTTCGGCGGCTCCGCGCCCTGCAGGTTCTTCACGAAGTAATCCCACCGACGCCGCATGACATAGTTGTTGTCCACGCCATACCCGTGCCTTGCGTGCGGCAGCATGATCAGGTCGAAGTCCTTCCCCGCCTTCACCAGCGCGTCCACCACGAGCTGCGTGTTCTCCGCCGGCACGTTGTCATCCATCTGCCCGTGCACGAGCATCAGCTTGCCCTGCAAGTTCTTCGCGTACGTGGCGTTCGATTCCGCGGTGTAGTTGTCGCTCGGGCCGTTCTTCTCGAGCAGGCCCTGATACCGCTCGCCCCAGTCATCCTCGTACACGCGGTTGTCGTGGTTGCCCGACTCCGCGATGCCCACATCGAAGAAGTCCGTGAACTTGAACATCGCGCTCGCCGTCGCGAACCCGCCGCCCGAGTGACCCCAGATGCCGACCTTGTCGACATCGATGAACGAGTACTTCTGCGCCAGCTCCTTGATCCCCGCCACCTGGTCGGGAATCGTGTTGTCGCCCATGTGCCCGTAGTACGTGTCGTGGAACGCCTTCGAGCGACCCGGCGTCCCCATCCCATCGATCGCGACGACCACGAAGCCAAGCTCCGCGAGGGCCTGATGATCGCCGCGCGCGGGCGAGAAGCTGCGCGGTCCGACGCTGCCACTCTGCGGCCCCGGGTAGATGTAGTCGACGATCGGATACTTCTTCGTGGAGTCAAGCTTCGACGGCGTGAACATGAGACCGTAGATGTCGGTCTTGCCGTCGCGTCCCTTTACTGTAAACGGCGTCGGCGGCCTCCAGCCCGTCGCGAGTAGGCGCGAGATGTCCGCCTTCTCGAGCGTCTGCAGCACCTTCCCGTTCGCGTCGCGCAACACCGTCACCGGCGGCGTCGCCGGCGTCGAGTACGCGTCCACGAAATGTTTCCCGTCGGGCGACGCCGTGATCACGTGGTTCGCGTTCTCGGCGGTGAGCAGGGTCTGGCCCTTCCCGTCGAAGCCGATCCGGTAGAGGTGCTGGAAGTAGGGATCTCGGCTCGGGTCCTTCCCCTGCGCCATGAAGTAGATCTGGCGCGCCTTTTCATCGACCCGAACGATGTCCTCGACGTTGCCGTCGCCGGTCGTGATGCGGTTCTTGAGCTTGCCCGTCGTCAGGTCGTACAGGTACAGGTGAATCCAGTTGTCGCGCTGCGACCACCAGAGGAGCTCGTTCGACGCCGGCAGCGGGCGCCACAAGTTCTCCGGCAACGACGCGTCGCCGACCTGCGTGTTCGAGTGTTCCTCGAACAGCGTCTTCACCTCGCCCGTCTTCGCATCCGCAACGCGGAACCAGGCCGTCTTGTGATCGCGCGAGCTCGAGATGAAGGCGAGATGCGAACCGTCGGGATACCACTGTACGTCACAGATCTCGCCGGCGCAGTTCACGTGATCCGAGACCGTCGAGCGATGCGCGTCAGGCGGCATATCGAGCCGCAGCACGTGCGCGCGACCGTTAGGCAACAGGTGGATGATCACTCGGCTGATGCGGAAGATCACGCTGTCGCCGGGGAACGGATACTTCCACGCGTCGAGCTTCGGAGCGCCGGTGGTCGTCGCCACGAGGTACATCTCGCGAACGCCGCGTCCGTCGTGCTGGAAGGTCGCGATCTGCTTCGAGTCGGGAGACCACGTGAGCACCGGCCGGTCGCTGTGCGTCCAGCCGGCGTTGTCCGTCGCGTAGCCGAAGTCCTTGATGCCGTCGGTCGTGAGCTGGACGTCCTTGCCCGTCGCGAGCTCGCGCGCCCACAGGTTGTACTCCTTGATGTAGGCGGCCCACTTGCCGTCGGGCGAAACGCTCGAGTTCGGCGGCGCACGCCGATCCGACGCCGTCGAATCCGCCGCCACGCACGTGTACGCCTGGAGGTCACACTTCCACCGGCCGCGCGGCAGATTCACCGTGATCGAGCGGTTGTCCTTCGCCAGATCGAATGTCTGGAATGGCAGACGGCTGCCCTCCACTCGTCCACCCGACGACGCCGCGAGCGCCGCCGCGAGCCGAGTCTGGTCGAACAGCGGCTCGCGCGTCCGCTTCGCGGGGTCCACGACGATGAACGCGCTCCCGGTTGCCACGGTCGTCCGGTACCAGAGCCTTCCGTCCTCCAGCCACGTCGGACGGAAACTCATGCCGGCTACGAGGGGCACCGTGTTGGTCCCGAGGAACTTCTCTGCCCGGGCGTAGTCCTCCGCGGTGACCTTCCGCGGTTCCTGTGCGGCGGCATGTCGGGCGGTGACCGGCGAGAGGGCGGTCGCGGCGGCGACCAGGGCGACGTGATAGAAGCGCATAGGTAAGGGGCAACGTGGTGATTACCGGCGCTGGCCTTGGCCGGCGCCCGGGCGGGCAACTGCCTGGAGAAGAATACGAGCGACGCGCATAGTCCGTTAGGAACATCCACCTCGACACACCCAACCGTGCCGCTACATACTGGACCTGTCGCTGAGAAGAGGACGCCGTGGGAGTGTCCCCAACCGATGATGCGGGCCGGACCGTGAACGATCGTCGCGACGCGCTTGCGGGTCGTCCGGCAGCCGATATGTCTGCGCACCATGACCCGCTGGAAGAGCGCATCACGAGGCTCGAGGCGCGACTCGCGGACGTCCCCCCGAATCCGGACGCACACGTCAACGCCCTGTACTCCGGGATACGCTCTCTTGTCGCGGAGCTCATTCGCCGGCGACGGCAGGCGGAACAGACGTGCGAGACGCTGACGCAGGTGCTCGAGGCGACGAGCGATGGCTTCGTCGCCCTCGACGCGGACTGGCGCTACACCTACGTGAACGGGCACGCCGGCAGGATGTTCAACCGCGACCCGGCCTCTCTCATCGGGAAGCACATCTGGACCGAGTTTCCGGAAGGGGTGGGTCAACCGTTTCAACGAGAATACGAGCTCGCGGTCGCCCAAGGGACACCCCGGCAGATCGAGGCCTACTACCCACCGTACGGTCGCTGGTTCGACAACCGGATTTACCCGTACGCAGGTGGCGTTGCGATTTTCTTCCAGGACGTCACGGCCCGGCGCAATGCCGAGGACCGGTTGCGTGAGAGCGAACAGCGCTATCGCTCGCTGTTCGATCAGCACCCCGATGCGGTCTATTCCTTCGATCGCGACGGCCGCTTCGTCAGCGCCAACAAAGCGTGCGAGGGACTCTCCGGTTACGCGCCGGAGGAACTGATCGGCAAGCCGTTCGCGCCGCTCATCGTGCCCGAGAGTCGCCAGCGGACGCTCGAACGATTCCGCACCGTCATGACGGGCGTCGCGACGAGCTACGATGAGGTGATCCTTCACAAGTCCGGCCGCCGCATCGAGGTCGCCATCACGGCCTTGCCGATCGTGGTGGACGGTAACGTCGTCGGCATGTACGGGATCGCCAAGGATTTGACGGCACGGCGCGAGCTCGAGGCCCGGCTGCTCCAGGCCGAGAAGATGCAGGCGGTCGGGCGGCTGGCAGCCGGGGTCGCGCACGACTTCAACAACCTGCTCACGATCATCCAGAGCTGCGCATCGATGATCGCTACGGAGCTGCCCGCATCGTCCCAGTCCTACGCCGATGCGCAGGAGATCCTGAAGGCGTCGCGTCGCGCCAGCGAGCTGACACAGCAGTTGCTGGCCTTCAGCCGGAAGCAGGTGATGCAGCCGCGCCGCGTCGATGTGAACCGACACATCACGTCATTCCTCGGGATGCTGCGACGTGTCATGGGCCCTGGCATTCGCGTGGAGACGGACCTAGCCGAGGATGCCTGGCCGGTGTTCGCGGATCCCGGTCAGCTCGAGCGGGTGCTCATGAACCTCGGCGTGAACGCGCGCGACGCGATGCCTAACGGCGGAACGCTCCACGTGCGAACGGAGAACGCTGTGGTCGGTGGCCGTCCGGCGAACGGATCTTCCCAACTGCCAGCGGGTGACTACGTACGGATCGTGATCGCGGACACGGGGACGGGAATCGACCCATCGGTCCTGCCGCACATTTTCGAGCCGTTCGTCACGACGAAGGCCCACGGACTCGGCACAGGCCTTGGCCTGTCGACGGTGTACGGAATCGTCGAGCAGACGGGCGGCACGATCCAGGTGGACACGATACCGGGTCACGGAAGTCAATTTTCGGTGTATCTCCCGAGGGCGGAGGGCGCGCTTCCGGAGAGCGCGGTCGCCTAACGACGCGGGACTGGTGGCTGGCGGGTGGCGGCTGGCGGCTGGCGACTGGCGGCTGGCGACTGGACCGAAGCGCTCTAGCGGGACCCTGAGGATTCCTCGCTACGCTCGGAATGACACACCTTTGTCATCCCGAGCCGGCAGGCGAGGGATCCGCATCCTCCCGATAGAGAGGCACGGTTCCCGGTTCCCCGTCCCGGTTCTCCGGTTCCCGGTTCCCCGGTTCCCCGTTCCCGTCTTACTCCCTCCCCGACCGCAGAAACCCGATGATCAACGGATTCACGACATCCGTCCGCTCCATGTGCGCCAGATGCCCCGCGCTATCGATCGGGTGATATTGCGCCTGCGGAATGGCCTTCCGCACGCTCTCCGCGTTCTTGATCGACACCGTGCTGTCCTGCTTGCCCCAGATGAGCAGCGTCGGCTTGCCTAACGCCCCAACACGCGCGTAGACCGAGTCCAGCGACGCGCCCGCGGCATTCTCCGTCAACGTGGACAGCAGCGCGCGGCCAAAACCATGGTATCGCATCTGGACGCGATAGCGGTCCGGCCAGTCGGGCCACTTCGCCGGCTTAACGAAGTCCGTGAGCTGGCCGGCCGCCATCGTCGGCACCGCAAACCCTTGCCACAGCCTTGGGCCAACCACGGGGAGACGAAACCACAGGGGCGGCGCATCCCGCGATCCCGCCGCCGGGTCGACCAACGTGAGCGACCGCACGCGTTCCGGATGGCGCCCCGTGAACTCCGCGGTAACCGGACCCCCCATCGACAGGCCCACGATATCCACCGGCCCGGTCCACCCGAGCGAGTCCAGGAGCTGCAGCATCTGGCGGTCGAAGAGATCCGCCGTATACCGAACGTTGGGTCGATCCGAAAAGCCCCGCCCGTAGTAGTCGTAGCGCGCCACCCGGAATCCCGCGCCGACGAGCGCCGTGACGGTCGAATCCCAGATGTACGACGGCACGGAAAACCCGTGCGCGAGGAGCACCCGCTGCCCGCTATCCGGTCCCTGCACGTCGTAATGCGTGACGCCGTCGCCTAACGTCACGAACTTGCCCGGCACGCCACGCCGCGCGGCCGCGTCGAGATCCGCGTGCTCCGGGTTCCGGACGGCGGAGGTGATGGCGACGCCGCACACGGCGGCCGCGAGCAACAGGACAACAAGTTTTCTGATCGTCATTCGGGCCGTTCGAGTGATGGGCGCGATGAAATTGCAGTCGGTTGCCGTCGCCGGCTACCTTGACCCATGACTCGCGACGATCAGCTCTGGGGCATTGATCTCGGCGGCACCAAAATCGAGGGCGTAGTGGTCAGCGCGGCGCATCCCG
>Ga0075434_100004684_pt1 | contig 12359 bp, 12 predicted proteins | sample RhiMethybrSRZTD3_FD_75298 | JGI IMG/M metagenome (GOLD analysis project Ga0075434, IMG submission 75298) | Populus rhizosphere microbial communities from Tennessee, USA - Rhizosphere MetaG P. TD hybrid SRZTD3 | ecosystem: Host-associated > Plants > Roots > Rhizosphere > Soil | place: USA... | reverse complement strand
CACGAAGAGGGATACCTATCGATGACCAGACAACCTTATTGCAAGAACTGCGGACACCCGGCACATCGCGCCGATTGCGGTGTCGACGATTGTGGATGCGTGCGCTATGAACCGCGCCCCAGGCGAGAGGTGCGGCAGCGCACGTGGATCGTCTGGATCGAGTTCTTCGAGAAGAACCGATGGACGCCGGCCGTCGAAGTGAGAGTCAAAGCGCAAGGTATCGGCGGCGCGACGATGAAGGCGGTTCGGCAGGTCAAGCACGAGCGCAAATCGAGGAAGCGCGTACTGCAGACGCGCATCGTCGTCGTGCCCGTGCCGAAGGGATGATTCACCGTTCTTCGACGTGCGACATCAGTGTATCGTTGTCGCCGCTGCTTCGTCGTTGGCATCGGTGCTTGGCTCCGTGAAAGCGGGCTGTCGCCGCACCTGATCAACGTCCTGGTGCCACATGTCCATCACCAGCCCGAAGACCCGGCGACTGTAGCCGCCAGTCGCCAGAGCGCGCATCGTCACTCCAAACGTGTCTGCGGTGGTCTCTCTGAGCAAAAACCGCGTCATAACACTCTGTGCGTTTGCGCTGTTCAGGAAATCGACCCATGCCGCGCGCGAGTTCCCCGGTGACACCGTGATGGCAACCGTCGCATCCAGCCTGATGCCCTCTGGAAACGCGCGCAGATGGAAGCTGTAGCGATGCGGGTGCTGCGCGTAACTCCACCCATTCTCTTCAGACGAAACGGAGTAACCCAGGAACTCGAGGTGCGCCACGACCCGGGCAAAGTCGTCCACGACCTCGACTGGCGCTGATGGTTGATCTGCGGGCGACGCAGAAGGTGTCGCGATCGCGTCGGGCTCCGGCGCATCCTCCTTGCGTGGCGCGGGCCGCGCCATGGGCGCCCAAACTCGGCGGAACCAATCCCACGAGCCTGCGATGAAAAAGAGCGACACGAGCGAGTATCCAGTGGGCGTCATCGGTTCTCTCCAGGAAGCGATATTTGGCCTGATTTAGTTGGCGTGCTCGAGCACGTACGCGGCTGCGACGGGCTTCCCCGTCGCCAGCGCGGCCTTCACGTCGCGCGCATGGCGGCACTGGCCGCGAAAGTCGAAGCCGGGACAGGTGCAGGTGACGTCTGTGCCGTCGGCCGTGATGACGTAGTGCACGCCTGGCTGCGACGTGCTGTTGATTCGGTAGCGAATGAGCGACGGTCCGGACAGCACGCGCGCGAGCGCTTCCAGCGCGCGCTTGAGCGCCTCGATATCCTCGACCCGCCGCCGCGGCGCATCCGATCCGGTCGGGTGTGAATCCGGCGCGGCCCGCAATTCGCCGGTCGCGTCCCGCAGCAGCCGTTCGATCAGCTCGCGGTCTCCGATTCCGGCGGGCGTATCAGCGAGGCCCGGCGAGATCGCGCGCAGCGCACGCTGTAGCTCGTCGAGCACACTGCCGGACAGGTCGCCGCCCAGCGCCTCGCCGTCCACAACCGCGCTCACCAGCGCGGCCTTCGTCTCGAGCACCGACTGGACGAAGTCGTCCACCGTCCCACTGCCGACGAGATACGTCACGTTGACCGTACGCGTCTGCCCGATGCGGTACGCGCGGTCCTCCGCCTGCCAGTGATTGGCGGGCACCCAGTCGAGGTCGTTGAAGACGACCTGACTCGCGGCGGTCAGGTTCAGCCCGACACCGCCGGCGATGATGTTGGCCAGGAACACGCGAACGCTGTCGTCCTCCTGAAAGCGATCCACGATCGCCTGGCGGCTGCGCACGGGCGTGCGGCCTGTCACCAGCACGGCAGCATCGCCGAAGTCCTTCGCGAGTTGCTGCAGCGGCTCGTCGAAGCACGAAAAGACGATGACTTTCTCGCCTTGATCGACGGCTCCCGACACGAAGTCGGTGGCGGCATGCACTTTTGCCGTCGCGAGCTGCTGCCGTGCCTTTGTCAGCAGGGCCAGCAGACGCGTCCGGGTGCGGTTGTCATCGGCCGCGCCAATGTCGCCGCTCACTCCACCGCGCCGGCCAAGGAGCAGGTCGACGACTTTGCGGATTTCGCGCGCTCCCGTTCCCGGCGGCACGTCGACGGGCAGCCACGTCCGCAGCTTCGGCGGCAGCGCGAGCACTTCATCCTTGGACCGGCGCAGCATTACGCCGTGCAACTGAACGGTCAGTTCCTCGATGTTCGACGCGCCGTCGGTCTTCCAGCCGTACTCGGTCCTTTCCGCGGCGCAGTACCGTTTCGCGAACGACAGGAAGCTGCGCCCGAGCGAGTGGCCGACCAGCTGCAGCAGGACGAACAGATCTCGGGGCCGGTTGGTCAACGGCGTCCCGGTGAGCAGGAAGACGGCCGGCTCCCGCGGCGCGTTTGCCGCCGCATGTTCGGCAAGCTGTCGCGCGAGGCGGCTGCGTGCGCTCGTGTGGTTCTTCAGGTAATGCGCTTCATCGAACACCAGGCCGGCCCACGGCGTGCGCCCGAACGCGCCGATGTGCTTCGACAGGATGTCGTAGTTCACGATGGTCCATTCCACGTCTCCGGGCGGAACCGCACCGCCGCCCTCGATGACGCGGACAGACGTGCCCGGGATGGCCAACGCGATTTCGCGCGCCCAGTTCCGCTTCACCGATGCCGGGCAGACCACGAGGTACGGCCCGCCTGGGGAGGTGTAGCGCAGCGCCACGATCGCCTGGCGTGTCTTGCCGAGCCCCATGTCATCGGCGAGGATGGCGCGGCGGCGGCCGAGCAAGAAGGCGACGCCTTCGATCTGATGTGGAAACAGCCCGTCGCCGAGAGCGATGGCACGCCTGTAGGCGCCGTCCAAATCGTCCGGCGAGAGGCCCATCAACTGTGCGAAGGCGCTCGCCTGTGCGTCGAGCTGTTCGTCGTGCGGAGTGATCGGATCTCGAGGATTCATCGCGGGTCCTTTCGATGCGTTCCGCAGTGCGGAACCGAGTCCGTCCAATCGCGCATGGCTCCAGGCATGACTGCCTGGCCGGCTGGTCCACCGTGACGCTTCGCGTACGAAGCAGGACGACGGTGTGGCGTGCGGGTCGTCGAGCCGGTGCTCTCACCGCAACTCTTCATGCTGGCAGCGGGACGTGCGCTGCCGGGTCGATCGTGCGGCCTGAAAATGAAAAGGCCCGCCGACTGGAAGTCGCGAGCCCGTTTGCGTCGCGGCTTAGATGGTCTGTGCTCGGCGTCTGCTGCCGTCGCGCGGCCCATCAAGTCGGCCCCTCACCGCGCAAAGAAAGTATGGACGAGCGAAGCGGCGGTGTCAACGGATTCCCGGAAAACGTCAATGCCGTGTGGCTCGTGATCATCGCGGCGCGGCGGCGTTTGCGTGCGGTGGAGCGCGCCGATGTCGACAGTCGGAAGTCGAACCGCGGGGTCAACGCGCGTCGAAACTCGTCGAGCTGCTGCGCGGGTCCGAGAACGATCAAGCGATGGAAGTAGTCAACGGCCATTCGTATATCGCCAAGATAACCGGGAGGTATGACAAGTCAGGTCATACGTCAGATCTCCACTGTTTCAAGAATCCACTAGAGTCCCCTCGACATCACGCCGAAGAGTACAGTGTGTCCACCAACGAATACGATCTGAATTCAAACGCACACGCTGGAGCCACGAACGCCTCTGTCGTCCGCGACTCGCATTCTCGCAGCGACAGATCTTTCCATCGGCGTGACTTGGAGGCGAGTCTGATGTTCGATCAAGACCACGACGTCGCCTATTTCAGGAGCTTCGTGGCCGACGCGCGCTGGCGCTTCGCGAAGACTTACGTCGAGTCTTACCCGCATGAGTACACTCTGCAGCAGTGGGTTGATGCTGACGCCTTCCCGAGAGCTATTCAGTGCATCGAGCGATGGGGCGTGATCGAGTCCTTTTGGCGGGCTGAGCGCAAATATTTTTATGTCGACGAGCGGAAGTACTGGCACATGGGCAATGCTGCCTCCGAGAAACCAGATGAACGCCCGACGCTGATCAACCGGACTTGGCTGGACCTATCTCGCTATCGCGAGAACGCGAAGACGCTGGGATATGACGACGCGAGTCTAGATCCGCTCCTTACGCGATGGGCCGATCTGCTCGAAAGAGCCAGGCGAGGCTTTTGACGGAGGCGCAACGGTCCCGTCGCAGCGCCGCTTACGGCCCGAGTGAACGGTCTGCCACGGATGCCGTAAGCGATCGAGCGGCCAGACATCAATCCCGTCCTCGGTTCTGAGGCGACGATCGCCGAGGTACACCAGGATGCGTCGCGTCAGCCGCGGCACTTCGCGGATGGCGCGCAGACCAGCCAATTGGCACCTAATTCGGCCGGCACCAGCGGATACATGATTTGCACCGCCGCGCGCCCAGCCAGCAGGTTCGTGTCGGCGGTCTTCAGCCGGCGGCGCGCTCGATCCCAAGAGCACGAACCGCCGGCGGGCGCCTTCGATCGCGCGCTGGACTTCGTTGAGCACCGCATGGACGCGCTGGAATTCATCGAGCACGGCGACCCTTTGGGCCGGCAGTGCGCGTAACTCCAGCCAGAGCAATGCAGGGTTGGCGAGCAGCGCCTGATACCGGCTTTCGTCGAGGAGATCGAGATGTGCGCATCGGGGAAGGTCTGACGCGCCCAGGTGCTTTTTCGACCCCACGAACCCCGTACAGGAAGAAGCTGCCTTTGGGTGCGGTCAGAATCCGCAGATATTGGCGGACCGCCATAATGTCGTCACTTTACCGTGCAAAAATGACGGCATGGTTGCACGAAGGCAGTTGGCCCTCCGTCGTGGTGATAACCCCGCGTCCGAGAAATGACGCACTTGCCGCGGCTGAGATGCAGTCGCTAGCAGTCACCTCGAGTTGCCGTGACTCGCGACCGTTGACGTCGACCTCGCACTGGCGTTAGCATCGATTTCTCTTCCCTGGCTCTCATCCCTGCGCCGCCTGGCGCAGTGGATCGCACGCGCCACCAACGGCGTGATTGCGGAAATCAATCGACCGTCGCGAATCGCTCTGGAGGTTGTGCTCGCGCTCAGCGCGTGCAGTCATATCGAGCCGTTGACCGAGGACGACTCAGGACTTCGCCAGCGATGCCGGCCTCTGGCCCACCATCGCGGCCCTCACCACCACAACCGCTCGGAAGTTCGGGGAGTCAGTATGCGGAAACAAGTTGCAGATCCCGTCGTCGAACCGCGTTGGCTCAACGTCGATGCTGCGGCGCGCTACCTGTGCATGAGCGTCCTCGCGATCTATCACAAGATCTCGCGACGCCAGATCCCGTACGTCAAGCAGGGCCGGATCATTCGCTTCGATCGGCTCGCGCTGGATCGGTGGATGGCGAAAGGAGTGCGACATGGGTTTGGTGAAACGCGGCGAGCTCTGGTACTTCACGAAGAGGATCAACGGCCAGCGGTTCCGCGTGTCGACCGGATTCGCGGATCTGAAATCCGCCGAGCGCCGAGCCTCGGAGATCGAGTACGACATCCGCGCCGGGATCCTCGGCTGGAGGAGCAACGTCCCGAGCTTCGCGGAATGGTGGGCGATCTACCGGAAGACGTACACGGCGATGAAGTCGTCGCGCAACCGCGACGTCGATATCGTCGCCCACTTCCTGCCACACTTCGGCGCCAGGCCGCTCAACGAGATCACGAAGTCGGACATGGTTCGCTATCTGAACTTCCGGCGGATGCAGAAGACGGCTTCCCCGGGCCACAAGACGAGGAGGCAGATCTCGGAGAGCACGGTCCAGCGTGAACGGGCGCTGCTCCAGGCGATCTTCGAGCGCGCGATCGAGGACGGATACGAGTTCAAGAACCCGTTCCGCGGGATCAAGCGCACGAAGGACAAGCCGCGAACGCGCGTCCTGAGCTTGGACGAGGAGGCCCTGCTCCTCGACGCGCTCAACCCGCGATTCCAGCGGTTCGTGCGGTTCGCGCTCGGGACCGGTGCGCGGCTCGACGAGATCCGCGGCATCGATCCGAAGCGCGACATCAATTGGCAGGACGGCACCGTGCACGTGCTCGGGAAATTCAGGAAGGAACGCGACATCCCGATGCAACCCGACGCGGCGGCGGCCCTCAAGGAGCAGCTCGAAGCCGAGCGTCGGCTGTGGACACAGAACCCGCAACGGCTGCGCGAGGTCGTTGCGCAAGGCGCCGCTCGCGCTCACATTCCGCACTTGTCGCCGCACACGCTGCGCCACACGTTCGGCACGAGGTGGCTTCAGGCCGGCGGCGACATCTTCAAGCTGTCAAAGATCCTCGGTCACGCCAGTGTGGCGGTGACCGAGGAACACTACGCGCATCTGCTCAAGGAGGACCTGGTCGCTGCAAGCCGCCAGGTCAAGCTCCCGACCGCAAAGCGGACGGGAAACAACGTCGTCGCGATTCGCCCGAGGCACTCGGGCAGTTGAGGGCGCAGACATGGGATGTTTGACTAGTGTTGCGATGCGTCGCTAACGACATCGCTTTCGGACCCGCTCAAGCCGCTGGCGATTCATTCTGCGACGAATGGCTCGAGTTCCGCGTGAGCGACACGTGCATCGGGAGGGCCTTTCGAATCACCGGCGTTTCGCGCCAGTACCAGCGCCGCGGTTTGTGCGACGAGCACCGCCGGTGCGCTTCGCTCGCTGTTCGGCTTGGTGTCGACGAATCGCGTCGACGACCGGCTTCGGCAGGACTTCCAACGCGGGACGGGCTCGCCGCATGTCCTCCGCGCTCCATTCTGGATTCTCCGCGTCAGGACGACTTGCGTTCTTTCGCATGAGCCGCTGAGCATTATGCACGAGTCGAAACTCCACGGCTACAATCGAACCACATGGATCCATCATGACGATTCCGGCCAGGTGCCCGGAGTCCTTGCGGGCGGGATCTTTGGATTCCAATTGCGACGATTGTCGCGCGCCAATGATGTCCGCAAAACAACCAGTGAGACGGAGGGCACGTGAACGCTCTGCGGATTGATGACGCCATGCTTGCGCAGTTCTGCTCGCGCCATCGAATCGGAAGGCTTTCTCTGTTCGGGTCAACGCTGGCCGGAACGGCCGGGACGGCTAGCGACGTCGACTTGCTGGTGGAGTTCGAGTCAGGGGAAGAGCCCGGCCTGATTGGGCTTGCCGAGATGGAGATGGAACTTTCGTCGCTGTTGGGCGGTCGCAGCGTCGACCTTCGCACGGCTCGCGATCTCTCCAGCCACTTTCGTGAAGACGTTGTGCGTGCCGCGCAGTTGCAGTATGCGAGACGATGACCGCGTGCACCTCGCGCACATGATCGACGCCTCAGAGGCGATCGAACGGTTCATGGACGGACGCGCTCGAACGGATCTGGATACGGATCGCATGCTTCTCTTCGCGGTCGTGCATGCGATCGAGGTAATCGGCGAGGCGGCTGCGAGAGTTTCGGATGAGACGCGACGACTTGCTCCGAACATACCGTGGACCGCGATTGTCGGCATGCGGAACCGCCTCATTCACGGGTATTTCGACATCGATACGAGCATTGTCTGGAAGACGGTTTCCGTGGGAATCCCGGCGCTCCTGGCAAAGAGGTCGAGCGTGACAGTGCCGTGCCGGCTACTCGCCCGACGAAAGCAAGCAGACCACATCGGCGCCGCCTGTGGCACCGAGATCGCGGTCGAACGTGATCACGCGACCGCCATTTCGACGCGCGAGGCCGAGGAGATATCGGTCGGTGAGCTGCTTCCCTGTTTTCGCCGCTCGCACCTCCGCCATGACCGCTGGCGAGATGGCATCAGGCCAGAACGCATGGTTACGTCCATCTGCAGTGAGCACCAGCAACTGATCGGCGGTACGCTCGGGAGGCCACGAGCCGCCGCGGAGCTGAGCGCAGACACGAATGACACCGAGCTCGGTCACAGCGCACGTCGACCAACCGTGTTCAACCGCTTCAGTTGTGTACCAGTTCAACGCGATGTTGTGGTGTTCGTGCTCGGGGATGACCAGGGCGACGAGCACGTTGACATCGAGCAGGCCGACCACGCTGGACGTTATTCCCCGTCAGCGAGGCGATCCACTTCCTCGACCGTCAGAGTCGGAGCTCCAGGCCGCCGTGGAAACACAGGGACACCGCGTTCGAAACGCACGTCCGCTTCGGCGATGCGGCGAAGAAGCGCCTCGACGAACGCATCGACTGGCTGTCCAGTCTGGCTCGCGAGATTCGCGAGTCGCTCTTTCAGCGCCGCATCAACTGTGATCGTCGCGTTCGGCATACGGCTATTGTCCCACGTCACCGCGCGCTATGCGCGGGTGCCGCACAAGCGGCCACAAATCCGGCCACGCGCTTTTGAGAATGGCGCGATCTCCAGGCGTTTCAACGTTTACGGATCGCTCGATAGTGTGCCTTGGGCGCAGGGGGCCGTCGGTTCCAATCCAGTCGTCTGACCACTTCTCGCGACGGAATCTATGGACGCGAAAACCGTCGGACTGGCGCCGCGTCATCATCGCCGTAAGGTCCGGGCAGCGCATGATTATGGGCCAGCGATCACGACGCCCACCTGCGACGCTTAATCAGCCCGCCCCGCACACAAAATCCCTGACACCCCGACACCCCCTGCGTGCGCAGCCGTTTTGGATTCCTTGCTGTTGTACGGTGCGCTCGGCCGCCGTTTTGGAATTTCTTGGCGTTGTACGCTGCGCGATCTTGCGTTTTCAGATTCTTCTTCGTTGTACCGCTTGGCTCGTTCGCAATTTTGGATTTCTTGCGGCTGTACGGATTGCTTGTCTCGTATTGCGCGATTTCTTGGGACTTATTGCGAGCGCCTGACGGCCGTTTTTCCATTTCTTGGGGTTGCACGGACCGCATCGTCGTCCTTTTGGGATTCTTTCTGGTTGTACGCGTTTTCAATGCTTTCAGAGCGATTGGCGTAACAGATCCTCTGCGTTATCACATGATCTCCACGTCCCCCATGCCCAGCGGCAGCACCGTCTACCGCTTCGGTCCGTTCGAGCTCGATGCGCCGCGGGGGCGTCCGTTTCACGGCGCCACACGCGTCCCGCTATCGGATCCGCAGGCAGCCATCCTGTTGCAGTTGGTCTCGCATGTCGGCGAGGTGGTTTCGAAGCACGCCCTCGCCAGCGCCGCATGGCGCGACGCGGCCGTGACCGACAACAGCCTCGATCAGGCCATCTCCCGGCTCCGCAAGACGCTCGCCAGCCGTCAGGACGGCACGCGCTACATCGAAACAGTCCCCAACCGCGGCTACGGTTCGCCGCCGCCATCGAACGCGCACAGCGGCACGATCCGGATGCGCCGCTCGACGCACAGCTCGCGCCGTTTCGCGCCTTCGTCCAGGGACAGGCGGACCTCGACACCCTCGATCGTGATGCCATCCTCCGCGCGCGGCGTGCCTTTGAAGATGTCCTGCGCGCAACGGCCGACTACGCTCCAGCCCACATCGGGTTGGCGAACGCGTGCGGCCTCTCTTTCGAATCGACGCGCATTGACATTGTTCCCGACACGGTCGCGTTGCAGCCGGCGATCGATCACGCGTTTAAAGGCTGCGAGCTTGCACCCGCATGGGCCGAAGCGTGGAGCACGCTGGCGTTCGTGCTCTGCCTGAATGGCGACGCGCGCGACGCCGAGGCCGCGGCCTGTAAGGCCGTCAATCTCGACCCGCTCGATTGGCGTCATGCCTTGCGGCTCTCGTATGTGTCCTGGGGCGAGGCGCGGCTCCGCGCGGCGCGGCGTGTGCTGACGCTCTGCCCCGGACTCGCGCTCGCCCACTGGCTGATGGCCACCGTCTTCATCGCCCGTCAACTTCGGGAACGAAACGGGCGCAGCCGATACCGAGCACTGATCGATTGCTAGCCGGGGCCAGGCCGCGGGTCTGGCCCCACCCTCCTGTGCGACAAAGAATCCTTGGACTGGCAGCGGACCAGAAGAGGGATTCGCCAAGTTTGGCCATTCTATCGGCCTAAGACGCCCTTGTGAAAAGCGTGAAGACAGCCTCGTGAGATTGCGCATAAGTGCGTGACGCATCTGCGATCATCTTAAAATGCGCGCGGACGGTGCAGCTCTATCGCTCTCCGCAACGGACCTTGCCAATTTCCTGAACTGCCGCCACCGGACCGCGCTGGAGCTGGGCGAGGCGCACGGAAAGCGCCGACGGCCTGTGTGGACCGACCCTCTTCTGGAAGCGCTGTTCGCCCGCGGTCTTGAACACGAGCGCAATTACCTCTCGCAACTTGGCGCGGCCGGCAAACGCATCACGAACCTGAGCGAAATCAAGGACCGGGAGAGTGCCCTCGCAGCAACGCTCGATGCAATGCGGGCGGGAACCGACGTGATCGCCCAGGGCGCAGTCGGCAGCGGGGGCTGGTACGGCCGGCCAGACGTTCTTCTGCGCGTCGATTCACCGAGCGCGCTCGGACCCTGGAGCTACGAGGTCGCGGACACGAAGCTTGCGATCGACACCCGCGCCGGCACCATCCTCCAATTGGGTCTGTACTGCGATCTCCTCACCTCCGCCCAGTCGGCGTGCCCGGAGTACTTCTACGTCGTGACGCCTGATACTGATCAGCCTGTCAACGCGTACCGCGTCAATGCCTACTCCGCGTTCTTCAGATTGCTTCGCCGTCGGCTCGAAGCATTCGTCGAGGGTGATGACGACGCGCTTGTCGCCGAGAACTATCCGGAGCCCGTTGACCATTGCGACGTGTGTGCCTGGTCGTCGGTGTGCAGCGCGAAGCGCCGGCGAGACGACCATCTGTCGCTCGTCGCCGGTATCACCCGAGTCCAACGAACCGAGCTCCAGTCGCGGGACATCACCACGGTAGCCGCGCTCGCGGAGACACCGTTGCCGTTTACGTTCAAGCCACGGCGAGGCGCACTCTCTTCCTATATTCGGATTCGAGAACAGGCTCGCGTTCAAGTCGAAGCGAGATCGCGCAACCAGGCCGTGTTCGAGCTGCTTCAACCAATCGAGCCGGAAAAAGGTTTTTGTCGGTTGCCCGAGCCATCATCGGGCGATCTGTTTTTGGATTTGGAGGGCGATCCCTTCGCCGGTGATGCGGGCCGTGAATATCTCTTCGGAGTCGTGTCGCTTGACGATGAGGGCCGACCGCTCTATCGAGCTGACTGGGCGCTCACTGCCGCGGACGAAGCGACCGCGTTCGACCACGTTGTCTCGTTGATCATGGACACCTGGGCTGCTCATCCCGGAATGCACGTGTACCACTATGCACCGTACGAACCGGCCGCGTTCAAGCGCCTGATGGGACGGTTCGCTCGACGCGAAAGAGACATCGATGCCCTTCTTCGCGCAGGTCGCTTTGTCGATCTTTATGCGGTGGTCCGGCAAGCGCTGCGGGCTGGAGTCGAACGCTATTCGATCAAGTCGCTCGAGCCGCTGTACACCTTCGCACGCTCCGTGCCGTTACTCGACGCCAACCGAAGCCTTCGTGACATGGAGCAGGCACTCGAGCTCGGCTTGCCACATCTGATCACCGATCAGGTCCGTGAGACCATCGAGGGGTACAACCGAGACGACTGCGTGTCGGCGCTTCGTCTCCGGGATTGGCTCGAATCGCTCCGTGCCAGCCTCGAAGCCAAGGGCCAAGAGGTCCCGCGTCCAAAACCTAAGGAGAACGAGACACCTGAGAACGTCACCGAGCGCGAGCGGCGCGTGACAGCGCTTCGTGCCAAGTTGCTCGAAGGAATCAGCCAAGACCCACGCGGCCGAAACGCGGATCAGCAAGCCAAGTGGCTCCTCGCGTACTTGTTGGACTGGCATCGCCGCGAGGATAAGGCCGCTTGGTGGGAGTACTTCCGACTGCTCGACTTGCCAGAAGAAGACCTCTTCGATGAACCACAAGCCGTCGCGGGCCTTGAATTCGTCGAGCGCGTGGAGTCGGTCCTGAACAAGAAAGGCAAGCCGACCGGATCAGTGATTGATCGGTACCGCTTCCCGATTCAGGAGATGGAGATCAAGCGCGGGGATGAACTGAAGCTCAAATCCGAAGAGAAGCTCGGCGAGGTGTTTCGCGTCGACCGTACGCATCACACGATCGACATCCGAAAAGGCCGCAAGATGGCGGACGTGCATCCGACGTCCGTGTTCGAGCACACGCACATCAACGCTACCGTGATTGAGGACGCGATTTACGCGATCGGAGAGCGTGCCGCCCGGAATAACGGCGATCCGCTCGCCCTTCGATTGCTCGCGGCGGAGCCTCCGGTCACGGCATCAGGTTCCTTTGAGAGTCGGCCGGGCGAGGCCACAGTTGACTTTGCCGTGCGAGTCGGCGGCGACCTCGCTGAAACGACTTTGGCGATTCAGGGTCCTCCCGGCGCGGGAAAGACGTTCGCGGGCGCCCAGATGATCTGCGCTCTCGTGGCCCAGGACAAGCGCATCGGAGTGATTGCGACTGGACAC
>Ga0075434_100004682_pt1 | contig 12360 bp, 10 predicted proteins | sample RhiMethybrSRZTD3_FD_75298 | JGI IMG/M metagenome (GOLD analysis project Ga0075434, IMG submission 75298) | Populus rhizosphere microbial communities from Tennessee, USA - Rhizosphere MetaG P. TD hybrid SRZTD3 | ecosystem: Host-associated > Plants > Roots > Rhizosphere > Soil | place: USA... | reverse complement strand
CATGGATGAGCTGGTCTATGGCGTCTTCAAGGCCCGGGCCATCGCTTGCTTTCAGCGGGTGATCGGGCGGATGCAGGATCAAGGTTGTGATGCCGTCGTGCTCGGCTGCACCGAGATCCCCCTGGTCATGCACGACGGGAATTCAGCGCTGCCGACGCTCGATTCTACGCGTCTGCTGGCGCGGGCGGCGTTGCGGCGAGCCGTGCATGGGACAGCCGCGCCGGCTTGAACAGGCTCGAGCCCAGCGCCCAGGCATCTTGCAGCGTCAGCACGCGCATGGCACCGTGCGATGCTCCGCCGAACCCGTGGCGCCTTGCGCCGGCCGTTGGCGAGGTGAGGGCCGATGCAGAACTGGACCGACATCCACTATACCTCGCGCGACGGGCTGCGGCTCTACGCGCGCCACTATGCAGGCGCGGGATTGCTGCGGCGACCCGTCGTTTGCCTGCCCGGGCTTACGCGCAACTGCCGTGACTTCCACGATCTAGCTGTTGCGCTCGCGCGTCCCGACGAGGCGGGGCGTGACGTTTATGCGCTCGACTACCGTGGACGCGGGCGCTCGCAGAACGATCCCAACTGGAAGAACTATTCCATCCTCGTCGAGCTCAACGATGTGCTCGATTTCATGACCATGAAGGGCCTTGATCGCGCGGGTATCATCGGCACCTCACGCGGCGGGTTAATCGCCATGCTGATGGCCGTGCTGCGACCGAACGCGATGGGTGCGGTGGTGCTGAACGACATCGGCCCGGTGATCGAGCGTGAGGGCCTCACCCGTATCATTGCTTATGTCGGCCGCGTGCCACTGCCGGCAGACTGGGAGGAGGCAACCGAGCTCGTCAGAGAGATGAACCGGCGGCAGTTTACGGCAGTATCGCCGCAGCAGTGGGTGGAGTTTGCCCACGCTGCCTTCAACGATGACAATGGTCTGCCCGCTCCCAGCTATGATCCCCAGCTCGCGAAGGCCATTTCCCTGATGGATGGGCCGATGCCCGAGCTGTGGCCGCAGTTCACTGCCCTCGTGCACGTGCCGCTGCTGGCAATCCGCGGCGAGAACTCGGACATTTTGAGCGACAAGACGTTCGCCCAAATGCGGGCGCGCCACCCTCGCATAACGGCCGTTTCTGTGCGCGGTCAGGGTCATGCGCCACTGCTCAAGGACGCCCCCACCATTGGTACGATCGCCGACTTTCTTGCTCGCACGGACGGCGAGGCCTATGCGCAGGCGCCGGCGTTGTCGGCGGCGGGTTGAAAGTCGTTGCACGCCGCCGCTGCGAGGTCCGCCAAATAAGCGGCCGGATTTAGGCGTACGTTCGCTCGTCGGCGATTACCTTGCCGTCATTGGGGAGCGAGCCGGGAGCGACGAGTTCCACCTCGCCCTTCAGCTTCGTGACGGCCTGCAGGGTCTGGGCCAGCTTGGCTTTGAGGTCGGCGTCGGCCTTGGTGGTCTCGGCGCGCAGGGTCATGACGTCTTGCTCACCGGCCCGCGCGACGACCAACCGCACGCGTCCGAGCCCGGCATATCGCTTGGCCACTTCGGCCACCTGTTCGGGGTGTACGAACATGCCTTTGACCTTGGTGGTCTGGTCGGCGCGACCAAGCCATCCCCTGATCCGCATGTTGGTGCGTCCGCACGGGCTCGTTCCTGGCAGGACCGCGGAGAGATCGCCGGTGGCGAAGCGGATCATGGGATAGTCGCGATTGAAAGTGGTGACCACCACTTCCCCCACCTCGCCCGCCGGGAGCGGATCGCCTGTGCCTGGCCGTACGATCTCTATGATGGCACCCTCATCGACAATCATGCCCTCGAGGGCCGCGCTCTCGTAGGCGATGATGCCGAGATCGGCGGTCGCGTAGGTCTGGTAGGTGTCGATGCCGCTCGCTTTGTATTCGGCCCTGAGCGAAGGGAATAGCGCCCCACCGCCGACCAGTGCCTTCTTGAAGGAGGATGCGTCACGACCGCCCTCCTTGGCCTTATCGAGCAGGATCTTTAGGTAGTCCGGGACACCGACATAGACATTGGGTCTTAGGTATTGGACGGCATCGAGCTGCTGCTCGGTGTTGCCGGGCCCGGCGGCGATCACGGTGCAGCCGAGCGCGCGGGCGCCAGCGTCCAATATCCAGCCGCCGGGGGTCAGGTGATAGGCGAACGTGTTGTGCACGATATCGCCCTTACGAATGCCGGCAGCGAAGAGGGCGCGCGCCGTGCGCCACCAATCTTCGCCGCGGCCTTCGGGCTCGAAAATGGGGCCCGGAGACATGAACACGCGCCCTAGGACGCCGGCCGGCGCGGTGGCAAAGCCGCCGAACGGCGGGACCTTGGCCTGCAGCTGCGTGAGTGCGGATTTGCGCAGGACTGGAAGTTTGGCGAGGGACTGGCGCGAGTTCAGTGCGCCTGCGTCCACGCCTTTGAGATGCGCGGCCCACCCCGGTGCATTCGCCATGGCATGTCGAACGAGGTCCGGCAGCAGGTTGAACTGCGCGAGCTCGCGCTGCGCAGGATCACGCGTCTCAAGTTGATCGTAGTGCTTGTCGTGCATGGCGCCTCGTTGTGGTTCTTCAGGCCTCACGCCAGCCAGCGTTTGCGCCGCTTGTAGGATTTCACGTCGCGGAAGCTTTTGCGTTTGCCCTCAGCGATGCCGAGGTAAAATTCCTTGATGTCCTCGTTGTCTCGCAGCTCGCTGGCATCGCCGTCCATGACCACGCGACCGTTCTCAAGGATGTAGCCGTAGCGTGCGTATTTTAGCGCCATGAACGTGTTCTGCTCGGCCAGCAGGAACGACACGTGTTCCTTGGCGTTGAGATCGCGCACGATCTCGAAAATCTCCTCGACGATCTGAGGGGCAAGTCCCATCGAGGGCTCATCGAGCAAGATCATCTTGGGGCGTGCCATCAGTGCTCGACCGAGTGCGCACATCTGTTGCTCACCGCCTGACGTGTAACCGGCCATGGCATCGCGGCGCTCCCTCAGGCGCGGGAAGTAGGTGTAGACGAGGTCGAGGTCGTGCCGGACGGCGGCCTTGCCGTCCCGGCGCGTGAAGGCGCCGGTGAGCAGGTTCTCCTCGAGCGTCAAGTGGCCGAAGCAGTGGCGTCCCTCCATCACCTGGACGCAACCACGGCGGACGAGGTCGTTGGGGGAGCGCGCCTGCACCTCTTCACCGTCGAATATGATCGAGCCCTTGGTCACCTCACCTCGCTCGGAATTGAGGAGGTTGGAGATGGCTTTGAGCGTGGTCGTCTTGCCAGCGCCGTTGGCGCCGAGCAGCGCGACGATGCCACCCCTGGGTACCGCCAGCGACACGCCCTTCAAGACGAGAATGACGTGATCGTAGATGACCTCGATGTTGTTGATCTTGAGGATAGACTCCCGAGCCCCGGTGGCGGCAAACGTGGTCTCAGCTTGTGTGGCGGGCGCCATTGACATTGGGATTTGCGGGGATGGCCCGCCCTGACCTGACGGCCAGGGCGGTTCTTGTCGCTGATCAGGACGGTTTGTCGCAGGTTTCCGTGCGGGCCGGCCAGGGCTGGTTCTTGCTCACGTAGTCCTTGGCTGCGGCCTCGAGCATAGGCCGCACCTTGTCCTTCATGGGCGCGATCCAGTCGGTCACCTTGACCCACTTGGACCCGTCCCATTGCTGCATGAATGCGGAGTGATGTCCGTTGTGGTCCTTGCACGACAGTCCGGAGATAGGCGCAGCGAACTCCGGTAACCCGAGTTCCCTCCAACGCTCGGTCGTGATGCCCAAGGATTCAAAGCCGCGCCGTACATCCTCGCCATCCACCACCTTCTTGCCGGTGATCTTCTGTGCTGTACGGATCGCCTCGGCGACGATGGCAGAGTTATAGACCCCGCGATTGTAGAAGGTTTCTCCGACCTTCTCCTTTGGTGTCTGGCTCTTGCCCTTGTCGATCACGTACTTTTGGATGTCTTGGATGGCAGGAAAATTGCTGCCGATGTTGTTTAGGTTGAGGGCGAGATAGCCCTTGCCGTCGGCGCCGGCCGGCCGTGCGTCATCCTCGCTCGCCGACCACCAGATGCCGATGAACTTGTCCATCGGGTAGTTGATTTTGGCGGCCTCCTTGATCGCAGTCGGATTCATGGCTCCCCAGCCCCACATGATCATATAGGCCGGCCGGTCGCGGCGGACGCTGAGCCACAGTCCCGATTGATTTTGCATGTCGGCCACGGGAACGGGGTAGAGCTTGGCCTCGAAGCCCAAGTCCTTGGCGAACTGCTCCAGCAACGGGATCGGCTCGCGGCCGTAGCCGCCATCGAAGAAGATGTAGCCGATGGTCTTGCCCTTGAGCTTGTCGAGCCCGCCTTCCTTATCGCCGATATACTTGAAGATCATCGATAGGCCGTCCCAGTAGGTGGCCGGCGGGTTGAAGATCCACGGGAAGTCGGTGCCGTCGGCCGAGGCCGAGAGCCCGTAAGCCATGGATAGGATTGGGATCTTGTCCACCGCGGCTTTTGGGATGAGCTGCAGGGTGATGCCGGTCGAGTACGGGTTCACCACCACTGGCTTCTTGGCCTTGATCTGGTCATAGCACTCAACGCCTTTCTTTGCGTCGTACTGGGTCTCGCATTCCTCCACCAGGAGCTTGATGCCGCCGATGCCGCCGTCGCGTTCATTCAGCATGTCGAGGTAGTCGTGCATACCGTTAGCGATGGGGATGCCGGAACCGGCGAACGGCCCCGTGCGATAAGTCATGAGCGGCACATAGATGCTGTCTTCGGCCTGTGCGCCCGCGCCCAAGACGGTACCGGCGAGTGCGCAACCCAAGGTCGCGCCAAGGGCCAATGTGCGGATTCGCATTGCGTTCCTCCTTGCTCTATCTGCCTCGCGGCGAGCTTGGCCGCTGCTTTTGTCCCGCCTTTGCGCCGATCCTGCCGGCCCGGCCGGAATTGTCCTGGAGTATGCACCATCAGTAGGGGTAGGGCCACACTCTGAGCTTTTGTTTGACGAGTTGCCACAGCCGCGCCAGTCCGTGCGGCTCGACGATCAGGAAGAAGATGATGAGGGCTCCCACGATCATGAACTGCAGGTGCTCGACGGTGGCAGAGTGGATCGGGATGCCAAAAGTCTCAGGAGCCGCACGCAGGAGCACCGGCAGTCCCCAGATGAAGGCTGCGCCCATGAACGAGCCAATGAGGCTGCCGAGCCCGCCGATGATCACCATGAACAAGATGAGAAAGGACTCATTGATGTTGAAGCTCTCGAATTCCGCAGCACCCAGCCATAGGAACACCATCAGTGCGCCGGCGACACCGCAGTAGAACGAGGACACGGCGAAGGCCAAGAGCTTGGTTTGATAGAGACGGATGCCGATGAGCTCGGCGGCGATGTCCATGTCGCGAACCGCCATCCACATGCGTCCGATGCGGCCGTGCACGAGATTGGAGGCGAACCACGTCATGGCGACGACAATGGTGAGGACGACGTAATAGCGTGTAACCGGCGAGGCATTGGGGCCGGTGATGGGCACACCCAAGAGCGTGCGCGTGGGCACCTCGATGGCGGCCGAGACGTTATAATTATAGAGCCAGGGCACGCGGATGAAGCACCACGACAGGAAGAATTGCGCAGCCAGCGTCGCGACCGCTAGGTAGAAGCCCTTGATGCGCAGAGAGGGCAGGCCGAACAGAACGCCCACGGCCGCCGCGATCAGGCCCGAGACCAGGATCGGCACGATGATGTTTATTTCGGGCATGACCGTGGTGAGCTTATAGGTCGCGTAGGCCCCCACTCCCATGAAGCCGCCCGTGCCGAGCGATATGAGGCCGGTGTAGCCGGTGAGGATGTTGAGGCCGATGGTGGCAAGGGAAAACACCAGGATCGGGATCATCAGCGAGTTGACCGTGAAGCTCGACATGCTGAGTGGCATCACCACGAACGCGAAAAACAGGATGACGGCAAGCCCGACACGGTCTTGCCGAAGCGGGAAGATCGCCATGTCCGAGACATAGGAGGATTTAAACTGGCCGGCCTCGCGGTAAAGCATGGGTAGCACTCGCTCTGGCTCAAATGCGCTCGATGATCCGGTCGCCGAACAGCCCCTGTGGTCGGAACAGCAGGAACACCAGGGCAATGACGTAGGCGAGCCAACTCTCGATACCGCTGCCGATGAGCGGTCCCCAGTAGAACTCGCCGAGCTTTTCGCCGACGCCGATGATGATGCCACCCACGATGGCGCCCGGGATGGAGGTGAAGCCACCGAGGATCAACACGGGCAAGGCCTTGAGGGCGATGATCTGCAGTGAGAACTCCACCTGCGATCGCGCACCCCACATGATGCCGGTGGCCAGCGCAACGATGCCGGCGGTGAACCACACCACGACCCAGATCTGCTCAAGCGAGATGCCGACCGAGAGGGCGGCCTTGTGGCTGTCGGCAACGGCCCGAAGCGCACGGCCGATGCGGGTGCGCTGGAAGAAGATGGCCAGTGTGGCGACCATGATCGAAGCGATGATGGCCGCGGCGATGTCGATCTTTTGTAAAGCGACGAAGCCGCCGAGCATCTTGATGTCGAAGGATCCCTTGGGCAAGTAGAGCTCGTTGGTAATCATCACCTTCGGCTCGCCGCCGAACATGAGCTGGCCAAGGCCGATGAGGAAATAGGTGAGGCCGAAGGTGGCCATGAACAGGATGATGTCGGGTTGGTTGACCAGCGGTTTGAGCACCAGGCGTTCGACGGCGTAGGCCAGCGCCAGCATGACCAAAATCGTGAGAATGAGCGCCACGAACGCGGGCACCCCCTTCTGATGCAGGCCGATGAGGGTAAGGGCGGCAAACACGACCATGATGCCTTGGGCAAAGTTGAACACACCCGAGGCCTTGAAGATCAACACGAAGCCCAGTGCAATGAGGGCATAGAGCACGCCTGAGACGAGACCCTCCCACAGGGTTTGCACGAGCAGATCGGGAGCGGCGACCATCTGCCCGAACGGATTGACGAAGATTTGGTAGAGGAGGTCCACGCTCGCCTCAGTGCGCCACGCCCAGATAGGCGTCGATGACGGTCTGATCGGTCTTAATGGTCTCGGGCGAGCCATCGGCGATTTTGCGGCCGTAGTCGAGCACGACCACCCGGTCAGAGATATCCATTACCACGCCCATGTCGTGTTCGATGAGCGCGATGGTGGTGCCATACTCGCGGTTCACCTCCAGGATGAAGCGCGACATGTCCTCCTTCTCCTCAAGGTTCATCCCCGCCATCGGCTCGTCCAAGAGCAGCAGCTCCGGCTCCATGGCAAGGGCGCGGCCAAGCTCGACGCGCTTTTGCAACCCGTAGGGCAGCTGGCCGACGGGGATCTTGCGAATGTGTGCGATCTGCAAAAAGTCGATGATGTCCTCGGCGCGGCGACGGTGGCGCACCTCCTCGAGCATGGCTGGGCCGTGGCGAAACAGTTGCCACACAAAGCCGCGTCGCATCTTCAGGGAGCGTCCTGCCATGATGTTGTCGAGCGTCGACATGCCCTTGAAGAGGGCGACGTTCTGGAAGGTGCGGGCGATGCCTTGGCTGGCGGCGAGATAGGGTCGCATGTCATGGCGGCGTTTGCCCTTGAACGTGATAACGCCGTCCTGCGGGTGATAGAAGCCGTTGATAACGTTGAGCATCGAGGTCTTGCCGGCACCGTTGGGACCGATGATGGCGCAGATTTCGCCCTTGCGGATGTCGAAGGAAACATCACGCAGGGCGCGCACGCCGCCAAAGGAAAGCGAAACGTTGTCGACAGCGAGCAGGACGTCGCCCGGGGCGATGGCAGCGGCGCTGGCCGACACGGGTCTTGGTTCGACATCGGCCTTCATTCGGCGGCCTCCCGCAGAAGCTCGGCGGCCGCAGTCGGATGGGTCTTCATGTCGATGATGCGCACATCGCCCTCAATTTTGCCCTTTCGGCCATCCTCAAAGGTGACCTCGATGCCCAGGTGGCACTCCTTGGCACCATCATAGAGCGCCGTGATCAGCGCTCCGTAGCGTTCGCCGATAAATGATCGGCGCACCTTCTGCGTGCGCGTGAGCTCGCCATCATCGGCATCGAGCTCCTTGGGCAGGATGAGGAAGCGGCGGATCTGCGAGCCTGCCATCTGCGGTTCCCGGGAGAGCGCCTCATTGAGCTCGTCCACCCGCCTGGCAACGATCTCCTCGACCTGTGGGTGGCCGGCGAGTTCCTGGTAGCTGGCATAAGAGACGTTATTGCGTTCGGCCCAGTTGCCCACCGAAATCGGATCGATATTGATGAACATGGTGACGAAGTCGCGCTCCTGGCCGAACGCCACGGCCTCGCGCACTTCGGGGAAGAACTTGATGCGGTTCTCCAGATACTTGGGGGCGATGAGCGCGCCGCTATTGAGACGCCCGACATCCTTGGCGCGGTCGATGATTTTGAGATGGCCGCGCTGGTCAAAGAAGCCGGCATCGCCGGTGTGCACCCAGCCATCGGGCGTCTTGGTTTGATTGGTGGCGGCCTCGTTCTTATAATATTTGAGGAACACGCCTGGGCTCTTGAACATCACCTCACCGCTGTCGGCGATCTTGATCTCGACGTCGGGCGCCGGCCTGCCCACCGTGTCGGGATAGACTTCCCTGTCCGGCTGCATGGTGATGTAGACGCTGGCTTCAGTCTGCCCGTAAAGCTGCTTTAGGTTTACGCCGAGCGATCGGTAGAAGCGAAACAGCTCTGGACCGATCGCCTCGCCGGCGGTGTAGGCCACCCGCGTGCGCGAGAACCCCATGCGATTCCTAAGTGGCGCGTAGACGAGAAGATCTCCCAATCGATAGAGCAGTCGGTCGTGGAGGACGACCGGTCTGCCATCGAGGATCTGTTCGCCGCAGCGGCGGGCCACCCCGAGGAAGTGATGGAACATGCGCTTTTTGAGCCAGCCTGCGTCCTCCATGCGCACCATCACCTGGGTGAGCAGGTTCTCAAACACGCGTGGCGGAGCGAAGAAATACGTTGGCCCGATCTCGCGACGGTCCTCGACCACGGTTTCGGGGCTCTCTGGGCAGCACACGCACATGGCGCCCATGTAGGCTTGGGCGTAGGAGAAGATATGATCGCCAACCCAGGCCATGGGCAAGTAGGCGAGGAGGAGGTCGTCTGGTCCGAACCCGTCGAATTTGTTGCCATTAGCGGCCGAAACGATGATGTTGTGATAGGTCAACATTACGCCTTTGGGCCGGCCGGTTGTGCCCGACGTGTAGAGCATGACGCTGACATCGGCACCCCTGCCATTGGCAATCTCAGCGAGCCACCAGCCCTCTGCGCCAGGGTTGGCGCGCATCTCCTCGCGCCCTAGACCCTGCACGTGCTGGAAGGAGTGCAGGCGGGCCGGGTCGTAGGTGGCGAGCCCTCGCTCCTCGTCATAGACGATGCGCTCGAGTTTTTGCAGGCGATCGGCGACGGAGATAATCTTGTCGACTTGTTCCTGATCGCCGACGACAGCGAACCTCACCTCGGCGTGTTCAAGTACGTAGGTCATCTCGTCGGCCACCGCGTCCTGATAGACGGGCACCGGGATGCCGCCGAGGCTCTGCACGGCAGCGATCGCCGCGTAGAGACGCGGCCGGTTGTCTCCGATGATGGCGACGGCATCGCCGCGCTCCAGTCCGATCTTCCTGAGGCCGATCGCAAAGGTGCGGACCTCCTCGCAGAGCTCCTTCCAACTCCAGGTCTGCCATATGCCGTAGTCCTTGTGCCGCATGGCCGGACGATCGGCGTACTGAGCGGCGTTGCGCAACAGCACCTTGGGCAGCGTGTCGAGCGGACCGGCGTCGCGGCCGGGACTTTTGCTATTCACGTAGAGCTACTCCTCCCAACGACGCCTGTGGCAGATGGCGCGCTCGTTCACCCCGTTCTTATCGTTGGCGTGAGGATTTCACAATGCACGAGCCTTGGTCCACATCGCCTGGGTGGGTCGGTCCCCCCCAACGTCGCCCGAGCCACTGTCCTAATCGGCCACCGACCCGCGGCCAACCTAACCTTTGGTTGAGGTGGGCTGTACCCTCCCCCGTGGGGGCGCCCGACAACCCGCTGCCCGGCGCAGGCGGGTTGAACACGCTGGCGGAACTCGCGCTGTTGCAGATCTCGGGGTGAGGAGCGATGCGGCCGATCGGCGACGAGGCCGCAGCCCTGGGGGTCGAGGCGCCGTGCGGTGCGTTTGCAGCTAACGGCCCAAATCCGCGATCGTGAGCACGCCTAGCGTTTGGGGTTATTCTTCTGCTGGTCGTCCCAGAACTTCTTGTCGCTAAACGGGGTATCGCTGGAGGATGTGCAACCCCAGAACCCGCAGCTGGCGATGGGTTTGGGTTTCGGCAGATTGGGCGTGTAATCGGCCTGGAGGTAGCGCTCGAGGTCGGCCTTGATTTCGAGGCCCTTGCGGTCTGTGCAGTAATCGGCGTCGAGTGCAATCTTCTCCGACGTCGTGCGGTAGGTCGTGTCGTAAGTCCTTTCGATTTTGGCGTATTGCTCGCCGGTTGCGCCCTGCTTGGCTTCGTAGGCGAGATAATTGCTCCTGAGCTTTGCCGGATCGAAATAGAAACCGCAGCGCTTGGCCCGGGCCGAGGTCCAGGATACGGCAATTGGGCGGGCCATGGGGTCATCGATGCCGATCGTGCCCGGAGCGTCCGGCGGAAGCAAACCCGTGCTGGAGGTCGCAAGACCAGCGGAGCTATTGCCGCAGCCGCATTGCAGCGCCGTGCCCACTAGCAGCAGCGCGCCAATCCCCGCCTGGGCGAATCGCTTCATCTCGTCCCCCGTCCTGGGGCAAATGTGCTGACGACGCGCACAGCGTCAATCCCGCCCGCACCAGCTTGAGATGCAAATTATGGAGAAATGCGGCCGAAGGCAGGCCGCAGCACCAAAATGAGGTGCAATGCGGGATCTGCCCCACACTTACGGGCGAGGGTCACTCGGCCGTCTTGGCAGCCTTGCAAGGTTGCACCGGCGTGAGAAACAGCTCCCCGTTGCGAGCCTCCACTGTGTAGGCCTCTGTGGCGGACAAGCTGTCGATCAGGGCGAGAATGCAGGCGGCCACGTCGGGGCCCACATGCACGGGGTTGGGGGCGGACCCTTGGTCTTTGACTGACGCCAGCATGGTCGACCTCTGCGTCGGCTCGTGAACTCGTCCAAATCTAATGACATTGCGCCAGCGGGGCTGTGCCCCGCGGTACAGTCACGCGGGCCAAGAGCGGGCCGTTGGGCGGCGAAGGCTTGCTCCCAGCGCCCATGGGCGGCGGTAGCGCAAGTTTGGTGGCCCTTATATGTTCCGCGACACCGATCCGGTTCGATCTTGCTCCACGGGAGACTGCGGAAGATGGCAACAGCTTTCGATCTTATCGTGATCGGCACGGGGCCCGGCGGATATGTGTGCGCCATTCGCGCGGCGCAGCTGGGGCTCAAGGTAGCGGTGATCGAGAAGCGGTCGACGTACGGCGGTACCTGTCTCAACGTCGGTTGCATCCCCTCCAAGGCTCTGTTGCACGCTTCTGCAGCCTATGAGGAGGCGGGCCACGGCTTTGCCGCGATGGGCATCGACGTCGCCCCGAGGCTCGATCTCGGCAGAATGCAGGCCTTCAAAGAGGAGGGCGTCAAGGGCAATGTCGATGGGGTGGCATTTCTGTTCAAGAAAAACAAGATCGAGGCCATGCAGGGCAGCGCCACCATTCTCGGGCCGGGGCGGGTTGGAATTGCGCTTGGCAACGGCGACAGGCAGAGGCTGGAGACCAAGAGCATTGTCATCGCCACGGGCTCGGATGTGGCAAAGCTGCCGGGCATTACCATTGATGAGCAAACGATCGTATCCTCCACCGGCGCATTGACGCTCGCGCGAGTGCCCAAGCGGCTTGTGGTCATTGGCGCCGGGGTGATCGGGCTGGAGCTAGGCTCGGTGTGGCGCCGGCTGGGCAGCGAGGTGCTGGTGGTGGAGTTCCTCGATCGCATCCTGCCTGGCACCGATGCCGAAGTGGCGAGGGTGGTGCAGCGCGTCCTCACGAGGCAGGGCCTCAGTTTCAAGCTTGCCAGCAAAGTGACGGGGGTCGCCAGCACTCCAGTTGGCCACAAGATCGCCATCGAGCCAGCGATCGGCGACGGCGAGGGCATGATGGTTGATGCCGACGTGGTGCTGGTGGCCGTCGGCCGCGTGCCTTTCACGGAGGGACTGGCTCTCGACGCGGTGGGTGTGAAGCTCGACAACCGCAAGCGCATCATCGTCGATAGGAGTTTCGGCACCGGGGTTGCGGGCATATATGCCATTGGCGACGTCATCGCCGGACCCATGCTGGCGCACAAGGCACAGGATGAGGGCGTTGCCGTGGCCGAGATCATTGCCGGCCAGGCCGGTCACGTGAACTACGATGC
>Ga0075434_100004678_pt1 | contig 12368 bp, 14 predicted proteins | sample RhiMethybrSRZTD3_FD_75298 | JGI IMG/M metagenome (GOLD analysis project Ga0075434, IMG submission 75298) | Populus rhizosphere microbial communities from Tennessee, USA - Rhizosphere MetaG P. TD hybrid SRZTD3 | ecosystem: Host-associated > Plants > Roots > Rhizosphere > Soil | place: USA... | reverse complement strand
CTTGCGGCCGCCGCCGCGGTCAACGTCGTCCCCTCGGCAGCGGTGGACCCGCCGCCGCCGATCTCGGCCGAACCGCTCACCCCACGGTCCGTCTTCCCCGACGCGATCGACATGAAGCTCAAGCTCAAGACGGACGAGGGCGGCACGGCGGTGGTCAATGCCGGAGACCCGTCCCGTACGGTCGACATCAGGTACACAGTGCAACCGGGCGCCCACTTCCCCTGGCATACCCACTACGGGCCGGTGATCGTGAACATCATCTCCGGCTCGCTCACGTACGTCTCCGCGGAGACATGCCACGAGAAGACCTACTCGGCGGGGGAGTCGTTCCTCGATGCCGGCCACGGTCACGTCCACAGCGCCTACAACCCTGGGACGGAGCCAACCGTGTTCATCGCGACGTTCTTCGAGGCGCCCGCAACGGGGCCGCTGCTCATCCCAGCAGACCCTGCCTGCTAGCCAGTAAGACCTAAGCCGTGCGGCGGGCCGGTGGGCTAGAAGCCGCCGGTTCGCTGCGCGGCACGACGTTCGGGCGTGAACATCGGCCTCGGGGAACGCGGCCCTCGCTCTCCCGGGACGCGGTTCAGCTTCTCTTCGGCCGAGCTGGTCCGACGGGCAGCGGCGACGTCTACGTGACGACCCGGGACAAGAGCGAAGACTGACCTGACAGTTGAGGCGAGGCCGGACGGTCCTCGGACCCCCGGCCTCGCCCGCTGCGGCTACCGCGCGGATCGGCCAGAACTTGCGGTGGGTGGACGGTGTCAACCATGGACATGCAGGGTCGGCCGATAGGTGAGCTCTTGGATGTTGCCGTCGAGCGTTCGACTCTCGAGCAGCTCGAGGTCGAAGTCGGCCGCACCCTGGAAGATCGCATCCGATCCGTTCTGGCCCGTGATCACGGGGAAGAGGGTCACCTGGACACGGTCGACCAGGCCGGCGGCCATCAGCGCCCGATTCATCGACAGGCTCCCGTGCGAGCGCAACGGCACCTCGGACTCCTCCTTGAGCCGGGCCACGACATCGACCGCGTCACCGCCCACGACGGTCCCGTCCGGCCAGTCAACGGGCCCTTCCAGCGTGTTCGACACGATGATTGCCGGCTGGGCCACCATCCGGGCGACCCACGGGTCCCTCACCTCGGACTCTTCGGTACTCGAGGCCAGCAACTGCGCAAATAGCCGATAGGTGTTGGCCCCGAAGACCATCCGCTGCTTCTCGTCGTACAGGGCGAGGCGGTGGTCGAGCAGCTCAGGCCCCTGCTTGCCCCAGTAGCCGCCCCAGTCGCCGCCGCTAGCGGAACCGAAGCCATCCAGGCTGGAGAAGGCGTCGAAGGTGTAGGTGGCGGTCATGAGGCTCTCCTCGAGTGGGTTGATCGGTCGTGGATACAGACTGGAACCCACCGCAGGACTCATCGCGGAACGAGCGCGGAACCCGAACGTGGCGAACGACGGCGATCGCACGCCGAGCTTTGGCCGGGTCGGGATCGATCTAGCGGGTCTTCAGGAATCTCTTCGCTCGCCCGGACTTCGCGCTCCCCCGACGCGCGAACGCATCGGCCTACCGGTGCCGTCGAACGGTGATCCTGAAGCTCGCCGTTGCCTCGTTGGCGCTCTTATCGGTAGCGGAGCAGCGGACCTGCGTGGTGCGACCGATGTGGAACCGGGTGCCGGAGCGTGGCCGACACGTGGCCGGGACGGGGCCATCCACAGCGTCGGTGGCAGTCACGACGTATCTCACCCTGACTCTCTTCCTGTGACGGGGCGCAACGACTTTGCGCGAGGTCGCGCCGACGAACTTCGGCGCGATCAGGTCGAACTCGAGACCGGGCACGGTGAGCGTGCCCTTCCATGTCTCGAACCCATGCCGCGACCCATCGTCTCGGGGATTTGCGAGCGCGCGCTCGAGCGTGCCACTACCCAACGCCCCCGCATAGATCCCCGTACCGCCCGTGACCGTGAACGCCTGCGTCTGGACCCTTACGGACTCGAGGGGGACGCAATCTGTTGCCTCGCTCACCGCTACGTCGATCGCTCCCTTGCCAGCGACCTCGAGTCGGATCGGGTACGCGAGAACCCTACCGAGACTGCTCGGGCACGAGGCCGACCCCAGGTCCATCTGGAACCCGTACGAACCGGTCACGCGGCCCAATCCGGGGAACTGGCCATCGACGGTACGCGCAGCGCAGTCGCTTGCGATCCCGACGCGCGCGCAACCGCCGAGCTGTGAGACGAGCGTCAGCGACGTGTTCATGTCGAGTGTTCCGGTCGCGACCGTCACTCCCGCGACCGGCGACGCGGCAATCCCGGCCAGCGCCACGAACAGCGCGATCAGCGAGATGACCAACGCCGGGCCGGGGACCCTCAGCCGACACTTCATAGCGAGACGCTTCATGCCGTTCCTCCCTACGGGGTTGGTGGGGAGGGAGAGATCGTCGCGCCGCAGGACCTCGAACGATTGATCTAGATGCGTCAGGTGATCGCCGTCAGCCAGTCGGCACCGTTGCGTGGGGCGGCAGTCCTCTTCTAGCCGCGAGGACCGCCGCCCCCTTCTCCCTCTCCCGACGAGATGGGTTTTGGTTGACATGACCATTATTGTGTGCTTAGGTAATGGTCATGAGTACCAACACCTACGACCCATCTGAGTTTCCGGCCTTCGCGGTCACCGTCGACGTGGTCGTGTTGACGATGGCGAAGGGACGGCTGCAGGTGCTTCTCGTCCAGCGCGGCGTCGATCCGTTCGCAGGCATGTGGGCGATCCCCGGTGGCTTCAAGCGCCCCGATGAGACGCTCGACGAGGCAGCTCGGCGCGAGCTGCACGAGGAGACCGGCGTCGACGGCTCCGCGCTCCTGCGCCAGTTCGGCGCGTACGGCGACCCGGGCCGCGACCCGCGGATGAACGTCGTCACCGTCGCGTACGTCGCCGTCATTCGTGACATCGGCACCCCGGCGGCAAGCACCGATGCAGCCGCTGCCGCGCTCATTCCCGTCGACGACGTGGTGAGCGGGGAGGTCGAGCTTGCGTTCGACCACACCACGATCCTGGGTGACGCCGTCGACCGCGTGCGCACCGACCTCGAGTTGACCGGCACCGCCACAGCGTTCCTGCCGCCGGCGTTCACGCTCGCGGAGTTGCGCAGCGTCTACGAGGCGGTCTGGAACGTTCGTTTCGACGCAGCCAACTTCCGTAAGCGCGTGCTCGCCGAGGACGGCTGGGTGATCCCTACCGGCCGTCGGGCGCAACCCGGCGCCGCCGGCGGCAAGCCGGCAGAGCTCTTCCGCGCCGGCCGCAGGTGGAAGCACGGCAGCCCCGTCCGGCGCCGCAGGGCCGCATCATGAAGGCGGTCGTGCACGACCGGTACGGGCCGCCGGAGGTCCTGCGGATCGAGGATGTCCCCAAGCCGTCGCCGGCGCCGGACGAGGTCCTCGTCCGGATCCGCGCGACGGGCCTGACCCGGTCCGACGCCCACCTCCGGGCCGGAGAGCCGTCCGTCAGCCGCTTCATGTCCGGGCTCCGGCGTCCGAAGCGCCGGATCCTCGGTCACGAACTCGCGGGCGAGGTGGAAGCGGTCGGCGGCGGCGTCACCGAGTTTGCACCGGGCGACCGTGTGTTCGGCGCACTCCCCTACCTCGCGCTCACCAGCGGCGCCCACGCGGAATACATGTCCATCCCCGCGAGCTTGCCGATCGCGCACATGCCTTCCGGGCTCACGTTCGAGGAGGCGGGCGGAATCTGCGACGGGCCGATGCTGACGCTGAACGTCCTCCGCCCCGCGGGCTCGCTGGACGGCAAGCGCGTCCTCGTGCACGGCGCGTCGGGCTCCATGGGCACCGCGGCCGTGCAACTCGCCAAGCACTTCGGCGCGCACGTCACCGCCGTCAGCAAGCCGGAGGCGATCGCCCTCGTGCGCTCGCTCGGCGCCGACGAGGCGATCGACTACACCCGCGAGGACTTCACGAAGAACGGCCAGACGTACGACGTGATCGTCGACACCGTCGGCAAGCACCATCCGTATTCGTTCCGGCGCTCCAAGCGCTCGCTGAATCCAGGCGGCGTCTACCTCCCCACCGACGGGCTGCGCAACGCGTTCCTCTGGCTCTGGCACAAGCGCTTCGGCGACAAGAAGGTGGTATTCGAGCTGCCGCCGCGGATGCGCAAGGAGGACGTCCTCCTCATCAAGCAGCTGATCGAGACCGGCGAGTACCGGCCGGTGATCGATCGGACCTATCCACTCGCGGACGCGATCGAGGCTCACCGCTACGTCCAGGCCGGCCACAAGACCGGCAACGTCGTCCTCACACTCGAAGGAGACCACTGATGCTCGCTTTCGACCCCCACTCCGAGGCCCGCGAGCGCGCCCGGCAACTTCAGGCCCAGGCCGCCGCTGAGCGCCTGTACCCCTCGACCACCCGACGCCTGCTCGCAGGGGCCCTTCGCCGCACCGCAGACCGGCTCGACTCGAGACCGCTCGTCATCCCGCTCAACTGCTCGCACCGATGAGGGCCGCCGTCCACGAGCGCTACGGCCCGCCGGAGGTGCTCCGCATCCGCGACGCGCCGCAGCCCGAGCCAGCCGAGGACGAGGTGCTCGTCCACGTGCGCGCGTCGACGGTGACGCGCACCGACTGCGGCCTCCGCGTCGCGTCGCCGTTCTTCGTCCGGCTCTTCACCGGTCTGCTCCGGCCGAAGCAGACCATCATCGGGATGGAGTTCGCCGGCGAGATCGTGGCCGTCGGGAGTGCGGTCGATGACTTCGCGCCCGGTGACCTGGTCTTCGGCGTCAAGCGCGGGTCGAATGCCGAGTACGTCTGCGTGAAGACGAGCGGCGCCATCGCGCGGATTCCCGCGGAGATGCCCGTCGAGCAAGCGGCCGCCGTCGCCGACGGCGGCTGCAGCGCGCTCTCGACACTGCGCCAGGCGGGCTTGAAGCCCGGCCAGCGGGTGGTCGTCTACGGCGCGTCCGGCTCGATCGGCACCGCAGCCGTCCAGGCCGCCAAGAACCAGGGGGCGCATGTCACCGCCGTCTGCGGCCCGAACGCCGTCGAACTCGCACGCTTGCTGGGCGCGGACGAGGTCGTCGACTACACCCGGGAGGACTACGCCGCGCGCGGCGAGACGTACGACCTCGTCTTCGACGCCGTCGGCAAGAGCTCGTACCGCCGCTGCCGCCGCGCGCTGAAGGCTGACGGCCTGTACATCACGATGGACGGCGGCTTCATGTGGCACGCACCGTTGCTCGGGCTCGTCAGCAAACGCGTGAAGCTCGGGGTCGCCCGTTATCGGAAGGAGGACGTGGAGACGCTCGCCGCGATGATCGCGGCGGGCGCCTATCGGCCGGTGATCGACCGCACGTACCCGCTCGACGAGGTTGTCGAGGCGACCCGCTATGTCGAGACCGGGCAGAAGACCGGCAACGTGGTCCTCGACCTCGGCTGAAGCTCCTCGCTACCGTCTTCGAAGTGCCTGCTCGCGCGGACAGCCCGCCGTCTGGACTCGAGATCGAGGCCGATTCGGGCGGAGTTCGTCTCGCCGGGAGTCTCTGGCGTCCGGCCGGTGAGGCGGTGGCGGGTGTGCTCATGCATCCCGGCTCGGGGCCGTCAGACCGGGACAATGACGTGCTCTTCCCGCCGATCCGGGAGCATCTGCTCCGAGCGGGGATCGCCGTGTGCTCCTTCGACAAGCGCGGGGTCGGCGGCTCGGCCGGGAGCTGGCTCGACGCCGGGATCGCCGACCAAGCCGACGACCTTCTCGCCGCGCTCACCGTCTTCGAATCCGAGAGCCCACAGGGTCTCCCGCTCGGACTGTTCGGCCACAGCCAGGGCGGCTGGGTCGTCGTCGAGGCCGCCTCGCGAGGCGTTCCAGTCGCGTTCGTGATCACGAACTCGGGGCCTGGCGTCTCGCCTGCACGGCAGGAGCGCTACTCGCTCGCCAACAAGCTGACGGACGATCGGGTTCCCGAGACACTCGCGACGTACGACGCTGTCGTGGCGGTGATGCGCGAGCGTCCCGGGCTGGCTGCGGGGCTGCAGCAGCTCGACGCCGCCGGCGTTCCGTACCGCGAGCTCCCGGGACTGGAGTTCGTGTTCGAGGACGAGGCGATCTGGCGCCTCTTCGCCGAGATCAGCGACTACGACCCGGCGCCGGCCCTGTCCCGGATCGCAGGTCCGGTCCTTGCCATCTTCGGGGCGGCCGACAAGATCACGCCCGCCGAGGAGAGCGTCGTCGCCTTGCGCGCCGCGGTGCGCCCGGAGCTCCTCGAGGTCGAGGTCTTCCCCGACGGCGACCACCGGCTCCTCCACGGGGACCCGCCGCGCTTCGTCGACGGCTACCTCGACCGGATCAGCTCGTTCGTGCTCGGAAATTGCCGCCCGCCGACGGGCCTGGAATGATCGCCGCGTGAGCTTCGTCGACTGGGCGTTGGCGGTCCATGTTCTGAGCGCGTTCGCCTACGTGGCCGGACTCGTGCTCTTCTGGGTTCTCATCGTCGCCGTGCGCCGGGTGGATACGCCCGAGGAGACGCTTCGCATGGAGCCCATCGTCAAGGTCGGCAATGTCGCGGTCGGCCTCGGCGCGGTGGGGACGATCGTGATCGGGATATACCTCGCGTTCGCGGTCGACAGCTATGCGATCTGGGACGGCTGGATCATTGCGGCGCTCGTCCTCTGGGCCGTCGCCGGCGCGCTCGGGCAGCGCACGGGAGTCGCCTACATGCAGGGGATGAACAAGGCGAAGGAGCTCGATGCCGCCGGCAAGACGGGTCCGGACCATGAGCTCCTCGCGCTCAACCGCACGCAGACCGGGCTCATCCTGCAGACGCTCGGGTCCCTGGCCGTGCTGCTCATCCTCGTCGACATGATCTTCAAGCCGGGCGCATGACGATCGTCGCCGCAGTCCGTCCCGACAGCTGGAACTTCCCGCTCTTCCTGCACGTCCTCGGGGCAATGATCCTCGTCGGCGGGCTTCTGGCGGGCGCGAGCTCGCTCGCGCTTGCGCGCGGCGACGTCAAGTTCCTCCGGCTCGGCTACTGGTCGCTACTTGCGGTCGCTCTGCCCGGCTGGCTGCTGATGCGGGTCGGCGCCGAGTGGATCGCCTCGAGAGAGGGCTGGAGCCACGAGGGCGTTCCGACTCCGACCTGGCTCACCATCGGGTTCTTCCTGGCGGACATCGGCGGCTTCATCCTCCTCGTCTCGCTCATCGTGGGAGGGATCGGCGTTCGCCGGCTCCGGGTCGGCCAGGGGGCGACCCTGCTCAGGACCACTCTCGTGCTGTCGGTCGTACTGCTGGGCGTCTACGTCGTCGCCGTCTGGGCGATGGCGGGCAAGCCTTCCTGATTTCGTCTGGCAGACTTTTCGCATGGCGACGGGTCTGGGGTCGTGGCGCCTGCTCGTGGCGACCGTGCTGGCGGCAATGCTGGTCGTGCCGGCCTCCGGCGGCGCGGCTGAGTCTTCGCGCCCTAGCGCGGCGTACGCGGGCCTGGGAACCTGGCTCGACATCTACGCAACCTCCTTCTGGGCCCACCCGCGGAGCGAGGTCGCGGCTATGCACCGCAACGGAGTCAGGACGCTGTATCTCCAGACCGGTAACTACGAGCAGAGCGTCGATCTCGTCAGACCGCACGCGCTGGGACAGTTCATCGACGCCGCGCACGCGGCCGGAATGCGGGTCATCGCCTGGTACCTGCCTTCCTTCCTCTATCCGGCGCAGGACGCGCGCCGAGCGCTGGCGGCCATCCGGTTCCGGAGCGCCCACGGGGAACGCTTCGACTCCTTCGCGCTGGACATCGAGGCCAGCCTCGTCCGTTCCGTGCCGCTCCGAACCAAGCGCCTGCTGCAGCTGTCCGCCCGGCTGAGGTCGGCCGTGGCTCACCGCTACGCACTGGGGGCGATCATCCCCTCACCCCTCGGGATCCGCAGGCATCCCACCTACTGGCCTCACTTCCCGTACCGGTCGCTCGCGCGCTTCTACAACGTCTTCCTACCGATGGCCTACGCGACCAACCGCCACATCCGCGGCATCAGTGCCACGCGCGCCTACAACGTCGCCGACGTCGCCATCATCCGTTCGCGAACCGGCAAGCCCCACGTGCCGATTCACCTGATCGGCGGGCTAGCCAACGCGATGGGCGTGAGGGAGATCGCCGGCTTCATGGGTGCCGTCGGCGACTGCGGGCCGCTCGGCTACAGCCTGTACGCCTTCTCGGTAACCAGGCAGACCGCGTGGAAGGCGCTCGCCGCGCCGCCCCCGAGCGCTCATCCGTGCGGATAGAGGCGGGCCTCCGCCGCGATGTACGAGTCGGCGCCGCGTGTGACCTGCGCGTCGGGATGCTGGTCCTGAAGGTCGAGGAGCTTCAGCGACTCCGCATCCACCGGTAGCTGCTCGTAGACCGGGAAGCGCAGCGTGACGCCGCCGCCGTCCCCCGTAGTCGTCCACTCGATCGGGTCGTAGGTCGCCGCGTCGACCACGTAGACCTTCTTCCCGTCGAGCGACTCGAACCGAATTGCGTCGCGACCATCGACTGTGACGTGGCCGGCGACTCTGACGCGCCCTGACCGGAGCAGCGCGAGGATGTCGGAGCGGAACTCTGCCGGAAGGACGGCGCCGGCGGACTCTTGCGCCCTTTTGCGGGCGAGCTGCTGAGCCAGGCGCTTCGCGCCTTCTGCGGTCGCGATGACCTTCACCGCCCCGGCGCCGTTGGTCATGAGATAGGCCGCACTCACGTGAGAGCTGCCGGTGAGCTTCTGGAGCTTGCTCTTGGACACGACCTCGATCTTGGGCATTCGAGCCGCGCGTAGCTCCTCGCTGGTCGCGATGTAGATCGTGTCGGTGTGCGCGTCGTACAGCTCGTTCGCGTCGCCTTCGGTGACCGACTCCGCGCGGAGCCCGTCGGAGCCGTCGACCTGGATCTGCCGCCGCGTGTACGGCGCCACCCGAAGCTGCCAGGTCTCCGAGTGCCAGGTGGCCGAGGTCCCGTCGCCGTTCTGCTGCTCCGCGTCGATCCGGTAGTGGAGGATCCCGGCGTCCGAGGACTCGAGGGCTGCCGCAGCGCGCTGGACGACCGACGGCCCGCCGCCGGTCAGCCCGCTCAGGAGCCCGAGCGCGGCCGCGGCGGCAACGGCCAGCACGGCGGCACCCCGGACTACGCGGCGGCGTGTGCGCCGGCTGCGCAGGTCGCGGCCGATGGCGTTCTCGAGCTCGGCGCCGAAGCGGTCGAGGCTGGGGGGCAAAGCGATCATGTGTCCTCCTTGAGGGGCAGGGCGGAGAGGCGCCGGAGCGCCCGCGAAACACGTAGCCGCGCGGCGGCCGGACGGACGCCCAACCGGGCCGCGACGTCCGGGTACGGCAGCTCGTTCACGATGCGAAGCTCGAGGGCCTCGCGCTCGTGCTCGGGCAACGTCTCGAGCGCCTCAGCGAGCGCTGCGTGCGACGAGAGCCGTTCCTCTACCGCCGCGTAGCCGTCCTCCGACGCGAGGTCGGTGGGGAGCCCGAGCCGGCGACGCGCCCGTGTCTCGACCTCGTTCCGGCGGGCGGACTCGCGGGCGACGTTGCGCGCGATCCCGAACAGCCACGGCAGCGCTGAGCCGTCGGCCTCGTCCCGGAAGCTCCGGCGCGAGAGCCACGCCTGCGCGAATGCCTCCGCGGTCAGGTCGCTCGCGGCCCACTCGAGCCGACGGCGGAACCACGCGTGCACCGTCGAGACATGCCGTCGATAGAGCTCGGCGAACGCGGCCGCTTCCGACTCCGCCGCGTGGATGAGCTCGGCGTCGGTCCGGTCGTTCACGTGTCTCACACCAGGTAATGGAGGAACACGGCCCAGTTGTATCCGCCCTGCCCCGGCGGGGCGACGCTGGGCACGCCGCCCCGGCCGGAACCCTGGTCAGTGCTGTGCTGTGATCGTGCCGAAGAGCCCGTCGGCCTCGTCGTTGATGCCGGCGGTGAAGTACAGGGTGTTCGGGTTGCCGTTCGGGCCGGTGTTGCCGAACTCGAGTGCCCAGAGCCCGTCGATCGAGAGCTTCCCGTGCTCTGCGGAGCGGAGCGTGCCACGGTGCTCGAAGCGGCCGTGCCGCATCTTCTCGTAGGCGTTGATCTGCCCGTCGCCGAAGTTGCCGACCAGCAGGTCGCCGCCGAAGCGGCCGAACGACTCCGGTGCCTGCGCGAGCCCCCACGGGGCGTTGAGCTGCCCATGCTGGGCGACTCGACGCAGGAACTTCCCGTCGGGGTCGTAGACGTCGACGATGCCGAGCGCGCGCCCGTGCGCCTCGTCGTCCGATCCGTGCTGCTGCTTCGCGTAGGTCACGAAGACCTGGTCGCCGATCGTCTGGATCCCGAACGGCCCGTAGTGCTTCGGGAGCCTCGGGTCGACGAACGCGCCGGGCGTGTTCACCGGGTTCCAGCTGCCGTCGAAGACGTCGACGCGGCTGTGCCCGGGACCCTGGGCGAAGTCGGTGGCGTAGAGCCGCGGCCCGGAGGGGCCGTTCGAGATGGCGAGTCCCTTGTACACGGCGCCGGACGAAGGCACCGTCACGAGCGCGGCCGTCGAGCCGATGCGCCACGCGCTGATCGTGCCGTCCTCGCCGTCGAAGATGAAGTTCGACGCCCCAAGCGTCGTCGGGCTCACCGTCGTCCCGACCTGGAACTGGCCCGCGACCCCGGAGAAAACCGCGCCGGTCGGGTCGCCGGGAACGCCCTGCGCCGGCAGGCCGCCGATGTCGACCCGCGTTCCTACCCCGTTGTAGACCGACGTGCTGGCGGTGCCGTTGTTGGCGATCCACCACGGGGTCGAGTCGCCGCGCGCGAGGCCCCAGGTGTTCTTCAGGTTCGCGTCCGTGACCGGCGCGAGGCCGGGCACGTCAGAGGCCAGCGGCGTGACGGTGTAGCGGTTCTTGCTGTGCGGCGCCGCCGAAGCGGCGGCGACCGCCAGTAGAGCGGCTGCGATCGTGGCTGCGAGTGCGGCCCAAACGAAACGATGCATGGGTTCCCCCCTTTTTTCGCTCCCCGGACCTACGCCGCGCGGAGCGGACCGGTTTCAAAGCAGTGCTACGTTCGGCCCGAAATGCAGTCGCTAAGCGGGATGCTGGTCGTCGATTTCGGTCGTTACCTGCCGGGCGCTTTCGCATCCCGGGAGTTGCTGGAGCTCGGTGCGCGCGTCGTCTGCGTCGAGCCTCCCGGGGGCGATCCGATGCGCAGCACCGCCCGCGCCTGGGACGCGGCGCTGCGCGAGGGAAAGGAGTCGCTCGAGGTCGACCTGAAGCGCAACGCGGCGCCGGCGCTCGAGCTCCTGCGCGAGGCGGACGTGGTGCTCGAGTCGTTCCGCCCCGGCGTCGCCTCCCGGCTGGGCATCGGCCCGGAGCATGCACCGAAACGCACCGTCTACTGCTCAATCACCGGGTTCGGACTCGACGGCCGCCATCAGCAGCGCGCAGGTCACGACCTCAATTACCTCGGCTGGGCCGGCGCGCTCTGGGACACCGCGCCGGCGTTGCCACCGGTCCAGGTCGCAGACCTCGCCGCAGGCGCGCTCGGCGCCGTGGCAAAGATCCTCGCCGCACTGCTCGAGCGCGAACGCACCGGAAGGGGCGGCCGCGTCGTCGTCTCGATGACGCACGGCTCGCACCGCCTCATCGCGCATCGCCTCGGCGGCGACGGGGTGCCGCGCATGCTCACCGGCGGCCTCGCCTGCTACCGGATCTACGAGACCGCGGACGGACGCCATCTCACCGTCGGCGCGCTCGAGCCGGCCTTCTTCCGGCGGCTGACGGAGCTGCTGGACCGACCGGAGCTGGCGGACCGCCAGTTCGACGCCGACCAGGAGGTACTCGCGATCGAGCTTGCGGCGATTTTCGAGGCGCGCCCACTCGCCGAGTGGCTGGAGCTCTTCGAGGCCGAAGACGTCTGCGTCGGGCCAGTGGCCACGATCGCTGAGGCAGCATCCGACCTGAGGTAGCGTTCGCGCGTCATGGTTCGGGGGCCCGGCGCGAACCGGGCCCCAAAGCGACGATCAGCGCGCGTCAGCCTCGACAGCGTCGATCGCGCCGTTCCAAACGAGGACGCGCGACCTCGGCGCCGCCGCGATCTGCTCCGCGACGCGCTCGGCGTCACGTCCTGCGCCTCCGATCAGCATCGAGGCGAACGAGTGGAGGAACGGCAGGCCCACGAAGTAGACACCGGGCGTCGTGCTTGCACCCCGGTACTGCACGGGATAGCCGTCCTCGCCGATCTCGAGCGGGAGCCGGATCCAGCTGAAGTCGGGGCGGAAGCCGGTGCACCAGACGACGTTCCGGACCTCGAGAACGCGTCCGCCGTCGAGTACCGGCAGTCCGTCTTGGATTCCCGCCGTCCGCTCGAGCACCCGTTCCACGCCCACCCGGCGCAGAT
>Ga0075434_100004677_pt1 | contig 12369 bp, 10 predicted proteins | sample RhiMethybrSRZTD3_FD_75298 | JGI IMG/M metagenome (GOLD analysis project Ga0075434, IMG submission 75298) | Populus rhizosphere microbial communities from Tennessee, USA - Rhizosphere MetaG P. TD hybrid SRZTD3 | ecosystem: Host-associated > Plants > Roots > Rhizosphere > Soil | place: USA... | reverse complement strand
TCCCTCTAATCCCGAATCCCTAATCCCCAATCCCCAGTTACTGCCGCAGATTCACCGTGAGCGCGGCGCGGCGATTCAAGCGGCGCGTCTCCTCGCGCGAGTTGTCGTATTTCGGCCGCTCCTCGCCGTAGCTCACCGTGCGCAGCCGATCGACGCTGATGCCGCGGCTCACCAGGTAGTCCTTCACGGCGTTGGCCCGCCGATCGCCCAGCGCCAGGTTGTACTCCGCCGTCCCGATGTTGCACGTGTGGCCCTCGACCTCGAGCCGCAAGGTCGTGTTCTCGCGCATCGCCGTCACCGCTTCGTCGAGCACCCGCGTCGCCTCCGGCCGCAGCGAGTAGCGGTCGAAGTCGAAATACACGTCCTCGAACGTGTAGGTGCGCACCGGCGGCCGCGTCACCGCGATGTTCACCGTGTCGGTCGCCGTCTTGTTGTCGCTCGGGCACGTCACCGTGACCGTCACCGGCACCGAGCCCTCCTGCTGCCCCGCCGTCCACAGCGTCGAGCGCTCCGCGGGCTGCGCCAGGGTCCCGCTCGGCGCCGACCAGCGATACGTCACCGCGCAGCCGATCGAGTCGGTCGCCGTCGCCGTCACCGTGGAGCTGCGCCCCACTTCCACCGAGCACGGATTGCACTCCGCCTTCACGCTCAGATTGTGCGGCGGCGGCGCCGGCGCGGGCGGCGGCGGCGGCGGCGGGGGCGGCGGCGGCGGCACGTAGACGCGCACGCCCGGGTGATACCCGATCCGCAGCTGCCAGTCGTAGTAGTCGCCCAGCACGTCGGTCGTGTCCGTGAAGCGCCCGTCGCGCGCGCGCGTCGGCACGTTCCAGCTCACGCCGATCCCGCCGAAGAACCCGTTCTTCGCCTGCGCCGTGATCCCCACCGTCGCCCGCGTGAGGTTTTCCGTCGCCGACACGAACGGCGGGAACGTCAGGTCGGTGCCGCGAATCTCGGTCGCGCTCAGCATCGTCGCCGTGTCGCTCGACACCGCCGTGCCGTTCAGCTCGCCGACCACGCGCAGGAAATTGCGGGAGGGAAAGGTGAGCCCCGCGCCCCAGCGGAACGCCCCGGTCGGCGTGTCGAACCCCGTCGGCTTGCCGCGCCACTCGTAGCCGCCGTAGCCGGCGATCTCGACCAGCTTCGCCGCTTCCTTGCTCACGATCGCGTCGAGCGCGAAATCGGCTTTCCCCGTGCTGACGCCGACGGCCTCTTTCCCCGTCGGCACCTTCACGATCCCGCGCACCGCGACGGCGACCGGGTTCTGCCGGTACTCCGACCAGAGGTTCACCTTCGCGCCCAGATACAGGTCGCCGACGTTGTCGCCCGTCCAGTGCTGGTTGACCCGCGGGTAGCGGTCGATGATGCCGCCGAACGTGGAGTCGTTGACGAACAGCGGATACAGGTCGCGATCGATCCGCGTGTCGAAGAGGAACGAGCCGAAGATCTCCGCGCGATCCTTGATGCCGACGCCGAAGGTGCCCGCGAAGTCGCCGACGTTGGTGTAGCCCTGGATCCAGTTCGTCCCGCGGCGGTACGCGCTCGCGGACCACTTACCGCCGGCGAGGACCTCCGCGGTCGGCACATACCACAACCCAGTGTCGCCGAAGAACGTCGTCGTCGCCGGACGTGTTTCCTCGGCCGCGGGCGTCGACGAGGACGGTGGTTGGGTAGCTTGCGTACTCTGCCCCGTGGATGTCCCTGAAGACCCGGACTGCGCGCTCGCGCTCGCCGCCACTGCGAGCGCTATCACGCAGGCCACGGCCACGCGTCTTGCCATTGTTAGTCGCCTCCAAAGCGTCTGCGCCGCCGGGTCGATTACTCTGCACGGGTGGCCGTCGCCCCTTCGGTAGCGGCTGCAGGCGCCGGTGCAGATTCCGGCGGTACGATCAGACGTCCGCGGCCGCCGCGGCTCACCTGGCCGCCCTTGCGTCCCGCGTTGCGCGCCTCGTCGGCGGTCCACTCGTGCGCGGTCCCCTTCTCGTGCGCCGCCCGCCCGCCCTTGCTGGCGATCTCGCGCTGCTTCTCCGGGGACATCGACGCGAAGCCTCGTCGTTCCTTACGCTCTGTACTCACCGGTCGGCCCTCCGTCTCTTTACCACCCCCGCGTGCGGACCGTGTACGGTCCTTGGTGCTCGTTTGGCGGCGGGGGTTCCTGGATGCGCGGGGGACGCGGTTCGTCGGGCGGCGTCTCCGGCGCTTCGTCGGGGTCCTGGTCGCGCGGATCGGGGGTGTCTGGATCCGGCTGGAACCCGTACGATCGATGCACGCTGCTCCAGTGCATTGCCACCGGACCCCAGCGTTATCAAAGTCTGTGCCCCGCGCCTGGGGCGGCGGCAATTCGTTAAGTCGTTGATTTTGTTATGAGTTGGCTGAGCCGGCTCTCCGGGCGGCTCATAACGAGTTGCAGTGGATTGCTACAGTAGGGCTGGAACCTAGTAGCGATTGACTGCGGAGCTGGCGCGCCGGACCGGCTTGAAGTACTCGCAATTCGAGCAGTTGCGGACGTCGAACTGGCGGCCGACGACCGGGAACCACATGGGGTGGGCGCAGAACAGGAGGTGGCCGTCCTCGATGGTGTGAAACCCGATGTCGGTCGGGATCTCGGGGGTCCGGCGGCTGTACCAGCAGGCGCGGTGGAGCGCCTCGGGCGGCAGCGGATCCGCCTCGTTCACTTCGTCTGCTGCGGCACGTAGCCGGGCGGCAGCGCCGCGCCCTCGCCGAAGAAGAAATCTTCCATGTGCTTGGCGACGAGATCCTGCGCCTCCTTCTGCCACGGCATCAGGCGGTACTCGTTCAGGATCATCTTCATCCGCTCTTCCCAGAGCTTCCAGGCGTCCTTCGACACGTGCTCGTAGATGCGCTGCCCGAGCTCGCCGGGCCACGGCGGCTCGTCGAGCCCTGCGAGCTCCTTCTGGAATTTCACGCACATCACCTTGCGGCCGCTCTTGTTGGTGGCCGGCGCGGCGGCGGGCGTCGAGTGTCCGCAGGAATCAGCCATGGCGTCGATTGTAGTTGATTTGCGCGGAGGTGAGCAGCGGGAATTCCGGTTCGATCCGGAACGCGAGGCGCGCATGCGCGTTGCGCAGCGCGCGTTCGACGAGGGATGGATCGGCGGCGCGCGCGAAGATGAACCCGAGATAGCTCGCGCCCTCGGGCAGCGGCACGAGCAGCTGATCCGCCTTCGCGGTGATCCGCACGTCCTCGACATGCGGCACGGCGCGCGCCTCGTCGATCCCGTCCACGCCGCGGAAGATGCCGCGCTCGGGAATCGGAATCATCATCACGCCGCTCGCGTCGCGCTCGCGATCCCACGCGGCGAGGTCGTCACCGAGCGCGTGGCGCAGCAGCAGCTCCTCGAACGACAAGGGGATTGGGGATTGGGGATTGGGGATTGCGGATGGGGGATTGGGGCTTGCGGATTCATTGGGGATTGCGGATTCGAAGCGGAGCGCGCGTGCGCACAGGCCGCCGATCGGACGCGCGGCGGCTTCGAGCACGTACACGACGCCGTCCGGCGCGACGCGGCACTCGGCGTGGACCGGCCCGTGGCGAAGGCCGATCGCCGCTGCGGCGCGCGCGATCGCGTCGACGATCGCGCGCTGCTCGTCGCCGCGCGCCGTCGACGGCGTGACGTAGATCGTCTCCTCGAAGAACGGTCCGTCGAGCGGATCGGGCTTGTCGAAGATCGCGAGCGCGCGCAGCGAGCCGCGATGCATGAGCGCCTCGACGGCGTACTCGCGGCCCGGGATGAACTGCTCGATGAGCGCCGTGTCGTGCGCGTCGTTGCGTTCGGCCCGGACCTCCGGCGAGCGCATCAGCGCGCGCAGCCGGTCGAGCGCCGCCGCGAGCTGCCCGGGATCGTCGGCGCGCATCACGCCGCGGCTGCCCGAGAGCGCCACCGGCTTGACGACGCACGGAAAGGGCGGGGATTGGGGGTTGGGGATTGGGGATTCGGCAGTCGGGGATTGGTCGGTGGGTGGGGATTGGTTCGACAACGAGATCGACGTGAACGAGGGCGTCGGCAGGCCTGCGTCGCGCAGCCGTTCACGCATCCGCTGCTTGTGGCGCGCGATCGCGGCCGCCGCCGGCGGATGCCACGGCAGGCCCAGCGCCTCGGCAACGCGCGCGGCGATCACCGTCGGACGATCGCCGACGACGAGGACGCCGTCGAGCGGGCGGTCGGCGGCGGCCTGGAGAATCGCCGCCACCGACGCGTCCTCGTCGTAGAAGCGGATCGCGACGGCGCCGTCCTGCCAGGGATCCTCGATGAGATGGCAGCGATCGGTGGCGAACACGAGCTCCACGCCGAGGCGCGAGGCCGCGTCGCCAAACGCGCGCGTCTGGTAGCCGGTCGTCGTCGCAAGAATAAGAACGCGCATGCGGTGTCGCTGTCGGGGCTAGGGGCTCTGGGCTAGCCGAATCACTGCGGGGACGCGAATTCCACCCGTGACGGCTAGCCCCGGGGCCCCAGCCCCGAGCCCCTTCACGATTCAGATCAGAGCGACCTGCTCTGCATTCGGTTCCGCTCAACAGTACCAGGGTTCGTTCAGATACGGCACCGTCGCGCGATCGCGCGCCGGTTTCGAACGGTTGCGCCGCACGCCCGCGCGCTCGTGCGCGAGCGCGCTGACGGCGTCGAACACCGCCTCCCGATTCGCGGTCAACCGCGCGCCGACGATCGCCATCACGTCCTCGTGCAGCGCGTCGACGCGCGGATCGGGATGCGTCCACCGGTGCGTGAGCGTCGCGGGATCGAACGCGCCCAGATGCGGCCGCATCTCGGGCCGCGTCAGCAGCCGCGACCGTTCGGGGACGAGCAGCCGGATCGCGAGCTGGATCGGCGCGACGTGATCGACCAGGTCGAGCGATTCGATCGTGTCGACGAGATCGCAGTACCCCCTCAGCGTGAGCCACGGGTGGAACGCCACGAAGGTCGGGACGAGCGTGAGGCCGGCGCCGCGGCACAGCGCCACGGCCTCGACGAAGTCGGCGCGCGTGTGCCCCTTGTCGAAGATCGCGAGCGCCGCATCGTCTATCGACTCGACGGCGCTGGTGACGAACGCGCAGCCGGTGGCCGCGAGCCGCGGCACGAGATCCCGGTGCGCCAGCAGGTGCTCGATCTTGATCGTCGCGTCGTAGGTGACCTCGGGGTGCGACGCGTGCAGCGCGTCCACGATGCGCATCGCGTGCGTCGGGCCGTTGAAGAAGTCCGGATCGCCGAAGGTGATGTGCGACGCGCCCGCCGCCACCTGCGCGTCGATGTCGGCGAGCACGACCTCCGGCTGCACGACGCGGAAGCGTCCCTCGTAAATCGGCACGACCGGACAGTGGCGGCACAGATGCCGGCAGCCGCGGCTCGCTTCCGTGTAGCCCACCGTCCGGCGCGTGCCGTCCGGCATCTGCAGCGACGCGTAATTCGAGAGCGGCGGCAACCCGCGCCGATCGGGCACCAGAAAATGAATGCGCGGCAGCGGACTTCTTCGCTCTCTCTGCGAGCTCTGCGAGCTCTGCGTTCTCTGCGCGCTCGGCGCGGACCGAGCCGCGTAAGCGGCGAGGTCCGACTCGAATTCGCCGCCGAAGATCGCGTCGACGCCGAGCGAACGCAGCCATTCCTCGTTGAGCGGGGCGTACAGCCCGAACGCCGCAATGCGCGCGCGCGGGTTGACGCGGCGGGCCGCCGCGACGATCGGGCCCGCGAGGCGCGTCGCAGTGTGCATCGGCAGATGAAAGCCGACGAGATCCGCGGTCCGCAGGTGCTCCGCGGTCAGCTTCTCCTTGGCGGCGTCGATCGCCTCGACGCGCCATCCGCCGGCGCGCAGCCACGCCGCCGCCGACGCGAGGCCGAACGGCTGACGGCCCATCTCGTACGTGCTCACGAGCAGCGCGCGCATCTCCACGTGATCATTCTGTCATGTCTGCTAGACTCGCGCCGATGACGACCGTTCGCGCGCGGGCCGCGCACCCACCCGGGCTCTACGTGCTGTTCTTCACCGAGCTGTGGGAGCGCTACAGCTTCTACTCGATGGTGTCGATCCTCGTGCTCTACATGAACGAGTCGCTGCGGTTCGACTCGGCGCGGGCCGGCAGCGTCTACGGGTGGTACACCGCGGGCGTGTACTTCCTGCCGCTGTTCGGCGGCCTGATTGCCGACCGCTGGCTCGGATTCAGCCGCAGCATCCTGATCGGCGGCACGCTGATGATGCTCGGCCACCTGGTGCTCGGCGTCGAGCAGATGGCGTTCTTCTACGGCGGGCTCGTGCTGCTCGCCTGCGGCACCGGCCTGCTCAAGCCGAACATCTCGACCATGGTCGGCAACCTGTATCGCGAGCGCCCCGAGCTGCGGGACCAGGCGTTCAACATCTTTTACATGGGCATCAACATCGGCTCGTTCATGGCGCCGATCGGCGTCTCGTACGTGCGCGCGCGCTACGGCTGGGGACCCGCCTTCATGTCGGCGGCGATCGCCATGTTCATCTCGCTGGTGATCTTCGCCACCTTCCGCCATCACGTCGCGAGCGCGAACGTGCGCGGCGACGACGCGGCGTCGGCCGCCGACGATGTCCCCGCCTCCGACGTCCGTGATCGATTGATCACGCTGATGATCGTCTTCGCCATCTCGTTCGTGTTCTGGTCGGCCTGGTACCAGGAATTCTTCACGTTCACGCTCTGGGCGCGCGACAACACCGCGACCACCATTCCGCCCGAGCGGTTTTCGTCGTTCGAGGCGCTGGCGGTGATCGTCCTCTCGCCCACTGCGGCATGGCTGTGGGCCGTGCTCAACCGCCAGGGACGTGAACCGTCGACGCCGACCAAGATGCTGATGGGGATCGGCTTCCTCGTGATCGCCTTCGGCGCGCTGGCGTATGCCGCCATGACGGGCGGCGACAGCGGGCGGGTCTCGGTGATCTGGCTGATTGGCGCGAACGTGCTGCTCGCCGTTGGCGAGGTCGCGCTGAGCCCGATGGGCATGTCGCTCGTCAATCGCCTCGCGCCGGCGCGGTGGCGCGGCATGATGATGGGCGGCTGGTTTGCAAGCCTCGCCGCCGGCGGCAAGATGTCCGGATACGTCGGCGGCTACTGGGATTCGGTGCCGCACAGCCGGTTCTTCGGCGCGACCGCTGCCGTGCTCGCCGTCGGCGGCATCGTGCTCAGCATGACGATGCCGCGCATCAAACGCACCATCCGCGGCGCGGAGATGCGCCGTAGCCCCGTCGGCCACTGATCACATGGCACTCGAAGAATACAAACGGAAGCGCAACTTCCAGAAGACGCCCGAGCCCGAGCCAAAGGTGGCGCCGAAGCGCCCGGAGCTGTTCTTCTGCGTGCAGAAACATCTCGCGAGCCACCTGCACTACGACTTCCGCCTCGAGCACAACGGCGTGCTGCTGTCGTGGGCGGTGCCCAAGGGCCCATCGCTCGATCCGAAGACGAAGCGGCTGGCGATGCACGTCGAGGATCATCCGGTGGCGTACGGCGACTTCGAGGGGGTGATCCCCGAAGGCTACGGCGCGGGGATCGTGATGCTGTGGGATCGCGGCACGTGGACGCCGGAGGCCGCCGACGTCGACGCGGCGCTGAAGAAGGGCGATCTGAAGTTCACGCTGAACGGCTACAAGCTGAAAGGATCGTGGGTGCTCGTGCGCACCGGGGGCCGATATCCCGGCGCGCGCGGCGGCGGCGATCGCAGCTGGCTCCTCATCAAGCACAAGGACGAGTGGGCGGGCGACCTCGACATCACCGAGTTCGCGCCGCGCAGCGTGAAGAGCGACGGCGACTTCGAGGACATCCTCGCCGAGGACACGCCCGCCGTCTGGCAGTCGCATCGGCCGGCCAAGGGTGGCGAAGCGGGCGCGATGCTCGCAACGATCATCGAGCGTGCGGCGGCGTTGAAGGCCGCGCGCTCCAAGTCGACGCGGGCGCCTCGCGCGACGGCGGCTTCCAAACCAAAGACCGCGAAGAAACCGTCCGCGTCCAGAAAAAAGTAGCTCCGCGTGCTCCGCGGTCTCTGCGTTGATCGTCGTCGGGGCGCCGTCGCGGCGATCGGGGCGGCGTGTCTCGTGGCGCTCGCCGCGCAGGAACCGCCGGCGACGCGCGAGGTCGAGGTCACGCTCACCGAGGGGACCTCGCTGTCGGCAGCCGCGTCGCCCGACCGCCGCTGGATTGCCATCGATCTGGTCGGCGCGCTGTGGCTGCTGCCGATGCGCGGCGGCGAGGCGCGCCGCCTGACGCCCGACACGCTCGAGGCGCGGCAGCCGACGTGGTCGCCCGACAGCGAATCGATCGCGTTTCAGGGTTACGGCGCCGACGGCATCTGGCACGTCTACGTCGTGCCGCGCGGCGGCGGGGACGCGAAGCCGCTCACGAAGGGCGAGTTCGACGATCGCGAGCCGGCATGGTCGCACGACGGATCGCGCGTCGCCTTCTCCTCCGATCGCTACGGCGGCATGCCGACGATCTGGGAGCTCACGCTCGCCACGGGCGACGTCCGCCGGCGCAGCACGCGCGACGGGGTGATGCCCGCCTGGTCGCCCGACGATCGCGAGATCGCCTTCATGTCGAGCGACCGCCCGCTTGCGCCGGCCGAGTCGCCGAACCGCCTGCCCGGGGCGTACGCCGTCGACTTCGCCGGCCGCGAACGCCTCGTAAGCAGCGCGCCCGGCAGTGGCGCGCCGTCGTGGAGCCCCGACGGATCGCAGCTCGCGCTCGTCCTCGGCGATCGCACGCTCGCCGCCGTTCCCGCGTACACGATCCCGCTCGACGCGCCGGCGAACCGGCACTCGCTGCCCGACGACGTGACGACGGTCGCGCGCGGCGAGGACGTGTTCCCGATCCGCACGCAGTGGCTGTCGCGCGGCGAGCTGCTCTACGTCTCCGACGGACATCTCAAGCGGCGCTCGATCGCCGGCGGCACGGCGGCGACGATCGCGTTCACCGCGAAGGTGACGCTCAACCGCGACAGCTACACGATCGCGCACCGCGCGCTCGAGCCGGCCGAGCCGCAGGCGCTCAAGGGCATCGTGTCGCCGGCGATCTCGCCGAACGGACGGGCGGTCGCGTTCGCGGCGCTCGGCGATCTGTGGGTGATGCCGCTCGGCGGCGTACCCGCGCGGATCACGAACGACGCGGCCGTCGATCTCGATCCCGCGTGGTCGCCCGACAGCGGGCGGCTCGCGTTCGTCAGCGATCGCGGCGGCCGCATGGACGTCTGGGTGCACGATTTCGCCGCGAACGCCGACACGCAGATCACGCACGAGCGCGGCGGCGCCGCGGCGCCCGCGTGGTCGCCCGACGCGTCGCAGATCGCGTACGTCGCCGACGGCCGGCGCATCCGCACCGCGCGCCTCTTCAACGGCCGCTGCCCCTCGGCCGATGCGCAGCCGCCGACGCCGCACGAGATCGGCCGGCCGTCGTGGTCGCCCGACTGCAAGTCGATCGCGATCGGCGCGCTCTTTCCGTACTCGAACCGGTTTCGCGAAGGATTGAACCAGCTGCTCGTCTACGCGATCGATCTGCACACGTGGTCGGAGTCGCTGCTCTTCGCGCAGCACAACGCCGGCAACCGGCAGGACACCGGACCCATCTGGTCGCCCGACGGGAATGAGATGGCGTTCGTCACCGAAGGGCACCTCTGGACCGTGGCGATGGACGGCGGCGGCGGCGCGACCGCCCCGCCGCGCGACATCGCGAGCGATCATCCCGAGTCGCCGCGATGGGAAGGCGACTCGCAGCATCTCGTCTATCAAACGCCGCTCGGCCTGCGGCGTGTGCCGGCCGAGGGCGGCCCGCCGGATCCGATCGCGCTCGATCTGCGCTGGGCGCCGAGCGTGCCGCCGCAGCGCGTCGTCGTCCACGCGGGCCATGTGCTCGACCTGACCATCGAAGGGCTGCGCTCCGAGTCGGACATCGTCGTCGAGCGCGGGATCATCCGCAGCATCGAGCCGCACCGCGACGAGCTGCACGTCGGCACGGTGGTGGACGCGCGCGACGAGTTCGTGATCCCGGGCCTCATCGAGATGCACGCGCACCTCGATCAGAGCTACGGATCGCGGTTCGGGCGCATCTGGCTCGCCTACGGGATCACGTCGGTGCGGCTGCCGGCGGTGAATGCGTACGCCGGCCTCGAGCAGCGCGAAGCGATCGAGTCGGGACGGCGCCCGGGGCCGCGGCTGTTCATCGCGGGCGATCCGTTCGACGGCGTGCGCTCGTTCTATCCGGGCGGCGTCGCGGTGACGTCGGACGCGGAGCTCGAGTCGGCGCTCGATCGCGCGTCGGCCCTCGGCGTCGATTTCTTCAAGACCTACGTGCGGCTGCCCGACGCGTTCCAGAAGCGCATCGTCGAGTACGCGCACGCGCGCGGCAAGCCGGTGACGTCGCACGAGCTCTTTCCCGCCGTCGCGTTCGGCGTCGACGGCATCGAGCACCTCGCGGGCACGAGCCGGCGCGGCTACACGCCGAAGCAGAGCGCGGCGGCGCGCGCGTACCGCGACGTGATCGATCTCGTCGCGCGCGCCGGCGCGACGCTCACGCCGACAATCGGGCTGGAGGGCGCGTACCGGGCGCGGGTCGCCGGCGACAAATCGCTGCTCTACGATCCGCGGCTCGCGCTGTTTCCGCTTCCGCTCGTGGCGGATCTGAGCGACGCGGCGAACGCGCGGGCGGGCGGCCGGTTCGATTTCGCGATCCGGCCGTACGAGGCGAACCTCAAAGCGATGGCCGCCGCCGGCGTGAAGATCATCGCCGGCACCGATGCGCCGCTCGTCCCGTACGGCCTCGGCCTGCACGTGGAGCTCGAGTCGTACGTCCACGCGGGGCTGACGCCGTTTCAGGCGCTGCAGACCGCCACGGTGAACGCCGCGCAGACGCTCGGCCTCGGCGACGAGCTCGGCACAATCGAGATCGGCAAGGTGGCGGATCTGACGTTCATCGGCGGCGATCCGCTGCTCGACATCCGGAACACGCGCGACGTGAAGCGCGTGATGAAAGGCGGCCGCATGTATACGGTGGTGGACCTGTTGCGACGGTAGGTCGCGTGGGTCAGGTGGGTCAGGCAGGTTGAAGGAGGGGACGGCCTTCAGGCCGTCCCGCGGTCAGCAGTCGACGAGCAACCTGCGCGACAAGACACTCCAAACCGCGTAGGCGAGCCGCGGCCGATCGTGTCGCGCGATGTCGCTCGTCCAGAATTCGCCGCCGACCAGCTCCGCGTGCGCCGGCAGCTGGCCGGTCGCGAGCGGCTCCTTGTGCTCCTGCGCGTAGCGCGCGAGCACCTCGTCCGACGGCCATTTCATGTTGGCGATGACGACGTCGACCTGCCGGTGCGTCGCCTCCTCGATGCGCGCGACGGCGTCGGCGGCAGTGAAGCCGACCATGCCGCGTCCTTCGGTGAGCAGGTTCGCGATCAGGATGATCGGGCCCTTCATCTTCGCCAGCGCGTCGGAGACGCCGCGCACGAGAAAGATCGGCATCAGGCTCGTGTAGAAGCTGCCGGGGCCGATGATCACCGCGTCGAACTCGGTGATCGCCTTCGCGACCGCCGGATGGATCGCGACCGGCGGCTCGAGCCAGATCCGCCGCACGAACTGCCCTGAGGTCTGCCCCGCGTCCACTTCGACTTCACCGCGCGTCGTCTTGCCGTCGCCGTACTCGGCGCAGACCGACGCCGCCTGCACGCTCACCGGCCAGACGCGGCCGCGGCAGCCGAGCAGCGCGCGCAGGCCGTCGATCGCGTCGAGGAAGTCGCCGCTGTAGCGCTGCATCATCGAGAGGAGCAGGTTGCCGCCGGTGTGGCCGCCGAGGCGCGCGTGCTCGAGCGTCGGCAGCCGCGCGAGCAGCACGCGCCGCGCCTCGCGCGAGTTGCGCGCGAGCGCGAGCGCGCACTTCAGGATGTCGCCCGGCGGCAGCACGCCGAGCTCGTCGCGCAGCTGCCCAGAGCTGCCGCCGCTGTCGAACATCGTGACGACGGCGTTGAGGTGCAGCCAGGGATTGTGCTTCAGCCCGCCGAGCAGGCTCGGCAATCCCGTGCCGCCGCCGAAGCATCCGATGTTCAGCTGCCGCAGACGCATGCGTCACATTCTATACAATGGGCCATGACCATCCCCGACGCCGTGCGCGCGCTCGAGCGCGATCTGCGCGGCATCTTCGGCAGCCGCCTCCAGGCGCTCGCGCTGTACGGCGAGCGCGAGGCGGCCCACGCGCGCGGCGATCGCCACGCGCACGGATCGCACGCGACGAACCATCACGGTCCGCCCACGCGCACGCTCGCCGTCGTCGACCAGGTGACGCGCGACGATCTGCGCGCGGCCGCGGCGCGTGTCGAGTCGTGGCACGACGCGGGCCTCGCGACGCCGCTGCTGCTCGAGGCGCGCGAGTTCG
>Ga0075434_100004676_pt1 | contig 12371 bp, 9 predicted proteins | sample RhiMethybrSRZTD3_FD_75298 | JGI IMG/M metagenome (GOLD analysis project Ga0075434, IMG submission 75298) | Populus rhizosphere microbial communities from Tennessee, USA - Rhizosphere MetaG P. TD hybrid SRZTD3 | ecosystem: Host-associated > Plants > Roots > Rhizosphere > Soil | place: USA... | reverse complement strand
ATTAGTGCGCACCGGAGAGCTCACGCACGTGCAAAAGTCCTGGGCATTTGCCCAGGCCGCCAGACTCCTGGGCAAGACCGATCGCGACAGAGCACTTTCGGTGCTTGAGGATGCGGCGGACGAAGCCCGACGCATTGAGCCTGCCGACTCTGATCGACCCCGCGCCTTCGTTTCAGTTGTTAACGCGCTCCTGACGATCGATCGCCACAAAGCGTGGGAGGCGATTGATGACGTGCTAAAAGCTGCAAATTCAGCAGAAGGTTTTACGGGCGAAGATGGGGCCATGAGAACGAGCCTGATCACAAAAGGCACGTCTTCCGTCAGAACCACCTCTAGCGGCGAGTTTGATCTCGCGCCACTTTTCACCGAACTCGCCAATGACGATTTCGAGAAGTCTATTGAAACGGCGCGACAGTTCGAACGGGAAGCACCGCGCGCCGCGGCAACAATTGCGATTGCGAAAACGGTGTTGGAAGAGAAGAAGAAGTAGGATCAGAAGTCAGCAGTCAGACATCAGACGACCGACGACAGACATCAGGCATCAGAAGTCAGATTTTCGTTGCCCCGTTTTCCGACGGCTGACCTCTGATATCCGATGTCTGATGTCTGACTTCTGATGCCTGATGCCTGATGTCTGACTGCTGACGTCTGACGCCTGATGTCTCAGGAGTAGATATTCATCGGCCGCGTCAACAACGCGAAGGGATCGTCGACATTCAAAGCCTCACGAACATGAAACGGCTCGCCATCTTCAACGCCAATCAATGAACCGTAATAGCGCGCGCGATCGGCAATCTGCCGCAGGAAGCCTTTCTGTGCAATGCGTGTTTCCGGCTCTTTCGAGTCGGCAAGATAAAACTGCGAAGCGTAGGCGCGAATGGCCTCCATTTTCTTCTCGGCGAATTCGGAGATGTCAACAATGAAGGACGGCACCACCAGCCGCGAATAAACCGCGTGAGCAACCGCGGGCATTCTGATCGCCTCCAAGCCGCCGTCTTTATCGTAACGACGCATCGTTGCCAGACGCGACGCCTCCCGCACAATGTGCGCCGTTGCCGCATGATCGGGATGCGGATCATCCCAATGACCCGTGAAAACAACTTTCGGACGGTGCTTTCGCAAGACGCGAACGACGGCTAACTTGTTTTCTTCGTTCAACGCCAAATTACCATCAGGTAAACCGACGTTTACGCGTGCGTCCAGATTCATTACGCGCGCGGCGTCGAGCGCCTCTTTCGCGCGAATCTCTGGCGTGCCGCGCGTCCCCATCTCACCACGCGTCATGTCGGCGATCCCGGTGCGGTAGCCAAGGGATTTCAGCTTCAGGAGCGTGCCGGCCATCGTCAGCTCTGCATCGTCAGGATGCGAGAAGATGGCGAGCACGTCTAGTTGGGTCGATTCAGCCATAAAGGTCTAACTGAATTGCAAATTGAAAAATGAGAATTGAAAAGTGCAAATTGGAAATGCTCGTCACTTTGCAGTTTTCACTTTTCACTTTGCAATTGTTTTCGCCCGTCAGGGCGCGCCAGTCATTGGTTTTATCGCAATGGTCCCATCACCCACCGTGAACGAGAGTTTCGCGCCGCCTGACCCGGCGCGTCCCTGGAAAAGTCGCGGGTTCTTTGCCGCTTCCTCGCGCGGCACAAGACCGTCGTACGCATTCTTAATTTCACCAACGCGCAGGATTGTCTCGTCGATGTCGCCGCTAAATCCTGGGGCCAGCGCAACCTCGATCGTTCCTGCCGCTAATTGCAGCGTCATTCCCAGTCCATGCCAACTGCGCACAGGAACTGTGACCGTCACTGCGCCTCTTTGAATAATTCCGGACAGATAACCACCCGTCAGCGATAGTTGTGCATCGCTTTGCAAAGCGGTTACCCGCATCGCTCCTTCGACGCCGCTCAATTTCAACGGCCCGATGCCCCCATCGATTTCAAGGTCGGTCAACTCCGGCACTTTAATGTGGAAATCGACTTTCCACGGTAAGCCAAACAAGTTCTTGGGGAACTTTTTCGCGATCTGCCGCATGTAGTTCTTGTCGTGTGTGCCGCTGGTAATAATGCGCACGTGATTCATGTCCACATCTACCGCGAAGTTGTTGACCGCGGCCAAAAGATCCAGCTCGGCATTCGTCGGGCCGTGCAATTCGATTTCGGCGGCGATGTCGATCTCGCTTCGGTTCCAGCCTTCGATCGTGATCGATCCGGCGGGCGCGCCAACTATTGAAAGTGTGCCACCGTACGGCAGTCGATGCGTTTCGTGACGCGTGATCGTGCGTACGAGATCCGCCTTCGGTGCTTCTGGCTTTTTGTCTTTCTGTGCGAACGCGGGAGGTGCGACGAGAACAGTCGAAGCGACTGCGAAAAGTAAAGCAAGGATCAGCGATACCCTGAATCTCTGCACTGAAATGGATTGTGCGGGAGAAAGAAAAAGTTGTCTAGCGGCGCACGAAGTTTATGTTGCCCTGGTAATTCGTGACGGTGACCGAAGCGCGACCATCACCGACATCACCAATAATGCGCCGGCCTTCGCCAACCGTCTTCATATTCGGATTCCAGAACTTGCCCATCGAGATTTTTTGCGCGGGTGCGGTGGCGACCAAACGAAAACCGCAATTCACCGGCAGTTGCAAAGTGATCGTTCCCTGTCCTGACTTGAATTCGTAAGTCCCACCCGACGAGAAGTCCCCATCAAAAAAGATGTCGCCGGTTGAATTCGAAGCAAAGACGCGAGTGGCGTTGACGCCGTACAATTGAATGTCGCCCGATGTCCAAACGTGCGCGCGCACAAGCTCGCCCTGAATATTGCTGACATTGATTTGGCCGCGACGAGTTTCCAGATCGACTGACGAGCGCGCGGGCACTTGCACTTTGAAATTTACGTCGCCAACATCGGCGCGACCGCGATTGTCGCCGACGATGTCGATCACCAGCCCGGCTTCGGTCATGCGCGGATTGAATTGCACGGCCGGCGCGTCCATCAGCGCGGTGACTTTGATCTCGTCCTTATTCCAGGTCTCGACGGTGATCGTTCCGGAAAGGTTCTTTAATTCCAGCCGAACATTCTTGCCCGCCGGATAATGACGCGACACGCTCTTCTGTGCGAACGCCGCAGTCGTCAGCAACGCAAAAACAAAAACGACGGATACTACTGGTCGAATCATGTGGGCAGGCGGGCGGCGGTTCATCACTATCGGTCTACGGCAAAACTAACATCGACAGATTATAGGTCACCGAACTCCTTCAGCAAGGCAATTTTGTCGTTCAAGGCAGCGTTAAGGACATCTTCCGAAACCTCATCGTGAGGATTCTGGTCAAGCCGGCGCATCGCTTCGTTCACCGTACCATCATAGATGTTCATGTCACGATCGAAAGCATCGCGCATTTGCTGCGTCCAGCGCGCTTTGTTTAGCTCCACGCGCTTGTTCCAATACTCGATCAGTTGCTCTTGCTGCCGATAACGATCGTGAACATTCGAAACATCATTAGCAGGTGCCAAGCCACCCGTTCTAATGCCGCTGTTGTTGACTACGCGCATCGCAGCGAAAGTCAGTAACACGGCAACGACGATTGTGGCGGCGATCGATGTCGCGAGCTGCGGGAACGTCATCTGCCAGCTTCGATTCGTCAAACGGAACCACCAGCCGGCGCCAGCCGGGACTGCGGCAGGTTTACGGCTTGCCAATTCCGCCTCGATCACGTTGCTGATTCCGAGCCACATCGCATGCTCATTCGGCACCGCTTCGTACTCACCGCGGTGTTCGCGACAGTAAGCAACGATGGTCTGCAAATCTGTGCGAGCCTCAGCGCACGGCGCGCACCCGCTCAAGTGGGTTTCGACTTCTTCACAGACGCTGGGAGTCAGCGAGCCATCGATCAGGTCGCTCAGAAGATTCTGGTACTTCTCGCAGTTCATTGTCTTAACCTCAGATGCGTCGCATCACGAAAACAGCTTAGGACGACGCGACAAGGCGCGGTCTCGAAAGCAACAAAGGGGAGACTGCGTTTGGGGGCGATTGCTTCGCCGTATGTCAATTTGGCCCGGCTCGGCGATTTTCTTCGAAAAAACCGGCCAAGTCTTTGGTTGCTAGTGCGCCTTTTTCTGTTGCCTGAGTAATCCGCGTAATTTCATGCGCGCCTTGTGTAATTGCGACTTTGATGTCCCAACCGAGCAGCCGAGCATGCGCGCAATCTCCTCGTGCTCGTGTCCCTCGATGTCGTGCAGCGTGAAAACCGTGCGATAACCCGGGGGTAATTGCGCGATTGCCTTGTCCAGAGCAATCCGGTCAACCACTGGCATGGCGTTCGGATTCTCCGTCCCCATCACAATTTGCACCGGAACTTCGCCCTCTTCGGTCGTCTGCTCCAGACGAACACCGCGCTTGCGAAAATGCATCAGCACCTGGTTAACGGTCAACCGGTGCAGCCAGGTGGTGAAAGCGGACTCACCACGGAAGCTCCCAATCTTGCGGAAAAGCTGAATGAATACTTCCTGGGCAAGATCTTCTGCTTCGACCACGTTTCCAGTCATGCGCAAACAGAGCGAGTAAACGCGCCGGTTGTGCCGCTGATACAGCTCCTCGAAGGCCTTCATATCGCCTTCGGCAGCCTTCTTCGTCAGCTCGTAATCCGGCGTTCGAGGTGTCTCGGTTTCGATACCAGCCACAGGTTCGCGTGTGCGCACGCTTGCATCAGTCTGAGCGATCGTCCGACTCATCAAAAACCAAAGCGGGCGGAACGATTGTTTTGGGGCGCAGTTTTAGTATCCGATTTTACCGTTGAGGTGACAAGCGGAGGCGTCGTGCCAACAGAGTTGACACGGATTAGTTGCTGGTTGAGGCGAATCTTTATTCAACCGGCCCAATACCGCGACGACGAAAAACACGTCGCAGAGCCTCTGCATTTCGGCCACGGTAAAGATTGCGGTCGGCATCGATGATGGCGCGCGCGCCGCGGGCGAACGTGGTGAAGCCATCGAGTTGAAAATGACTCTCCAGGATGATGCGATCCGCGATGTCGCGCCCTACCGCACATCGAACATCCCAAAGTGTGGCTGACCAAATCTGACCGTTGTTATGCTCGTCGGCGGTTTCGCCGTGATCGAACGATTCGTATGTCAGCTTGAGATCGACTCGGCGCACGCACGGAGGATCAAACTGCGTCCTTTCTACACCGTCCCACGTGCCGATCGATGTTTGATAGCGCCGCGGCTTCTTCTCCGCAAAAAAGCTGGCCGCGAAATAATCGCCGAATCCTTCGCCCATCGCGGAGGCTTCCGGCGATTGTCCGAAGCCTGGGCAGATAGCGTCCTGAATTGCGTGACCAAACTCGTGAAGAATGATCTCGGCGTCTTCCGCGTCGTCGACTCCGCCGAGACCGTACGTGATACTTCGATCGTGAGGGCTGTACCAGGAATTATCTTCGTCAGTCCCGTTCGCGTTAATGGCCAGTGGCTCACGGAAGATTGCGCGGCTTCTGCGAAACCCTAGTGACTCCAAATATCCGATCGCGCGATCAATGTGAAAGTAAGTCATCACTTCTTCGAACCGAGGGTTGTCGCTGGCAAAGCGCAGGTCGTCGCGCTGAAGGTCAACTCGACGCCTCGTGAGCGACGTCGACACTCGACGTCCATCCAGCGATCGTCCGTTCCTCAACGCGCTCAGCCTCACCCGTACATAGGCGTTGTCCGGCGGCACAAGGAATTTGCCGTCATTTACAAGCTCGCGAGACGAGCCAAGGGCAATCACCGGATTGGGATCGAAGATGCGCGCGAAAACTGCCTCCGAAAGATTGTCGAACTTCCGCAGAATGCGTCCCGTCTCGCCGTCGACAAAAACGACCCAGTCAGCGCGCGGCTTTCGCTTTTGGATTCGCACGCGATAGGCCGGACGCAAAATCGACTTGACCGGAAACCACAATTGTTCCGATGACAAGATCGCTACCGATTTTGATCTTGAAGCTACGCTCCGCAGCGCTCGCTTGCGCGCAGTGGTCCTACTGATGGCAAACTCCGCCGCGGGCAAAAGAAAGTCACCAGGCACGACTCGGTTTTTGACAAGATAAATACTTCCGTCCCTCGCCATATGCACCGTCAGATACGCACGCTGGATCGGCAAGCCATGTAGCCTTTGCTGAAAGATGACATGGTGCGCACCCAAGCTCTCGATTTGCCGCGTGCGCCGCAACCGCACGCCGGCGGTTCCAAACAGGTCGGCATTATTTGCGATGAAGTTTTCGGCAAGCACATGCGGGACTCCGCGACGCGGTCTGGTGCGAAAGCCCCAAACTTCCTTTGGCGTGCCGTATTGCATACCTGGAATGACGTTGTAACGACGGATTTGCTGCATGGCGTACTCCTTTCGGCGAAGTCTATGTCCAGTAAGTGCGGTCCAGCGACCGGTAGTGAACTGCTTCGGAAACGTGCGCAGAATTGATGGCTTCAGAATTGTCGAGATCAGCAATTGTGCGGCTGACCTTCAATATTCGATCGTACGCTCGGGCTGATAACCCGAGCCGAGCCATGGCGCGTTCCAGCATACTCTCACTTTCCGAATCGATCCGGCAATATTTTCGGATCAGGCGCGGCGACATCGCGGCGTTTGAGAAGATGCCGTCTGAAGCGAAGCGTTGAATCTGTCGCTCGCGCGCCGAAATCACGCGCTGACGAATTGATGCCGAGTCTTCGGCGTCGGGTGGGGTGTCGCCGGCGAGTTCGCGAAATTTCACCGCCGGCACGTCGATGTGGATGTCGATGCGATCAAGCAACGGCCCTGATATGCGACCGACGTACCGCTGAATCTGCAAAGGTGAGCAGCGACATTCGCGCGTGGGATCGTTCCAAAAACCACACGGACACGGATTCATCGCCGCCGCCAACATGAATGAAGAAGGAAATGTCAGCGACATCGCGGCGCGGCTGATCGTGACCCGTTGATCTTCCAGCGGCTGGCGCAGGACCTCGAGTACGCTGCGATCAAATTCCGGCAGCTCATCGAGAAACAGAACGCCCTGATGCGCCAAAGAAACTTCACCGGGCCGCGGCACCGCGCCTCCGCCAATCAGTCCGGCATCGCTGATGGTGTGGTGCGGCGAGCGAAACGGCCGCTCGCCGACAAGTCCGGCGCTACCGGTGAGTCCGGCGACGGAATGAATCTTTGTGAGATCGAGCGCAGCTTCGAATTCGAGTGGCGGCAGAATGGTCGGCAGACGCTTGGCCAGCATTGTCTTGCCGGAACCTGGTGGGCCAATCAAAAGAATGTTGTGTCCGCCGGCGGTAGCAACTTCCAAAGCGCGTTTGGCAGCCTGCTGTCCGCGGACTTCGCGGAAATCGACGCTATAGTGATCGTTATGCGAAAGCAGTTGCGACGCATCAACACGTACAGGTGCTGGCGGATTTTCGGAGCGGATCGCCGCAATCATCTCAACGGCGCTTCGGAGATCGGTGACGGCATAGACATTCACTTCCGAAACGACGGCTGCCTCTTTCGCATTTTCCTCCGGCAACAAGAGATGTTTTGTTTGTGATTCACGCGCGCGCAAAGCAATCGGCAAAGCGCCGCGAATTGCACGAACGCGGCCGTCGAGTGACAGCTCACCGACCGCGAGGATGTCCGTGAGGTGCTCGCTCGTCCCAAGGTCGCCGTTCGCGCCGAGGATACCGAGCGCGATTGGCAGATCGAAACTTGCGCCCTCTTTGCGCACATCGGCAGGCGCAAGATTGATCGTGGTCTTGTGAAGTGGAAAGAAGAACGCGCTGTTGTTGATGGCGGCCCGAATGCGTTCGCGCGATTCGCGTACGGCGGCATCGGGCAATCCGACCACAATCACGGCGGGTGGTTGATCGACTTCGTTCCGCGCGGGAGTCAGATCAACTTCAACGTCGACGAGGTTCGCGTCGATTCCATAGACGGCGGCAGAGAGGGCACGGAAGAGCATGGGAGTCAGAGACGCAGCAGCCGCGATTTAGCGACCCGTGTTTTTCAGGTGACTGTCCGCGAGAGAACCACGAACAGGCGAGGCGAAAAACAAAAGCGCGCCTTTCGAAAAAAGCGCGCTCGCTTGAGATTACAGCGCTCGAACGAAAGCGAACGCCCTGCTTGATTGTCTTACCTGCGACGGCTCGCTGGCGCAGCGGGTGCGCCGGCGCCCGGCAGCTTGATTTCCTGTCCTGCCTGCAGCTCGGCGTCGGGAGCGATGCCGTTCAAGCGCGCGACTTCATCGGCCGAAAGTTTGCGCGCCGCGGCGATCTTCGAAATTGTGTCGCCTTTGCGTGCCTTCACTTTGTCCAGAGTCGGCGCTGCACTTGTATCGCCTGAACGCTTCCAGTTGGTCAGACGGATGTTGCTGTTTGGCACGAAAACTTTGTTGGCCGTCTTGAGATCGACGCCGGCATTCATCGCCTGCAACGTGGCAACGTTCACGCCCGTCCGATTCGCAATCGACTGCCACTCTTCACCGGGAGCAATCGAGATAACGCGAGCGGTATCCTGACGATCTGACGGCACCCGCTTCAGCAGTGATGACGCCATTTTGCCGCGTCCCGCGGGTACGCGCACGTTGTAAACCTCGCCACGAGGCGTGGTATCGCGCTTCAGCTCCGGGTTGAGACCTTGAATGAAATCGACGCTCGTGTCGGCTGCGTCGGCAATCAACCGCAAACTCGTCCCCGATGCGACCGAGATCGAGTCAAAAGACATCGGGGCGTCAGGCTTGATGCCTGGGAAACCGTACTTTGCCGGATTCTTGGCGATCAGAATCACTGCAAGAATGTTGGGAACGTAATTCCGCGTTTCCTGCGCGATGTACGGATAGATTTTCCAGTAGTTTGCTTCGCCGGCGCGCGAGATTGCGCGGTCGACGTTCAGCGCGCCCGTATTGTAGGCGGCCATCGCAAGCAGCCAATCACCGTTGTACCGGTTTGCCAGGCTCTTCAAATATTGAGCCGACGCATTTGTTGGTTTCTCAAAGCCGTTGCGCTCATCAACCCAAGCGGTCTGACGCAGCCCGAATTGTGTGCCCGTGCCACGAACAAACTGCCACAGGCCCGAGGCACCGGCCCAGGAAACGTTCTTGGGAATCCAGGCACTTTCGACCTGTCCCAGCCAGACGATGTCTTCCGGAACGCCGTTACGGCGAAAAGCTTCGCGCGCAATCTTCAGGTAACGTCCGGAACGGCGCAGACCATTTTCCATCGTCGCGCGGCCTCGTCCCTGGTAATAGTTAATGAACTGCTGAACGAGCGGATTCGGTGTGAATTTGAAGTCGAGCGCGTTCTTCGCCAACTCGAGATCCGCAAGCTGAGTGTCCGAGACTTGTTTCTCTTCTTCAGTTAGCGCAATGCCAAGCGGGTCCTGCGGCGACGGGACAAACACCTGCTGCACAAACCCTACTTGTTGCTGCTTCGGTGGCTGCGCTTGAGCAACTTGCACATTTTCCGTTTTCGGATCGGCAGGCCCCTGCGCGACAACGGGCGTCGCGTTCTGCGGCGCCAGTTGGTTCAACGGCACTTCTTCGCGGTAAATCTTTTCGACTAATTCGAGGTAGAACTTCTGGAGTCGCTCGCTAGAGCGCACGTCCATCCCCGACATCAGAATCTCGTCAACGGCTTTATCGAATTCATCACGCGCTTGTTCGCGCTTGTTGTCTTCGAGATTGAGCTTGCCCTTGCGAAAATGATCGTTCGCGCGTTCGATAACCTGATCGACGCGGCCTTCATTCTTCTGAACTTCAGTCGGGATTTCTCGCGCCGAAGAACCGCCCGGCTGTGCCTGAACTGGAATTAAGAAGCTGGTTACAGCGACAACGGCAATTGAGAGTAAAGGAAGTGCCCTACGGGTCATTTAGTCGGTATTCTCCTGAATAATGCTTTCGGGGGAATCCACGGCGACTCTTGCCTGAGTCGCACTTGCGGTCTCCAATAGTAAAACAGTTCGGAACCCGAAAAAGTTCCGGTTTCGTGGCTCAAAAATCAGCCACTCGATGGCCGAGGTTATCACACGACCCTGGGGGTGTCAAACCACTTTCACCCAACAAAAATCGAGCGAAAGTCTTTGATTCCCACAAGATAACAACGGTTGCTCAGACCCGTCGGCTCTTAAATTGACGTCGGTTAGAGCGCCCCCAGAAAGATGAGGATTATGATTGGCGGGCCGAGGACAAGCAGCAGCAAAATGCCCCACAAAAGCAGGCGTTTCAACGGCTTGCCTTCGCCGTTAGTTTGGGGGCCGGCATCTTCACGCATCTCGCCTCGGGATGACGGCCTGCGGCAGTCGGACTGGCCGCGGATTGGCATTGACTACGGGCTTTTCCTTTTCGCCTAACGCCTCGCGAAAAACCTGCCGAACGTTGTCCACAAAAATAAACTGGATGTCTTTCAGCGGCTCCTTCGGCACTTCCTCGAGGTCGCGGCGATTCTGGATTGGCAGCAGAATCTTGCGGACGCGCGCGCGTCGCGCTGCCAGCACTTTCTCTTTTACGCCGCCAACGGGCAGCACATTTCCGCGAAGTGTTATCTCGCCCGTCATGGCGACGTCTTTGCGCACGGGTCGTCGTGACAACACCGACACGAGCGCTGTCGCCAACGTAATACCTGCCGAGGGTCCGTCTTTGGGAATTGCACCCTCTGGAATGTGAATGTGAATGTCGTAGTTATTGATATCTTCAGGATCGATGTCGAGTTCTTTAACGCGAGACTTCGCGTACGAGTAAGCAGCCTGCGCCGACTCGCGCATGATCTCGCCAATCTGTCCCGTCAACACCAAACTACCTTTACCCTTGATGCGCAGCGCCTCGATGAAAAGCACATCGCCGCCGACTGCCGTCCACGCTAATCCGGTGGCCACGCCGATCTGATCCTTTTTCAGGACTTCGTCCGGCGTCACTTTCGGCGCGCCGAGAAACTCATGGAGATTCCTGAGCGATACGCGCACCGGTTCTTTGCGACCTTCACCGATGCGACGCGCGACCTTGCGACAAATCGATCCGATTTCGCGCTCCAATTGTCGCAACCCTGCCTCATGTGTGTACCGCTGGATGATCGCGCCCAGGGCCGTACGCGAAATGTGCACGTCCTTCGCGGCGATGCCGGTCTCGTCCATTTGCTTCGGCAACAAGTGGCGGCGCGCAATTTCCATTTTCTCTTCTTCGGTGTAGCCGGCGAGCCGGATTACTTCCATGCGATCGCGCAACGCAGACTGAATCGTGTCGAGCACGTTCGCCGTTGTCATGAAGATCACGTTCGACAAATCGAACGTGACGTTTAGATAGTTGTCACGGAAGCTGTTGTTCTGCTCCGGATCGAGCACTTCGAGCAATGCCGACGACGGATCGCCACGAAAGTCCGCGCCGACTTTGTCGATCTCGTCGAGCATGATCAATGGATTGTTCGTGCCGGCCTGTTGAATCGCCTGAACGATTCGACCCGGCATCGCGCCCACATATGTTCGTCGGTGACCGCGAATCTCCGCCTCGTCGTGCACCCCACCAAGACTCAGTCGCATGAACTTTCGTCCCAGGGCGCGCGCGACTGAACGACCGAGACTTGTTTTCCCGACTCCCGGGGGCCCCACCAGACAAAGAATCGGCCCCTTTGGTTTTGGCTTCAGCTTTCGCACCGCCAGCGCTTCAATGATCCGCTCTTTGACCTTCTCGAGCCCGTAATGGTCCTCATCGAGAATCTTCTGCGCCTTCAGTAAATCGAGATTGTCCTTGGACGATTTCGACCATGGCAGGTCGGTGACGATCTCCATCCAACTGCGCAACGTTGCGGTTTCCGCAGCGTCCGGATGCATTCGTTCGAGCTTCTTGAGTTGGCGCAGCGCTTCGTCTTCCGCCGGTTTCGGCATCTTTGCCGCTTCAATCTTTTCACGAAACTGCTGGATTTCTTCGGCGAGTTCGTTCCCCTCACCTAACTCGCCTTGAATCGCCTTCATCTGCTGGCGCAAATAAAACTCGCGCTGCGACCGATCCATGTCCGCCCGCGCTTGCGTGTTGATTTCCTGCTGAACCGTCAACACTTCGATCTCCTTGTTCAAGAGATCATTGACGCGACGGAGACGCGCAGTCGTGTCGGCGATCTCCAGCACCGACTGAGCGTCTTCAACTTTCAGCTCAAGATTCGACGCAGAGAGATCAGCCAATCGGCCGGGATCATCAAGGTTCGCAATGATGGCCATGACTTCCGGCGAGATGTTCTTGCCGAGCGCCGCTGCCTTCTCCATCAAACTGCGGACGTTGCGGATCAAGGCTTCAACTTCGAGTGAACGCTCCGGCGCGAGCACTTCTTGCAAGACGCTGAGGCGCGCACGCAGGAAATCACCGCTCGCATCGACTGCTTCAACTTTCGCGCGCGACACGCCCTGCACAAGGATGCGA
>Ga0075434_100004674_pt1 | contig 12372 bp, 18 predicted proteins | sample RhiMethybrSRZTD3_FD_75298 | JGI IMG/M metagenome (GOLD analysis project Ga0075434, IMG submission 75298) | Populus rhizosphere microbial communities from Tennessee, USA - Rhizosphere MetaG P. TD hybrid SRZTD3 | ecosystem: Host-associated > Plants > Roots > Rhizosphere > Soil | place: USA... | reverse complement strand
TGACGTACCCAGGAAGAAGCCGACGGCTAGAGCGACAACCAGGCTCGCCGCGAGCGCCCATGCGCGCCACGCGGGGCGCGGCCTTCTCGACCGGAAGATGATGCGCTCCGCGAGGCCTTCCGGCACCGGTGTCCGGAGCGCGCGATCGAGCGCGGGCTCGGCCTCGTCGACTTCGCGCGCGAATGCCGCACATGTCGGGCAGCCGTCCGCGTGCGAGCGCGCCTCGCTCGATAGGCGGTGCGGATCGGCCAGCTTATCGCGGCGGAATTCGAGGCAGTTCATCTTGCGGTCCTGCGTTTCACAGATTCAGTGTACTGCTGGCGAAGCGCCTGGCGCGCGCGCGTAAGGCGCGTCATCACCGCGCCCTCGCTCGTGCCAAGCATGCCGGCGATCTCCGCGCAGGTGAATCCGCCGATCACCTGGAGGAGCAGCGGCTCGCGGTAGGTGAGCGGCAGCATCGCCACGAGCTGCGCGGTTTCGAGGACCCCTTCGAACGAGGGTATGGAGGGGAGCTCGCCCTCGTCGACGTCCTCAAGACTCGTGTGGCTGCGCTTGCGCGAAAGGTTGCGCGCATATTCGTTTCTCACGATCGTCATCAGCCAGCCCTTTGCCTGCGCGAGCTCCCTCAGATCGCCCCACGATTTCCAGCCACGCAGACAAGCCTCCTGTACCAGGTCCTCCGCCACATGGCGGTCGCGGCAAAGCCAGTAGGCAAAGCGATAGAGGTCCGCGCTGTATGCGCGCACCGCCTGCTCGAATTCTTCGCGTTGAAGGCTGATCGGACCTCCTTCGTGGCCGTCCACCATAAGACCACGACGCTGACCCAAACCTTACAGCAAGGCGCTGTAAGGATTCAGGGGCCAGCCCGGTCAATGCGGTAACTGCCCTGCTTCGGGGCACCACCCAGGAAGGAGAACCCCAGATGAACCGTTCGTTCGCAAGCGCAACCTTGGCCGCCGCGATCGGCCTCGCCCTCGCCGCACCGGTCCAAGCACAGCAGATGGGCGACAAGCCCATGACCAAGGAGCAGAAGATGACCATGGAGCGCATGGCCAAGAACAACCTCGAGAAGTGCTATGGCGTCGCAGCGCGCGGCAAGAACGACTGCGCCGAAGGCGCGCACTCGTGCGTCGGCCAGTCGACGCGCGATCGCGACCCAGCCTCGTTCGTCCTCGTGCCGAAGGGCGATTGCCAGAAGCTCGCCGGCGGCAAGACCCAGGCGTCCTGAGGCAGGCGTTCTTGTCCGTGATTCCCTCAGTGCACGGGCACTCCGGCGGCCCGATCCCCGCGCGGGCGGGGATCGGGCTGCGCTTCCCGCATCACGCGCCGGTCAGCGCAGACAGGCCCCGCATCGCGTGGCTCGAGGTTCATCCCGAAAACTACTTCGGCGGCGGAACGCCGCTGCGGCATCTCGACGCGATACGGCGAGACTACCCGGTTTCACTGCATGGCGTCGGGCTTTCGCTCGGAAGCGCGGAAGGGCTCGACGAACAGCACCTCGAGCGGTTCAGACGGCTCGTGGGGCGCATCGAGCCCGGCCTCGTCTCGGAGCATCTGGCGTGGAACGCGGTCGACGGAATTCATTTCGCCGATCTGCTGCCGTTACCTCTCACCGAGGAGACGCTCGACGTCGTCTGCCGCAACATCGAGGTAACGCAGGATTTCCTGGGTCGCCGGATCCTGATCGAGAATCCATCGTCGTATTTGCGTTACCGCCATTCCACCGTCCCGGAATGGCAATTCATCGCCGAGATCGCCGCGCGCACCGACTGCGGCATCCTGTGCGACGTCAACAATGTGTTCGTAAGCGCGTGCAACCACGGTTTCGATGCGCGCCATTACCTTCGTAGCCTGCCAGCGGCCCGCGTCGGCGAGATCCATCTCGCCGGCCACCGCCTGCGCTCATTCGAGGATGGGCGCTCGATCCGCATCGACGACCACGGATCCCGCGTTTGCGACGAGGTGTGGCAGCTCTATGCCTGCGCCGTCGACCTGTTTGGGCCAGTGCCGACGCTGATCGAGTGGGACACCGACGTGCCGCCGCTTTCGGTGCTGATGGAAGAGGCGGCCAAAGCGCAGCAGATCATGGATGCGGAGCCTCATCATGCCCGGGCTGCTTGAGCTGCAGCGCTCTTTTTCGGCCGCGCTGCTCTCGGAGAGCGCGCTTCATGTGGGGCGCGACATCCTCGAAGACGGCTTCAGCGCCGCGGCGCGCCTGCGCATCTACCGCAACACCTGCCGCTCGACGCTCCTGGCGACCCTGCGCATGACCTACCCGGCGGTAGAGCGCCTCGTCGGTGGCGCGTTCTTCGAGGCCGTGGCGGGCCAATACATCGAGCACTGTCCCGCCGGGAGCGCTTACCTGAACGAATACGGCCACGATTTCGCCCAGGTGATCGCCGGGTTGCCGTCCGCGAGCAGCGTCCCCTACCTCGCCGACGTTGCCCGGTTCGAGTCGGCGCTCAGCGTTGCTGCGAATGCGCAGGATTCCCCGATGCTCGACGCGCGCGCCCTGCTTTCAGTTCCGCCGGAAAGCCACGGCAGCCTTTGCTTTATGGCGCATCCCTCCGTGAGGCTTCTCGCGCTTCGCTATCCGGCTGACCACATCGCCGATGCGGTGCTGAGCGGCAACGCAGCCACGATTGCGGAAGTCGACCTTTCGAGCGGTCCGGTGCACCTGCTCGTGCATCGCGGCCGCGAAGGACTCGAAGCGCAGAGGCTGGACCCGCGCGCTTATGCGTTCGCATTGCGTCTCTGCGGCGGCGAACCGCTAAGCGCGCTCCTCCAGTTTGCAGCAAACGACGCTGCGGGCCTGCTCGCCGAGCACCTCGCCAAGGGCCGGCTCACCGCCTACGAGATCGCTCAATGATGCAGCACCTGATTCGCTTTCGGGCATGGCTCGAGAGGGTCCCATACTCGCTGCTGGCCCTGCCGTTGCGCTTCAGCGTGGCGTGGATCTTCTGGAATGCCGGCCAGGTCAAGCTGATCAACTGGCAGCGCACCATCGAGCTTTTCCGCGACGAGTACCGGGTGCCGGTCCTGCCACCCGAGGCAGCGGCCACAATGGCGCTTTCGATCGAGCTCACCGCGCCGGTTCTCCTCATCCTCGGTCTCTTTACACGCGCCGCGGTTCTTGTCCTGCTCGGAATGACGGCGGTCATTCAGACCTTCGTATATCCCGATGCCTGGCCGACGCACCTGCAGTGGACCGCGATGAACCTGGTGCTGCTCTGCCGTGGCGCCGGCTTCCTCTCGGTCGATCATTTCCTCTGGCACCGCTTCGCCCCGAGGCGGCCCGGCCCAGGTCAAACTCACCAATTGGCAGATGAAGATCGAACTCGATAAGCTCGGCAGTGCCGGCGCGATGCTCGCTGCGGCCGCCTGCCCGATCTGCTTCCCGAAGCTTGCCCTGCTCGGGAGCCTTATCGGCCTGGGCGCGTTCAGCGCCTATGAGGCGCAGCTCTTCATTGCCGCCCAGCTTCTGGTCATCGTCGCAATAGTCGGCCAAGCTTTCGCGTACCGGCAGCACCGCAAAGCGTGGCTTCTCGGTGGAGCGCTCGTAAGCGGCGCGGCGGTGTTCGCCGGCCTGTATGTGCTTCGTTCAGAGTTGCTGACCTACGTGGGCCTTGCCGGCCTCGTTGTGGCGAGCGGCGTGGATCTGTGGTCGCGCATGCGTCTCAGGTTCGGCCGGACCTCCGTCATCACCTGCCCGGGATGCGGGGAGCGCAGGCGCGAGCGCATGCCGGCGGACGCCTGCCAGTTTTTCTACGAATGCAGCGGCTGCGGCGCCGTGCTGCGTCCGCTGCCGGGGGATTGCTGCGTGTTCTGCTCCTACGGCACGGTCAAATGCCCGCCGAAGCGGGCCGCCGGCCGCGAGGCGAGGGCTTCCTAGCCGCGGTCAGCGGGCATGCTTGCCGGCGCTCCAGCCGTGCGGCGCGAGGTATTTCTCACCGACCTCGATCGGTTCCTCCTCGAGCGGCGTGCCCATGGTGTCGTTCCAGCGGTTGAGGAACCCGAACACGGCGACCACCGCCGCGATCTCCACGATCTGCGCCTCGCTCCAGTGCTTGCGCATCTCGGCGAACGTCTCGTCGGTGACGCCGTTGGGCTGCGAGGCTGCGGCGATGGCGAAGTCGAGCGCGACCCTTTCGGCCGCGCTATAGAGGGGACTCACGCGAAAGTCCCAGATCGCCTCGACCTTCCTGGGATCGACCCCGAAGAGCAAGGCACCGCCCGCGGTGTGCGCCATGCAGTACTGGCAGCCTGCAGCCCGGCTCGCGACGTGCGCGACCAGGCGCTTGAACGCGCGGTCGACCTCACCGTCGGGCTCCCAGATCGCGGCGGTGAGCTGCCCCATCGCCTTCACGATCTCGGGCTTCCTCTGCAGGATCAGCATGCTGTTCGGCACGAAGCCGAGGTTCCTGCGGTAGCCCTCGAACGCTTCCTTCAGCTCGGGGTTGCAGTCGGCCGGGAGCGGTGCGATGCGCGGTGAGCGCTTCACTTTCGGTTCCATGGGGCCTCCATTTCCGGGAATCTACCTCAGGACGCCTGCATCGCGCGCAGGTAATCGGCGAGCCGGCGGCCCGCCTGATCGGGATAGCGCCGCTCGAGTTGAGCCAGCTCGGCAATGCGGTCGACCCTGAAATTGCGCCAGTTGTCGCGCGTCTCGCACCACGCGCCGAGCGTCCAGGTGCCGCCCCAGAAGTAGAGCGCGATCGGCCACACCTGGCGCTCGCTCCCCCGGCCCTGCGCGTCGCGGTAATCGAGCCGCAGCACGCGACGCTCGCCGATGGCCGAACGCACCGCTTCGAACCGAGCCATCGCCGCGGCGTCGACGTGGAAGTTCGGCGCGTACAGCCGCGTCTGCTCGACCGCCATGCGCCGCTCCGCCGGCAGCGCCGCGACGATCTTCTCGATCGCGGTGCGCGCGGAGTCGGCGAGCACCGGCCCGCCCCAGGCTTCCACCATCCTGGCGCCGATGGCGAGCGCCTCGATTTCGTTCAGCGTAAACATCAGCGGCGGGACGTCGAAGCCGGCTTGCAGGCGGTAGCCCACGCCGGCTTCGCCCTCGACCGGCACGCCGGAGAGCGAGAGGTCGCGCACGTCGCGGTAGACCGTCCGCAGCGACACGCCGAGCCGGCCCGCCAGGAAGGCCGCCGTGGTGAGGCGGCGGCCCCGCAGGTACTGGACGATGCGGAACAGGCGGTCGGCGCGCCGCACGAGCCCTCAGCTCATGGCGTGGAGCCCGATGCGGTTGCCTTCGCAGTCCTGCACATGCGCGATCCAGCCCTGGTTCGACGGAAGCTGGGTCTTGGGCATGAGGATCTTGCCGCCGGCGGCACGCGCCCGTTCGAGCGCGGCGTCGATGCCCGGGGTCGCCGCAAGGTACGTCACCGTGCCTTTGGCGGAAGGCTCATAGCCTTCACCGTGCACCAGGCAGCCGCCCACGCCCTGGTCGCCGTGCGGGAACAGCGCGATGCGGAACGGGCCGAACTTGTCGAACGCGAGCTCCGCGTCGAGCAGCTTTTCGTAGAACACGGCCGCGCGCTTGAGATCCGCAACCGCGATTTCACTCCACACTACGCTGTTCTGCATCTCGCTTCTCCTTCACATGACGTGCGGGATCGCACCTCGCGCAGCTTGCGCCGGCGCTACTGACAACGTGCTGTCAGGAGGCCGCGGAAGGCGGCCGCGCCAGCCTGGATCCGGGCCAGGCGTCGTGGCGGGCGCGCGCGTACTGCGGCGGATAGTCGAGCTTCACGCCGAAGCGCTCCGCCGCGTGCCACACCCAGCGCGGGTTGTCGAGAAAGGCGCGCGCCATCGCCACCATGTCGGCCTTGCCTTCGGCGATGGCCGCCTCGGCCTGGTCGGGATCCGCAATCATCCCGACCGCGCGCACTTTCAACTTGGAGTTCTTCTTCACCCGTTCTGCAAAGGGCAGCTGGTACCCCGGTCCGACGTTCAGCTTCGCGTGCGAAACCAGGCCGCCGCTCGACACGCAAACATAGTCGAAGCCCACCCGCTCAAGTTCACGCGCGTAAGTCACCGCGTCATCCGGACCGAGGCCGCCGTCGGCCCAGTCGTTGGCGCTGATGCGCGCTCCCAGGGCTTTTTCCCGGGGCCAAACTTCTCGAACCGCTCGAGCGGCTTCGAGCGGAAATTTCATGCGCTCGCGCCCGTAGTCGTCGCGGCGGCGGTTGGAGAGCGGCGACAGGAACTGGTGCAGGAGGTAGCCGTGCGCCGAGTGCAGCTCGAGCACGTCGAAACCGATCCGCCTTGCTCTTTGTGCGGAGTGGACAAAGGCATCGACCAGCGCCGGGATCTCGGCCCGGGTGAGCTCTCGCGGCGTGTGCCACGTTTCGCTGAACGGTAATGCCGATGGAGCCACCGTGGGCCAGGGCGATTCGTGCGGCCCGAGGGCCTCGCGCCCTTCCCAGGGCACCTGGGTGGAAGCCTTGCGCCCCGCGTGGCCGATCTGGATGCCAATGGGCGACCGCGACAGCCTTCGACAAGCGTCTATTACTTTTTTGATAGAAGCTTCGTTGTGATCGCTGTAGAGCCCGGTGCAGCCGTGCGTGATGCGGCCCTCGCGGGTGACGTGCGTCGCCTCGACCATGACGAGGCCCGCGCCCGAGTAGGCGAGGTGGCCCAAGTGCACGAAGTGCCAGTCGTTCATGCTGCCGTCGTCGGCCGAGTACTGGCACATCGGCGAGACGACGATCCGGTTGGGCAGCGTGACGCCGCCGAGCGTGATGGGAGTGAACAGTTTCGCCGCCATGCGGCGATTCTAGGTCATGGCCCGGAATTCGCCTCGAGGTAGGCAATCAGCGCAGCGCGGTCAGCCCCATCGGGCACGCTGTAGTTCATCCGCTGGCCCGGTATGAGGCGCTCCGGGTTGGCGAGCCAGGCGTCAAGCGTCTTCGCGTCCCACACGATGCGCGAGGCGCGCAGTGCGGGCGAGTATTCGAACCCGGCCACCGCGCCCGCCTTGCGGCCGACGACGCCGCGGTGGCGCGGCCCGATGCGGTCCTGATCGATCGAGTGGCATCCCGAGCAGCGCGACTCGTACAGCGCCCTTCCCCGCTCCGGATCGGCTGCTTGCGCCGTGGCGCAGGCAGCCGAAGCCACGATGAGAAAGGCGGAGGCGCTAAGCGCCAAAGCTGAGCGGCGCACCGGGAAGCTGCCTGCCGAGCACGCCCGAGAGCGCGGTCCAGTGCATGGTCTCGTCGGCAGCGAGACGCGCCGCCACTTTCGCGAGGTTTGCGTCCTGGAACGAAGGGATGACGCCGAGGTAGGCGTTGCTTGCCCCGAGCTCGAGGCGCACGGCGAGATTGAGGATGTCCTCCTGCGACTTGATCGCGCCGGCGTTCAGGGCGCGCGCGTATTCCGCCATCGGCTTCTCCGCCACCGGCCGGCCGCCGAGCTTCTCGATCGTCGCCATCAGGGCGTCGCGGTGCCCTTTGTGGTGCGACTGGAAGAGGACCGCGGCATCGAGCACCGGCTTCTGCAGCAGACCGCTCTGCGCGCCGAGCTGGTAGGCGTTGATGGCCTCGTGCTCGAGGCCGAGCGCGACGTTGAGGATGTCGACATCGCGCGCGCCGCTCATGCCCATGGCGAGACTGCGGCCGGGAATTGCGCCGATCAGGCCGAAGGCGGCGGCGGACAGGGTGGTGGCTGCCGAGGCGGTGAGAAAGCTGCGACGCTTGTGGTTCAGCATGGTTTGGCTCCCGTTAGTCATTCGGTGATGGCTAGGCGATTGGTGGGCGATTGCAGTCCGTATACGCCCTACCCCCTGCCTTGGATTCAAACGCCGATGGCGCCGGCGAACACGACCGGGCCGGTAGGCGCCCCGGTCGGCGAGCCGCCGGCGGGCTCGACCGACACCGCGAGCTTTGCGCCGCGCGTGAGGCGCGCCGCCTGCGCCCGCGGCAGCGCGAGCCTCGCATCGAGGCTGCCCAGCACGGCGAGCGAGACCGGCGCGCCGCCTTCGGCGGGGATCAGCCAGAGCTCGTAGCTCTGCGACGGGCCGGCGAGCACCGGACGCGTCGCGCGCAGCTCGAGCGTCCTGCGGTCCGCCGACAGCGCCGCGCTGACGCGCGTCGCGTCGCCGGGTCCGGAGAGCTGCGCGATCTCGGCAAACGAGCTCGTGGTTTTCAATGGAACGATCTGCAGTCCGATGGCGAGGAGCGCCGCGGCGGTGGCGGCGATCGCCCACCCGCGCCAGAGCGAAAGGCGGCGGTGCCAGGGCATACGGTAGCGGGACAGTCCGAGCTCGCGCTCGAGGCGCGGCCAGGCCGAAGCCGGCGGAGGCGTTTCGATCATGGACGAGTACCTCGGAGCGAGAGCCTGCCAGTGGCGCAGGCGGGCGGCGACGAGCGGCTCCTCGCGCAGCGCACGCTCAAAGCGCCGGCGCGCCGGGCCGCGCAGCGTTCCAAGCAAGTACTCTCCACATAGCGCGTCGAGGTGGGGATCGCGTGCGAGCTTCATCGCGCCGCTCCCATGCATTCCTCGACGCAGGAGCGCAGGTTGGCCAGGCCGCGGCGCACCCAGGTCTTCACCGTGCCGAGCGGCTGCGCGAGATGCGCTGCCAGATCGCGGTGGCTCATGCCGCGGTCATACGCGAGCACCAGGGCCTGGCGCTCCTGTGGGCGAAGCTCGCCCAGGCAGTCGCGCAGCCAGCGCGAGGCGCGGCGCGCGTCGACCGAGTCCTCGGCCGCCGGCGCCCAGTCGAACAGGCGGTCGAGCTCATCCTCCCCGGGAATGGAATCGACGCGCGAGACGTCGTGGCTCGCCATGAGGTCGAGCGCGCGGTTTCGCACGATGGCTGCCATCCAGGCGAGCGGCTGCTCGGCGAGCGGGTCGAAGCGGCCGGCCGCGGCCCAGATCCGGGTAAAGCCGTCGTGCAGCACCTCCTCGGCGAGCTCGCGCCGACGTACGATTCGCTGCGCGATGCCGAAAAGAAGCGGCGCGCAGGCCCTGTAGAGCGCCTCGAAGGCCTCGGCCGCGCCCTCCCCCCGGGCCGCAGTGGCGAGCAGCAGCCGCTTGATGTCGGCGTCGGACCTCATCCGTCCTAGTACGGTCGAGGCGTCTTTTTGGATTCGTGCCGCTTAAGGGAAAGCAACCGCGATGCCGCGCTCGGAGAACGCCTTTCGGATGGCGCGGGCAAACGCCACGGCGCCGGGCTGGTCGCCGTGCAGGCAAAGCGTATCGGGCGACACCGGGATGGCCTTCCCGGAAAGCGAGGTCACGAGGCGCTTCTCGACCATGGCCACCGCGCGCTCCGCCGCCACGCCAGCGTCCTCGATCATCGCGCCCGGCGTGCCGCGCGGCGCCAGCGTGCCGTCGTCGGCATAGCCGCGGTCGGCGAAGACCTCGCCGATGACCCGCAGGCCCATCGCCCGAGCTATGGAAAAGTTCTTACTTCCAGACAAGGCGTACAGCATCACGCCGCCGCCCAGGTCCCTGACCGCCCGCGCCATGGCTTCGGCCAGGCCTTCGTCGTTTGCCGCCATGTTGTAGAGCGCGCCGTGGCACTTCACGTGATGGAGCCGCACGCCGGCGGCGCGGGCGAACGCCTCGACCGCGCCCGCCTGATAGACGACGAGGTCGTACATGTCCTGCGGCGCGATCTTCATGACGCGCCTGCCGAAGCCCTGCAGGTCGGGCAGCGAGGGATGCGCTCCGATCGCCACGCCGTGGTCCACCGCGAGCCGCACCGTGCCCCGGATGGTGGCCGGGTCGCCGCCGTGGAAGCCGCAGGCGACGTTGGCCGAGGAGACGAACGGCATCACCGCGGCGTCGGCGCCCATCTTCCACGCGCCGTAGCTCTCGCCCATGTCGCAGTTGACGTCGATGGTCGTCATTGACCGTAGTTCCACGCGATGCCGCGAAGCGCGGCGGAGAGCCGTTCCCGGGTGTCGTGGCGCAGCTCCGCCGCCATGCCGAGGTCGCAGCGCGCGAAGTGCACGGTGCCGCCGGGCGCGAGCTGCGCGAGGCGCGCGACGTCGGCCGAGACGATCTCCGCGATCCTCGGGTACCCGCCGGTGGTCTGGTGATCGGCCATGAGCGTGATCGGCGTCCCGTTCCCCGGCACCTGCACGCTGCCGAGCGCGGTCGGCCCGGACAGTATCTCATTTTGGTCGCTGCGCACGAGTGCCGGCCCCGTCAGCCGAAACCCCATGCGGTTCGACTCCGGGGCGATCTTCCACACCGTGTCGAAGAAGCTGCGCTGCGCGTTCGAGTCGAAGCTCGCGAAGTGCTGCCCTTCGAGGACGTGCACCAGGATCGGCTCGCGGTCGGGTAGCGTGAAGGGCGGCGCCGACCACTTCACGGTGCCGTTGCGGGTCTTTTTCAGCTTCGCGAAGCGCTCCTTCGCGGCGGGGTCGCGCAGCGGGAGCGCGTCGCCGTGCTTGAGCGCGCGGCCCTGGAAGCCGCCGAAGTGGCCCGGCAGGTAAGTGCTGCAGCTGCCCAGCACCGGCTCGACGGCGAAGCCCCCCGCCACCGCGAGGTAGGCGCGTGCGCCTCGCGTCGTATGGCCGACATTGAACCGGCTGCCCGCCGGCGCGAGCACCGGACGGTTGCGCGGGAAGCTGCCGTCGAACTCGGCGCCGCACAGCGCAACCAGCGTCTCGTCCTCGAAGGAAAGCTCGGGACCGATCACGGTGATCTCGAGCGCCGCCTCGCCAGCGGCGTTGCCCACCAGCGCGTTGGCGAGCGCGAGCGCCACCGGGTCCATCGCGCCGCCGGGGCAAAGACCCACGTGCTGCAGGCCGTACCGGCCGCCGTCCTGCAGCGTGGTGAGCAGCCCCGGCCTGAGCACCCGGATGGTCACTTGTGGAGCGCCGTGAATTCTTCGGCGGTAATGGCGCGAAAGCGGACGCGGTCGCCCGGCGCAAGCAGGCTCGGCGCCTCGCGACCGGCGTCGAACACGGCGAGCGGGGTGCGGCCGATCACGCTCCACCCGCCCGAGATGGCGTAGGGATAGACGATGGTCTGCTGGTTGGCGATCGCCACCGCGCCCGGCGCGACGAGCGCCCTTGGCGTGGCGCGCCGCGGCACCGCAAGCTTCGCGTCGAGGCCGCTCATGTACGCATGCCCCGGGGCAAAGCCGATCATGAGCACGCGATACTCGCCGGCGGCGTGGACCCGGGCAACCTCGGCGACGTCGAGCTTCACCTGGCTCGCGACCACCTCGATGTCGGGCGCGAACTCGCGCTCGTAGCACACCGGCACCTCCACCGTTCGCGCCGGCGCCTCTTCGGGCGCGGCCTCCTCCTTCATGCATTCCTGCACCAGGATCGCCGCCGCCTCGAGGGCGTCGCCGTGCACGTCGGGATGGTCCGGGTCGTAGTGCAGCGCGAGGCCGCCGAGCGCCGGCACCACGTCGCGCATCCACGGCCGCGCGCGCGAATGCACCGTGGCCGCGAGCTGCTGCACGAACTCGTTCACCTCGAGGTCAAGCTTGTCGGCGAACTCGATGTAAGCGGCGCAGTCGCCGAGCGGCACGATCGCCTTGGGCTCGATCGGCTTTCTAGCCACTCCTTTACGAAACCTTCGGCACGGCAACGCCGATCATCGAATCCCGGGTGACGAGCGAGGCGAGGCGCTCCTCGCTCCAGCCTTCGGTGCCGGCCGGGCGCATCGGCAGCACGAGATAGCGCATGTCCGCGGTGGAGTCGTGCACCCGGATGGCCACCTGCTCGGGAATCTGGAGCCCGAACTCGGCCAGCACCGCGCGAGGCTCGCGCACCATGCGCGAGCGGTAGTTGCGCGACTTGTACCACTCGGGCGGGATGCCGAGGAGCATCCGCGGATAGCAGGAGCAGAGCGTGCACACGATCGCGTTGTGCACCTCGGGCGTGTTCTCGACCGCGAGGAGCTTAAGCGCCGGGATCTCGAGGCCGAGCTCCTCGCAGGCCTCGGTGCCGTTCGCGAGCAGGCGCTTCTTGTATTCCGGGTCGACCCAGGCACGCGCCACCACGCGCGCGCCGCGCTCGTAGCCGCGCTTGCGCATCGCCTCCACTTCCTCGGCGACCTCCTCCTCGGTAACCACGCCCTTCTCCACCAGCAGCTCGCGCAGGCTGATCTCCATGAGCTGGAAATACGTCAGCGGCCGGTACGGACCCGGATCGTTCATGGCTTCTCCAGCCAGTGTTGATAGATCTCGACTTCGACGACATCGTGCGCGCCGCCGCGGTAGTCCGGCCACACGTCGTTCTGCCTGAATCTCACCCGGTAGAGCGGCTGCGCCGGCAGCCCGTCGCGCATCTGGGCCAGCTCCTCCGGATTGGGGAACGCGCCGCAAACCCGCTCGACCGTGCCGGTCTTGCCGCGGATGTAGAAGGGCGTGCGCACGTGCCCGAGCGGATAGGC
>Ga0075434_100004673_pt1 | contig 12372 bp, 12 predicted proteins | sample RhiMethybrSRZTD3_FD_75298 | JGI IMG/M metagenome (GOLD analysis project Ga0075434, IMG submission 75298) | Populus rhizosphere microbial communities from Tennessee, USA - Rhizosphere MetaG P. TD hybrid SRZTD3 | ecosystem: Host-associated > Plants > Roots > Rhizosphere > Soil | place: USA... | reverse complement strand
ACCTTGCCTCGGGCGGTGGCCTGGAGCCGCACGGGCACGACGAACGGCACTTCGCCCGGGCGGAGCGGCGGCTGGTCCGCGCCCCCAAGTCGACTTCTGCTCATGCCCGCCAGACTCTTCGCCTGGTTCGCAAGGTAGAGCGCACCGCCGTAGTTTTGCTTCGCGAACACGGCGCTCGCCTGCTGCACCAGCGTGCCCGCCTGCGCCACGTCCGAGCCCTCTCCCGCCGCCTGCCCACCGGTCGCGGAGCGGAGCGCCTGTAACGCGATCTCCGCTTCCGCGATGGCGGACGCGGCCTCCGCCCGGCTGGCCACGGTCTGGAGCTTCGCCATCGCGCGCACGACCTCCTGTCGTGCTTCATCCAGTCGCGCCTGCAGATCCTCGATTTGCGCATCGCGCTCGGCGAGCCGCAGCTCGAGGCGCGCCACGCGCAGCTCGAGGATGGAATCGCGTGCCGCGCTCCGCAACGCGGCCCCGTTGTCCCTGAGCACCGGTGGTGTGGCCGGCGAGTGGCCGTGCGCACACCCCACGAGCGCCGCTCCCAGACTACACCACAGCAGCCAGCGCTGAACGGGACGGAGGAGGGGCGTGTTCACCCTGCCGCCTCGTGCGAATCCGCTTGCTGCTGCTGCATCGGCTCGTGAGCCTGGGCGCTCACCCAGACGCCGGGGTGCGGAATCGTGACCACGAAACCGTCGCTCACCCGCAGCGGGTGCGCCTGGTAGGCCGCGAGCGCGTCGCGCCATTGGACCGGCAGCTCGCCCGCCGAGCGCAGCGGCAGCGCGATGGCATTGCCTACTCGCCCGATCACGGTGTTCTCGACCACGTCGGTGAGCGGCCGGCCCGCGGGGTCGCGCAGCTTGGAAAGCGCGACGTGCCGCGCCGCCGGATCGCCCGCGGAGATGATCGCGGTCGAGTAGTACAGCAGGTTCGCCTCGATGTGCTCGAGCAGCCGGCTCCGCGGCGCGCCCGCGGGAGCCGCGCTCGGCTCGTCGCCGGAGAGCAGGCGCTCCAGGTCCGGGAGCAGGCCCCGGTCGAGCAGCGTGCGCCGGAACAGGTAGCCGAAGCGCCGCACCACGTCGGCCGTCGCGACGTTGGGCAGCCGGAACGGCACGAACACGACGGGGCGGGCGCGCGGGCTCCGCACCATCACCTTGAAGCGCTCCAGCGGCTCGAAGAAATGGAAGGTGACGAGCCGGTCGCGGGTCGTGTTGCGCACGTGCCGCACCGCGCCCGTGGCCGGCGTATCGGGCGGGGCATCCACCACGCCGAGCGGCCGGCGGCGCAGGGCGTGGCTCATGCGCTCGGTGCGATCGCGGATCAGTTGGACCGTATCCGCGGCCACCGCCTCGAGCCCGGGCTCGGCGACGGTGAGTGGGTCGAGCTGCAGCTCGGGTCGCAGCGCGGTGATCAGGTCCCCGAGCATCGACGTGCCTACCATGCGGGCGAGGATCTGGAGCGGGCGCTCGCGCCCTTCCGGCTCCCGGCGCCAGCGGCCGTCGAGCACGGCGAGCTTGGCTTCGTCCCCGGGGGTGAGCGTCACGCTGTAGAGCAGCTCGCCCCACAGCACGCCGAGCGACTGCCAGTATTCCTCCACTTCGACCAGCACGCCGTAGCGCATCGCCGACGGGCCGTCGGCCGCGGGAGAGAAGAAGTCTACGGCACCGTCCCGCGGGCTTCCCCCCGCCCCTCCCCCGGTCGCCCCGACTCGGGTGGCCGCGGAGCGCTCGCCGAACATGACGAGCCGCTGGAAGTAGAGGACGTGCCCGGGGACCTCGGCCTGCTCGGGAGCGCGAGGCGGCGGCGGTTGTCCGGCAGGCGCGTCGCGCACCGGTCGCTCACCCGCGTGACCGATCGATCCGATGGTGGGCGGCAGCTGCGTCGGGGCGGCGAGCGGCGTCGGTCCCTGGCCGAGCGTCGCGGTGGCAAGCTCGATCGGGTCCTCGCTCCGCAAGCCCACGCGGATGCGCAGTTTGACCGTGTCGCGGCGCGGGATCGCGACGGTGCCGTCCGCGTCGCTCACCCAATGGCCCTCCGCGTTGCCGGCACGATCGAGCACGGTCACGGGCACGCCCTGAGCGGGCTTGCCCGTGTCCTGATGCACGATCCGGAACACCCAAACGTCGTTCGCGCCGGCGGTCATAAGGGGCACCAATATGCGCTAGCCAGGCGGTGACGTACAACGACGCGTGTTACAGTGCCTGGTAAGGCGTTGCTGCATAGTGTGTTACTGGGTCCGCGTGCGCGGCTGAAGCCGCGGCTCGGCGCGTACCGCTGAAGCGGCAGGGCAGCGTCAGTTTACTGACCCATGCCGAGTCGCGGGTTTACCCGCGGACGGTCTGGGGAGCATCCTGTTGAGTGAGGTCGAGCGAGGGCGCCGTTACCGCAGGTCGAACATGAAGTGGTGCATGTAGTCGATCGTCGCCTGCTGCTCCCGCACCTGGAAGGCGAGCACGTCGCCGATGGTGATGACGCCCACCAGGCCGCGGTCGGTCACCACCGGCAGGTGGCGGATGCGCTTCCCGGTCATCATCGCGGCGCAATCGTCGACGGGTGTGTCGGGACCGCACGCGGTGACGGGCGTGGTCATCACGTCGGCGACCTTGGTCGCGGCGGCATCGCGCCGCTGCGCGACCACGCGGCGCAGGATGTCGCGCTCGGTGAAGATGCCGACCAGTCGGCCACCTTCCGTCACCACCAGCCCGCCGATGCCGCGCTCGCTCATGAGCTCGGCGGCCTTGAGCACGGTTTCCCCCGGCTTCACGGAGATGACGTCGCTGCCCTTCCGGGCCAGGATGTCCTGGACGGTCGGCATGCTCGATACTACCGCGCGAACGGCGCGAGCGCCACCTTATCCGGTCCTCCGGAGGCGCCCCGACGTCAGGACGTGGGGGCGACGGCCATATAGTAGAAGGGACTCTCCAGCGGAGGTGTCAGTATGGCGCAAGCTCGGATCAACGTCGGCCCGCTCGATGCGCGCGCGCGCCAGGTCGCCGGCGCGCTCGCGATCGTCGGCGGCCTCACGGCGCTCGATGGGTTCTTCCAGGCGCTGGGGTTTCTCACCTGGATCGTGTGCGCGGCGATGATGTACGTCGGTATCCTGTTCGCGATGGGCGGATTCAAGGACGGGACGGCGGCGTTCGGCTACCCCTTGCTGATCCTGTCGGTGCTCGACGCCTGGCTGCCGCTCGTGCACAAGGGCTATTGGGGTCTGATCGCCGGTGTCGTCGTCGCCATCGGCGCATTCCAGACCGCCCGCACGCGCCAGTGCCCGATCAACGGCATGCTGGGGGTGAATACCGCTCAGGGCTCCGCGTAGCCCGCCGTACCGCCTGACCGCGCCGTCGCGCGCGCGCCACACCCCGACCTACTCACGCGCTGCCGGTGACGCGGCGCAGGGTATGCTGGGTATCCTCTGTATCAGGGAATCCCTATCGAGCGAGGTGTCGCATGACGAGCCGCGTCGTGTCGCTCTTCCTTGTGTTCTTGGCCGTCGCCCGGACGGCGTCGGCGCAGACCATCCCGATCCAGACGGTCCCACTCGTTCCCGCAGACCAATTCGACATTTTCCCGTCCTCCACGCTCGCCATGGGCGGGGTGTCGATCGCCGTGCCGGATACGCTGCACGACCCATTCGTGAACCCGGCCAAGGGGGCGCGGCTCCGGGCGGCCCGGTTTTTCAGCTCCCCCACGTTCTACAGCGTCTCGCGCGACGCCGGAGCGGGACGCACGTTCCCCGTCGGCGCGTTTGGCACGGCCGGGTCGTGGTTCGGCGGCCTCGCCCTTGCGCTGCAACAGCTCGACGCGAGCCGGAGCCCTGCGCCCTTCCCGCCCCCGCCTGGGGTGTTCGCCGACACGGTCGGTTTCGTGCAAGGCAACAGCGTTGTGCCCAGCCCGGCGAACCTGGGCCCCGCGCCGGAGACGCACGGCAACGCGCACGCGTTCGCGCTGCTCGGCACGACGCTGCCGGGGTCCGGGCTCTCGCTCGGCGGCAGCGTCAACTGGGCCAAGTTGCGCGCGCTCGACGGTGTGGATCTGCTCTACCCGGGCAGCGCGCGCGTGACGCAATACGGCGAGACATTCGATGCGCGGCTCGGCCTGTTGAAGGAATGGGAAGGAGATCGCTCGTTCGAGGCGATTGTGCTGCACGAGCGGTTCCGCATGACCCATGACGTGACGTTCCTCGAATCCTTCTGGGATCCCGGTACCCAGCAGTTCCGCCAGAGCGCCCGGTTGGAGCGCAACCGCGATTTCTCCAAGCGCTGGGGCGCGCAGGTCAAGTACGAGCGGCCGCTCACGGCCTCGGGATGGCGTATCGGATGGCTGGCGACTGCCAATCGTATGTCCCAGCCCAACGCGCCGAACACCGATCTCCTGAACATTCCGCAGGACCCGGGTCATGCCAACGCGTACGAAGTCGGCGTCGGCGTCTCACGCACCTACGGACCCGCGGTATTCGGCATGGATGTCGTGTATCAGCCGATTTGGAGCACCACGTGGGCCGTGGCGAGCACGCCGACGGCGACTCTAGACGGCGGTCTGATTCCGCTGGGCGGCCGGACGGTCGAGAACGGCTTCCACTTCTCGAACGCGCTGTTTCGCATGGGCTTCAGTCACGAGGTCGTGCGGTCGCTCTCGAAGACCGCCGCGCTGCAGCTGGGGCTCCTGGTACGCTCCGTGCACTACAGCCTGGCGCAGCAAGACTTCGTCGAAGTCGCCACGCGGCGTCTCCAGGAATCGTGGCTCGAGTGGACGCCCACGTGGGGCTTGACCCTGCGCTTTCCGGAGCTCGAGCTGCGCTACCGCGGACGTGTGTCGCACGGGACGGATCGGCTGGTCGCGACGCCGAACCAGTTCATTGGCGTGGCGGACGCGAGGCCGATCGGCATCTTCCCCCCGCCCTCGACGCTGCCGCCGAGCCTCGACGGCGTTCACGTGGTCACGCACCAGTTCTCCATCTCGCTCCCACTGCGTTGAGCCGCGCGACAGGAGGTGCACGATGATGACACGCATTGTCGGAATGGCGTACCTCGGTCTGCTCGCGCTGGCGGCCGGCTGCGACGGGTGGAAGACGCCCTCCGGACCACCGGCATCGCTCGACGCCGAGCTGCGGCAGAGCCTGAGCAGATGGGGCACGGTGCCGATCGGGCCGACTCCGGCCCAGGCGCCGGCGCTGGTCGACCTCGGTCAGGCGCTCATGTTCGACAAGGAATTGAGCGGCAACCGCGACATCGCCTGCGCGACCTGCCACCATCCCGTGTCCCACGCGGGCGATGGCCTGGCGCTGTCGATCGGCACCGGCGGGAGCGGGCTGGGACCGTCGCGCACCCTGGGCCCGGGGCGCCAGTTCATCCCGCGCAACGCGCCCACCCTGATCAACACGGGGCTGAACGCACCTTATCTGTTCTGGGACGGCCGGGTGTCGGGGTTCGGGTTCGGAGGCGGTGGGCCGTTCCAGACGCCGGCGGGCGCCGCACTTCCCTCAGGATTGCCAACCCTGCTCGCCGCGCAGGCGATGTTCCCGGTCATGAACCGGGAGGAGATGCGCGGGGTGCCGGGCGACCGAGACCGCTTCGGGAACCCGAACGAGCTGGCGGAATTCGGCGACAGTGACTTCGTCGGGCTATGGCAAGCGGTGATGCGGCGACTGCTGGCCATCCCGGAGTACGTGTCGAAGTTCAATGCCGCGTTCCCCGGGACGCCATCCAGCGAGCTCGGCTTCCAGCACGCCGCCACGGCCATCGCCGCGTTCGAGACCCAGGCGCTCACCCGGACCAACTCGCCGTTCGATCGCTATCTCCAACACGACGACGCAGCCATGACGGCCGAGCAGAAGCGCGGCGCACTGCTGTTCTTCGGCGACAAGGCCCGCTGCGCCAGCTGCCATGGCGGCCCGCTGCTCGGTGGCCAGACCTTCTCCAACGCCGGCGTACCGCAGCTCGGCCCCGGAGTGGGGAACGGCGCGCCGTTGGACTTCGGACGCGGCGAGCTGTTCAACCAGGAGTTTTACCGGTTCGCCTTCCGCGCGACACCGCTGCGCAACGTCGAGCTGACGGCGCCTTATATGCACGACGGGGCGTTCGCCGACCTCGCAGCCGTGCTGAAGCACTACAACGACGTGCCGAAGGCGTTACGGGAGTACGATGCGTCCCAGCTGCCGCCGGGGCTCCAACAGCTGTATCACGGGGACGACGCCACGATCACGGCGGTACTCACGAACCTGGACGGTCGCCTGACGCAGCCGCTCAACTTGAGCGAGGTGGAGATCAGCGAGCTGGTGGCGTTCCTCAAGGCGCTGACGGATCCGTCGGCCCGGGACCTGACCTCGCTCATCCCGGCCCGGGTGCCGAGCGGGCTGCCGGTGCAGGAGTGAAACGCTAAGGAAGCGCCGGGCCGACGATCCACTTCACCAGCCGGCCCGGCTCGAGCGGCGTCTGCGGCTCGACCTGATTGACGAGGGCGAGTGTCGCGGCGGGGACCGGTGACGGGCGCTTGCGCGCAAGCTCCTCGATCGTGGTCCGCTGATCGAGCCTCACGATGTCCACCCGCTGCGGCTGTACCGCGAGCGCCACGGGATCGGTGAGCCGGGCGAACGTTTGCAGCGCGCGCTCCGCGCTCGGCTGGACGGCGGGCCAACGCGCCTCGGGGGCATAGCCGAGCAACCGGTAGACCGCGCCGCCATGCTCGACGAACACCGCCGTGCCGCGCAGCGTGCCGCTCTCGGTCGCGGCGGCGAAGCCGGCGCTCACGGCGGGGAGCCCGCCGATGCTCGTGCGGACCGGATAGCCGCTCGTAAACCCCTTCTGCGACAGGAACACGCGGGCGGCCGCGTCTGCCGTCTGTTCCTTGGCAAGTGACACCTCGACCAGCGCATCCTTCTGCGGGCTGACGGCGACCACGGCCTGCTTGCCGTTGTTGGTGGTCCAACCCTCCGGGAACGTCATGCGGAACCGCAGGTCGGGATGAAAGAACTGGTTCTCCTTGAAGTAGCCTTCCCGCGGGTTGTTCCCGAATACCAGCCCATCGAGCCGCCGCAAGTACGTGTCGCGGTTCACCGCGACCCCCGTGAAGTCCTGCGGCGCGGCCGCGATCTCCTGCTCGATGCGCCCGCGGCGGTTCTCGGGATCGGGATGCGTGGCGAGCCATTCCGGGACGCGGCCGCCGCCCTGCGCCTGGCTCACGCGGGTGAGCATCTCGAACACATGCGGCATTTCCCGGGGATCGTAGCTCGCGCGCCGCATGTAGCGCAGGCCGAGGTCGTCGGCCTGGCGCTCGGCATCACGGGAGAACTTGAGGAACAGGACGCCGAGGCCGGCGCTGGCGAGGCCCGCGAAGCGCTCGAATTCGGGGCTCGCGATGGTGCCGACCGCGAGGCCGATCTGCGCGAGCTGCTGCTTACTCAGCTGGCTGACGGAGTGGCGCGCCGTGACGTGACCGATCTCGTGGCCTACCACGCCCGCCAGCTCCGCTTCGGAGTTCAGGTGGGCCAGTATTCCCCGGGTGACGTAGATGTAGCCACCGGGGAGCGCGAACGCGTTGACCACTGGATCGTCCACGACATGGAACGTCCAGGGCAGGTTGGGTCGCTCCGACGTGGCCGCGAGCCGCGCGCCGAACTGCTGGATCCAACGCTGCAGCCCCGAGTCCGGGTAGAGCCCAATGGACGCGGCGACCTCCTGGTCGTACTCGCGTCCCATGGCAATTTCCTGCGACTCGCTGATGAGCATCAGCTGCCGCGATCCCGTGGCGGGGTTCACGGCGCAGCCGAACGCGGCGGCGCTCACCAGGAGCGGAAGGGCACGGGCGAGAACCATGCGCCGTAAGATATACGCCGCCGGCCCTGCTGCGCTCGCGCATCACCTGGCAACTTGTCGGAGACGCGGTTGCCGCTGGCCTGTTTGTTGCCCAAAGACAACACAGCCTCGGACAACGGACGAAGGAGCGGACCCATGAAGGCGGCGCACTTCCTGCTCGTCGCAGCGCTGGTCGGTTGCGGAGAGCGCACGCCGACGGGTGTCGCCCCCCAGGCGTTCCTATTCGGTCCTCCCCAACCGGGTGCCAGCAGCGGTCTGGTGCGTTGCACGCCGCTTTCGCCCGACTCCGTTTCCCAAACGATCGGCCCATTGGGCGGCACGCTGCAGGTCGGACCGCACCGGCTCTGGATTCCCCCCGGGGCGCTCAGTGCCACCATCACGATCATGGGCGTAGCGCCCAGCGACACCGTCAATCGGGTCAGGTTCGGACCGCAGGGCCTGACGTTCCAGCGGCCGGCGCTGCTGGTAATGAGCTATGCCAATTGCGGTGCGCTCGCGAACCTCGTCCCGAAACAGATCGCCTACACGGATGAGGCGCAGGCGATCCTCGAGCTGCTGCCGTCCGTAGACAACCTCCTGACCCAGAAGGTCAACGGGCGGCTCGAACACTTTTCGGACTATGCCATCGCCTGGTGATCGCCCGGCGCGTCACGCCGCGGACGCGCTGAGCGCCGCCCGCGAGCATGAGCGCGCCGGCGGCATGGCCGCGGCCATCGAGGACTACGAGGCGGCCATCGCGGAAGCCGAGCGCGCCGGCGAGGCGGCGGTGCTGAGCGAGGCCCTGCGACGGCTTGCGATCCTGCGCCGCCACCGGGACGAGACGGCGCAGGCTCGCGAGCTGTGTCGCCGGAGCTACGAAGTGGCGCGGGAGATCGGTAACAACGTCCTCGCCGCCGAAGCGTTGAACACGTTGGGCGGCCTCGATCTCGCGACCGGCTCCCTGGAGCACGCCGCCGAGGCGTTCCTCCAGGCCCTGGACCTTGGCGGGTCGAGCCGCCAGCTCCGCGCCCGGGTGCAGCAAAACCTGGGGATCGTCGCCAACATCCAGGGCGATCAGACCGAGGCGCTGGCACGCTACGAGCGGTCGCTCGCCGCCTACCGCGACTGCGGGGATGAGCACGGCTGCGCCATCGCGTACCACAACCTGGGCATGGTGAGCGCCGACCGGGGTCGGCACGACGCCGCCGCCGTCTACTTCCGGGAGAGCCGCGCCTTCGCCGAGAAGGTGGGCGACTTGTACCTGCAGGCCCTGTGTCTCGTCAATCAGGGCGAGCTGGACGTGGGCCGGCAACGCTTCGAGGACGCCCGCCAGGCGGCCGAGCGCGCGCTTGCCTTGCTCGATCAGCTGGGCGCCCGCGGCGCCAAGGCCGACGCCTACCGCGTGATCGGCATGGTGTATCGTGAGACCGGTCGGTACGCGCTCGCCGAGTCACGACTCCGCACCGCGATGGAGCTGGCCGCCGGTGCGGGCTCCGTGCTGAACGAGGCCGAGGCGTCCCGCGAGCTCGCCTTGCTGTACCAAACGCTGGGCCGGAACCAGGAGGCGCTGCGCCTGCTCTCGGCCGCGCATCGCCTGTTCCGGCGACTCGACGCCCGGGTCGACGTCGTGCACGTGGACGGCAAACTGGGGGCGCTCGAAGGGACCTACCTGGCCCTCGTCCGCGCGTGGGGGGAATCGCTCGAATCGAGCGACAGCTTCACGTTCGGCCACTGCGAGCGCGTGGCGCAGAGCGCCGTCACCATGGCGCGGATCCTGGGTCTCGACGGCACGGAGGAGCGCACGGTGCAACTGGGCGCGTACCTCCACGACGTCGGCATGGTGCGCGTCCCGCACGAGGTCCTGCGCAAGCCTGGTCCGCTCACTCAGGAAGAGCGCGCCATCGTCGAGATGCATCCCCTGTGGGGCATCGATCTCCTGGCCGATGTCGAATTCCCGTGGGACCTGAAGCCGATCATTCGGTCGCACCACGAGCGATACGACGGGAGCGGCTATCCCGATCACCTCGCGGGGGAAGCGATTCCGCTCGGCGCGCAGATCGTCGGCATTCTCGACGTGTACGACGCCTTGACGGCCGCGCGGGCGCATCAGTCGGCGCTGGAGCCGGGCGCGGCGCTCCGCGAGATATCCAGGCGTCGCAGCGGATGGTCCGATCGCGTGTTCGACGCGTTCATGAAATCGCGCGAAGGATTCCTGCGTCCGGGTAACGTCGTAGCGTAAGGCGCGGTCGCGCGTCCTCACCCCCGGTCCCCCTCTCGGGCCATCCTCACCCCCTGGCCCCCTCTCCCTTCGGGAGAGGGGGGACTAGGGCTGGCGCCCCGGCGCCGAGTTACCGCTGCGGCGCCATCGGTAGGGGCACGTCGGAGTTCCAGATGTCCTGCGCCATGAGCCAGCGCGTGCCGTCCTTCACCCAGCGCACGATGTACTTGCCGGAATCGGCCGCCGGCATGCCGGGAGGCCGCTTGGCGGCGGCGGGCCAGGCGAAGTGCCAGCGTCCCAGCTCGACCGCCATCGACCCGCTTCCCCACACCGAGTCGGCGCGGAGCGTCAGCACGGGCGGCGGGCTGGACATGGTGTTCAGCACGGCGAAGAACGCGCGGATCGAATCGCGGCCGTGCGTCGCCGGCATGTTCGGGGGCAGGATCACCGCGTTGGCATGGTAGAATTCGGCGATCGAGTCGGCGTGGCCGGCGGCGGTCAGTCGAGGGAACGCGGCACTGACGGCGTCGATCGCCTGTCTGGCCTCGGCGGTGGTGTCGGGCGGCGGTGCGGCCTGACAGCCGAGGGCGGTGAGGAGGAGCGGGACGCAGTACCGAGCGGGGCGCATGCGCGATTTCTCCGTGACGGGAAGGGAGACGACGATACGCTGCGCGGCCGGTCGTGGCAAGCCGGAATGACACGCATCAACTGGGCAGGGCCACGCCCAGCTCCGCCGCCACGGCCGCGAGTGGTCGGTCGAGGGTCCAGAGGCGAAGCCGGTCGAGCATGGCGGAGGCAAGGAGGTGGGCATCTACCCACCCGATGCCACGTCCCCACAGGGGCGCTCGTTCGATCAGCGCGAGCACCTCCTCGTGCTCGGCAAGGCGAGGCTCGTCGAGGGCGCGGAGATCTCGCAGGACGTCGGCGCGGGGGGTGACCACGCCGAGGGCGAGCTCGCCCAACACGAAGGGGTGGATAACGACACGGTTCTGCTCCAGCAACCGGGCCAGTCTGGGATTGCCGTGCCGCCAGAGGTCCACCCACACGGACGTGTCGGCCAGGACGATCACCGGCGCCGGCGCGCCGGCCGGCGGCGGGGTGTGGGCTCGAGGTCGGGCATGGTCGCGGCGAGGGCAGCGAGGCGGCGCGCCGCTTCCCGCGCAATCAGGGCCCGGAGCGCCGCATGCACGAGGGCGGTTTTCTCGGCGATGCCGGTGAGCCGGCGGGCCTGCTCCACGAGCGTGTCGTCAAGGATGAGCGTTGTACGCATATGCATATATATGCATGGTTAGCACGCATGCGTCAACCCGCGGTCAACCGGGTGTCACCGTCACACGCGGCGGTCGGCGCGGGGGTGCAGCGATAGATTCGAAGAGCACCTACGGAGCGACCAACATGGCTCGGTCAGCCGTGACGAATTTCATGAAGCAGCAGGGGTTCGCGCAGGAGCCGCCCGATCGCGCGGCCCTGCGGTTCAAGGGCTTGCAGTTCCAGCCCACCATCGTGGGGGCCATGATGCTGGCGGGGATCCTCACGCAATCGCCGGCGATCTTCCTGCTCGGTTCGGCCATCTTGTGGCTCAATGCGCTCGTGCCGGCGGCAAACCCGTTCGAGAAGTTTTACAACCGCTTTATCGCGCGACGGCGCGGGCGACCGCCGCTCACGCCGGCGCCGGGGCCGCGGCGATTCGCTCAAGGCATGGCGGCGGTGTTCATGCTGGCCGCGGGGCTCACCCTGCTCCAGGGGTGGAGGACGGCGTCCTACGTCTTCCAGGGGCTTCTCGCCGTGGCCTTCGCTGCGCTCCTGTTCGGCAAGTTCTGCCTCGGCGCGTACGTCTACCACCTGCTGAAGGGAGACACCGCGTTCGCCAACGGGACGTGCCCCTGGAGCGAGTAGAACGCCGGCGTTGAGTACACGAAGGGACGGGGGTACATTTCGCGCGCGGGTTGAAGAGACGGGAAGACGTCGAGGTAGACGCCGAGCCGCCGAGACGCTGAGTGGATGTGAGGAACGAGCGGCGAGGCCGGTCGTGTCAGTGGGGTTTTGGAGAACGGGGGGAGGTCGGGTGGGGCAGCCTTTCCTCAGCGTCCAGGCATCTTGGCGCCTCGGCGTCTAGCTTTTCGGGACGTAGCGCAGTCCGGTAGCGCACCTGAATGGGGTTGACGCCCCCACGTCACCCCGCCCCACCGCGTCCGCTCCGCCGGCGCGTGCGCGCCGGCTCCGCGTCAGGGGGATCGCGGGAACCCGCGACCCCAATGAGATTGGATGAAGTGGAAGTTCCGGGACGTAGCGCAGTCCGGTAGCGCACCTGAATGGGGTTCAGGGGGTCGCGGGTTCAAATCCCGCCGTCCCGACTCAAAC
>Ga0075434_100004672_pt1 | contig 12376 bp, 8 predicted proteins | sample RhiMethybrSRZTD3_FD_75298 | JGI IMG/M metagenome (GOLD analysis project Ga0075434, IMG submission 75298) | Populus rhizosphere microbial communities from Tennessee, USA - Rhizosphere MetaG P. TD hybrid SRZTD3 | ecosystem: Host-associated > Plants > Roots > Rhizosphere > Soil | place: USA... | reverse complement strand
CGCTCAGCGAGGGGGTCGAGCTGGTCTCGTTCTCGTGGGGGATCGACGCCGGCCTGGTCGCGCGCGCGCACGCGGCCGGGGCCACGGTGCTCGCACAGGCCGGCTCGGCGGCCGAGGCCCGCGCCGCGGTCGATGCGGGCTGCGACGTCGTCGTGGCCCAGGGCGTCGAGGCCGGCGGCCATGTCCAGGGCGACACCGGCGTGCTCGCGCTCGTCGAGGAGCTGACGCGCACGCTGCCCGTGCCGGTGCTCGCGGCGGGCGGCATCGCCGACGGTCAGGGCGTCGCGGCGGCGATGGCCGCGGGAGCCGCCGGGGGGATGCTCGGGACGCGCTTCGTCGCGACGGAGGAGGCGGACGTGCACGCCGAGTGGTCGGCGCGTCTCGTCGCCGCGTCGGCCGCCGACACCGTGCTCACGGGCCTCTTCGACGGCGGCTGGCCCGGTGCTCCCCACCGCGTCCTTCGCAACAGCACCTACCGCCGCTGGGACGAGGCCGGCCGGCCGCCGCCGGGGTCGCGGCCGGGGGAGGGCGACGTGGTCGCCCAGAGCGGCGGGATCGACATCGAGCGGTACGCGGCCGACGAGCCCCGGCGCGACACCACCGGCGAGCTCGAGGCGATGTGCCTCTACGCCGGCCGGGGTGTCGGCCGAATCACGTCCGTCGAGCCCGCGGCCGACGTCGTGAGCCGGATCGGGTCCGAGCTCGCGGCGATTCGGTAAGCGCGGCTGCGGCGGTCAGTACGTCGCGGGGGCAGCCCGTCCCGAGGGCGTGAGCGCCTGGTGCACGACCGCCGGCAGGCCCGCCACGGCGACGGTGCCGAGCTTTGGAAGCGGGATGCTCTCGAGCGATGCCCGAAGCGGTGCGACCTCGTCCCACCGCAGCGACCCGAGCCGGGCGACGAGCACGAGCCCGTCGGCCAGGTCGGCGACCGCAGCGACCGCGTCCGGCTCCGTCGCCGGCGGACACGCCACCAGCACGAAGTCGGAGTCGCGCCGCAACCGGCGGAACACGTCCCTGAGCGCCGGCGAGGACAGCATGTCCCACAGGCTGCCGTCGAGTGCACCCGCCGGCAGCAGGCTGATGCAGCCGGCCGCGAACGGCGCCTCGGTCACCGGAACGCCGCGGTCGTCGAACATGACGAGGCCGTCATCAATCCGGACCCGGCCGGCGACGACGTCCGCCGCACCAGGAGCTCCGTCGGCGCCGAGCTGGCGGTGGACGCGTGGGCGGGCGACGTCGAGGTCGACGACGGTCACCCGCCTGCCCTGGCGCGCCATCGCCAGCGCGAGGCCGACGACGGTGTCCGAGGTGGAGTCCTCGTGGCCCGCACCCGAGACCGCGATGGCAGCGGGCCGGGGAAGGTCGCTCGACGCGATCCGCGCGCGCACCTGGCCGATGCCGTCCCAGGCGTCCGAGACCGTCCCGGACAGGGTGCCGAGGACGGGCAGGCGCAGGGCGCGGCCCAGCTCGCGAGCCGAACGGACACGTCCGCGGCCGGGACGCGCCGTGGCGACGATGACGGCGAGCGCCGCGAGCGCGGCGATCAGCGCGGCCAGAAGGCCGTCGCGCACGACGTGCTGGTTCTCGCTCGTCGCTGCGGACCGCCCGATCACCTGGACGCCGTCCATCGCGACCGTCGTTCTGGTGTCGATGATCTGCCACTGCCGGACGACGGCGCCGTACTGCGCGCGCAGCGACAGCCGATCCTGTCCGTGGGCGGTCTTGAGCCCGTGGCCCGCGGCGGCGAGCTGGCGCTGAAGGCTGGCCTTCGTGCGTGCCGCGCCCTCGGCGATCCGATGCCTGCGGGTGACCACGAGCGTCTGCGCGTAGGCGTTCGCGAGTCGGCGGGCCTGGGCCCGGTTCGAGTCGGTGACGCGGACGACCGCGACGCCGGAGCCCGGGTCGACCGAGATCCTGGTGCTGTCGAGGAGCTGGCCCGGCGACATCCCGTCGATCCCGGCCCGGCGGATCGCCCGGTGGGCCATCGCAGGCGTGAGCGCGGCTGACGCCTGCGCGGGGACGGTCGTCGTCCCGAACCCGACCTGCGCCTCAGCCGCATAGACTGGCGCGCGCGCCGCTGCCACCGCCGCAGCCGCCAGGCCTGCGGCAACCGCTACAACGGCGACCAGCCACAGCCGGCCCCGGGCCGCTGCGAGCTTCGCCATGAGTGTTGTCCTCTGATCCGACATACCGCCTCACCCTCCTCGTCATTCGACGAATACGAGCCGTTGCTGCGGCCGTCAATAGCCGCGCCCGGGATTGACCTCGTCGAGATCGCCCGTACAGTCGCGATAGGAAGAACCTGGAATCGGTGAGGGCGGTGCTTGGGAATGGATGACAGCAGCGACATCAGGAACCGAACGTTCTCGTTCGGCGCGCACGGGTACAACCAGGACGACGTCGACGGCTACCTGCGGGAGCTGGCCGACCGGATGGAGTCCGCGGACCTGAGCTGGGAGGACGAGCTTCGGCGGCTGAAGGACCAGTCGTTCGGCGTCGTGTCGCTCGGCTACTGGCGGCCGGACGTCGACTCGTACATGGCCGAGCTCACGGCGTGGATGCACGAACGCGCCGGAACCGCCGAGAGCAACGGCACCGCGCCCGAGCCGGTCGCGGAGGAAGAGCCCGAGACGGAGTCCGAGGTCCCCGCCGAGCACGCCGCGTTGCAGAGCGGCTGGGCGCAGGGCATCGTCGAGCGACTGCGACGCGTCACCGAGGCATCCACCGCGCCGACCGCGCTCGCCGAGGTCGCCGAGCAACCGGTGCCGGATGTCGTGTCGGCCGTGCCGCTCCCGCTGCCTCAGGCTCCGGAGACGGACGTCGAGGAGGAGGAGCCCGCCGATCGTGAGGCCGACCGCGTGCGCCTGTTCCGCATGGCCGTCGCCCTCGGCGTGGAGGACGCCGTGTCGATGACCGTCGGGGAGCTGGTGGCGGCGATCGACCGCGTCCAGGCCGGCGGCGACGAGCCGGATGCCGCCGAGGCGGCGGAGCCGGCCGAGGACGCGAGTGCGGCCCTGGCGCGGACGAAGGCCACGCTGGCCTCGTTCGAGCGGATGCTGGCCGACCAGGTCTCACAGGTCACGGCGGCCACGCGCCTCGAGCGCGAGTCCGCCGCGCGCCAAGCCGAGGCGATCCTGCGCGACGCCGAGCTCCGAGCGAGTGAGATCCTCGCCTCCGCCGAGCGCGAGGGCGGAGTTCTCGAGGAGCGTGCGCAGCGCTACTCCGAGCGCGTCCGCCGGATGGCCGACCGGGAGGCGCTGCGCCGGGCTGCGACCGTCGATGAGCCGGAGGCCGAGTCGGCTGCCGAGCTGGAGGCCGCGGTGCCCGCCGAGTCGGAGCCGGACATGGTCGCCGAGCCTGAGGCGGAGACGGCCGAGCCTGAGGCGGAGACCGAGATGGTCGAGCCGGAGGTGGAGCCGGAGCCGGTGGCCGAGATCGTCGCGGAGCCCGAGACAGAGCCCGAGCCGGAAGCCGAGATGGTCGCCGAGCCCGAGCCCGAGACCGAGCCCGAGGACGAGCCCGAGATGGCCGGCGAGGCGGAGCCCGAGACCGCCGACGCGGATCAGGCCGCCGAGGCGCCCGGTGACGAAGGCGAGCCCGAGCAGTCCGCCGACGCCGCTGAGCTCGAGCCGGCATCGGCATGGGCGCGCCTGCGCCGCGTGCTCGGCTGAGCGCGGGCTTCAGCCGGGCGTGTGGGCGTCGAGGAACGCCAGCACGCGTCGCCACGCATCCGCCGAAACGTCGGCGAACTGCTCCTGCTTGCGGTCGAAGAAGCTGTGCGGAGCCCCGTCGTAGGTCACAACCTCGTGCTCCACGCCCGCGGCCGCGAGCGCCGTCTCGAACGCCGCGACGTCATCGGCCGTGATCGCCTGGTCGGCGCCGCCCATCAGTGCCAGGATCGGCGCCCGGAGCTCGCCGGCCCGCTGGGCCGGGCCGTCCTCGCCGTTTCGGGGGCCGGTCGACCCGTAGAAGCCGATCGCCCCGGCGATGCCGTGGCCGCCGGCGGCCGAGAGCCATGAGTGACGGCCGCCGAAGCAGAAGCCCAGCGTGAACACCGTCTCGGCCCCCGCCTTCGTGCGCAGGTGCGCGACCGCGGCCCCGACGTCGGCCTGGACCGCGGCACTCCGCGTCTGCGGCACGTGGTCCGTGTACGGGAAGTCTTCGCCGCGCTTCGCGACCCCTGCCGTGCGCCCGAAGTAGTCGATCGCGACCGCCGCGACGCCCTGCTCGCCGAGCCGCAGCGCCACCTCCTCGTAGAAATGGTGCAGGCCGCGGACGTCGGGGAGGACGACGACCCCGCACCGCGGCGGCGTGTCCGGCCCGGCCGCGAACGCCGCGAATCGGTTCCCGTCGGCCGACTCGAGGACGAGGTCGTCGTGCGAGACGGACGCGCCCGCGATCGGCGGGATCGGCGGGCCCGAGTCGGGGTCGTGACACACGACCCCGACTCTACCCTTGTGCAGCTAGGAGCAGCTGGCCTCGGTGGTGCAGCTCACGGCATGCGAGCTGTCGTTGTCGTACATCTTCCCGGCGCCGAGCGCGATCCGGTCGAACCGGCTGTCGCCCGACTTCGCGATCACGACGTACTTGTGGATCACAACCGCCTCCGGGTGGGCGATGGCGAAGTTCTGGAACGCCGAATGGGTGGCATCGGACGAGTACGTGGCCGTCGGAGTAGGCGAGTCCTGGACGATCGTGCAGGTGTTGTCGCCCTTGAAGCCCGTGAAGTCGGCCCGAACCCACGTCGTGCTGCTGCCCACGGGATGGTTGCAATCGGCGGGATCGAGGAAGAGCGTGTGCTCCGTCGTCGCGTTGTTCCCGTCGGTCGAGACCTCGGCCACCATGTAGTTCAGGCCGAGGGAGACCGACGCCGACGTGAGCTGGATCGAGATGTTCTTCTGGTTCCCGGCCGCGACGTGCCGGTTGAAGCTCGCGTTCGAGAACAGGAGCACACAGCCGCCGCCGGTCCCGACGTTCGTATGGAACAGGCGCTGGTTGGAGTCGCTCGGCGAATCCTGCCCGGTGACCCATCCGGCGAGCGAGTCGACTGAGTTGCAGCCGGACTGGTTCGGGTCGATCTGGACCCGCAGCCGCTGGCTGGAGTCCACCTTCGGCTCGGCCGACGCGGTGGCCGCGAATACGAGCGCGCCGAGCAGAACGGCAAGCACCGCGACGAGTCTCTTTGACATCGGTTTCCCCCCAGGTCGATGTGTACGACGACCTGCTTCCGGCCGTGCCCACGGCCCGCCGACGCGACCTTAGCGCCAAGCGCCAGCGCAAGCAACCATGGGCACAAGTTTGCTCATGTCGTTACGCGCTTGCGTCCAGTGCGAGGCGCTTGCCGTCGGCATTGCGGTAGCGCACCCACGATCCGTGCCAGCGCACGTCCGAGCCCCAGCCGCAGCCCTCGAGCGAGACCCGAACCGTCGCCAGCGTCCGGGGAGCCCGCGCGCCGGGCACGAGCAGCTCGATCCGGTCGACGCCTCCCTTCACCCCGCGGAGCGTGCTGACGTACGCGTAGCCGCGCCCGTCCGGCGCGGCGCGGAGGGCCTGGACGTTCATGGTGCGCGACTGCGCCCCCGCCGATGCGGTCAGGACGCCTGTCGGCGAGAAGATCGCCAGGCTGCTCGTGCCGAGCACCGCGATCGAGCCGTCGGCCAGCGCCTCGACCGTCCGGGCGTCGCCGACGACGCGGGCGGCGTCCGCGAGCGGGAGCGCCCGCTCGCCGTCGGTGCGCATGAGCTCGCCCGAGCGGTTCAGGTAGAGCAGCCCGCCCGACCGGTCGACGGCCTCGGCGCCGCCCTTCACCCGCCATCTCCGGAGCACGCTGCCCGTGGCGCTTCGCGCGACCACGTGACCGCCACGGTCGAGGGTCAGGAGATCGCCCGCCGGCGCCCACGTGACCGGGTGCTCGGCGGTTGCGCCGGCGATGTGTTGCTCGCTGCCCGGGATCGTCGCCACGAAGAGCCCGCGGCCCTCCACCGCGAACGCGATGTGCGAGCGGCTGACCGCTGCGCTTGAGACCCACTCCGGAGGCCGATGAAAGACCCCCGCGGACGCCCAGCTCGTGTCGTGATCGCGGAGCTCGACGTGGCCACCGCGGATCCCGATCCAGCCCCACGGTTCGACCACGGCACCGACCGGCGGCCGCTCCGGGGCGGTGTGAGGTTGTGCGCCGGAGCCGGTGCAGGCGGACGCGGCGAGCGTCGACGCGATCGCGATGGTTCGACGCAGCCGGCCCACGGTCTCCCTACGGCCGGAGCACCGGTCTGCGTCCCGCGATCCCTACGCGCGAGGCCCCGGGAGCGCAGACGGATCGCTCTCGTACATGCGGATCCGCGTGAGCACGACGTCCACCTCCTCGTCGGAGGTGACCGGCTCGGGCTCGGCGGCCCGGTCGAGCTCGAGCATGCCGGGGAGGAGGAGCGCCGACGCGGTCACCACGGCGCCGATCACACCGGCCGCCACGAGCGTCGTGCGCGCGCCGAGGAGCGCCACGGCGGGCGCCGTCAGCGCGAACGACAGCGGCAGGAGGCCGATCGAGATCAGCCAGTCGAGGCTCGACACCCGGCCCAGAAGCTCGGCCGGCACGTGCTGCTGCTTAAGCGTCGCCCACACGATCGTCCCCGCGGTCTCGAGGACGTTGAACACCAGGCACGCCAGCATGAGCTGCCAGGTGGCGGTCGCGAGCCCGTAGCCGGCGACGGCGACGGTCGCGAGCGTCCAGGTGGCGTAGATGAACGCGACGCCCCGGCGCGGCTGGCCGCGCTGGCCCATGACGAGCGCGCAGCCGATCGCTCCCAGGCCGCCCGCGGCAAACACCAGGCCGAGCGACTCGGCCGAGCCGTGCACGACGTTCTTCACCATGTACGGCAGGAGCACCTCGGTCGGCCCCAGGAAGACGAGGTAGGCGACCGCGGCAGAGAGCAGCGTGCCCCACAGCCACACCCGCCGGCGGATGAAGCGGTAGCCCTGGCGCACGTCCTCGACCGCGGACTGGCCCGGCTCCCGCTGCGGGCGCGGTGTGCGCCCGATGGCCACGAGCGCCGCGGCCGAGACGCAGAACGTCGCCGCGTCGATCGCAAAGGCGGCGCCGAGCCCGACGGCCGCGATGAGCCATCCCGCCGCCGCGGGCCCGGCGAGCCGCAGCGCCAGCGGCCGCACGAACTGGTCGAGGGAGTTGGCGGCCGCGAGCTGGTCGGCCGGCAGGATGTCGGGCACGACCGCGTCGAAGGCGGGGTTGAAGAAGGCGGTGCCGACGCCGTAGACGGCGCAGAGCACCGCCAGCTCCAAGAGCGTGAGCGACCCGGTGGCCGAGAGCACGGCGAGAAGGCCGATGACAGCGGCCCGCAGCGCGTCGGCGGCGAGCATCACCGAGCGCCGGTCGAAGCGATCGCTGACGACGCCTCCCGGGAGCAGGCAGGCGATCGTCGGCACCGTCATGGAGATCCCGATCACCGAGAGCGCCGCCGGCGCGTTCCAGAGCTCGTACACCTGCCACGCCATGGCGACGAGGAAGATGCCGTCGCCGAAGAGCGACACCGTCATCCCCGCCCACAGGAGCAGGAAGCGCCGGTGGCGCAGCGGGTGAAGCAGGTTCACCCGCGAGAACCCGCCCGGGCGGTCGAGCGCCTCGTAACTATGCTGCATCGCGCTCGGCGGGGTCGATCTCGTCGTCGACCGGCGGCTCCTCCGCCACGGCCGAGCCGAGATACTCCACCACCGAGGGAAGCGGCATCGCCTTTGCGAACAGGAAGCCCTGGCCGAGCTCGCAGCCGAGGCTGAGCAGCGACGACAGCTGCTCGGGCATCTCGATGCCCTCGGCGACAACCTGGAGGTTCAGGGTCTCGCCCAGGCTCACGATCGCGGCGGCGAGGCCCGAGTCGGCCTTTCCGGACTGGAGGAACGACCGGTCCATCTTGAGGATGTCGACAGGGAACTTGCTCAGGTAGCTGAGCGACGAGTAGCCCGTGCCGAAGTCGTCCATCGCGAGCCGCACGCCCAGCGCCTTGAGCGCGTGCAGCCGCTCAACGGCGAGGTCGGTGTCGGCCATCATCACGGACTCGGTGATCTCGAGCACCAGGTTCTCGTGGACGAGCCCGGACTCCGCGAGCGCAGACTCGACGTCGGCGACGATCGTGTCGGACTGGAGCTGCTTCACCGACAGGTTGACGCTCATCATCAGGCGCTGGCCGTCGCCGACCGCCTTCTGGAGGGCGGCGCCCTGCTTGCAGGCCTCGCGCAGGACCCAGCGGCCGATCGGGATGATGAGGCCGGTCTCCTCGGCGAGCGGGATGAACTGGACGGGCGAGATCGTGCCCTTGGTGGGGTGCTGCCAGCGAAGCAGCGCCTCGAGCCCGTTCACCGAGCCCCTGTCGAGCCGCACCACCGGCTGGTAGTGCACCTCGAGCTGACGCTCGTCGATGGCGCGCTGGAGGTCGGCGCGCAGCTCGAGCCGCTCGACGACGCTCTCGTGCATCGCCGGCTCGAACATGCGGTAGCTGCCCTTGATGTCGCGCTTGGCCATGTACATGGCGACGTCGGCGTTTCGGAGCAGGTCCTCCGGGCTCGTGGCCTCGCCCATGCGGGTGAGGCAGATGCCGATGCTGGCGCGCACGAAGAGCTGCTTCTCCTCGACCGTGACCGGCCGCTCGATGGCCTCCTTGAGGCGCTCGGCGATGTCGGCCGCGTGCTGGGTGCCCTCGATGTCCTCGAGCAGGACCGCGAACTCGTCGCCGCCGAACCGGGCGGCCGTGTCGGTGGGGCGAAGGGCCGCGAGCAGCCGCTCTCCCACCTCGCGCAGCACCGAGTCGCCGACGGGATGCCCGAGGCTGTCGTTGATCGTCTTGAAGTCGTCGAGGTCGATGAACATCACGCCGATCGGCGAGCGCTCGTCGGACCGCCGCGAGAGCGCATGGGCGACGCGGTCGGCGAAGAGGGCGCGGTTGGCGAGCCCCGTCACGGAGTCGTGGAAGGCCTGGTGCGCGAGCTGGCGCTCGAAGGTCTTGCGCTCGCTGATGTCGCGCGAGTTCAGGACGATGCCGCGGATGTGCTCGTCGTCGATCAGGTTCGAGTGCCGGATCTCGAACTCGAGCTCGGTGCCGTCGCGATGGATGAGCGCGCATTCGAGCGTGTGGCTGTCGACCTCGGGCCCGGACGGCTCCAGGATGTGCGCAATGCGGCCGCGGTCGGCGGGCGCGACGAGCGAGAGGAAGCTCGTGCCGTGCAGGTCGTCCGCCCCGTAGCCGAGCAGGCGCTCGATCGACGGGCTGAGGTAGCTGATCTCCCCGCCCGCGTCGAGCACCGTGATCAGGTCGCTCGAGTGGGCGACCAGCGAGCGGAAGCGAGCCTCGCTCTGGCGCCGGTGGAGGTCCTCGGAGAGGAGCGCGCTCGAGACGGCCAGGGCCACCTGCGAGCCGAGCGCCTCGAAGGCGGGCGTGAGGACGGCGACGTCGGCCTTGTCAACGGCGACGACGACGTACCCGTGCGCCTCGCCGCGGCCCGAGAGCTGGGAGAGGACGAGCCGGTCGTCGCTGTCGACGGCATCCTCGGCGATGCCGAGGGCGGCGAGAAGCTCGGGTGGCGCCTCGGCGAGCGCGGCGGAGCCGACGGCGGCACGGCGGGCGATCCACGCCGTCGCGAGGACGTCGAGTGCGGCCGCCTCCGTCCGCCGCCCGTCCGATGAGGCGACGATGCGGCAGCCGTCGTTCTTGACGTCGACGACCCACACTGGCACGGCCTTCCCGACCAGCGACTGGACGGCCTCGATGGTGGCGGCGTAGATCTGGTCGAGCCCGGTGGCGCCGACCAGCGTGAGCCCGACGTGGCGCAGCGCCCGTTCGCGGGCGACGACGCGCTCCTCCTGGCGGACGAGGCCCGCCATGCGGGCGACGACCAGCAGGAAGAGCACCATCGATGCGCAGGTGACGACCAGCATCCCGGCGTTGCGGTCGGCCTGCACCACCCGGATCGCCGGGGCGATCAGGCAGGAGACCCCGAGCAGGCCGAGCCGGACACGGGTCAGGCGGACGTAGCGGTCGGGCGCGGGCTCCTCGAGCGTGCGCATCGACGGATGCAGCGCCGCGGCGCCCCAGAGCAGGTAGTAGCCGATCCAGCCCACGTCCAGCAGGACCTGGTGGTCGTACGTGCCCTTGAGGAGCATGTAGTTGTAGACCGAGTCCGTGACGAGCAGACACACGATGCTCGACGCGAGCAGGTAGAAGGCCGGCCGGCGACGGCCGGCGTCGACGGCGAGCCGGATCGCGGCGGCGAGCAGCAGGACGTCGCCCAGCGGGTAGGCCATCGAGATGCCCTTGTCCAGAGGGGCCATGCCGCTGAAGTCGATGTACGGCGCGACCAGGAAGACCCACGACAGGAGGCCGATGCCGAGCGTCAGGATCAGCGAGTCGATCAGGCTGGCCCAGTCGGAGACCGGGTTGCGGCGGCGGACGAGCATGACCAGGCCCGCCATGAGCGCCGGGTAGACCGCGAGGTAGAGGGCGTCGCCCCATGAGGGGAACCCGACGTTCGGGCTGTACGTGTAGACGTCGCCCATGAAGAACAGGAGCTGCCCGATGAGGAACGCGATCCAGGCCTTCCGCAGCTTCGGCTGGTGGAAGACGATGCCGAGCACGATCGCCACGGAGGACGAGAGCCCGAGCGCATTCATCACCCGGCCGTTGCCGGCGACCGGCGGGACCATCACGTACATGAGCGTGACGAGGGCGCCGGCGACCACATACCAGGCCCAGGCGGTCTGCCGCGACAGCTTCACGGTGTGGATCGCGCGCGAGACCGTCATGCCGCCTCCCGGGCGCGCTCGGCGTCGGAGCGGAGCCGCAGCCTGCCCGCTGCGGCCAGCTCCGCGATGACGCCTGTGAGACGCTCGATCTCGGCGTCGGTGTTCGCGGCGGTCACCTGGACGCGGAAGCCCACCTCGCGCTTGGGCACGAGCGGGTAGGCGGCCAGGGTGACGTAGACGCCGCGGTCGAACAGGTAGCGGCCCACCTCACCGATCTCCTCGTGGCGCCGCAGCGGCACCTCGATGATCGGGTATCCAGAATGGTTTGGCGTGTAGACGTCGAGCTCAGCCAGGCGCCGCAGGACGGCGTCGGTCTTGCGCCAGAGCGCGAAGCGCAGCTGCTCGCCGCGGGCGTCGTTCACGTCGAAGCCTGCGAGCACCGTCGCGAGCGAGGCGACCGGCGACGGGCCCGAGTAGAGGTACGGCGGCGCGGCCGTCTTGAGCAGCTCCTTGAGCTCGGTCGGGCAGGCGATGAACGCCGCCAGCGACGAGTACGCCTTCGAGAAGCCGGCGACCAGCACGATCCCGTCGTAGGACTCGCCGAAGTGGCGGATGATGCTGTTCCCGCGCAGGCCGTACGTCGACGTCTCGTTCTCGCCGCGCTCGCCGATCACGCCGAAGCCGTGGGCGTCGTCGACGTAGAGCAGGGCGCCGTGCTCGCGGGCCACCCGGGCGAACGCGGGCACGTCGGGCGCGTTGCCCGTGATGCTGTTCACGCCGTCCATGCACACGATGCGGGTGTGCGAGAGGTCGTCGCGAAGCTGCCGCTCGAGATCGTCGGGATCCTCGAACCGGAACCGCTTCACCGTGGCGCCGCGGGCCCGGGCGACCTGGCAGCCGTCGTAGATCGTCTTGTGGGCCCGGCTGTCGAGGAAGATCGTGCCCCCGGCGGCGAGCACCGGGATCACGGACATGTGGATGTGGGTGATCGTGGGCAGGACGAGCGAGTCCTCACAGCCCAGGAGCGCGGTCAGCCGCTCCTCGATCTGCTCGTAGAGGACAGGGCTTCCGAGGAGCCGCGACCAGCTGGGGTGGGTGCCCCAGCGGCGCAGGTACTCCGGCACCGCGTCGATGATCTCGGTGTCGAGATCGAAGCCCAGGTAGTTGCACGACGCGAAGTCCGCGAGCCACTGGTCGCCGATCCGGATCATGCGGCCGTCGATCTCGTCGATGACCGCGTCGGTCATCGGGTTCGAGCGCTTCAGCTCGGCGAGATCGGCGCAGGCCGCCAGCCATCGGTCGATCCACCGATCGCCGCGCGCAGGGTGGCGCGTTCCGGATTCGCGGAGGGGGTCCACGAGGAAGGAGATCGGCACGCGCGCACGCGGGCTTTAGCCTGGAAAACACGCACGAAATTTCGCCCGCGAGAGGAGTACGATTGAGGGCCCAGGTCCCCGACCGGACGAGGTGCGCGATGGATGTCGATCCAAAGAGGACGGCTCTGGTCCTGATCGAGTATCAGAACGACTTCACCACGGAGGGCGGCACCCTCCACGACGCGGTCAAAGGGGTGATGGACGAGACCGGCATGCTCGAGAACAGCCGCCGGCTCGTGGACGAGGCCCGGAAGGCCGG
>Ga0075434_100004671_pt1 | contig 12377 bp, 10 predicted proteins | sample RhiMethybrSRZTD3_FD_75298 | JGI IMG/M metagenome (GOLD analysis project Ga0075434, IMG submission 75298) | Populus rhizosphere microbial communities from Tennessee, USA - Rhizosphere MetaG P. TD hybrid SRZTD3 | ecosystem: Host-associated > Plants > Roots > Rhizosphere > Soil | place: USA... | reverse complement strand
CGGCATCCCTCGAGGATGTTCAGGAAGCCGACGATGTTCGCGTCGATGTACGCATGGGGGTTCACGAGCGAGTATCGCACGCCCGCCTGCGCCGCGAGGTGCACGACGCGATCGAAGCGCTCTCGAGCGAACAGAGCGGCGATGGCGTCGCGATTGGCGACGTCGAGATGTTCGAACCGAAAGCTCTTGTTCGGCCGAAGCCGCGCGAGACGGGCTTCCTTGAGGGAGACGTCGTAGTAGTCGCTCAAGGAGTCGAGCCCGACAACAGTATCGCCGCGCTCGAGGAGGCGCGTCGCCGTGTGGTATCCGATGAACCCGGCAGAACCGGTGACGAGGATCTTGGCCATGAAGGAGGAAGATATCATTCCAGGGACGACTGAACTGCCGGGGACGGGCGGCGGGCGACGAAAGTGCCGGGACCGGGGGACGGCGACGGGCGACGGACGACGGTTAAAGGGCGGACCCTGGATGCATTTCGCCAGTGAGAGCATCCCGAGGCTCTCGCTTTCTAGCCGTCCCCCGCCGCCCGTCGCCCGTCCCCGGCCGTTCTTGCTTTCGGTCTCTGTTCGGTATAAAGTCTGCTTAGCCTGCTCGGCGTCGTACGGAGCAGACAGGTGCCGTCGTTTTGTCGTCGTCGCTGGTCGCCGTCCCGCCAATGCCTGCCCTTTCCATTGCCGCTCTTCGCGAGCTCATCGAGCAGCGCTTTCCCGACGCGACGCCAGCGAACTGGCGGGCGGCGGAGCCGGTGGCAACCGGAGTGGGGCCGCTGGACCGGATCCTTCCGGGTGGCGGATTGCCGCGTGGGCAGTTGACGGTGTGGACCCCCCAGGGCGGCGCCTGCTCCATGCTTCGGGCGGCCTGCCGCTCAGCGGTTGCGAACGGCGAACGGGCAGTCTGGATCGATACCGCCGGCACCATCGTCGGCGCGTTCTGGGAAAACGGGCCGTACCTCGTGCAGCCCAGGAGTCGGAAGGACGCGCTCAAGGGAGCGGAGGAGCTATTGCGATGTGGCGGGTTTGCTTTGGTGGTCCTCGATGGAACGGAGCCCGAGGGGACGGAGATGGTGCGGCTGACCCGCGCGGTGCGCGAGGGTGGCGGTGCGTTCGTGGCCATCACGCCCAATCCATCGCTGGCGAAGCTGCGCATGGAATCGAAGATCATTCCGCACAGTTATCGCTGGACGCGGGGGCCGTTCGATGATCCGGTGGACGTTCAGGAAGCGACCATCCGGGTGCGCGCGCGGGCGGCGGGGTGGAATGCCCATGCGGACATCACGGTCCCGGTAACGCCTCACGATGTTCGTCTGTCTCTGGAGCCCGGCCTGGCGGACCGTCGCGGACTCCCTCGCTGAGCTTTCGCCCGCTCTCCTCACGGTCGCGCCACGCGTGGTCACCGAGGAGCGGCGTGGGGGTTTGGTGTGGGTGGACGCCCGCGGTCTCGACGCCGAGCGCATCGCGCGCTCGGCGCTGGAAGTGCTGCGAGGGCTGGGGTTGTCGAACGTGCGGGCAGGAGTGGGCGAGACTCCAATTGTTGCTGAGATCATTGCATCGGGACTGGGGATGTCCCCACAGTCCCCAGTCCCCAATCCTCAGTCGTTAGGTTCCCTTCCCGTCTCCGTTCTCGAGCCCGACCCAGCTCTCGCCACTCTGCTCGACGGCATTGGCGTCGAGACCTGTGGCGAGCTCGCGGCGCTCGAGGGCGAGTCGGTCGAAGTGCGGCTCGGGGCCGAAGGCGTGCGACTCTGGAAGCTCGCACGCGGGGATGACGATCGGCTGATCTTCTCCCCCATGCCGCGCGAGCTGCCGCATGCGTCGCTCGAGTGGAGCGATTACACGCTCACCGACACCGAGCGGCTCCTCTTCTCCGTGAACGCGCTCCTCGGCACGGTGTGCGAGAAGCTCGTGGGGCGCGGCTCGCTCTCGCGCGAGATGATGCTCGACCTCGCGCTCGCGAACGGCGCGACGCTCACCAACGCGGTGCGGTCGGGGCGCGCGACGGCGAGCCGGAAAACGTGGCTGCGTCTCATGCGCACGCTGCTCGAGCGGATGGCGCTCCCCGCCGGCGTCGTGGGGGTGACGCTGCGGGCGGCGACGGTCGTGACCGATGTCGGGCAGCAGGGCGATCTCTTCGACCGCGGCTTTGCGACCGCGGCGGCGACGGAAGCGGCGCTCGCGTCGCTGGCCGAGGAGCAGGGGGATGTGGTGGTGATGCCGGAGAATACGGCGCATCCATTGGTGGAGAGACGGACGAAATGGGTTGAACAGCCGGCGAGAGATGGCCGGGAAGCGGGAGACGGGAGACGGGAAGCGGGGAGAAAGCGTAAATCCTCGGGAGGCTCATCTCGTGTAGAGAGACCTCTCGAGGGTTCTACGTCTCCCGTCTCCCGTCTCCCGTCTCCCAGCCGTTCCCGTCTCCCGTCTCCCGTCTCCCTGGTCCCGTCTCCGGATTCCAACTCTACACTCACGCTTTACCTGCTTCCCACACCGCGAGCAGTCGAAGCGCGGACGGAAGAGCGAAGAGATCACGTGCTGCCAACTGTGTATCGCGATGGCGGGGAGTGGTACGCCGTGCTTTCGGCTGCGGGGCCCGATCGCGTTTCCGGCGAGCGGTGGGGAGAAGCGTATGCGCGCGAGTACTTCCGGTGTGTGGTCAATGACGGCGGCATGGTTTGGCTCTTCCGGGATGCGCGGGCGGACGCATGGTACATACATGGCTGGTGGGATTGATGCGCATTCATACAATCCTCGTCCCATATGATTCCGGGCATCGCGCCGCGCGCATGGGGCGAGGCCCGCTGCACTTGAGCAAGCATGGCGCGAGTGACCGGCTGCGCGCGGGAGGACACGAGGCCGTCGAGTCGGTCGTCGAGTCGGTCGTCGACGTCACGACGACGTTCCCGACCGAGGTCGGGACATCGTTCGAGCTGTATCGCAGCGTGGCCAGCCAGGTGGCGAGGGCGATATCCGACGGGGCGTTTCCGATGGTGCTTGCCGGAAACTGCGGGAGCTCGCTCGGGACCGTGAGCGGCGTGCGGGCCGCGACGCCTAACGACACGTCGGATATCGGGGTCATCTGGCTCGATGCGCACGGCGACTTCAACACGCCCGAGACCACCGCGACCGGCTTTCTCGACGGCACGGTGCTCGCCGCGCTTACCGGGCGGGGCTGGCACACGCTCACTGCGTCCATCCCGGGCTTTCGTCCCGTGTCCGACGCGCACGTCGTGCTCGTAGGCGCGCGTGACATTGACGCGGGAGAGGAGCAGTTGCTCACGGCATCGCGTGTCATGCGAGTGGAGGCCGCGCGGATGGAGACCGACGGCGCGCGGGCAGCACTCGACTTGGCACTCACCGAACTGGTACGTCGTGTCTCGCGGGTCTACCTGCACATCGATCTCGATGTTCACGATCCGAGCGAAGCGCAGGCGAATCAGTACGCGGTACCGGGCGGGTTGGCCGCGGGCACGGTTCGCGAGCTCGTCAGGGTCGTGGCCGAACGTTTTTCGGTCGTGGCCGCGGCACTCACGGCGTACGATCCGAGTTACGATGACCGGATGCTCGAGGTTGGACTCAAACTCATGGAAGAAATAGCTAGTAGCTGCTTGCTGCGTGCAGCTGCTGGCTGGTAGCCGACGGCTGCGTGCTACTGCCGCTGGCTACGAGCTGCTGCCAATACTCCCACGAGCCCGACCTGGACAGCTGGTTGTGAGTCGTCGGTCGCCAGTTCCCCGTCTCCCGTCTCCCGTGTTCGTCGAGCTCCGCGCCCACACCGGCTTCTCCTTCGGCGATGGCACCGTTTCGCCGGAGGCGCTCGTCACGCGCGCGATCGCGTTAGGCTACACCGCGCTCGGCATCACCGACACGGCGGACCTCGGCGGCATCCCGCGCTTCGTGAACGCAGCGAATTCGAGCGGGCTGCATCCCATCGTCGGAGCCGAGCTGCGCGTCGACGGACGGCCGGCCGCGTTTCTCGTGCGCACGCCCGAAGGCTACCGCAATCTCGCCGCGCTCGTCACACGTGGACGCATGGGTGCGTGGGCGAGCTGGACCAAGGAGCACGGCCAGGAGCGACGCGGTCGGCCTAACGTCACGTGGCGCGAAGTCGCCGAGCTGAGTGGCGGGCTCGTCGCGCTCACCGGGCCGGCCACCGGTCCCATCGCATCGCTCGTCCGCGGCGGGGACCGCGCCAACGCCCGCCACCTGCTCGAGGAGTGGCGTGACGTGTTCGGCGAGCGCCTCGCCGTCGAAGTCCAGCTCCACTACACCGGCGGCGCCGAGGGAGCGCTTGCCGGCGCACTCGTGGACCTGGCCGAGCGGCAAAAGATCCCGTGGGTCGTCGCGCACGACCCGCGCTACATCGACAACGACGGCCGGCTCGTTCACGATGCGCTCACCGCGCTCCGCTACAACGTGGACCTCGATAGCGCGACCAAGGGCGGCTTCCTTCACCCGAACGGCGAGTGGCGGCTGCTCTCACCGGAGGAGATGGCGCGCCGGTGGCAGGGACGCGAGCAGGGCATCGAGACGAGCCTGGCGCTTGCGGCCGAGTGTGGCGACTTCGAGCTCGGGTGGATGCGTCCGCCGATGCCGAAGTTCCCGGTGCCGGACCGTCACACCGACTCGAGCTACCTTCGCGAGCGCGTCCTCATTGGTGCGAAGGAGCGTTGGGGTGCCACGCTGAGCGAAGCGCAGGCGAAGCAGGTCGATCACGAGCTCGGCGTGATCGACCGGCTCGGGTTCTCCGGCTTCTTCCTGGTCATGTGGGACGCCGTGAACTTCGCCCAGACGAAGGGCATCCTCTGCCAGGGACGCGGCAGTGCCGCCAACTCGGTCGTGGCGTACCTGTTGGGCATCACGGCCGTCGACCCCGTGCGGCATGGCCTGCTGTTCGAGCGTTTCCTGTCCGAGAAGCGCACCGACGGCAAGACCGAGCCGCCGGACATCGACGTCGACTTCGAGCACGACCGGCGCGAGGAAGTGCTCGACTACGTCTACGAGAAATACGAGCGGTCGAAGGCGGCGATCACCTGCACCATCCAGAACTACCGGGCGCCTAACGCCATTCTGGACGCCATGCGGGCGTTCGGCTACCCGGCGGAGTACGCGACGCAGTTCTCCAAGCGGCTGCACTACGCCGAGCCGGCCGATGCCGTGCAGGCCATCCGCGAGGGACTCGCGAAGCGGTTCGAGCTCGACATCGAGGGGCCGAAGGGACGGGCGCTGCTCGCGGCGATCGCCGCGTTCGATGGGCTACCGAGATTACGGTCGACCCACGTTGGCGGCTTCGTGCTGTCGTCCGAGTCGTTAGGTGACTACATGCCCATCGAACAGACAACGATGGGCCGCACGATCATCCAGTTCGACAAGGACGACCTCGACCTCATCGGCGTGCCGAAGTACGACTTCCTCGGGCTCGGCGCCCTGTCGCTCGTGCGCTATGCGTTCGACGAGATCGAGCGCCGCACGGGCAACCGGCCGGCGATGTACCGCCTCCCGCCTGACGACGCGGCGACGTACGACCTCATCGCCCGCGGCGAGACCATCGGCACGTTCCAGATCGAGAGCCGGGCGCAGATCGCGTCGATCCTGCACACACGCCCCGAGCGACTCTACGACCTCGTCGTCCAGGTCGCGCTCATCCGCCCCGGCCCCATCCAGGCCAAGTTCGTGCGCCCCTACACGCGCCGCCGACGCGGGCACGAAGAGGTGTTCTACCAGCACCCCAACCTCCGGCCCATCCTCGAGCGCACGCAGGGGATCCCGATCTTCCAGGAGCAGGCGATGGCCGTCTCGATGGCGTTAGGCGGGTTCAGCGCCGCCGAGGCCGACGAACTGCGTCGGACGATGGGGCACATGCGAAAGAAGGGGAAGCTCGTGACCGTCCTGCACAAGCTCGCGAACCGCATGGTCGAGAACGACGTCCTGCCCGACATCGCGAACCAGATCTGCGAGGACCTGGAAAGCTTCGCGAACTACGGCTTCCCCGAATCGCACGCGTGGAGCTTCGCGCTCATCGCCTACGCGACGGCGTGGCTCAAGACGCATCACCCGACAGAGTTCTATCTCGGCATCCTCAACGCGTGGCCAATGGGCTTCTACTCGCCGGCGACGCTCATCCACGACGCGAAGCGGCACGGCGTGGACGTGCGGTCCCCCTGCATGCGCGACGGGCAGCGCATGTGCACCACGGAGGAGACCGCCGACCCGTGCCGGCCCGCCCTGCGTGTGGGATGGCGATACGTGCACGGCATTGGAGAGAAGGCGCTCGACGCGCTCGAGGCGACATGGAAAGCGAAGCCGTTCGCGTCCATCGAGGACGTGGTACGCCGAGCGGGGCTTGGACGGGCCGACGCGCTGTACCTCGCGCGCGCCGATGCCTTCAAGGCGTGGGAACCCGATCGCCGCAAGGCAGGATGGGAGGCGCTCCGGTGCGTGAGCGACACGCTGCCGCTCGCACCGGCGAGACCAGCGCATCACGCACCACGTCCGCTCGATGAGACGGAGACGATCTTCCTCGACTACGCGACGACCGGATCGAGCATCCATGGCCACCCGATGAAGCATCTGCGCGACTTTCTGAAGTCGAAGGGGGCGAAGTCGAGCGCCGACCTGCCATCGCTCCGCGGCGGCGAGATCATCGCGGTCGCCGGTCTCGTGACGGTGCGTCAGCGTCCGCAGACGGCGAACGGGACGCTGTTCCTGCTGCTCGAGGACGAGTTCGGGTTCATCAACGTGATCGTGCCGAAGTCGCTCGTGGAAGACAACGCCGAGGTGGTGAAGTTCGCGCCGTTCATCGCCGTGCAGGGGAAATTCGAGCGCGACGGGCAGGTGATGAACGTGGTGGGACGTCGATTCCGTGCACTGCGCACGCGAGAGATCGCGACCCGGTCACGAGACTTCCAGTAAACACTGGTTATTGGTTACTGGTACGGGTTATTGGTTATTTGAACCCTCGGGATGCTCATCTCGCCTAAAGAGACATCCCGAGGGGTTGATTACCTGTCACCAATACCAGTAACCAATTACCAGTCTCAACAAAGCCCGTGAGCACGCTCGCGCATCTGCTCGTCGATCTGCTTTCGACCGCGCCGGCACTCGTGCCGATCTATCGCGAGCACCTCGCGCTGCACGACGCGTTGCTCCCGGATCTGTTCATGGCGCAGGTGGCAAGCTGGGTCAGCGGTACCATGCAGGCGCCCGGCGCACACACGATCGAGGGCGGCGCTGGAGGCGAGGCCGCGCGGACGCTGGTCGGCGTGATCGAGACCCACCTCACGTCGGGCGACGCCGAAGTGCGCGAGTTGATCGCACTGTCTTTTCTCGACTCGATAGACGCGAGCCCAGCCAACGAGGTGCTCCGCCTACATTTCGGACCATCACTCCGCGCCGAAGCAGCACGTCGGGACGGGTGGACCGAGTCGTGAGCGATGAGTCAAGGTCGTCAACCCGCGACCTTTACGACATCGACAGCGATCACGACCCGGACAAGTTTCGACTCACGACCTGCAACTGGACTTCGTGGCCAACCTAACGAACGCCCTCGTTTACTACGTCGTCTTCCTGCTTTCCACCACCCTGCACGAGGCCGCCCACGCCTGGGCCGCCGCACGTGGTGGAGACCTGACCGCCTATCATGGCGGCCAGGTGTCACTGGATCCGATCCCGCACATCAGGCGCGAGCCGTTCGGGATGCTGATTCTGCCGCTCGTCAGCGCGCTGGCAACCGGATGGCCGTTCGGCTACGCGAGCGCCCCATTCGATCCCCAGTGGGCAATGCGACACCCCAAGCGCGCGGCCCTCATGTCGCTCGCGGGGCCAGCCGCCAATCTTTTGCTCGTCGTGATTGCGGCCGCGCTGATCCGCGCTGGAGTAGCCGCCGACGTCTTCTACGCACCGAACAGCATTCGTTTCGGTGAGGTGACGGCAAGCAACGCCGAGGGCGTGTGGCCCGCGCTCGCGGTGATGGTGAGCGCCTTCTTCTCCCTCAACCTGCTGCTCGCCGCGTTCAATCTGCTTCCCTTCCCGCCACTCGACGGCAGCGGCGCGGTTCCCATCCTCCTGAGCGACGACGCCGCCCGGAAGTACCAGATGTTCATGTGGAGCAACCGTGCGTTCGGCTTGCTCGGACTGGTCGTGGCGTGGCAGCTGTTCAAGTACGTGTTCGACCCCGTCTTCTTCGGAGCGGTGAACCTGCTCTACCCGGGAATGCGTTACGGGTGACCTGATTCGTTAGGTGAAGTCCACCGGCCAATCAGCCGAACCGCCGGTCGCGGGTGGGTGACGGCCCCTGACCATCGATAGGACCGAAATCGGTCGTCGGCCCACGTCCATCCTGCGCGGGACCGTCCAGATTCCAGCTACCGCCTAACGCCAATCCGGTTGGGCGCTTCACTGGTCAATCACACGGACGGTATGCAGATGCGAAAACACCGCGCTTCCCTCCGACGACGATTCGTCATCGCCACGCTACTCGTTGCCGCAGCGAGTCGCGCCCGGGCAAGCTTTGCCGGGCCGCTCGACCGCATCTTGGCACAGTTCAGCTGGGCCGGCACCTATGACGTTGTCGGTAGCGGGTTTCCCGACGGCGACCGATGGGCGGTCCTGACCATCAAGCGAGCGGACACCGCGTACGCGCTGGCCTCACTTCACGGTCCGCCCGGGTCGCTCATCTCCTTCAAAGTCGCCGGCGACTCGGCGCACGTGGTCTGGAACCTCGGCACCGAACAAATGGTCGTGGACCTGCGCGGCGCCGGCGACTCGCTCGTTGGCCAATGGGCCACGACCGAATGGAATGGCGAGATCCACGGGACGCGACGTCGGTGACCGACCCGGAGTTCACCAGCCCATCGCCGCCGTGTAGGTTGCAAGGAGCAGCCGACCGCCGCCGAGCGCGGCGCCGACAGGAGGGCGACCATGGGCTGGTGGAGCGACGCAGTGAGCGCCGCGAAGGAGCGTTTGATGACGGACCATCGAATGATTCGCGGCGTGCGGGTGACCGTAACCAACACACGTCCCGACATCGAGACCACCCGCGTCTTCGAGAAGCTCGACGGAGCGCTGGGCGTCATCGAACGGTATCAACCGCACCGGCTCCGGCGGTTTCGACGGGACGTTCGCGGCATCATCGTGAAACGGTTCGCCTGTCGGGCGGCGTTTTTCGGCGAGACGCGAGAATGCCTCATCGAGCTCACGTTCGCGGGCGAAGGCAAGTTCTCGGACGCGCAGGTCGCGGCGTCGATCGTGCACGAGGGCGTCCACGCACGCCTGTTGACCATGGGACTCGCGGGACATCCCGGATGCGGTGCGCGGGAGGAGCGGCTGTGCCGCAAGGCCGAGCTCGAGCTGGGGCTCTCGGTTCCGGGGGCGGAGTCGGTGGTGGAACGCGCCCTGGCATCGCTCGAGCTCGACGACTTCGACGTCGCGCCTAACGTCGACTGGCAGGTCGCCCAGCAGCGGGTGGCGGAAGCCGACGCCGCGGCCGCGGCGCGTCGTCACTCCGATACATAGCGATGACCGCCTCCGTTCGCGACACGAGCGAGGCCGGACCCGGCGCGGCGGCGATCGAGATCGCGCGCGGCGACTACGTCATCTCGACGGACCGCTCGCGCATCGACGTCGCCGCCGTTCATGCATTCCTGTCGCGGAGCTACTGGTCGCCCGGCATTCCCGAGGACCTCGTCCGCCGCGGTATCGCGGGCGCGATCTGTTTCGGGATCTATCACGGCCCCGCGCAGGTCGGGTTTGCGCGCGTGATCACGGATCAGGCGACGTACGCCTATCTCGCGGACGTCTATGTTCTCGAGGCGCACCGCGGCCGCGGGCTCGCGCGGTGGATGATGGAAGTGATCATGTCCCACCCCGCGCTCCAGGGCCTTCGTCGCTTCTCGCTGTCGACCCGCGATGCCCACGCGCTCTACCGGCAATTCGGCTTCGAGGTCGTCGCGAATCCGGAGCGCCAGATGGAGATCATGCGGCGAAACATCTACCTCGAGTAGCGAACGCCACGCGACGAATGTCGCCGCGACCACGGACCGTTTCGGACGACGCGATTCTCGCGGCGACCGCACGCATGATCGGCCGCGTGGGGCCGGTGCGCCTAACGCTGGCCGACGTCGGCAGCGAGATTGGCCTGTCGCCGGCGACGCTGCTCCAGCGCTTCGGCTCGAAACGTGGCCTGCTGCTCGCGCTCGTCGAGCGGAGCGTCGACTCGGTCGACCGGAACTTCCGGGACCGGCGCGCTGCCGCCGGGTCGGCACTCGAGGCGGTGGTGGCGGCGGCGAGCGAGATGGCCGAGCACATGCGCACGCCCGAGGAACTGGCCAACAACCTCGCGTTCTTTCAGATCGACCTGAGCGACCCGGATTTTCACGGCCTCGCCCTCGAATACTCGCGCCGCGTGCGCGCCGGCTATCGAGCCCTGCTCGAAGAGGCAGTGACCGCAGGTGAGCTCGACGCCTGCGATACCGCCGCCCTCGCGAGCGCTCTGCAGGGTGTCGCGGCCGGATCCCTGCTCAACTGGGCGATCCACCGGGACGGGACGGTCGTCGACTGGGTTCGGCGGGACGTCGAGACGGTGATCTCGCCGTACGCGCGGGGCCGATGACCCCGGGCTGATCAGGGGCGTTTCGGGCCTAACGAGTCGGCTGCCGCGGTTCGCCAGTCGATGTCGTTCATCGCCGTCAGCGCAACGGTAACGATGTCGCCGACGCCTCGCATCGGGGCCTTGCGATCGATCGGGTGGCTCTCCATCACGCGTACGACCCGATTCCGCTGTACATCGAACAACTGCAGCTGCAGCACGATCGTCGAGTCCGGACGCGGAAAGTACAGACCCGTCAGCACCGCTCCGGCACCCACCGCGCGCCCGAGCGACGTACGGGACCGCGAACCGTACAACCTCGGATCCGTGAGCTGCGCCGCATCGATCACCTCGTAACCTGGCTGGGCGCCGATCGCACGGCGGATGCTGTCCGCGACCGCAGCGCCGATGCTCGACAGCTCACTCCGGTACGCGTTCCGCGCGACGCCAACCAGCACGCGCCGCACGCCCGGCGCCGGTGGAGGAAACGGGATGGGCTCCCCGGACGGCGCGCCCCGATACGCCGGGCGATCCGGCAATCCCCTGGGCCCAGCCGTCATGCCGGGAACGGTCACCGTCGGCGCCACGTTAGGCATGGCCGCCGCCGACCGCTTCGCGATCTCCTGCAACCGCTCGAGCTCCACGGGGTCGAAACCCCGAGTGTCAACCCGCCGGCCGCCGCGAAGCTCCGCCATGATGCGAGCCAGCGAGTCGCTCAACGCTCGCTCGAACCGGCGTGACAGCGAATCGGCGAACGCGCGTTCGCCCTTCGCCACCTGGGAGTCTCGGTGCGCGGTGATGCGCTTCTTCACGGCCTCCGCGATCGCGAGCGACTCGGCGCGAGTGAGGACGATCGGCAGCCGGGTCGCTGAATCGCCGTTGGGCGCATTCACTGCCCCGCCGGCGATTGCCGCTACGGCTCCGGAAGTGCCGGGCGCCGGAGCCGAAGCGGGTGCGGTGTTCGCGGTCACCGCCTGGCCCCCGGCGTCGTCGCCACGTCGACTCCACGACGTGATCGCGACGGCGACGCCCGCGAGGATCACGAGAAGCGCACCGGCGAACAGCGCGCGTCGCTGCAGGCCATCCGACGTCGACGCGGTCGCCGGTCTGATCGTCGGCGTGCTCAAGGGGCCGATACCGCTGGCTGGTGTTGCTGCGCCTTCCAGCTCGTCCAGAAGCGCCATCGCCGTCTGCGGCCGGCTCTCGGGTAGCTTCTCCAGGCATCTCGTGATGAGCGCGGCCAACGCCGGGGGCACGTCGTTTCGGAAGGTGTCGAGTGGATCGGGAACGCGCGTAAGCTGTGCGGCCATCGTCGCCTGTGGCGATGTCCCGACGAACGGCGACCGCCCCGACAGGAGCTCGTACGCCAACAGTCCAACCGCATAGATGTCGATGCGGTGATCCGCCGCCGGGTCCGCCGCCAGCTGTTCGGGCGCCATGTAGGCTGGCGTGCCGATCGCCATGCCGCCCGACGTCATCCCGGACGCGGGCATGGCAGCGCTGAGCGCTTTCGCGACGCCGAAATCCGTGACGAGCGCGTGCGATCCCATCGTGAGAATATTGCCCGGCTTGATGTCGCGATGAACCACGCCCCGGCCGTGAGCGTAGGCCAACGCTTCCGCGACATCGTGCACGATCCTGACGACGTCGCGAACTGGCAGGGGGCCCCGGCGCGCAAGCGTGGACCGCAACGATTCGCCCTCGATGAAGGGCATCGTGTAAAACAGCAGCTCGCCTTCGGTCGTCCCATCGGGCGATGGCACCCGGCCGGCCGACAGCAGGGGGACGATGTGCGGGTG
>Ga0075434_100004665_pt1 | contig 12386 bp, 14 predicted proteins | sample RhiMethybrSRZTD3_FD_75298 | JGI IMG/M metagenome (GOLD analysis project Ga0075434, IMG submission 75298) | Populus rhizosphere microbial communities from Tennessee, USA - Rhizosphere MetaG P. TD hybrid SRZTD3 | ecosystem: Host-associated > Plants > Roots > Rhizosphere > Soil | place: USA... | reverse complement strand
CGGCGCCCGCCTCGGCGCGCCGGGCCCGGCGATACAGCTCGGGCGACATGACGGGCAAGAGCGTAACAGTCCGTCGCAAAGAGTGTCAAATGACGGTACAGTCTGCGCGACGGAGGTGGCGGAGCGTGCGACGTCTGTGGCGTCCGGTAGTCGAGAGCCTGGTGCCGTACGACGCCGGCAAGCCCCTGGAGACGCTGATGGCCGAGCTCGGGCTCACCGAGCTGGTCCGGCTCTCGGCCAACGAGAATCCGCTGGGGCCGTCCCCGCGCGTGGTGGAGGCCATCCAGCGCGAGGCCTCGCGGGTGCACCTCTATCCCGACGGCGGCAGCCTCGCCGTTCGCGACGCGCTCGCCCGCCGGTTCGGCATCTCACCGGCCCAGATCGTCCTCGGCAACGGCGCCGACGAGCTCATCAGCCTGGTGGCGCGGGCGGCATTCGATCCCGGCGACGAGGCAGTGGTGCCCATGCCCTCGTTCGAGCCGTACTCGACGTCGGTGGCGCTGGCCGGCGGCCGGATGATCCCGAGCCCGCTGCGCGGCTACGACACTGATCTGGACGACGTCCTGCGCCACGTGACGCCGCGCACGAAGGCGGTGATCCTCTGCTCGCCGCACAACCCCGCGGCCACCATCATCCCTCGCGCCGCGCTGGTGCGCTTCCTCGACGCGCTCGGCGCCGATTCGCCGCTCGTCGTGCTGGACGAGGCGTACTGCGACTTCGCGGACGATCCGGACTACCCCGACGGTATCGAGATGCTCGCGCGCTACCCGCGGCTGCTGGTGCTGCGCACCTTTTCCAAGGTCGCGGCGCTGGCCGGCCTGCGCGTGGGCTATGCCGTCGGGTCGCTGGAGGCCGCCGACCGGATCAATCGTGTGCGCGAGCCCTACAACGTCAACCGTCTCGGCCAGGTGGCCGCCCTGGCGGCGCTGGAGGACGTCGAGCACTGGGAGCGCACGAAGCGCACGGTGCGCGAGGAGCGCGCGTTCCTCTCGCGGGAGCTGGCCAAGCGCGAGCTCACGTTCCCGCCGTCGCAGGCGAACTTCCTGCTGGTGAAGGTCGACGACCCGGCCGATCTGCGTGAACGTCTGCTCAAGGCCGGGCTGGCCGTGCGCGACGGCGCCGGCGTCGGCTTCCCCGGCCACCTGCGCATCACGATCGGCGCCCGCCAGGCCAACGAGCGGCTGCTGCGCGTCCTCGACGGGGCGTGAGCGTGGGCCGGGAGCTGACGCCCGTCCATCATCCCGACCGGCGCACCGACGTCATGATGCCGTATGCGCCCGGCATCGTGGTGGCGCGGGGCCGGCTGGTCTTCCTCTCCGGGGTCACCGCCGCCGCGGTCTATCACAGTCACCCGCACCGCGAGGACGAGTTCAACCTGCCCGCCTCCATGCGCGAGCAGGCGGTGCTGGCGATGGAGAACCTCAAGAAGACGCTGGCCGCCGCCGGCTGCACGCTGAACGACCTCGTCGCCGCCACGCGCTATCTCACCGACGTGAGCGAGCAGGACGATCTCAACCGCGTGTGGGCCGAGTACCTCGGCGGTCACCTGCCCACGACCACCACCGTCGAGGTCTCGCGGCTGGCCACGCATCCGCGCTGCAAGCTCGAGATCACCGCCATCGCCGTGGCGGACGAGTAGTGGCCGGCGTCGGCTTCGTGGGGCTCGGCGCCATGGGCAGCCGCCTGGCGCGGCGCCTGCTGACGGCGGGCCACCGGGTGACCGGCTGGAACCGCACCGCGGACAAGGCGCGTGATCTCGTCGCCGCCGGGCTCACGCTCGCCAAATCCCCGCGCGCGGCCGCCGAGGGCGCCGAGGCCGTGTTCGTGATGGTGACCGACGATGCCGCGCTGCGCGCCGTCGCGCTCGGCCCCGACGGCATCGTGGCCGGCCTCGGCGCGGGCGCCGTCCTCGTCGAGATGAGCACGGTGAGCCCCACGGTCGTGCGCGAGCTGGCCGCGCCGGTCTCCGCGCGCGGCGCCACGCTTATCGAGGCACCGGTGTCGGGCTCGACCATCACCGTCGAGCAGGGCGCCGCCTCCTTCATGGTGGGCGGCGATCCGGCCGCGGCCGAGCGCGTCCGCCCCCTGCTGCTCGCCATGGGCACCGCCGTCACCCACGTCGGTGAGCTCGGCCTCGCGAAGACCATGAAGGTGGCCACGAACCTCGGCCTCGCCGTCCAGATGCTGGCGTTCAGCGAGGCCGTGCTGCTGGCCGAGAACGCCGGGATCGCGCGCGAGCGCGCGGTGGAAGCGCTGCTGAAGTCCGTGATCGCCTCCCCGATGGTGAAGTACCGCGGACCATTCGTCCTGGGCCAGATGCCGACGGACGCATGGTTCAAGGTGGCGATGATCCAGAAGGACCTGCAGCTGGCGCTGGACGCGGCGCGCGCCGGCGGTGTGCCGCTCCCGCTCACCGCCGTCGCTCAGGAATGGATGACCGCCGCCCGCGGCCTGGGGCTGGGCGACTACGACTTCGCGATCGTCTTCGACGTCCTCGCCCGCCTGGCCGGCGCGGCACCGTCAGTCAAAGCTGGGGGTCCCGGCACGGCCCCCACGCCCCCCGACGTTCGGAACGCCCCGGCGTAGCCGTGGCGTTCCTCTTTCACCGTCGCTTACTGCCGCGCGCGATGGCCAGCTCGCGCTCGAGCTCTTCCATGCGGCGGGCGAGGGCGTCGCGCTCGCCGGTCACCGCGAGGAGCTGCTGCTCGCGCAGCCCGTGGGCCTGCTCGTTCCTGGCCACCTTGGTCTGCAGCTCGGCCTCGCGGGCATAGACCTCGCGGAGCTCGCGCTCGAGGCTCGCCACGCGGCGCTTGGCCGGCAGGTAGGCGCCGAACAGCGTGTAGGCCAGCAGCAGGGCGAGGAAGATGCTCCCCGCGACGAGGAGCCAGGGGAGCCGGGTGCGCGGTGCGTCGGTCACGGGGACGGATTCTACGATATTATCGGGCGCGTGGAGCTTCGGCGATTCTTCGATCGGGCGGTCCGGTCGAGCTTCCGTGATCTCTCTCTCCACGACGAGCCGGTGGCCACCTACCTCGGCGATCTCCTCACGCGTTTCGCCCGCACCGAGCGGCTGTTCCCGCCCGGCGTCACGGCCCCGCGCCTGGAGTCGGTGGTCGATCTCCTGCTCGAAGCGCAGGCCGCGTGGGACGACACGGCGGCCCACTTCGGCCCCGAGCGTGAGATCGACGTGCGCCGCCACATCGGCGACTACACGCTGTTCATGACCGGGGTCTTCCGCGAGCGCGTGGAGCGCATCGCCTCCACGGGCTGGTACGTGAGCCAGGGCAAGAAGGCCTACCGGTTCGTCTCCGAGCACGAGCGCGCCAGCGCTCGCCCTGCGGCCCGTGAGGGCGGTCCGGTCTACGCGCGCCTGGCCGAGCGCTTCGAGCATTACGCCTGGGCGCTGGACTACGCGCGGCGCGTGCACTTCCACGACGCGCCGGCGCTGCCGTTCTTCCGGTTCAGCGTCTAGTACACTCCCTGTCGAGTAGACTCTCGCCGTGGACGCCGACGTCACCGCCGCTCGCCGTGCCCTCGATGCCGCCGTCGCCGATCCCGCGCGCCTGGACACGGCGCCGCTCGCCGCGCTTGACGCCGACGCGCTCGACGCCACGCTGCGCGCCTTCGCCGACGCCCAGGGCGCGGCCGCCCTCCCCGTGCTGGAGGCGCTGACGGGCGCCCGGCTCGACCGCGGCGTGCGGAAGGCCGCGCGGCTGGCCGTCTATCGGCTCGGGCAGCGCGGCGTGGCGCCGCCTCCGCGGCCGGCGCCCAAGCCGGTGGTCGAACGGCGCCAGGAGCGCGTGACCCGCGGCTGGGTATCCGCCGTGGACGGCAGCGGCTCGCGCGCGGTGTGGGTGCTGTTCGAGACGGCCACCGGCGGGCTCGAGCTCTGCTCGCTCATCGTCAACGACGAGGTGGGCGTCGTGGACGCCGCCGGCGGCGAGATCACCAGGAAGCGCCTGGAGACGGAGCTGGCCGCGCTGCGCGCCTCGCAGAAGCTGCCGTGGCTGGAGGTCGAGCCGCCGCGCGCGCTGCAGGCCGTCGGCGAGGCGCTCGCCCTGCACCGCGCCCGCGGCACGTCGCCCCCCGCGGCCTTCCAGCGCTGGGAGCGCTTGTTCGCCCCCGCCGAGCCCGCGCCGCTCGCCACGGGCGAGGCCGACCCCTCGGCGGTCGAGCAGGCGCCGGCGCTGCTGGAGCTGCCGGAGATGGTCGGCTGGTTTCTCGACCCCGAGCGCGTGCAGGGCGACGCGCTCGAAATCTTGCAGGGCCGCGAGAGCAAGCTGGTCGTCAGCGACCAGATCAAGGCCGAGCGCGAGGCGGCCGTGCTGGACCGGGTGATCGAGCGCGAGATGGACGACGAGGCGCGCCGGCGCTGGGCCCGCCGTCTCGCCGAAATGGTGTTCGTGTTCCACGCCACGAAGCGGCCGGAGCAGGCCGCGCTCGCCGAGGCCGCGGCGCGGGCGCTCGCCGATCGGACGCGCGAGGCGCGGACCGATCCCTTCGCGCGGGCGCTCGCCCAGCGCGCGCTGGACATCGCCGCGGAGGTCGCGCTGGGCCGTCTGTCCGCGGCCGAGGTATCGCGCAAGCCCGGCGGACCGTGATCACCGACGTCCCCGGGATCCGCGTCGGCCATGCCACCGACGCGGTCGGGCTGACCGGCGTCAGCGTCGTGCTGTGCGAGCGGCCCGCGGTCGCCGGCGTCGAGCTGCGCGGGTGGGCCAACGACGTGATCGGCCTCGACTACCTCGACCCGCGCCACCTCGTTGGATTCGTCGACGGAGTCGTGCTCGGCGGCGGCAGCCGGTTCGGCGGCGAGTCGGTGTGGGGCGTCCTGCGCTGGCTCGAATCCCAGGGGCGCGGCTATGCCGCCGGCCCCACCACCGTGCCCCACGTGCCGGGCGCCTTCCTGTTCGATCTCAACGTGGGCGACAGCCGGGCGCGGCCGACCCGCGAGATGGGCTACGAGGCCGCGAGCCGCGCGGCCACCGGCGCGGTGGCCGAGGGCAACGTGGGCGCCGGCACCGGCGCCAGCGTGGGCAAGGTACATGGCCGGCCGCGCGCGATGCGCGGCGGCATCGGCACGGCCAGCGCGCGCGTGGATGCGGCCGTCGTCGGCGCGCTGGTGGCTGTGAACGCGCTGGGCGACGTGCGCGATCCCGACAGCGGGGCGCTGATCGCCGGCACGCGCGACGCGGACCACGGCCGCACGCTCGTGGACAGCGCGCGCGTGCTGCGGGAAGGCACCGCGCTCGGCCGCTTCGCCGCGCCCGCCCACACGACGATCGGCGTGATCGCGACGACCGCGCGGCTCACGCGGCCCGAGGCATCGAAGATCGCCTCGCTCGGCATGCTGGGCTTCGCGCGGGCGCTCTCGCCGCCGCACACCGCGTTCGACGGCGACACCCTCTTCGCGCTCTCGGTCGGTGACGTGCCCGTGGACATCACGCGGCTGGGACTGGCCGCGGCGGAGGCCGTCGCGCAGGCGATCGCGCGCGGGGTGCGCGCAGCGACGTCTCTGCCCGACCTGCCGGCGTCGAGGGATCTAGGGGGACAGATCCGGGTATGATCGAGACATGGCCAGGCGAGGCAAGATCATCCCGTTTCCGGTCCGCCCGGAACGCGCGCGCCCGGAGGCAGACGGGCGCGCCTTCATCGAGCTGCATCGCTGCGACCAGGCGGAAGCCGTCGTGGTGAAGAGCCTGCTCGAGAGCGAAGGGATCCCCGCGATCCTGCGCTCGCGCCTGGCGCTGTCGGTCCATCCCTTCAGCGTGGGCTCGCAGGGCGAGGTCGTGGTGCTGGTGCCGGGCAGCGAGCTGGCGCGCAGCCGCGTGCTGCTCGAGGGCCTCACCGGCCCGCGCCTGCTCTAGACCGACTCCGCCAGCGCCGCCAGCGCGGCGGTCATCCGATCGAGCGCGGCGGCGTCCAGCGTGGCGCCGGTATCGCGCGCCGTGTGATAGGTGTCGAACGGCGGCGGGCGGCGTACGCTGGCGCGCACGGCCGCGCGCACCGGGTGGAACACGAACTGGCGCAGCGCGTCCGCCTCGACGGCCGGCACGCTGGTGAAGCCGTACGCGGGCACGCCGGCCGCGGCGAACGCGCGGTGATCGCTGCCGAATACCGGGATGCGCCCCACCACGTGATGGCCCTCGTCGGGGCGCAGGCCGAGGCTCTCCAGCGTGCTGCGCACGGCGTCGAGAAACCACGTTCGCTCCACCGCGTCCCACACGGCGAGACTGTCGCCGACCCCCGGCAGCTCCAGGCTCAGCACGCCGCGCACGTCGGCCACGCCGTGCTCGCCCACCCACGCCCGGCTGCCGAGATAGCCGAGCTCCTCGCACGCGCTGAAGAGCAGGCGCACGCGCCCGCGCGGCTCGCGCGCGCGCCAGCGCTCGAGCAGCGTCAGCAAGATGGCGACGGCGGCGGCGTTGTCGTTGGCGCCGGGGCTCTTCGGCACCGCATCGTGATGCGCGATGAGCACCAGCGCGCGCTCGCCGCGCCCGACGTCCACCACGAAGTTCTCGCCGGCGCCCTCGAAGGTGGCGAAGCGGTGGCGGCGGAAGGGCACGCCGCGCGTCTCGAGCCAGCGCGCCACCGCCGCCTCGCGCGCGGCGTTCGTCCGCCCCTCGAGCAGCCGTGTGAGCGCCATGGGCGTGATTGGACCGCGCAGGACCTCCTCGAGCGGCGCCGCCGGCGCGGGCGGCGGCGCCTTGCGGTTGAGCGCGCGCGTGAGCGCCCGGCTCAGCCGGCCGCGCAGGAAGAAGCCGACGTCGCGCCAGCTCATGGCGCGCTCAGGCCAGGCGCAACACGCGGCGGGCGTTGTCGCTCATGCGCGGGCCCAGCGTGGCCAGCGGCTCCCCGCGCAGCTCGGCCACGCGGGCGGCCGTGAGTGCCAGGTAGGCCGGCTCGTTGCGCTTGCCGCGGAAACCCTGCGGCGGAAGGTAGGGACAGTCCGTCTCGACCACGAGGCGATCGCCGGGCACGAAGCGCGCGACATCCGGCAGCGCCCGGGCGTTGGGATAGGTCACCGGGCCGGCCAGCGAGATCGTGAGACCGAGATCGAGACAGCGGCGGGCGATCGCCACGTCCCCCGAGAAGCAGTGCATGAAGCCGCCCACCTCGGCCACGCGCGCTTCACCCAGAATGGCCAGCGTCTCCTCGTGAGCGTCGCGGCAGTGGATGAGCACGGGCTTGCCGGTGCGCCGGGCCAGGTCGAGCATCCACCGCAACGTGCGCTCCTGCGCGTCGCGCGGCGAGAGGTTGCGGAAGAAGTCGAGACCGATCTCGCCGATGGCCACGACGCGCGGGTGCGCGGCGAGGCGCTCGATCGCCGCGCACGTGGCCTCGTCGGCCTCGGCCGCGTCGTGGGGATGGACGCCCACGGACGCCCACACGTCCGTCTCCCGTGCGGCCACCGCGATGGCCGCCTGGGACGTCTCGACGTCGGTGCCGATCGTCAGCAGCCGCGCGACACCGGCTGCCCGCGCGCGCTCCAGCACCGCCGGCAGGTCGTCGGCGAAATCCGGAAAGTGCAGGTGCGCGTGGGTGTCGAACAGCTCCGGGGGGGTCGAGGGGGACCCTGCCGGGGTCCCCCTCCCAAGAAGACTCACTCCACCACCCGGAAGCGCAGCCGGCCGATGAGCTGGCCCGAGGCCGTCATGACGTCCACCGTCCAGCGGCCCACGGAGTTATCGGGGAACGCGGTCTTGCGCGAGAACGTGCGATAGCCCTCACGGCGTCCGCCCTCGACCGGCGTCAGCCGGACGACGTTGATGATGCGTCCCTCGCGCCGCCACACGTGCTCGACGGCCTGGCGTAACCCGGCCGGCGCGTAGATCGCCGTGTAGGCGACGAGGCCGCGCTCCTTGAGATCGGCGGCGCGGATGGAGCCGGCCACCGGCTCGAGCGACTCCAGCGTCCCGACCGTCCAGCCGAGCGCCTTGCTCGCGATGAACAGTGGCGCCGGCGGGACGACGATCGGCCGCAGGCCCACGGCGCCGGCCACGGCGAGCCCGGCCAGCGACGTGACGGCGAGCCCCGTCGTCCAGCGCCAGGCGCGCGCGCGGCACAGGGCCGGCGTCACCGCCACCACCGCGAGCCAGGCCGCGATCAGCAGCGCCCAGAACGGCGGCACGCGGACCAGCGGCAGCGCGAGGTTGAGCGCGCCGAACATCGACACCAGGAAGAACACGTAGCCGAACCACGGGCGCGGATGCACGATCGCCTGGTACCACGGATCGACCGTGGCGAGCACGGCGAGGGCGACGAGCAGCCCGAGGAAGATGGCGTTCGGTGACGTCAGCGTGGTGGCCGCCCAGTACGCCGGTAGCAGGAACAGCAGCACGCCGTGATAGAGCGTCTGGACCGTGTACTCGGTGGCCGTGAGCACGAGATGGGCCGCGCGCCGCTCGGAGGCCCGCAGCGCGTCGCGCACCTGCACGAGCACCGCCACCAGCAGCCACAGCAGCAGCAGGTAGCCGACGATCAGCGAGACGTGGGGCAGACCGCGGCGGAAGACGAAGAGGGCCAGGACGCCGCCGACGAAGGAGTAGATCGAGATCCCCCATCGGCGGAGAAACGGAACGAGCCGGCTCACCCCGCCGGCGGGCCCAGGCGCTCGGCGATGCGGCGGGCCACCGCGTCCTCGCGCAGGGCCAGCACGCACTGCAGCACGTCGGCGCCGGCGGCCTGCGTGCGCAGGTGGGCGCCGACCAGCTCGAGGGCGCCGGCGCGGACGTCGCCCGTGAGCGCGCAGATCTCCCGCAGCACGCGCGCGATGGAGGCGTCGGACTCGGCCACGCGGATGATCGTCTCGACGTAGTGCTCGCTGATCATCTCACGCGCGCGCCCGGCGGCAGGTCGCGGTCGAGCACGAGCACGGCCAGGGCACCGTCGTCGGCCGTCGAGCCGGCCAGCACCATGCCCTGCGACTGGATGCCCATCAGCTTGGCCGGCTCGAGGTTCGCCACAACCACGACCTTCTTGCCGACGAGATCGGCCGGCGCGTAATGCTGCGCGATCCCCGCCACGATCGTGCGCTCCTCGGTCCCGAGCGAGACCGTCAGCTTGAGCAGCTTCTTGGACTTCGGCACCGCCTCCGCGGTCAGCACCTGCGCCACGCGCAGCTCGACTTTCCCGAAGTCATCTATTGTAGCGAGTGGCGCGCGACCGGCTTGAGCCGAGGGTGGGCTGGTCGAGGAGGCCGGGGCTCCGGTCGCGCGATCTTTCCGTCCGTCGTCGATTCTGGGGAACAGGCCCGTCAGCTTCTGCACGCGTGGGATGTCCTGGAGCCGGCCCATCACCGCGTTGTCGATCGACGGCGGCCGGTCGTCGTTGACGGCCACGCGGATCTTGAGCGCCGCGCCGGGCAGGAACGGATCGAGCACGATGCCGAGGAACCGCAGCGCGTCCGCCAGCGTGGCCAGCACGCGGTTGAGCTCGCCGGCCCGCGCCGGGTCCTTGGCGAGCGCCCACGGCTGCGAGGCGTCCACGTACCGGTTGGCGGCGCCGATGAACTCCCAGATCGCCGCCAGCGCGCGCGAGAACGCGAACTCACCCATCGCTTTCTGCACGGCGGCCAGCGCCGCGGCGGACGCCGCGCGCAGCTCCGCCGTGCCGGGCACGTCGGCCAGCGGCGCCGGGATGCTCGCCGGCGTGGCCTTCTCCAGCAGCGTGGTGGCCCGCGAGGCGAGGTTGCCGAGGTCGTTGGCGAGGTCGGCATTGAGCCGGCCGACGAACGCTTCCTCCGAGAAGTCGGAGTCCAGGCCGAAGACCATGTCGCGCATGACGAAGTAGCGGAACGCGTCGTTGCCGTACTTGTCGGCCAGCGCGAAGGCCTCGACCACGTTCCCGATCGTCTTGGACATCTTGCCGCCGCCCACGTTCCAGTAGCCGTGCACGAACAGGTGGCGGTAGAGGTCGATCCCCGCCGCCTTCAGCATGCAGGGCCAGTAGATGGCGTGGGGCTTGAGGATGTCCTTGCCGGTCACGTGGTGCACGACCGGCCACAGCTTCTCGAAGCGCGGATCGCCGGGGCCGCCGAGCGCGGAGACGTAGTTGATGAGCGCGTCGAACCAGACGTAGGTGACGTACGTGTGGTCGAACGGCAGCGGGATGCCCCACTCCAGACGCGTCCGCGGCCGGCTGATCGACAGATCTTGAAGGGGGTCGCGCAGGAAGCCGAGGATCTCGTTCCGGTAGCGCTCCGGGCGGATCAGATCCGGGTGCGTGTTGATGTACTCGATCAGCCAGCCCTGGTACTTCGACATCTTGAAGAAGTAGTTCTCTTCCTCGATCCACTTGAGCGGCGTCTGGTGATCGGGGCACTTGCCGTCCACGATCTCCTTCTCGGTGTAGAACCGCTCGCAGCCGACGCAGTAGTTGCCGCCGTAGCGGCCGAGGTAGATCTCGCCGGCGTCCCACAGCTTCTGGAGGATGGCCTGCACCACCTTGACGTGCCGCGGCTCGGTGGTACGGATGAAGTCGTCGTGGGTGATGCCGAGCCGGCGCCAGGCGTCGCGGAACGCGCCCGAGATGTCGTCGGCGATCGCCTGCGGCGACACGCCGGCGGCGGCGGCGGCCTGCGCGATCTTGTCGCCGTGCTCGTCGGTACCGGTCAGCAGAAACGTCTCGTCCCCGGCCAGGCGGTGATAGCGCGCCATGGCGTCGGCCACGATCGTCGTGTACGCGTGGCCCAGGTGCGGCCGCGCGTTGACGTAGTAGATCGGCGTGGTGAGATAGAACGTGCCCACGCCCGTCACTATATCAGCAGGCCTTGCAGGGCGGGACGTCGCGGGTGTAGAGCGGCTGCTTCAGGAACTCCTCCGGAGTGTACTTCCAGAACTGCGAGACCGCGTTGATCGTCACGATGACGGTGTTCTGCAGCTCGCCGTCCTTGTTGCGCTCCACCTTGCGGAAGTAGACGTTCTGGATCGGGTTGCCGTTGGCGTCGAGCTTCACGGGCCCGCGGAGGGCGTCGGGGATCTGCACCTTCTTCAACGCGGCCAGGAAGGCCTCGCGATCCTCCACCTTGCCTTCGACCGCCTTGACGGCCTCGCTGATCCAGCGCCCGCTCGTGTAGTTCGTCTCCGAGAAGTACGACGGGACCTTGCCGAACTTGGCGCGGTAGTCCTTGACGAACTTGCGGTTGGCCGGCGTGTCGAGCGCCGCGCTGTAGATGAGCGGCGTCATCACGCCGAGCGCCTCGTCGCCCATCTGGGGCAGCAGCGCCTCGTCCACGGCGGGGCCGCCGCCGATCAACGGGATCTTCCCCGTCAGCCCGGCGTCCTGGTACTGCTTGAAGAACTGGATCGTGGAGGCGCCGGCCACCATGGTGAAGACCGCGTCGGCGTCGCGCTTCAGGCGTGCGATGTACGGCGAGAGGTCCATGGCACCCAGCGGCACCCAGAGCTTCTGCACCACCTGGCCGCCCGACTCCTCGAAGGTCTTCTGGAAGCCGCCCACCACTTCCCAGGCGAACGCGTAGTCGGACGCGACCACCGCAACCTTCTTGTACTTGAGCGTCTTCGCCGCGTACTCCCCGAAGGGATGCGAGGGCTGGCTGGACGCCCAGCCGGTGCGGACGACCCAGCGATACTTCAGTCGCTGCGTGAGGTCGTCGGAGGCGGCCACCGTGATCATCCCGGGGATCTTGTACTCGTCGATCTTGGGCGCCACCGCGTAGCCGAGATGGCCGAAGAGGATGCCGGCGACGAGGTGGACCTGGTCGTGCTCGACCACCTTGCGCAGCTTGGCGAGCGCCGTGTCGGGGCGGCCCTGGTCGTCCTCGACGATCAGCTCCACCTTGCGGCCGCTCATCTGGTAGCCCGTCTCGTCGAGGTACATGGTGAGGCCGTTCACCATGTCCTTGGCCGCCTGGGCCGCCACCCCGGTGAGCGAGGTGATGAAGCCGATCTTGATCGGCGGTGACTGGGCCGGGACCATCTGGGCAGGCAGCAGCAGGGAGAGCCCGGCGAGCGCGAGCACGGCGATCCGGATCCTGATCATCGGTGATCCTCCCGGAACGATTCTGAACGGGCGCGTCAGGGTTGCTTGAGCTGCGCCTCCACGTGGGCGCGGCCTTCCCACGTCACCTGTTCGAGCGGGACCTCCGCCTCGGTGCCGTCGGGGAAGCCGACGATCACGGATTGCGCGAGGACGCGGATCGAGCGCACCTTGCCGGTCATGCAGCCGCCGGCGGAGCCGCAGTCGGCCTGGCACGGCGTGTTGACGCGCGGCAGCCGCGAACGCAGCTCCTGGTAGGTCGAGAATTCGTAGAGCAGGCAGCACTTGAGGCGTCCGCAGTTGCCGAGCAGGCGGCTGTCGGTGAGCGGCATGTCCTGCGTCTTGGCCATCTTCACGGAGATCGGCTCGAACTTGCGCAGATGCGA
>Ga0075434_100004664_pt1 | contig 12390 bp, 10 predicted proteins | sample RhiMethybrSRZTD3_FD_75298 | JGI IMG/M metagenome (GOLD analysis project Ga0075434, IMG submission 75298) | Populus rhizosphere microbial communities from Tennessee, USA - Rhizosphere MetaG P. TD hybrid SRZTD3 | ecosystem: Host-associated > Plants > Roots > Rhizosphere > Soil | place: USA... | reverse complement strand
GCAACGCAAGATTCTTCGGCTTCACCTCAGAATGGCACAATGGGCAATTGCCGAAATGTTGAAGGCAGTCACGATGGAAGAACGTTGGCCATGGGAATCGGAGGAGAGTCTTGAAGCTCCGGACCCGTTCGCGCACCAGCGCCATGAAGAGTCGATCAAGGAACAATTGCCGCGGGTGGTGAAGCTCCTTCCCGTGCAGGGAACCGTGATGGGCAGCAGCAGCCCGCATCAGACCGGCGACATCGTTTGTTACGACATTCTCAAGCGCGCGCCGGTGTACGATCTCACGTCGCACTTTTCGGACATTCAGCCTCGTGCGCCAGCACGCGGCGCGCACCGGCACATCAGCGCGCCGACGTTGTTTTGTCTCAGCGGCCGCGGTTGGGAGATCAACGACGGCAAAACTTATTCCTTCGGTACCTACGATATGCTCGTGGTGCCGCCGTTCACGATTCATCAGCACGGCGGCGATGAAGATGCCGGCTGCCAGATCTTCGTGCCGCAAAGCCGGCTCTTCAGCCTCATGGGTTTGACCAAGCGCGAGCAGATCAAATTCGGCGACAACCCGACATTTCCGCGAGGGACAGAGCCGCTCCGCGATGAGCAGGGAAAATTAATTGGCTACCGGATCAAAAAAGGGGTGCTCGGCATCAAAGATGACATCGACGTGATGCTCGGTGCGGATCAAGAGACCGAAGGCGTTTTCCGCGCGCGCAAGGAAGCCGCATCTTGGAAAAGCCCGGTCGAAAATACCTATGATCGTTATCTGAAGCTTTTTCACGATGAAAGTAATTTCTGCAACCAGGTGACCCACGTGATCGCCTATGAAGAGCAGCCCTGGGAATGGTGCCGTCAAGGCCGACTCAAATGGTTCACCCATCCCGAGATCAACAGCGCGGCGCGGCGCGTGTGGTTGTACATGCAGGAGATCCCTCCCGGCAGCCGCTCGGGCAAACACCGGCACATGACCGAAGAGCAGGTGCTGGTCATTCAGGGACGCGGTTACGATATTCACGACGGCACGCGTTGGGACTGGGAAACCGGAGATCTGGTAAGCATTCCGGCGATGGCGGGGCACCAGCACTTTAACGCCGATCCCGATCATCCCGTGCTGCTGCTCTCCTCGATGCCGAGCGTCGGCGTCGGTCTGGGCCTCGGCGGCATCGAACAACTGGAAGACGCGCCGGAATATTCGGACTTGAAGAGCGTGGAGAGCGACAGCAAAGATGGTTGAAAAAAATTCTCCCGCAGAAAATCCCGCCGCCGCGGAACACTACTACGATTACGAAGCGCGCTTCATCAAGCAAAGGCGTGAGCAGGAACGCATCAATACTTTGCCGCGGGTGATCAAGCCGGTAATGTTTGCCAAGGGTGAGTTTGCCCTCGGTGACCCGCGCGTGTTCAGCCGCTACACTGTGGCGCCGCTCAGCGTGTTGACTTGCAGTTTTGTCGAGGTCAGCGCAGGTGCCGAGACGGCGCCGCGCCGGATGATTCCTTCGGTGATTGCTTACATCATCGCGGGGGCCGGAGCGTGCGTTCAGGATGGTGTGAGGTTCGAGTTTACGGCAGGCGATGTGATCCTGATTCCTCCGTACACGAATTATCATTTCGTCGCGCATCCGAAAGATGGGTTTCGCGCCTGGCTGCCGCAGCTAAGACTGTGGCACGGCCAGGGCCTCCTTTGGCGTGATGCGCTCGGGGCGGAGAAAGACAGCGATCATAATGATTCAGTCGCGGTGCAAAAGATTGCTGCGATTTTTCACTCGCGCCGGCAAACGCACGCGCCCGCGCCGCGGAAGACGCATTATGATTGGTTTTTATCCCGACTGGGCGAGGAGAATCGCATCGAGCGGGAAAGTCCACGCGTGGTCCGTGCGGGCGATCGCGCGTGGGAAAACACGCGCCAGGGGAAAATGAAGTTCTATCTCAGCCGGTGGAGAGAAGCGGCGGCGTGCGGTCTGGATTTAATGGCGCTGGAAATCGCTCCGGGCGAGCGGAGCGGCGCGCATCGTCATATTTTCGAGGAGCTTTTACTGGTGATCCAAGGGCGCGGCTACGATCTGCACGAGGGCACGCGGCATTCGTGGGAAGCGGGCGATCTCATCTGCGTCCCGCCGCTGATCGTCCATCAGCATGTCAACGATGGAAATGATACAGCTCAATTGATTTCGGCCTGGTCGCAGCAGCCGGGTCACGAGCTTCTCGGTGGCATCGAGCAGATCGAAAATGCGTCGGACTGGAAGCGATGAAAAAATTTGGCGCGGATATTTTTTTGGTGTTCATGTTGCTCGCCGGATTCGCCACAGCCGGTGAAAGCCAGATGGTCCCCATCAAAGTAGCCTACGCGACCACTTCCGGCATTCGCCTGCCGCTCTGGATCGCCGAGGAAGCCAGGCTTTATGAAAAATACAAACTCGACGCCAAGCTGATCAATATTCCTTCGGGCAATACGGCGATCAGCGCGCTCGTGAGCGGCGAAGTGGACATCGTCAGCGGTTCGGGTTCAGCGTCCATCGTCGCTGCCGGGCGCGGCCTGCCGGTGGTGATTGTCGGCAGCTTCGGCAGCACGACTTATAAACTCGTCGCCAACCCCGGCGTCACCGATCTGCGCGGCAAGGTCGTCGGCACGAGCCGCATCGGCGCGACCACCGACTTCGCGCTGCGGCGCGCTCTGTCGAAGCTGGGACTCACCCCCGACAAAGACGTGAAGATTCTCGCCACCGGCATCGGTGAGGCGGACAAGCGCATCATGTTGATGCTGCAAGGCCGTATGGATGGCACCATCGGCAGTCCTGAAAGCATTCTCGCCGCGGAGACGCAGAGCAAAGTGAAGCTCGAAATCCTCGCCGACCTCGAAGACATGAAGATCTACAATACCGTCGGCGATCTGTCGACCCGCACCGACGTGCTGAAAAATCATCGTGACTTGCTGCGCGCGTTTTTCATGGCGACGAGCGAGGCCATCGCCATCGGCAAGAAGAACAAGGCGCTAACGCAAAAGGTCATCGCCAAGCAGATGAAAGTTACCGACCGCAAGCGGCTCGATGTGATTTACGATGCTTCTTTGGGACGGATGCCGAGCAAACCGTATCCGCGCGAGGAGGCGGTGGCGTTGGAGCTGGAAAGTGTCGCCTTCACCGATCCCTTATTCAAAAACAAAAAAGTTTCGGAGTTTATGGACGGCAGCATTATCGTGGAACTGGATCGCAGGGGATTCTTTACTCAACTGCAATAAAAGCCGTCAGACGTGAGTGGTGAGGAGTCAGGGAATACGGAAGGCTCGCTTAGGATGAAACCTTATTTAAAAATATTCCTTGTCCTAGTTTACATATTCTGCCAAACGAGGCCGAGTCTTGGTGCGTCCGTGGAAGAGCGCTTGGAGCAGATCAATCGAATGCCGGAGAAAAGCCGCGACGAGACGCTCGAAAAAGAAGCGCGCAAGGAAGGTGAGCTGGTCTGGTATGCGGTGATGGCGAGCGATCGGGCGGCGGAGCTGATCAAGGCTTTTGAGGGCAAATATTCATTTTTGAAAATTCGATTTCAGCCCGGCGGCGCCGGACGGCAGTTGGAACAATTATTGGTCGAGCATCGCACCAAGAAGCAGCGTGCCGATATCATCAACACGCGCCGCTCCTACGTCCGAGTCATGGCCAAAGCCGGGGCGGTGATCCGTTACCGAACGCCGCTGCGTTCCGCGCTGCGCGATGGCTTCACCGACAAGGAAGGATTCATCAACGGCATCTACGCCCAGCCGCGCGTGTTTCTTTACAACACGCGCATGATCGCGCGCGACAAACCGCCGCAGTCGTTCGAAGATCTGCTCGATCCGCGCTGGAAAGATAAATTGGGCATGGACACGACGGATTACGACTGGCTGGCGTCGCTCATCGACTACTACGGACGGGGCAAGGCACTGGAGTTTGCCGAAAAATTGGCCAAGCAGCAGCTCAATCTGCGCCGCGGGCCGACCCTGCTGGCGCAGCTCGCCGTGGCCGGCGAGTTTCCGGTGGTCGTGGACGCTTTTCCGGAAGAAATCATGCAGATGAAAAACGCCAAGGCGCCGGCTGACTTTATCTTCACCGAGCCGTTCGTGGCGGTGAAAACGCCGACAACGGTGTCGATCGCCTCCGGCGCGCCGCATCCGCACGCGGCGGCGCTATTCGTGGATTTCCTCCTTTCCAAACCCGGGCAGGATCTGATGGCGAACCAGGGACGCTGGGTGAGCCGAAAAAATGGCAGCTACTTCGCCGATCTCAAGGGCAAGAAGATGCAGATCCCCTCGCTCGAATGGGACGAGAGGCAGGTCGAGCTGATCAAGCTCTATAACTCGATTTTCTCGCTTAGCTAAATCAATAAACGTCGCTACGCACAAGCAGCGCCCACGTCACAGGAATCTTCTACCAAGCCGTGCCCGAACCGTGCGCTTCGTGCGACACCGGCGCGAGAACCTGATACGGATCCCCAAACGCCGATGCGGCTTCGAGCACTTCGGGATGATGCAGCAGCGCCCGATCAAGCATGCCGTGCTTATCGACGATTAGGCGATCGTCGATATAAAGCCGCGCGTTGAAGACCGAGCCGTCCATGTGGCGGAACTTGGGATGTTTGCGCGGTGTTCCCAGGCCGGCCCACGGCATCTTGCTGATTAATTCCCAGTGCATCGGATCGGCGACGCCGTGCTGCGCTGAGGCCTTCGGATGATAGCCGAACATGATTTCGATCAGTCGGTTTGATTCGGGAACTTCCTTGAACAAGCGCTTGCACTCTTCGCCGACTTCACCGCCGCCGTCCACTTCCGTAATGATGTTGTCTTTGATTTTCCAGCGCATCGGTTCGGCCAACCGGCCGGCCACGCCCTGCACGCAGCTCAGATAAACTTCGCCGTTCGATTGCCCATCACCGTTGAACACGCCGCAGCGTCCCCAGGGAAAATGGCAGCGGCCGGGCGGATCGCCGGCGCGAAACTGCATGCCGTAGAGTCTTTTACCGTCGTAGGTGGCGGTTAAATTCGTTCCCAGCGAATCTTCGATGCGCACAATTTTGCCGGCGCCGACGACTTCGCGAACCTTCTCGGCGAGCTTCCACAGCACCTTGTTGGGAAATTTCGCGTAGTCGCGAGTCAGCAATCCGGCGTTGCCTTCGAAGTAAATATGGTAGGGTTTCATGCGCTGTTCGTGCAGTTGGCTGCCGCTTTCTTCACGCTTCCGACCCATGGCACGGTGCGCCGGAGTGAAAGTGATGAATACCGGCCAAACCCAGACGACCACGTCGGAAGCGTGCATGGCGTCCAGCACTGGTTGCGGCACGTCGCCGTAGCGCGAAATCGGCTCGGTGACGAGCGTCATCGGATTGGCGCCGAAAAAGCGCAGTCCCGCGGTAAGCGCTTCAATGGTTGTTTTGTCGCTCCGCGTGTCGGCGAGCAGCAGCACTTGATCGCCTTGCCGCAAATCGGCCGCCTCGATCATGTTGCGTACGCCGATCATCATGTCGGCGACAGCATAAGATGTAGTCATCGGTAACTCCTTCGGCTTTCTGGTCAAAGAGTTTCAATAATTTTGTTGCTTCGAGCGCATGCAAGCAGATTTTTCCCTACATTCTACAAAGAAAGATTTCTCACTTCGTTCGAAATGACAAATCACACATTTGGCACTACGAGACCGAGTCATGCTTTTGTTGTTGAAAATTGCTAAGGCGCCGGTTTCCAGCCGGAGCTCTTCAGGTCTCGGTAGACTTTTTTCATGATGCCATAATCAAAAAATTTCATGTAGTCGCTCGGCGGCGAGACGCCGACCAATTCAGCGCGCATGGCAACATCTTCCTTCAGAATTTCATCTCCGACCCATCCTTCGGCCGTTAATACCGGCAGAGTCGAGTCGTAATCGAACTCATTGAACTCGCGTTTGCGTTGGGTGTACTTGCCTAAAATAGAAATGGTTTGCTCGCGATAACGGCGGGCGTATTCTCTACCTTTGACAACGCTTCTCAGGTAGCGCTCTACAAGATTCGGCTGGCGCGCCAGTAATCGGTTGGATACCGCCAGACCGACATAAGCAAAACGGATTTCTTTTTCTGTATCGCCAAGCATGTTTCCTTTAGATTGCTTGAGTTGCGCGAAGTCGCCCGCCCCCAGTGGAACGGCATCGACAGTGCCGGTCTGGAGTGCTACCAGACGCGTTGCCCCAAAACCAACCGGAATGTAAACGACCGAATTTGCATCGATGCCGTGCTTGCGGAGCAACAGGCGAACCGCAAGCTCTTGAGTATCGCCGCGGCTTGTAACGCCGACTTTTTTGCCGACCAGATCCTTTAGATTTCTGATCTCGGCCTGACCCGACCACAATTGATAGCCGGGCCGATCGATATTGGTGTAGACCACCTTGATTTCGGCGCCACGCAGCATCGCACTCAGTGCGGAGCCTGCCGAGGTGCTGAAATGGAGATCGCCGGCGATCAGCGCCTGTGTCGCAATGCCGCCGCCGGCGCGGATCATTTCAACCGCGAGACCCTCTTCACGATGATAGCCTTTTTCGATCGCGACGAACTCATCCATGTAACTGCCGGTTACGGCCGCGACAGAGAAACGGACCTTCTCTTCGGCGCAAGCGAAGTTTAATGCCGTCGCGGCAAGATGAACGCAAAGCAGCACGCACGCTACAGTGAGGGATTTAGCTGATAGCATGATGCGGTACTGATTATCTAGGAATCCGCGCGAGCCGCGAAACGAGATACCTCGCCGAAATGCATCGGACGTTTGGCGATGACGCCGATCTGGATGCGATTACCAAAAGGATCATAGCCGTATGCGGTATTGGCGTCCGGCTCATGCCAAGGAATGAGCTGTGGATAGGGACCCCAATAGGTTTCTTTTCGATCGAAGCGTTTTAATATTTCTGGATACGATTCTTCGCTGGAGCGGAGGTCGATGTGCGGGCCTTTGAAGCAGTGTGTGCTCCGCTCGGAGACACGATGGACTTTGCGCAAAATTAATAGTTGACCGGATTGAGGCACGGCGAGCGTCAACTGCGCTTCGCCCGGCACTTGTTCGGCTTCCACCATACCAAAGGTATCTTTGTACCACGAACGGGCGAGATTCAGATCAGTTACTTCAATGCGAACATGACTGATTCTTCTGAGCGGGATTGGCCCCGGTTGTGGTGCGGCGTCCGACGGTTTTTTGCGATGACAAAGTTCGATGGTGTTGCCGTCGGGATCGACAACGAACAGAGATTCGTCGATCGGGCTCGAATCAGAATAGTCGACGACCCGCTCCCAGCGAACCTTCTGTTTCTCCGCCTCGCGGATCGCCACCAAGAGATCATCCGCGGCGATCTCAAAACCCCAAACAACTCCTTCCATGCGTCGAGCGGGTGTCGGCGCCAGGCGATAATCCTGAAGAGCGAGACCGAAGCCCGGATGATTGGCTACGGTGAAGAAGACTATCATTGGCACTTCTCGATTGAGCCCACGGACATTCAGGTTGGCGTGAAAGCCAAGGCGCGCGCCCATGAAAGAGGACCAGAAGCGAAATGCCCGGCCGAGGTCGTTGGAGGGAAGCACTCCGTGATCGATGCGTTCTAAAGTCACCGCTGGATTTGTGCTCGACATGTTCGAACTCCTCACGGCGTGTATATATGAGGCACGGGAGACAGACAAGTTGAAAAGGCACGAGGCCAGAAGTTTGAAACAAAAGTAAGTTACTAGAGTTCTCTCGGTAAGTGTTATGTCGAGCGAAGCGAGAAATCTTTCTTGGGTCCGTCAGGGGGCTGTGAATGCTCGGTTTAAGGATGCACTTTGCTTGACAGTGGGTCAGCCCGTAGCCTAACGTCAGTTATCCGCGAAGGTCACTAATTTTTTGGAGGCGCACTGTTATGGGTAAAAAGATTCGCGAGTTCATGACGCATCGGGAACCACCGGAGCACATTTGGATGGAACGGGAAGAAAGCGCGGTGATCGGGACCGCGCGCATGGGACAACGTATGGTGCCGAAGATCCGGCCATTCGACCTCTTGCGGAGCACGCCGCTCACCGGCAACCGAGCGCGCGCGATGATTTTCGAGGGCGATAGCTTGCGGGTCGCGACGGAATACCTCGCCGGTCGCGAAGTACAGCTCACCCGGGCGGCGGACCACGATATTATTTATTTACAGTTTTCGGGTCGCTCGACGATCGAAAGCGAATCGGGTGTTGTCGAAGTCGCGCCCGGCGAGATCGTGCTGGTTCCGGCAGCGATTTCTCATCGTTCCACAGGCTCGGACGAATGCCTGCGCGTGCGAGTAGCGACGCAGGAGTATGTCACGGAGGGCGTCGATCCGGAGAAACCGACGATACAGAGAAGTTTTACCGTGCGCAGCTCGGAGCCGATATCTGCTTCCAACGGACACAAAGGCAACGGCGCCGAAAGCGCTCCGGTGTTGGAACACATCAGCTTTTGGGATCCGCAATCCGATCTCTGGGTCGAACGCGACGTCGCGGCGCTCATTGGCTGCAAGCGTGAAGGCGGCAGGATCGTCAGGAAACTAAGCGCGTTCAATTATTTCACCGGGATGACCGGAAAAGGCGGGGCGCGCGCGCCGGTGCTGTACAATGGTAAGGAGTTCCGGGTCGACGTCTATAATCTCGAGGAAGAGCAAAATGGTTTTCATCGCGGCTGCGACGAGGACGAGATCTGGTTCCAGTTCCGCGGACACTCGCTGAACCATACCGAATGGGGCGCGCTCGATCTCGATCCCGGCCAGATGTCTTACATCCCGCGCGGCGTGGCCCACCGAATCACCGGCAGCCCGGGATTTCTGCGGATGGTGCTCTATAGCCGTAAGCTCGTTCATCCCAAAGCATTCAACAACGTTTCCGAGCGCGAGACGCGCTACGACGTGCAATAAGCCGTTTCTGAGATGCTGCAGATTGTCTTGCTCGCGCTTCTTGTGTTGCGGTCGGTTCCGTGCCATGCCCAGGCGCAAAAACTTGAAGATCTGCGCGTCTCGTTCGCGAGCTTCGGCGTCATTTACTATCCGCATTTCATTGCCAGGGAGCTCGGGTTCTACCGCGACGAAGGGTTCAATGTGGATTGGATCGCCATGCCGGGTGGTCTCGCCACCCAGGCGTTGGTGGCGGGTGATCTTCATTTCAGCACTTCGTCCGGAGCGTCTCTCACCGCGAGTTTGCACGGCATCAAGCTGAAAGTAGTCTATGTCAACCTCGACCGGCCGCTCTATCGTCTGCTCACCTGGCGTGATGATATTCGCCAAGTCACGGATCTTCGCGGCAAGGGGATCGGTGTTGCCTCGCGCGGCGACACCATGGAAGGTTCGGCCAATTTGCTGCTGCGAAAATACGGCATGGATCCGGTTCGCGACGTCATTTGGGTCGCGCTAGGCACCAACGGCCGGGTGACTTCACTCATCGCCAAGACCGTGGACTCCGCGGTGTTGGGTTTCGCTGACTCGCGCACCCTACAAACGCGTGGCTATCCGGTTCACGAAGTGGCCAACATCGGTAAAGAGATCAAAATGCTCTACACCGGTCTCGCGACTTCGGAAGAAATGCTGATCAAACGGCCCGACGTGGTGCGCCGGTTCATACGCGCTACGGTCAAGGGCCGCGAATTTCTCAAGCGTTATAAGACGCAGTCGCTCGCGCTCGGCAAGAAGTACGACCGCGCGCCGGATGACGTGCGTAATGCCGACTACGATGCCACGATGGAAATGATGACCGCCGATGGGACCGAAGATCTGGAAACACAGAAATCCGACATCGACATCAGCCGCCGCGCACTCGCGGTGCAAAAGGAAATTCCCACCGAACAGGTGTTCGACTTTCGCCTGACCCGGGAAGTTTACAAGGAGTTGCGGGAAGCGGGTTGGGACCGCGTGCTGAAGCCGGGAAAGTAAGGTTGTTGTCGCTTAATCACGAGATGGAATAGACCACCAGGTTCAGTGTGTCATGCTGAGCGTAAGCGAAGCATCTCAGTCTTTTGCTGATGCCGCGAGAAGATTCTTCGGCTTCGCCTCACAATGACACAATTAACATGGCGACGTATGAAATGGACGATGGAATTTCTCGGAACAACAGAGACTAGACTGAAGCAAACAGAAGAATGGAATTAGGTTTACTGTTGCACACGCGCCAGCTGATTCGTCACGATGATGCAGCGAAGAGCTTCGAGCGATTGTGGGCGGATGCGGCGCAAGCGGAGGAGCTTGGTTTCGACCACATCTGGCTCGGCGACAGTGTGACCGTGTTGGATAAAGCACGCGGCGATTGTCTTACCACGATGGCAGCGCTCGCCGCGCATACGAGACGAGTTCGCATCGGGGCGGTGCCGGTGCTCGCCGCGCTGAGAAATCCTGTTCTGCTGGCGCATGCGCTTGCGACGCTCGACGTGATTTCTAATGGCAGGATTATTCTCGGTGTGAGCGTCGGACCAGTGCGCGACTACATTCAGCGGCAATTCGCGGCGTGCGGCGTGCCGCCGCAAGAGAAGGCCGGACGTCTGGGCGAATGTATCGAGATCATGCGCCGGCTCTGGACCGAACAGACGATGAGTTACGACGGCCAATACTACAAATTAGTTGACGTAGGAATACTGCCGCACCCAACGCAAACTGCGGGTATACCAATCTGGATCGTCGCGGATCGAAATGAAAACGGTTTCAAAAGGGTTGCGCGTCTGGGCGATGGTTGGGTGACGCTCGCGCCGACGTTGGAACGCTTCGCTGCGGCACGGCGCACGATCGATCGATATGCCGCGGAGTTCGGGCGCGCCGATCGCTGCCGCACAAGCGCGCTCTACGTTTCTGTCAATTTACATTCCGACGCCGAGCGCGCGCGGGCGGAAGGATGGCACTGGATGGAGCGGTTCTTTGGACAGCCGAAGGAAAAGCTCGCGCACTTTTTCACCATCTTCGGAACTCCGGGCGAGTGCGTACGCGTGCTGAACGATTACGCGGCGGCGGGCCTCACGACGATCATCGCGCGCATTGCCTCGGATGATGTACGCGAGCAATCGCGCATTCTCCTGAATGAAGTCAAACCGAAATTGTTTTAGGAGAAAATCTACTACAGAGACGCGAAGCACACGGAATATTGACGGAAGACGGGAAAGACTTCAATTTCGCTGTCCTCTGTCATTTCGACCGAAGCGAGAGATCTTTCCGGAATCATGAGTAACGCTAAACAAAAGAAAGATTTCTCGCATTGCTTGAAATGACAAAAACAACGCCTTCGGCTAGAGAAAGTGCGACTTAGGTTTTGAGCGGAATGTAATTTACATGGCAAATATTCGTTTGACATTGTCCTGCAACGAGTATGACCGCACTCGGTTTCTCGTCGATGGCACTGTAAAAGCAGAGGGCATCGATTTGACTGTCGTCTCGCTGCCTTCGGAAGAACGCCATCGTCGATTCTCGCGCGAACTGGAGTTCGACGTCTGCGAACTGCAGATGGGTGTGTTCCTTGGCTGGATGGGGCGGCGCGCGCCGTTTACGGCCATTCCGGTCTTTCCGCACCGAAAATTTTGCCACGGCAACGTTCTCGTGCACGACTCGAGCGGCATTCGGAAGCCGGAAGACTTTGCTGGAAAAACTATCGGCATGCGCGCACATTTCAATCCGGTGTCCCTGTGGATGCGCGGCATCCTTCAGGATGAATTCGGTGTGCCGGTTCGGTCGCTCAAACTCCGAACCAATCAGCAGGAACAAGTCCCAGGCTGGCAGCCGCCGGAGTGGATGCAAATCGAACGTTTGCCGAAGGGCCAGAAGATCGAAGACGTTTTACCGCGCGGCGAACTTGACGCCTGCATGCTCCCCGAGATCGCGCCCAAACACTTGCATATGACCGGTGTGCGGCGCCTGTGGCCGAATTTTCGCGAGGTGGAGAAGCAATACTACTTGCGGACGAAAATCTTTCCGATTCGCCATATCGTGGTGGTGAAGAATGCGGTTTTGGAAAAACATCCCTGGGTAGCGGAGAGTCTGGTCAAGGCATTCACCGCAGCAAAGGAGATGGGTATTAAACACGTGAGCGATACCCGACGATCGTTTCTTGCCTGGTACGGGGCCGAGCTGGAAGAAGAGCGCGAGCTGTTCGGTGGCGATGCTTGGCCCTACAACATCAAAGATAATCGCGCCGTGCTTGAGACCATGACGCGCTACGCGGAGATGGTTGGCGTGACGAAACTAAAACTTGAGATTAACGAGCTGTTTTTTCAGAGCGCGGTGGAACGGGAAACCGGGATAATAGCAAACGTTTAATGGTCATCCTGAGCGAAGCCGAACGATCTCGCATTCATGCCCGCTCGGAAGCGAGATGTTTCGCTTCGCTCAACATGACACCTCTTCCGAAATCAAATTCCAGTAGATACGGCCCCAGGCAAGAAAACCTACTTGTTGTCTT
>Ga0075434_100004662_pt1 | contig 12393 bp, 9 predicted proteins | sample RhiMethybrSRZTD3_FD_75298 | JGI IMG/M metagenome (GOLD analysis project Ga0075434, IMG submission 75298) | Populus rhizosphere microbial communities from Tennessee, USA - Rhizosphere MetaG P. TD hybrid SRZTD3 | ecosystem: Host-associated > Plants > Roots > Rhizosphere > Soil | place: USA... | reverse complement strand
GTCCTCGATTCGATGACGACGGCCGCGGCGCCCTCAGCGTCATGAGCACTCCGCCGCGTACCGCCATCGTTGTGCTCAGCTACAACGGGCTTGAGGACACGCGGAAGTGTCTCACGAGCCTGCATGCAGCGATTCGTCCTGACGTGCTGCCGTTGCTCGTCGACAACGGTTCGACTGACGGAACGTCCGAAATGGTCAGGCGGGAGTTTCCGTGGTGCCGCATCGTGCGCGTGGCGGTTAATCGCGGTCCCGTGGTGGGGAATAACGCCGGGATTCAGGCGGTGCTGGACGCCGGCGCGGAGTGGATCGTTCTCCTGAACAACGACACGACGGTTGATTCCGCGCTCATCGATCGGCTCATGGATACCGCCGCGGCGCATCCCGAATTCGACGTTCTGCAGCCGGTCATCTACTTCATGGACAACCCTGACATCGTGATGACCGACGGCTGCAATTTCAATCTGCGCGGGTCGCTGGGATTCTTCGATCGCCACGTCGTCGAAGTCACGCGGAGCCATCCGCCGAAGGTGGCCGAGGTCGATATCGTGAACGGCTGCTGCATGATGATTCGTGCCGCCATGGTGCGCCGGATCGGGCTGTTCGACGAGGCATACTTCATGTACCACGATGAGAGCGACCTCTGCCTCCGTGTGATTGAAGCCGGCGGCCGTCTTGGCGTCATCGATCACGGACTCGTCTGGCACAAGGGATCGGCGACGTCCAAGATGACGGGCAAGAAGTCGATTCGGTATCTGGACGCGCGAAATCTCTGGTACCTACTCCGAAAACATGGCGGCGCCACCAGACGCGGGCGGTCCTACCTCGGATCGTTCGCCGCGTACTTTCGATATATGTATTTCTGGTACTGCGCCGAGCACGAGGCCGGCAACGACGCCTCGGCAACGGCAGTCATCGACGGCATCGTCGACGGTCTGCTCGGTCGCAGAGGGCCCTACGTGCCTGGACGACGGCTGCTCGTGCGTCCTGTCCGGCTGCTCTTCGAGCTCGCTCGCCGGCGTCCGCGGACTGCGCTCAGGGGCTACAGTGGATCGTAACGACCACACCCTCCAGCGGTTTCACGCGGTTGTCGGCCCGGCGGTCGTGTTCTCGGTCGACGAACTGCAGACGTGGGACGGAATCGCGCATTCGACGTTCTGCCAGCAGTGGTTCCGGCCCGATCAGGCGCGCGATGCTGCCTGTGCCAGGATCGTGTGAACGGGCGCGAGCGTCCGGTCCCACGATAGCGGCCCGAAATCCACGGCGAGGGCCAGTTCGCGCCGCCGCTCTGGCGTCCACCCGAGATACGTGAGCACGGCGTCCGCAAAGGCCTGCGGCGATCCCGCCACACGGCACGCCGGGAGTACGACGCCGGGCAGGCCTTCGGAAACGATCGGCGTCACGACCGTCGGAAGGCCGGCCGCCACCGCTTCGAGCACTTTATTCTGAATCCCGCGAGCGGTCTGGAGCGGCGCCACCGACACGGCGGCCTTCCACAAATGGGGCGCAACGTCAGGTACCCCGCCGCTGACGGTGATGTGCCGGTTCGGGTCGGCGAGCGCCTGAACCGCCGGGGTGGGACTCGATCCGATGATGTCGAAGCGCGCGTCAGCCCGGCCCGCGATCACGAGCGGCCAGACTTCACGCGCAAACCAGATAACGGCCTCCTCGTTCGGCGCGTAATTCATGACGCCGCAGAAGACGACGACCGGTTCTCCTCCTGGCTTGGACCGTGGACGCAGTCGTGCGGCATCCACGCCGTTCGTGACGACTTCGACTCGCGCGCCGGGCGCGATCGCGGTCATCGTCCGACGCTCCTTGTCGGTGGTAACCATCGTTGTCGACGCGTGTGCAGCGGCGGCGGCCTCGAACGTGCGCAGCACGCGAGCCTCCCGCGCGTAAATCCACGAGCGCGGCGGCGCATGCGTTGCCGCCATTGCCGCCCACTTCGCCGAGTCCACGTCTACCATGTCGAGGACCAGCGGCCTCTCGCGCAGCTCAGGCTCGAGCGCGCAGCGGGCGATGCCGGAGCAGTACGCCAGCACGACATCAGGTGCGCGGCTCCCCAGCAACGATACGGCGTCGGTCAGTTCCGGCGAATCGAGCATCGTGTGCGTTATCGGCGTCGACGTGGCGAGACCCACGGCCGAACGAACGAGATTTCTGACGCGCGGCACGCGCACCACGGTCACAGAGCTCGCAAGGGACGCCAAGTCGCCGATGTGCGCCGCTTCGTCGTCGTCGTGGACGAGCGACAGAAGATCCACCTCGGCACGGCGCGACAGCACGCGGAGCAGGTGGTACGCGCGGACCCGATCGCCGCGGTTCGGCGCGTATGGCAGCCTGTGAGTCAGAAACAGGACTCTCACCCGACCACCGGCGTGGTCAACAGCTCGACGCGCGTCCGCTGACGGATCACACGCGCGGGCACACCCGCGGCGACGACGCCGTCCGGAATCGGTTGAGTGACGACCGCGCCAGCGCCAACGACGGAATGCCGACCGACATCGGCCATGACCACTGCGGCACTGCCGATCCACGCGCCTTCGCCGATGCGCACAAGCGTCCGCTGGCCTTCCTGTTCGCGAATGGGAGTCGACGCATCGGCGGTGCCGTGCGTCTTCCGTCCACTGGTGATGTGCACGCCAGATCCAACGAGCACATCGCGCTCGATGTGCACGAGTCCGAGACAGCAATGGGCCCCGACGTAGACATGCGCGTCGATGCGAGCTCCCGCCTGCGAGAAGATGGTGCCGAATGAAATCGCCGCCGTCTCGTGGCACGCCGCGATCGCGTGGGTGAGAAAGGCTCGGCGCAGGTACTGGCCGACGAGACCCGGTATCAAGGCAAGAGCCTGCGTCGAACCTTCGAGTGCGCGATCTCTTCCGATGAACTGAGCGCGGACGAGAAAAGACATCAACGGCGGGACAACAGCCACCGACGAAAGCGCACGCGCGATCGCTTTGGCGGGTTCACGCATTCATGTTTGGGCTGACGTACAACGATACTATGTTCGTATCGGGTCCTCCACGACCGACGCACATTCCCTAATCATCAATGACGCGCATCCCGATTACCGCCAAAGTCGACGGCTCGGCTCCGTTGCTACCTCGGCGACGGATGCCGCTCACGGTCGGCGTGCCACTCGCGCGAGGCGCCGTCACAGAGCCCGGGGAATGGGCGCTCGTTGGAGAAGACGGAGCGCCACGCCTCGTTCAGACACGCGTGATGGATCGGTGGGCTGACAAGTCAGTGCGCTGGTTGCTCGTGGATGCGCAAATTGACATCCATACAGATGGCTCTCGCTTCTTTCTCGAATCGATCTCCGGCGAACCGCCTGCGAACTCGCTGGCCGTAGCCCAGAACGGCGACGCCGTGGTAGTCGATACGGGAACGTCCGTGTTCCGGATGCGGCCGGGCACCGCGTTTCCCTTCGAGAGCATTACGGGTGCGACCGAGTTGTGGGATGCAGGCCCGTGCAGGCTGAGTGTCCATGATGGCCACGGACGTCCTTGTGACACGGTCATTCGAAACGTCGAGGTCATCGAGTCCGGCGCTCTCCGCGCATCGATTCGACTGGGCGGCGAAGTGCGCTGCAAAGGGGCCGAATTTCTGCTCGTGGAGGGCTGGCTCGATTTGTACGCCGGCCACAACACGGTTCGGGTTCGGGTTACGCTGACGAATCCTCGGCGGGCCGAACACAAGGGGGGCTTCTGGGATCTCGGCGATCCGGGCGCCGCTCTTGTCGAGGACCTCACGCTGTCCGTTCACCTGCCCACGCACAGTGCCGTCGCTGGCGAAACCCGATGCTCGCTCGAGCGTGCGGCGCCTTGGCAATCCCTTCAGGTGCCATTCGAGCTGTATCAGGACTCAAGTGGTGGAGAACGCTGGAACAGCTCGAATCATCTGAACCGAGATCGCCGCGTGCCGCTCACATTCCGGGGATATCGCGTCGCAAACGGAGCCACCATCGATTACGGGCTGCGCGCTACCCCAATCGTCGTTGCGGGCTGTGGGCCTGCGACGGTCGGAGTCTGTGTGCCGTATTTCTGGGAGAACTTCGCAAAGGCGATCACCGTCGACGAGTCCAGCATTCAGATTGGGCTTTTTCCTCATCAGCATGCCGACAAGCATGAGATCCAGGCTGGGGAGCAAAAGACCCATGAACTGTACCTGTCATTCGGCACGGACACAGTCTCCGACCCACCCCTTGACTGGTGCCGCACGCCAGTCATCGGTTGTGTGGACCCGGCATGGATACTTTCGACGGGTGCGGTTCCATTCTTGACTCAACTCGATCACCGGCAGGCGGAGCTTGTGAGTGCAGCCGTCGACGGCCCGGATCGATTCGAGCTGAAGCGCGAGATCGTCGACGAGTACGGTTGGCGGAATTTCGGCGACATCTATGGCGACCACGAGGCCGTACGACACACAGGGCCAGGTGTGCTCGTGTCGCATTACAACAACCAGTACGATCCCATTGCCGGATTCCTGCATCAGTTCTTTCGTACGGGGGACCCGCGGTGGCGACGGATGGCGACAGAGCTGGCGAGTCATGTCATCGACATAGACGTCTACCACACCGTTCGCGACAAGTGGGCCTACAACCATGGAATGTTCTGGCACACATATCACTACGGCGACGCGGATATCGCGACACATCGGACCTACCCGTCGCGCAGCCGGACCCATGGCGGTGGGCCTTCAGCCGATCACAACTACACCACTGGATTGATGGTCCACTACTTTCTCACCGGCGATGAGCTGTCAAGAAGGACAGTTGTGGATTCGGCTCAGTTCGTCATCGACATGGATGATGGCAGGAAGACGCCGCTTCGGTGGCTCTCGCGCGCCGAGACCGGGCGCGCAACGTTGTCCGCACCACTTTACTTCGGCCCGGGGAGGGCAGCGGCCAATTCGTTGATCGCGTTGCTGAACGGCTATCGGCTGACGGGAGAGGTCCGGTTCCTGGCAAAGAGTGAGGGACTCATCAGGCGGACCGTTCATCCGCATGATTCGATTGAGAGGTTGCAACTCGACGTGCCGGAAGAACGTTGGTTTTACACGATGTTCTGGCAGTCACTCGGCCTTTACCTGCACTTCAAAGAAGAGCGCTGCGAATACGACGACATGCACGCGTATGCAAGACACAGCTTGCTTCATTACGCCCGGTGGATGGCTGCCCATGAGCAGCCCTATTTCGACAGACCTGAAAAACTCGTGTACCGGACTGAAACATGGCCGGCCCAGGAACTTCGAAAGAGCGACGCGTTCTATTTCGCCGCCATGCACACCGCGGATACATCGGAACGGCAACTCTTTCTGGAAAAGGGCCGGTTCTTTTTCGATTACGCCGTCGATACCATGAGTTCGTTCGCAACGCGGACGTTCGCACGACCTGTCGTCATCATGCTGACATCCGGATTTATGCACGTCGCAGTCGCGAAAGATCTCACCCCAGTCCGACCTCTCCCACCGTTGCCGGACTTCGGCGTGCGTCGACCGTTCGTATCCCAACGACAGCGAGCCGAGAAACGTGCACGATTACTGGCGGTAGCAGGTATCGTGCTCGCCGCGATCGTCGCGATTTGGCTGCTGGTCGGCTGACCAGCGTTTATGGACACAGCCCGGCCAACGTGGGGAGATATCGTTTTGCGTCTTTGCAAGTGGAGCGGTCTGTTCGCAATCTCGCGGATGTTGACGAGAGACGGCCTCCGCATACTGTGCTACCACGGGTTCGGCACCGGTGAAGAGGTCACGTTTAGGCCCGGTCTGTTTATCCGGCCAGAGACGTTCAGGCGGCGATTGCAGCACCTGAAATCGGCGGGGTACCCCGTCCTCAGCTTACCCGCCGCCCTGACAGCGCTCGCCAACGGGTCACTCCGCACCGGCACAAGCGTGATAACCGTCGACGACCTTTTTTACGGTTTTTACGTCTATGCGGCGCCGCTCCTTGAAGAGTTCGACATGCCCGCAACCGGCTACCTGACCACGTATTACTGCTTGCACCAGAGACCGGTGTTTCGGTTGCTGGTGCGCTTCATGTTTTGGAAGACCACGATACGAGATATTGACTTCCGACGGATCGACCCGAGGTTGCCAAACGCGGACATGAATACGGCACGCGGCCGTGCTGAGGCCGAGGAAGATGTGGTCGCGTTTGGCGAGGCCCTCGACAGCGAGACTGATCGAACCGCACTCGCCGATCGGCTCGCGCAGCTTCTCGAGGTCGACTGCAGCGCAATCATCAGTTCGCGCGCGCTTGCGATAGTGAGTGAAGACGAGGCTCGGGAGTTAACCAGACGTGGAATCGATCTCCAGCTTCACACGCATCGTCATCGACTGCCCGAGGATGAAACGCAGGTGGTGCGAGAGATCACCGACAATCGACGTGTGCTGCGAACCATTGCCCACAACACGCTCGAGCATTTTTGCTATCCCAGCGGCATTTGGTCACATTACCACTGGCCACTCCTTAGGTCGCTTGGTGTCGTCAGCGCGACCACGTGTGATTCAGGATTGAACTATTCAGGCACGCCACCTCTCGCTCTCAAACGAATCCTCGACGCCGAGGACGTTAGTGAAATCAGCTTCGAGGCAGAGGTCTCCGGATTCAAGCCGCTGATCCGCAATCTACTCCGAGTTATTGGCCTCCGTCGTGCGGAGAAGGAAGAAGCGTGGCCACAACCGCTGACTTGAGTGTGGCAATTGTTCGCGGCGATGCCGCTCGAGCGTTGCTCCTGGACTCGCATTTTGTCCAGCTGTGGCAAAAGCTATATGAGCAATGTCCGTGGGCCACAGGTTTCCAAAGCCCAAGTTTTGTGCTGGCGTGGTATCGCTCTTACGACTTCTATGAGCCGTTGCTCATCCTCGGCCGCGATCGACACCAGAACTTGGTCGGTTTTTTCACGTTGGCGCGCAGCGAGGGCGAACTCGTCGTAGCGGGCGCCCGGCAGGCCGAATATCACACATGGATCACGCTCCCCGATGTCGGCTCGGCGTTCATGTTGGCTGCCTATCCACAGATCCAGTCGGTGCTCGGACGAACCCCGCTGGTACTGCAGTACTTGCCGCCAGGCGTACCGCTTGACTGGATCGATCGTGGAGCCCGCCATATTCCGTGTCGACTGGAGGGGGTCCCAAGGCCGCTCATGCGTCTTGTGACCGGCGACATGGAGGATCCGTTCAAGAAAAAAAACAACAAAAGCAAGTTGAACCGTCTCGCGAAGCTTGGCGAAGTTCGCTTCGAACGCGTGACGACGCGTTCAGATCTCGAGAACGTTCTCGAGCAGATCACATTGTTCTACGATCTCCGACAAGCCGCGATTGGAGCAGGGACACCATTCCGAAGCGATCCCCGCAAACGCGAGTTCCATCTGGCGCTCGCCGAGGCTCCGGCTCTCCTGCACGTCACCGTACTCCGCGCCGGCGACCGTCTTGTGGGCGCGCATCTCGGCGTCGCCAGCGGAAGCGTGGTCCATTTGGGAATTCTGACCCATTCACCATTTCTGGCTCAGCATTCGCCCGGCAAGCTCCATCTGATGTTTCTCGCCCATTCGATGACACAGAGCGGGTATACAACGTTCGATCTGACACCCGGCGCTGATCCGTGGAAGGAGCGATTTGCGAACGATCGGGACACCGTCAATCGCCTGACCGTTTACCGCACGTTTGCCGGTCTGAAACGCGCGGAGTATGAAGAGGTGCTCGCCGGTGTCGCCCGGTCGATGGTCAGGGCGGTCGGCCTCCAACCGACGCGGGTTCGTGAGGTGGTCGACGCCACTCGCCGAAAAGGTCTGTTGAACGCGCTCGCGCATGCAGCAGGGGCGGCGAGACGCCACGCGTTCGAAAAGACGGAGCTTCGCGCCTATCGAATGTCTCTGCCCGGGATGATCGCGGGCACGTTGGGCGACCGGGCTGAGCGAGACACGATTTCGAGCCTGTTGAAGTTTGAAGAAGCCGCGGGAACGCCCACGGTCGAGAGGTTCTTTCAAGCGGCTGTGACGAGGCTCGAAGACGGATGCCACGTCTACTGCCGCGTCGAGGATGGCCGGCTAATACACTGGGGGTGGTTCGCGCCCCAGCAGGAAAGGAGCTTTCTCGATGAGGTGCATCAGGACCTCATATTTCCCGAGGGCTCAGGGACACTCTTTGACTTTTACACGCACCCGGACTACAGACGACGAGGTTATTACGAGCGTTCGCTGCGCGAGATGATTGAGGACGCGATGTCGGCGGGTGTCAAACAGCTCTATATATTTGTTCGGGCCGATAACGTCGCGTCACGTCGTGCCATCGAAAAAGTGGGCTTCGCGTACGAGTTCAGTTTGTTCGAGCAGAAGCGATGGACGAAGGTGACGCGCTGGAGAGTTCCAGATAAATCTGGTGCACCCGCTCCATCCGACGCGTGAAGCCAAGCTCGCGCTCGACCTTTTGCCTTGCAGCACAAGCGCGATCGCGGGCGGCTGTGCGATTAGAAAACACGTTCAGCATTCCATCGATCCAGGCAGGTACGTCCTGTCTTGGTACGAGCAGTCCGTGCACGCCGTCGGTAATCAGCTCGCCCGTGCCACCGACACGCGTCGCGACGATTGGCGTCGTCATCGCCATCGCTTCGAGGACCGCGTTTGGGGTGCCTTCCCGATCCGACGATTGGACGAGCAAGTCGAGTGCGTGGTGCAGCGTGACGATGTCTCGTTGCTGGCCCAGCAAACGCACGGCGGCGTCCAGGCCGCGATTCCGAATGGCGGTCTCCAGCTGCATTCGCCACGTACCTTCGCCAGCGATGACCAGGCGCGTTGATGGCTGAACCCGATGGACGGCGTCAAACGCCTCGATCAGCAGGTCGAAGCGCTTCTCTGATTCGAGGCGACCAACAGCGCCGATGATCAGTTCGTCGGGTCCGAAGCCGAATGTGTGCCGTGCCTCCTGTTCCCGCTCCCGATATCGTCTGAACGCGAGTTCATCGATGGCATTGTGCACGACGGATACGCGGTGGGGATCCGACCCCGTTCGAATAAGTTCGTTGCGGATCGGTTCCGAAACCGCGATGACACGAGGAAAGCGTGCCAGCAGGCGCTTCTCGACGGCGTAGTAGAACCGCTCCTGGGGACTTTCGCCGGCAAAACCGTGTGCAGTCGACAACGGGATGATCGGTTCGACCTTCGCTAGCAGCCAGGTCAGAAAGTCTGTCTTATGGTCGTGTGCATGAACGATATGGATTCCGCGCTGTCTGACCAGCGAACGCAGTTGCGGCCAGACAGCGCGATCGAACGAATGTCGTTCCACAACCTCCGCGTAGTCGATCCCCAACTGCTTTGCCCGCTGATCGATGGAAAAGACGCGATCTCGTGCATCGCGAATGTAGCAGACCGTGGTCTCGACTTCGCCGCTCTCCTTGACCGCGGCACCGGCAAGAATTGTTTTGTCAGGCCCTCCCCCCGTTCCCCAGACGCTGCGGAGCTCGAGGACGCGGACCGGCCTCATTTTGTGGACGCATCCGCCGGTCGCACGGTGGGCGCGGACGCGCGACGATGGTGGGCAGCCCGCGTAACGATCGCTGACGCACGTGCTAACTCGTACGTGGTCCCAACCGCGAGAGCGCGTGCGATGGCGCCCACTCCCCAATCCCCACTGACGCCCGCAATGCGGACCGTGCGTGCCACCGCAATGGCGGCGACCGCGGCCGCGGCCGCGACGGCAATCGATAACCAGCGACCGCCGGTGAATGGCGCTGCCATGATTGCCACAATCAGCACGGGAACAGCGACCGCGACGACAACCGGCGAGACAATGCTCGGGAGATCCCGGACGGTGACATGGGTCCGTAATGTGACACGAAGATTGTCCCGTCCGCGCCACCGTTCCGCGCGGAACAGTCCGCGCAGGGTGCTGGGATCACCGTAGTGAACGCTGATCAGACGCTCGTCCCCAACGATGCGCCACCCGGCGTCGCGCAGACGCTGGCACAAGTCCACGTCCTCGCAGCTTTCGAGCGTCTCATCGAAGCCGCCGATGGCGTCAAACGCAGCGCGTCGCACAATCAGATTGCCGCTGCCCAGCCACTGCGTATCGGCGCGACCGACCGTCCGGCCGCGCAGCGCCCCGTAGGTTCGCTGCACCCACGTTCCCTCGGCTGGCGCGACATAGAGCGCCCCGGCGGCGCCAACGTCGCGCTGCTGCATCACGTCCAGCCCGGCCGCAAGCCAGGAAGCCGCAACCACGTGGTCGGCGTCTACGAACGCGAGGAAATCGCCGCGCGCAATGCGGACGGCCTCGTTTCTCAGCGCGGGTACGCGCTTTCGCGGAATCGACAGGACACGCGCACCCGCCGCTCGAGCGACGGCGGGCGAGGCGTCGGTTGATCCGTTGTCAGCGACGATCACCTCCCGCACCCCAGGGTTTGCCATCACCGAAGCGATACAGCGCTGCAACCGTTCGGCGTCGTTCTTTACCGGGATGATGAAGGTGACCATGGCGTGGGCGCCGTGCCTCTGAGCGCGGCGGCGAACCGCTGCGGCTTCACGGCGATGGCTTCAGGCAGCGGAGCTGAAGCCTGGTCGGGCTGTTCGCTGGCAAGGAACGACAAGGTCGTCGCCAAGCCGATGAAGTGCCACACCATTTCGTTGTACTGACTGGATAGAAAGGTGCCGCCGACTGCGAAAGCCACCAAACTCGTCAACAGGGCATCCGCGTACACGCGCAAGTCTCTCCGCTGCGGATCCCCTTTGCACGTTGCACTCACGCGCCAGCACGACCAGATGCTTGAACCCCATAACAGCACGAACACGATCAGGCCCGGGTATCCCATGTCGGCCAGCAACCCGAACCACACGCTGTGCGCCGCGCGCACGCCCGGGAACTCGCCGTCCGGACCGTTGTACTCCTGGTACGATTGGCTGAAGCCGTCGAACCCCACACCGGTCAGCGGCTTGGCGTCGGCCATGACCCTCGCGATATACCAGAAGTGCAGGCGCCCTTCCGCCGAATCGCCGCGCTCCCCGTCGGAGGCGTTGATCGTGTTCATTCGCTCCCAGAACCGATCGGGCATCACGGTGAGAACCACCCCTGCGAGCACTGTCGCGCCGATCAGCGCGCGCAATTTTCGCGGCGATCGCGCGATCGCGAATATGCCCAGCACGGACGCGGCGAGGAACCCGCCGCGGGAGTATGTTGTGATCCCTCGCATGAACACGCCGACCAACAGGAACCGATACCCAACACGCTCCCACTTGCGTATGGCAGTCTGAGCCAATGCCCCGATCACGGGGACAAGCATCATCGTCCCGACCGCAATGCCGTTGTTGTCACCGAGAAATACGCTGGGGTTGTTGTTTTGCGCGCCGGGGGCGATGACCAGCTGTGCGTACGCCTGCTTCGCACATTCGAAGCCGAGCGAAATCGCAATGATGGTCAGAACCGTCCGATAACGCCTTCGATCCGTTGTCAGCAGCACGATGATGTAGGTGATGATGAGCACTTTGGCGAACAAGATCCACGAGTTCCACGACCAGGATGGGTGCTCGGAATAGATGGCGCAGATTAGCGAATCGATGAAGAAGACCGCGAGCAGAATCACGCGCGTGCTGACGCGGAGCCGCGGCATCGACGCGACGGTCGCCAGCAACAGGTAGCCGCCGACGAAGAACGAGAGATTGAGCGATGCGATGAAGCCGCCGTACGTCCAGTCGTCCGGGCGGAAATACGCGTTCCACAAGTAGAAGAGAAGCGCGTAGAACGGGCTGAAGAGCGACGCAGTCGTCCCGAACACGATGATCAGCAGGACGAAAATCAGGCGCAGCATCAGGCGGCCTCCGTCCGTGAGGGTACATGTGTGCCTGTATACAGCTGGTAATAACGCCCGATGGTGTCGTCGAGACGGTAGCGGCTGCGCACGCGGTCCGCGCCCGCGCGTCCCATCGCCGCGGCCATCGAACTGTCGCTGAAGATTCTCAGCAGAGCCCTCGCCACGCCCGCGGAGCTGCGGCGCGGCACGAGGAACCCATCGGTACCGTCCCGTACGAGTTCGGGATTGCCTCCCACCGCCGTCACGACAACGGGCAGTTCGGACGCCATCGCTTCGAGCAGCGTGAGCGACGCCGCTTCGCTGAGGGAGGTCATCGCAAACGCATCGCTCGCGCGGAGAATGTCCGCGACATCGCTCCGGACGCCCATGAACCGTACGCGATGCTCGATCGCGAGACTCCTCGCCATGGCTTCGAGCTCCTGCCTCAGTGGGCCGTCACCGACGAGCAGCAGATCGACGTCCGGTAGCGCCCTGGCCACATGGGCAAAACCATGCAGAAGCGTCGGATGGTCTTTAACGGGATGGAACCGGGCCACTGTCGTTACGTATCGGCGTGACGGATCGAGTCCAACCCGAGCGCCAGCCGAAAC
>Ga0075434_100004661_pt1 | contig 12393 bp, 15 predicted proteins | sample RhiMethybrSRZTD3_FD_75298 | JGI IMG/M metagenome (GOLD analysis project Ga0075434, IMG submission 75298) | Populus rhizosphere microbial communities from Tennessee, USA - Rhizosphere MetaG P. TD hybrid SRZTD3 | ecosystem: Host-associated > Plants > Roots > Rhizosphere > Soil | place: USA... | reverse complement strand
ATCGCCTGAGAAAAGTCTAGCACCCGGTCCGCCTCACCACGCGCCGGGGCGGGCCCGCCCCGCGGGGCGTATACTTCGCACATGCGGCGTTGGCTCGCGGCGGGGCTGCTCGCCGGCCTTCTGGGCTCCCCCACGGGGCTGCCGTGGCTGGTGGCCGATCCGGCTTGCGTCTGCACGCGCGCGGCCTGCTGTCCATCCGCCCGCGCGCCCAAGAGATCGTCGGGCCACGCGGGCTGTCACGACGCGCCGCCCATGGTCGGGCAGAACAGCGTCCGCTGTCACCACTCGACGGACTTGCGCCTGCCCCCGAAGCCCGCGGCCATGCCGCCGGTCCTGACGCTCCGTCCCAGCGACCGCGCGTCGTACGCCGCGGAGCCGCTTCCGGATTCCGCGCGCGACGGCTTCGACCGCATCGAGTCGCCGCCCCCACGAGGAGCCCGGGTTTCCTGAGCTGAAGTCGGAGCGCGTCCGAGCGGGCGTGGCTCCCCGGCCGTCAAACCCAGAAGCTCCGTGGAGGAATCCGTGCATCAGAAACGCTCGTTCGTCCTGTTTGTCTTCCTCGTGGTGGCGCTCGGCGTGTCCCGCGAGGGCCGTGCCTGCTCCCTGTGCCGCTGCGGTGACCCGACCTTCGCCCTGACGGGCAGCCAGATATTCAGCGCCCAGGCCTGGCACGTCGGGCTCGACTTCGGCCGCTTCGCCAAGGACCAGGTGGCGGAGGACGATCCCCTCCTGCGCGAGGAGGAGGTCGAGGACCGCGTCACGTTCACGGTGAGCCGGAACTTCGGCGGCCGGCTCACGCTCATCGGGCGGCTGCCCTTCGCCCACCGGGCGATCACGGCCGGAGGGGAGGAGAGCTCGCTCTCCGGGCTCTCGGATCCGGAGCTGCAGGCCCACTATCGGGTGTACTCGCCCAGCGCGGGCTCGGGCGTCGCACTGAGCCTCGGCCTGCGTCCTGGCTGGGGAAAGAACAACGCGCAGCTGGACGGCGAGCGGGCCGAGGAGCACCTCCAGCCCGGCACCGGCGCCGCGGGCATCGAGCCGGGACTGTCCCTCTGGCGCACGGTGGGAGCTGAGGACGAAGGCTGGCTCTTCCTTTCGACGGTGGGCCGCTTCAACGGGCGCAACGACGCCGGCTACCACTACGGCGACGTCGCCCTGGCCAACCTGGGCTACGAGCGGAAGTTCGGCGGGCGCGTCAACGCCGCTCTCGAGACCAACTTCCGTTACGCCGCCAAGGACGAGCCTCAAGTGGGCGAGGAGGATCCGAACACGGGCGGCTCCGTCTTGTACCTGAGCCCGCGGCTGGTGATCCAGATCGACCCGAAGGTCTCCTTCCGCCTGGGCGTGCAGATCCCCGTGCTGAAGGACCTTTACGGCGACCAGGACGAGAAGGTGAACCTCCTGACCGGATTCGCCGTCCGCTTCTAGCGCGTCCTCCACGGCTGGGAGAACGCGCGTGGTGTGGAGCGTGGACGGTTTTCTCTATCTTGGAGCCGGCGCTCGGACTTGAACCGAGGACCTGCTGATTACGAATCAGCTGCTCTACCGCTGAGCTACGCCGGCTAGACGGCGAGAGACGTAAGCTCGCATCGTATCAGAAGGCGGCTGCGACTCCAACGCTGAAGCAGCCTCCGCCTATACAACCTAACCCACCAGATTCAAGTACCCTGGCCACTGCCTTTTTTGCTTGTCAGGACCGTGATTTGGCGCTATAGTGCTCAAGCTTTTTCTCGCCGTAGGGGGTGTTCAATGAAGGCAGGGAATTGGCTGGTCGGACTGCTGGCCGTACTGGCCGCGGTAGCCTGCACGACCCTGACGGAAGAGCTGCCGCAGCAGCCCGAGGCGCCGGTCGCGGCGCCGCCGCCGATCATCATCGTCAATCCCGGACCGATCCCCGACGTGCCGCACCCGGACCCCACCACGGCACCCGCACCGCCGCCGGATCCGGGTGGCGCGCCGCCTCCGCCCGCGCCGCCGCCCGCGAGCGGGCAGAGCTGCGGCCTGCCTCCGGGCAACGGCAGCGGTAACGACTGCCCCCGGCAGAGCCCTTCGTTCCTGGGCGACGTGGAGAGCGCGCTGACCCAGCTCATCGCCGAGGAGCCCGGCATCTTCGACAAGAGCGAGATCCAGGGCTGCGGCACCTGCTACAAGGTCGTGGACGTCCAGCGCTACATCACCCGCATGCCGCAGCTGATGCAGCAGCGGGGGCTGTGCTCGATGTACGACGGCGAGGAGCTGGCGGTGAAGAACAGCAACTCCTTCAACGACCAGTACGACATCCTCACCTCGGGCATGTACATCCGCCGCGACCAGGGGTCCTACCGCTCGACCTGCTACCCCGCCTGGTTCTGAGCGGGGCCGGGACGGGAGGCACGTGCCGGCCTGGGCCCGCGGCCTCCTAGCCGCCCTCGCCGGCGCCGCCGTCGTCCTGCTCGTCGACTTCTTCTACTGGCGGCAGGCGGCCGAGCTCTCGATCCAGTCGGAGCTGAACCTCCGCTTCGCGGCCCGCGCGTCGCTCGCTTCGGCCCTCGAGCGCTACCCGAAGCTCCGTCCCCCGCTCTACCCCGTGCTGCTGTGGCTGGCCGAGGCGACGGGGCTCTCCGCGCTGCGCGTGAACGAGCTGATCTTCCTGGCCACGCTTCCGCTGCTCTACCTGCTGGCGCGGCGCAGCCTCGGCGGAGTCAACCCGATCCATCCGGTGCTGCTCTATGCGGCGGCGAACTTCAACTACGTGAACCTGCATCAGGTCACGGCGGAGGGCCTCTTCGTGTTGCTGTCGGTGATCCTGCTCCTCGGCCTGGGCCGGATCGCGCGCGAGGACCCGGGCTGGCTCCCGCTCGCGGTGGTCACGCTCGCCACCGCGGGCCTCTGCCTGACGCGCTACTTCGCGGTCTACTTCGCGGTGCCGCTCGTGGCCCTGAACGTCCTGTGGCGCGGCCCGGGCCCCTGGCCCCGCAAGGCGCGCGACGTGGCCGCGTCCCTGGCGCTGGCGCTGGCGCCGCTTCTGGCCTGGATGTGGGCGGCCCGGCGTGAGACGGGCTTCTGGACCGGCGTCGACCGGGTCGCCCCGCGCACGTTCCCGGAAGGCGCGGCGCACTGGGTGGGCCTCACCACCGGACAGGCCAACGTCAGGCTGTGGCTGAAGACGCTGCTCGTGGACTTCTTCTCGCCGGCCCTCTACGCCGCGCACAGCGTGGTCACGCGCCCGCACCGGCCGACATCGGTCGAATGGACCCTCGTGGTCCTGTCCGCCGTGGCGCTCGCTTTCGCGGTGGCCGCCTGGCGGAGGCGCGGCGGCGAACGGTCGGGGGACGAAGGCCCCGAGCGCGGGCTCGTGGTGCAGGCCTTCGTGCTCTACAACGCCGCCACCCTGCTCACCTGGTCCTTCGCCAACAACGACCCCATCTACACCCGGTTCCTCTACCCGTCGTACGCCTTCCTGATCCTCCTCGGCTTCTACGCCTACGCCGATGTCCGCCGGTGGACGGCCTCCCCCTGGGGCCCGCTGGCCTTCCGGCTCCTCTACGCGTCGCTCCTCGTCGTCCACTTCGTCCGCAACGTGCAGGCGGTGGCGCTGCCCGTGCGCTACGGAGCGCTTTACCCGGTCCGGTTCCTGATATAAGTTTTCCTCCCGATGCCCGCCGCCGCCGCGCCCGGCACCAGCTTCCTCTCCGCCCACGCCGCCATCGGCGTCTTCCTCGCGGTGGCCGTCGGGTTCCTGGTCGTGAACCTCCTGGTCTGGAAGGTCATCCGCCCCTCGCGCTACAGCGAGGAGAAGCTCACCACCTACGAGTGCGGCGAGAACCCCACGGGCTCGGCGTGGATCCAGTTCAACATCCGCTTCTACGTCTTCGCCCTCATCTTCATCGTCTTCGACGTGGAGGCCGTGTTCCTGCTGCCGTGGGCGGTGGTCTTCCGTGAGCTGGGGCCGCTGGCCTTCATCGAGGGCCTGGTCTTCATCGCGATCCTGGTGGTGGCCCTGGCCTACGTCTGGCGGAAGGGCGACCTGGAGTGGGTGCGGGCCGAGGACCGGCAGTGAGAGGATGATGCGCGCGTGACCGAGATCCAGGGCCTCATCCAGAACCGCTTCGGCGACAACGTGGCCTTCAGCACGGTGGACAACGTCATCAACTGGGCGCGCAAGTCGAGCCTCTGGCCCATGACCTTCGGCCTGGCCTGCTGCGCCATAGAGATGATGGCCGCCGGCGGGACGCGCTACGACTGGAACCGGTTCGGGATGATCCCGCGCGGTACGCCGCGGCAGAGCGACCTCATGATCGTGGCCGGGACGGTGACCCTGAAGATGGCCACCCGGCTGAAGCGGCTCTACGAGCAGATGCCCGAGCCCAAGTACGTCATCTCCATGGGGTCCTGCGCCAACAACGGCGGCCCCTACTGGCACCACGGCTACCACGTCTTGAAGGGCGTGGACGAGGTGGTGCCGGTGGACGTCTACGTGCCCGGCTGCCCGCCCCGGCCCGAGGCCCTTCTCTACGGCGTGATGAAGCTGCAGGAGAAGATCCAGGAGGACCGGGTCCTGCGGCGCAAGGGCGAGACCGTGGGCAGCCTGGCCGGCGCGGCGCTGGGTCCCGAGGCGTCGAAGTAGGTGGACGCCGCGGGCATCCACGGCCGCCTGGCGGACAAGTTCGGGGACCGGATCACCGCCTTCCAGGCCGATGCCCTGCAGCCCTGGGCGGTGGTGGCGGCCGAGGCCATCGACGAGGTGGCGGCCTTCTGCAAGCTCGAGCCCGACCTGGCCCTCGACAACCTCATGTGCCTCTCCGCGGTGGACTATCCCAAGGAGACCCCGCCGCGGATGGAGGTCGTGTACCACCTTCTCTCCTACAAGCACTCCCACACGTTCGTGCTGAAGGTCATGCTCCCGCGCGAGAACCCCGTGCTGCCCACGGTGGAAGGCGTGTGGGGCGTGGCCAACTGGCACGAGCGCGAGGCCTACGACCTCTTCGGCGTCGTCTTCACCGGCCACAGCGACCTGCGGCGCATCCTGCTGCCCGACGACTGGGAGGGCCACCCGCTGCGCAAGGACTGGGTGGACCCGGACTTCTACAACGGCATGCACGTGAAGCCCACGCAGCAGATGGCCGAGCGGGCGATGGGCGGCGAGAAGATCGGCGTGGGCCCGTTCGACTTCACCCCGCCCAACCGGCACATCGAAGAATGAGCATCGACCTGCAGAACCTCGCCGGCTACGGGTGGCGGGTGGACGACCTCGACACCGACGAGATGATCCTGAACATGGGTCCCCAGCACCCGTCCACCCACGGCGTGCTGCGCATCGAGCTGCGCACCGACGGCGAGGTGGTGAAGGGAGCGCGGCCGCACATCGGCTACCTGCACCGCTGCTTCGAGAAGCACGCCGAGAACGTGGACTATCCGGGGGTCATCCCCTACACCGACCGCATGGACTACGTGGCCTCCATGGGCAACTCCCTCGGCTACGCCCTGGCCGTCGAGAAGCTCATGGGGATCCAGGTCTCGCCCTACGTGCAGGCCATCCGCGTGGTCATGGCCGAGCTGCAGCGCATCGCCTCGCACTGCATCGCCGTCGGGACCTACGGCATGGACATCGGGGCCTTCACGCCGTTCCTGCACCTGCTGCGGGACCGGGAGAAGATCCTGGACCTCTTCGAGTGGACCTGCGGGGCGCGGCTCCTCTACAACTACAACTGGGTGGGCGGGGTGAGCCACGACCTGCCGGACGGCTTCCTCCGGGCAACGCGGCAGTTCCTGCGCGAGTTCGAGGCCATCACCTTCCCCGAGCTGATGGACCTGCTCATCGCCAACAAGATCTTCATCAAGCGCACGGCCGGGATCGGGGTCTGTCCGGTGGAGCTGGCCGTCTCGTACGACCTGACCGGCCCCAACCTGCGCGGCAGCGGTCCGCCCCGCGACCTGCGCAAGGACGAGCCCTATTCCGGCTACGAGAACTACGACTTCCAGGTCAGCGTGGGAAAGGGCGAGTTCGGGCCGCTGGGCTCCTGCTTCGACCGCAACTACGTCCGCGCGGTCGAGATGGCCGAGAGCGCCAAGATCCTGCACCAGGCCGTCGACGCGCTCGAGAAGATGGAGAAGGCCGACGTCCACGAGAAGGTGCCCAAGCGCGTGAAGCCCAACAAGGGCGAGGTCTACGTCCGCTCCGAGGCCCCGCGCGGCCAGCTCGGCTACTACATCGTGGCGGACGGCACGGGCGTCAACCCCTATCGCTGCAAAGTCAAAAGCCCCTGTTTCACGGCCATGAGCGTCTTCCACGTCCTGGCCCGGGGGATGTACATCGCCGATATCATCGCGCTGATCGGGTCCCTCGACGTTGTGCTCGGGGAGATCGACCGCTGAGTCACGCCGCTCGGTGTCCGCGCCGCTCGCGTGTGCCCTCCGCGTGGAACCTCAGATTAGATCCACGCTCCGGGCAGCACGCTCGCGTCGCAGAACTGGTCGGCTCCTGATGGACGTGCTCTGGGGGTTCCTGAATCAAAACGTTTCCGGTTTTTCCGACCTTCCCGGTTGGCTCCAGACCGCGATCCCCGCCGCCGTGTGCGGCGTCCTGCTCATCACGTTCATGGCCCTGGGCCCGATCCTCTACGTCTACGTCGAGACCAAGGTCGCGGGCTTCATGCAGGACCGCATCGGGCCCAAGCGCGTGGGCCCGCACGGGATGCTCCAGACCGTGGCCGACGCCGTGAAGCTCATGTTCAAGGAGGCGATCTACCCCGCGGGCGCGGACAAGAAGCTCTTCATCGTCGCGCCCTGCCTGGTGGTGCTCGGCGCCTTCATGTCCTTCGTGGTGATCCCCTTCGGCGCGCGCGGCGTGACCGCGAACCTGAACGTCGGGATCTTCTACGTGGTGGCGGTCTCCAGCCTCTCGACGGTGGGGCTGATCATGGCGGGCTGGGCCTCCAACAACAAGTACGCGCTGTTCGGCGCCATGCGCTCCGCGGCGCAGATCGTGTCCTACGAGATCCCGGCGGTGATGACGCTGCTCACGATCGTGATGATCGTGGGCAGCCTGTCCCTCAACGACATCGCGATGGCGCAGGCAGGCGGCCTCCACCGCTGGTTCCTCTTCCGCTACTTCCCGATCATGCCGGTGGCCTTCCTCATCTTCTTCACTGCCGGGCTGGCCGAGTGCAACCGGGCCCCCTTCGACATCCCGGAGGCGGAGAGCGAGCTGGTGGCCGGCTTCCACACCGAGTACAGCGGCTTCTTCTTCGCCATGTTCTTCATGGCGGAGTACACGGAGATGTTCGTCATCTCGGCGGTGGCCTCGGTGCTGTTCCTGGGCGGTTGGTGGGCGCCGCTCCCCGCGCTGCAGCAGATCGGACCCGTGGGCCTGGGGGCGCTGTGGCTCATCGCCAAGGCCTGGACCCTCGTCTTCGTGATGATGTGGCTGCGCTGGACGCTGCCCCGCCTGCGCGTCGACCAGCTCATGCACGTGGCCTGGAAGGTCCTGCTCCCGATCTCGATGGTCCTGGTCGTTCTCGTGGGCACGCTCATCATGTGGGGACCGAAGAACGGCTTCCTCTGGGATCCCTACGCGGCGTGGGTCCTGACCGTGGGCGTCTTCCTGCTCCTCATGTATTGGCTGGTCGCCGCCCGCCGCTTCAGCGCGCGCCGCGTGCGGGAGGTGGCGGCGTGAGGGAATGGCTGGCCGACCTGTGGGAAGGCTTCTACACCGTCCTCGTGGGGATGAAGATCACCTGGCGCCACCTCTTCGTGGACAAGGTGACCCTGCACTACCCCGAGGAGAAGTGGACCCTGCCCCCGAAGAGCCGGATGCGCCTCTTCATGAAGTACGAGGACTGCATCGGCTGCGGGCAGTGCGCCCGCGCCTGCCCGGTGGACTGCATCTACATCAAGACCGAGAAACGGCCCCCCACGAAGCCGGCCATCTGGGCGGCGGACGGCACGCCGATCAAGCTCGACACCCACGTCTTCGACATCGACATGTCGCTGTGCTGCTACTGCAACCTGTGCACGTACCCGTGCCCGACCAACTGCATCTACATGACGCCGGAGTACGAGTTCGCGGCCACCGACCTGACCAGCCACCTGTACCACTTCGCCAAGCCCAACGCGAAGTTCCTGACCGTGAACCCGAAGCCTCCTGCGCCGAAGCCGGCGGCGGCCCCGGGAGCGCCTGCGGCGGCGGCGGGCCCGGCGGCGGCGCCGGGCGCCGCACCCGCGGCGAAACCCGCCGCGCCGGCGGCGGCTCCCCTGGCCAAGCCCGCGGTGGCCTCGGCCCCGCCCGGCACCCCCATCGCGCCGGGCGCGCCCACGCCCGTCGCTCCGTCCCCCGGCACCACGCCCAAGGAGGCACCGCCGGCTCCGGGCGACGCGGCCAACCCCGCCCCGAACGTCGCGACCGGCACGCCGCCGAAGGCGGGCGGGGACACGGCCGGGACGGGTGGCACTCCACCGCCGGACGCGGTCGACCCCGCGGCCCCGAAGGAATGACGCCATGACCGCGAGCGCCGTGGTGTTCTACATATTCGCCGCCATCACCGTGGGCTCGGCCGCGGTGGTGGTGCTGGCCCGCAGCCTCATCTACAGCGCCTTCGCGCTGCTCTTCACCTTCTTCGGCGTGGCCGGGCTCTACGTCCTGCTCGGCGCCGACTTCCTGGCCGCCACCCAGCTCCTCATCTACGTGGGCGGGATCCTGGTGCTCCTGCTCTTCGGCGTGATGCTCACGCACAAGCTCTACGACCTGGACCTGCGCAGCGAGGTGACGCAGTTCCTGCCCGCCGCCATCATCGTGGGCGGGCTCTTCCTCCTGCTGGCCTGGCCGGTCGACCTGTCTTTCACGCTCCTGGGCCGCCCGATGCGGGTCTACGGCCTGCTCTTCCAGACGAGCTGGGCCACCGGCCCCGGCCGCGCGCCCGCTCCCACCACCGCCGAGATCGGACGGCTCTTCATGGGCCGCTACCTGCTCCCCTTCGAGGCGGCCTCCATCCTCCTCCTGGTGGCCCTCATGGGCGCGGCCATGATCGTGCGCCGCCGCCCGCAGGCGTGAGGCCATGATCGGCATCCAGCACTACCTGGGGGTCTCGGTGGCGCTGTTCTGCCTCGGCTTCCTGGGGATCCTCACGCGGCGCAACGCGGTGAACGTCCTGATGGGGATCGAGCTGGTCTTGAACTCCGCCAACATCAACCTGGTCGCCTTCTCCCGCTTCGGCCCGGGCAACCTGCAAGGACAGCTCTTCGCGGTGTTCGTGATCGTCATCGCGGCCGCGGAGGTGGCGGTGGCCCTGGCCATCGTCCTCACGCTGTACCGGCTGCGCCGCACGCCGAACCTGGACGAGGCGGACATCCTCCGGGGCTAGGACATGGACGAGGTCCTCCAGAGCGTCCGGCGGTTCCTGCCCGAGCTGGTGCTGACCGGCGGGCTGCTGCTGGTCGTCCTCGTCGACGCCACGCGGGCGCGCTTCCGGGACGGCCTGAACCGCCTCCTGACCGTGGCCACGCTCATAGCGGCGCTCGTCCTCTGCGGCCGCCTGTACGGCTGGTCGGGCCAGATCTTCTCCGGCATGCTGGTCCTCGATCCCATGGCCGTCTTCTTCAAGGTGCTGCTGGTGGCGGCCTCGCTGCTGGTGGTGGTCCTCTTCACCTTCGACAACTCCCGCGAGCTGCGCGGCCTGGGCCAGGGCGAGTTCTACGCCCTGATGCTGGCGGTCACCCTCTCGAACATGCTGATGGCCACCGCCAACGACCTGGCCATGCTCTACCTGGCCCTGGAGATGGTCTCCATCACGTCCTACGTGATGGTGGCCTACATGAAGGGCGACCGGATGTCGAACGAGGCCTCGCTCAAGTACATCCTCTTCGGCGCGGCCTCCACCGGGGGAATGCTCTACGGCCTCTCGCTGCTGTACGGGATGACCGGCACCACCAGCCTCCCCGCCATCCGCGAGGTGCTGGCCGCGGGCGTGGGCGACCAGAACCGCCTCACGGTGTACCTGGTGCTGCTCCTGGTCTTCGCGGGCTTCGGCTTCAAGACCGCGGCGGTGCCCTTCCACTTCTGGTGCCCCGACGTGTACCAGGGCGCGCCCACGCCGGTCACCGCCTTCCTGTCGGTGGCCCCCAAGGCGGCGGGCTTCGCGATCATGATGCGGTTCTTCTACGGCAGCCTGGCCACCCCGGCCACCGGGCCCTGGGACCTGGCCGGGAGCATCGACTGGCCGCACGTCCTGGTGCTGGTCTCGGTGCTGACCATGACGGTCGGCAACGTGGCCGCGCTGACCCAGACCAACATGAAGCGGCTGCTGGCCTACTCGTCCATCGCCCATGCCGGCTACATCATGATGGGCGTGGTGGCGCTGTCGGAGAACGGGGCCCGCGGGATCATGATCTACCTGCTGGCCTACCTGTTCATGAACCTGGGGGCCTTCCTGGTCGTGACCCTGATCCACAACCAGGACGGGACGTTCGACCTGCGCGACTACCCGGGCCTGTACCGCCGCGCCCCGTTCCTCACGGCGGCCATGGCCATCTTCCTGTTCTCGCTCATGGGCATCCCGCCGCTCATCGGGTTCATGGGCAAGCTGTACGTCTTCGCGGCCATCATCGAGCGCGGCCGCGTCTTCTACTGGTACGCGGTGGTGGCGGCGCTGAACGCGGCGATAGCGGCCTACTATTACGCCCGCGTCCTCAAGACGATGATCATCGACGCGGGCAACGAGGACCGGCCGGCCTTCTCGCTGCCCGCGCTCGACCAGCTCGCGATCCTGTTCCTGGTGGCCGCGAACGTGCTTCCGCTACTCTGGTGGAGCCAGGTCGAGGGCTGGGCCCGCAAGTCGCTCGCGCTGTACACGCCCTAGCTCCCCCCACGGGGTCGGAGACGCCCCCTCCGGCCTACTTCTTGCGCGTGTAGCGGATCTCCATCGTCTTGAAGTGCTTGCCCGTCGGGTCGGGGCCCCACATCTCCATCACGTGGTGGTCGGCGTCCGCGATCTTGATCTCGGTCTTCACGTGCGTGGGCTTGCCGGTCATGATGTCGTCGATGGTGCTCGCCATGCTCAGGGTCTTGCCCGTGGCGTCGGCCGAGCCCTCGCTCACCATGATCATGGTCCCCATGGTGTCCATCCACGTCCCCACGTACTTCTTCTTGAAGTTGTCGTAGCCGGTGTAGCCGACGCCCGAGAAGGGCTGCCCCATGAAGTTGCCTTCGTAGCTCTGTTGCACGAAGCGTCCGCCCAGCACCCATTTGTTCTCGCTCGTCCCCGTGGACTCCTGGGGTGGCGCGCCGGGGGACATCCACGTCGTGATCTTGGCGTCCCAGGTGCCGACCACCGGCTCCAGCGCCTTGTGGCCCGCGCTGGGGGTGGCGACCTGGAGCCACTTCTCCATCATGGCCTTCTCGTCCGCGGCGCGGTCCGCGGGGGCTTTGGTCGCTTCGGCCGCCTTCTTCGCCGTATCGGTCGGCTTCTTGGCTTGATCCGCGGCGGCCGGTGCCGCCACGGCCATGGCCGCGGCCAGCGCCCAGGCCCCGGCGCGAGTGTTCAGCTGCATTCATCCGCCTTTCTGGGAATGGAGCCGATCGACGGCTCCCGCGCGTCACGCGCGACCGGGCAGTCTATCACTCGGCCGGTGGCTGGGATATATTCGCGGGAGCCCATGGCGCTCCTCGACATCTTCAAGGGCAAGCTCCTCGACCCCACCGCCTATCCCGGCGTCCACGCCCGGGGCGACGTCATCACCACCACCGTGGACGCCGTGGTGAAGTGGGGCCGCAAGTCCTCGATCTGGCCCATGCCCTTCGGTACGGCCTGCTGCGCCATCGAGTTCATGGCCATGACCGCATCCCACTACGACATCGCCCGGTTCGGGGCCGAGGTGCTGCGCTTCTCGCCGCGGCAGGCGGACCTGATGTTCGTGGCCGGCACCATCGTGGACAAGGAAGGCCCCGTCCTGCGCACCATCTACGACCAGATGCCCGAGCCGAAGTGGGTCATCTCCATGGGCGTCTGCGCCTCGTCGGGCGGCTTCTACCGGTCCTACCACGTCATGCAGGGGATCGACGAGATCGTGCCGGTGGACGTCTACGTGCCCGGCTGTCCGCCCGCGCCCGAGTCCCTGATCGCGGCGGTGATGAAGATCCAGGAGCGCATCAAGAACGGCGAGCAGGCCAAGCGCCCGCAGGGCGAGCATCGCGTGGGCGCGCCGGGCGACGGGTTCATCGATCGGAGGGCCCGCCGCGCCGCCTGGGCGAAGGACGACACCGAGCGCGCGCAGCAGGGCCTGCCGCCGCGCGGGGTCCTGCAGCTCCGGGTGCTCCCGGACGACCCGGACCCGGAGCACCATGGCTAGCGCCACCGAGGCCGCGCCGGCCGCGGGGCTCGACCACCCCGCGGCGCGGGTGCTGCGCGAGCAGCTCGGGGA
>Ga0075434_100004659_pt1 | contig 12394 bp, 8 predicted proteins | sample RhiMethybrSRZTD3_FD_75298 | JGI IMG/M metagenome (GOLD analysis project Ga0075434, IMG submission 75298) | Populus rhizosphere microbial communities from Tennessee, USA - Rhizosphere MetaG P. TD hybrid SRZTD3 | ecosystem: Host-associated > Plants > Roots > Rhizosphere > Soil | place: USA... | reverse complement strand
CGTGTAGGTCCGGCAGAGGGAAGTAGGTTCTGTCCAGGAGCGGCATAGCAGATAGAGAGACGCTTGGGGCCATTCATTGAAGCGATAGCTTACATGGAGGACGCAGCTCAAAAAAGTCTGGAGCCGCCGGTAAGTGGCCCAGCAATCTCTGGTAGAAATTGTCTACTCGTCTCAGACATATGCTCCAGTCGTATTTGGTTTCCACCAGATTCCGCCCCGCAAGCCCCAACCGTTTCCCAAGTTGTGGGTCCGCAACTAACGAAAAAATATGTGTCGCGAACTCCTCCGGAGTGTCTGCCAACAAGATATCGACTCCATCGGTGACTTCCAAACCCTCGGCCCCCTCGTAGGTCGAGACAACCGGTCGCCCCATCGCCATGGCCTCGAGTATTTTTAGCCGGGTCCCTCCTCCGGATCGCAATGGAACCACCAGAGCCAAAGAATCGACGAGATAAGGCCGAATGTCCGGCACCCGGCCAGTGACCAGAACACCCTTCCTTTGTTCTACGGCCCGGATCATCGGACCAGGCTTGTCTCCCACGATCTTGAAGGACATTTCGGGGTGCTTAGACTGGATAATCGGTAGAATCTCGCGGCAAAACCACAAAGCGGCATCTATATTGGGAGGATAGTTCATCAGGGCGGTAAAAACGATGGAGCGATTCGGAGGAGACTCATCTGCGACCGAAAAATATTGACTATCGACTCCGTTTGGAACGAGCTCCACCGGAGCAGCCGGAGCATGCCGTCTAATCCACTCCCGTTCAGATGCCGAAACCGCGAGAATTCCATCAAATTGACGCAACGATTTTCGTTCCCAGGACTTGAAAATAATGTAATCGCTCAGAAGAGCAAGGCGACGGGCGCCGCGAGCAAATTTGAGTTCTCGCGCAAAGCGGACCGATTCTATATTGTGCATCGAAAGAACTTTCTTCGCCCGGCTCCGCGGACTGACAAACGCTAGATACGGCGACATGAATGAGGACTCGACATGGATGATGTCATAGACCTCTTGCGAGGTAAGCCTCTGAATTTGGCGGGCCAAGTGCCGATCATAGTGCATACTCTGAATCAACGCCCTGCCACGAAGCAGTCCTATGGCTAGACGACGCAACACGGCCTGAGTCTCGTCGGACAATGCCGTTGTGATTACGTTCACACATAATCGATTGAGCGTCGGAACGTGTTCTGCTTCCTCCGGATAACGGAGTGGCGCAAGCAGCGTAATGCGGTTCTTCCGCGAAAGATAGGAAAGCGTTTCAAATGTTCGGATTAACGATCCCCCGAAAGGCGGCCAGGGCAACCACGGTGATAGGAGCAAGATATTCACGATAATATTCCGAGATCCCGGCCCATGTAAATTTGCCGTTCTATATTGAGCTGTGGCGCCACCGCACCTCTGAGCTGAAGTTCAGCAAAACGTATAAGAAGATCGGCGCTGGACAGGCATTCATGGTGGCATTGCTTCCTGGCAATTCTGCCGGCAGTCTCATCGACCACCTGTTTCGCCTTCTTGAGTTAACCGATATTTTTTGAGCTCTAAATTTTCTACCAAGGTCGATTTAATATTCTCTTTTTGTATCTGAGAACGATGAGCTATTGGGGATTGAGTTAAGGCTTACCTTGCTCGGGCTTCTTCCCCGTATGAGCTAGGTTTTGCCGCCGAAAGACACTTAACTGCTTAGAAGTAAGGGTCGGAATTATATGAGGTGTTCAGTAACGTTGCTCACTCATGCTGCGCAACGATACCTCATTGTTGTACGGTGCCGGAAAACGCCAATAATCCGTCCAGATCAGAATAATTGATCCGATGAAAAATATTGACGCGACGATATATACGAGCGGATGCACCACCACTCCCAACCTCTGACCAATGGCCCAAGCGCCACACAGAAACGCAATAATCAAAAGGTTAGGCAGAAGGAGCGGATGATTTTTTGATTTCGATTCCACTTTGCTGGTTAATATGTAAGGCACTTCTCTGGCGAATAGAACATCAACCAAAGCTAAAATAAACCATGGCCATTTTCCATACTGCAGAAGGATCACCCGCCAGTGAATGCCGCGCTCCTTAATCGGATCAAGATAAAATCGTTGACGGTAGAATTCACATAATTGCAGCACCAGCCAAAGAGCGCCGAGCTTTTGGATCGTTAGATAGGATACTATACTTGGAGCGTTTCCGATTGCAAGGATGACACTCGTAAGCACGAGGCTCAAAACTATCAAGATACTCCTGTGCAAAAAATTAAGACCGTGCAAACAACTCATGATTCGGCTTTTCCAAGAAAGTTTGATGGAAAAATCGGAATAACGTCGCAACTTGATGTCCAAAACCGACCGTGCCCAGCGACGCTGTTGGCATAGGTAGCCGCTCCAGTCTACAGGTGCTAAACCCCGCGCGAGAATCTCCGGGACATACACCCCTTGCCAATCTTGCGCCCGATAAATAAGTGTCAGTAACACATCCTCCGCGTCATGGGCTGGCAGACCACCAACTTGCTTAAGCGCCATGACACGATGGATATTGTGACTGCCCACAATGATGGGATAACTCATCCCATAACTCGCCATTTGAATGTAGGAGTAATACGCGTAGGTTTCCTCGGCAGCACCGCGTGCGATGAAGCTTGCACTCTGATTGTAGTAGGCTTGCGCGACCTGCACATAAGCCACTTTCGTATCTTCGAAATAGCCGAGCACTTTGGAAAGAAACGTTGGGGTCGGTACATGATCCGGATCCACGATCATAACAAACTCGTAATTTGCAAAACCGTGCTCACGTAGCCATGCATTGTAGTTTCCATGTTTTGAGTGTTCCTGGAAAGTCCCTGCTGCCGCTTGGTAATGCGGAAACAGTTTCCGACTGAAATAGTGTACACCGAGTCTCGCGCAAAGTGCTTTCACCGCGTCGTCATCTGCTTCGTCCAACACCCACGTATCATGCGCATAGTCGAGAGACACGAGCGCATTAACTGTCTTCTCCAACATTTCGAGAGGCTCTGCGCCGGGGACAAAAGTGGTAACGACCGCCACCTTGCAACCTGGCTTCGCCGAGAGCGGCTTTGGTTTCTTCATGCATGGGAGCAGAAACCAACGACCCTGATTGTTCGTCAAAATCACAAGCAGCATGATGGTCAGAATCGAATAACTCACGGGTTGGCTTGACCAGTCCGGGTTGGAAAACCAATACACTAAAAAGGAATAGAGTGCCCATAAACTCCAAATAGTCAAAAAAGTAAAACCAGGGTAATCCCACCACTGAAAAATGCGTTCTGTCACAACCGATGTGGAATAGTCCGACAATGTCAAGTTTGTCGCTAGATGGACGGACTTAGGGCAATTTAATCGCTGGCCTAGTTCGCGGGATTTGCCAAGGTAGGTTTCTCACCATTTACTTCCCAGTGGTAAGGTGATGAATCCGTTCTTTTGCTTGTTAAACCCTGAACGATTAGCGGATAAGCCTTGTATTGGTAATCAAAAGCGTACTTCCAACCGCTTGCGTAGACACCGACATCCACGTAATACGAGCCAGCCGCCAAATCCACACGATCGATTTGGAGCGCAATATGACCTCGATCCTCAACAATTCCCGCGCTTACCCTATCCGTTTCGGTATCGAGTCCGTAACAAACCAAACCATCTTCTCGGCAGATCTCGACATGAAAAATCGGCTCAGCGATCAGATGCGCAGTCCGGTAACCGATTTCGATTCGCAACGGGTCACCGCTATTGATCTGAACCGTGGAGCGTCCTTTTGTATCTGTCAGTAACACTTCGACCAATTCTAGTTCCAAAGACCCGAAACGATTTTTGTGTAACTGTAGGTCAATACCCTGAGCTGTGGTTATTTTTGGTCCCGTTTTAGGTGTTCGGCGGCGAGTTTCCAAGTCAATTGACGCACACCGGTCCATTAGGGCGTCTGCCTCGTCAATGTATTGATTGACAACGACGTCTGGACGACCATGAAGCACTAACCGGCCAGAACTCAGCCAAATCGCTTCGTCGCAGGACTCACGAACAAGATGGGTATCGTGTGATACAAGTACAATTGTGCAGCCGTCAGACTTAAATTCAGCAATGCGCTCGAAACACTTGCGCTGAAACGAATGATCACCCACCGAGAGAATTTCATCGATCAACAAGATTTCTGGTTCGGAATGGACCGCAATGGAAAATCCCAAGCGCATCTGCATTCCAGTGCTGTAAGTCCGAATGGGATTATCAATAAACGCTTCAAGTTCCGCAAAAGCGACGATCGAGTCGAACTTCTGCTTTACCTCTCGGCGTGTAAGACCGCTAATGACGCCACTGATAAAGACATTCTCCCGTCCCGTTAGGTCGGGATGAAAGCCCGCGCCCAAATCTAAAAGCGCACGAACTCTTTTTCTAACTTCGAAGTTTCCTTCATCAGGCCGCCCAATACCACCAATCAAGCGCAATAATGTTGACTTACCCGACCCGTTCGGTCCGACGATCCCGAGCGTATTGCCTGGCGCGACGCTAAAGCTTACGTCCCGCAACGCCCAGAAACTCTCAGCCGGCCGTATTCGTCTGAGACCCTTCACCAGAGCCTCGTGCAGGGTCCATGGTCGATTCCCATGGTGCCGATAAAACTGCTTGCTTAAGCCGCGAACAACAACAGCGTATTCCATTACAGTCTAAAGCTCATCTACAAAATTATCGCTCGCTCTTCTAAACAGATAATAGCCGCAAAGAAGCACCACGATTGTCAGGATGCCTAGAATGAGTAAGCTAGCCGGGTTGGGTGGGTGTCCTGACAATAAAATTCCTCGATACGCCTCCATTAAATGCACCAAGGGGTTAAGACGGTAAAAGAACTGATAGTGTGCCGGCAGGTCGTTAGAATTGTAGAAAATCGGAGTAAGAAAAAACAGCAGATTCAACAGCACTCCTAAGAGATGCTGTGTATCACGAAACGTGACATAAAAGGTTGCGGTAAAGTAGGCGATACTTAGCGTCATGAGAAACTGAATCGAGATTACCAACGGCAACGCAGCAATTGCACTCGTCCCACGAATTCCGCTCAGTAACAAAACAACAAACAATACGGGTAGCGCGAGCAAAAAATGGATAAGGTAGCTAGCCACCGTAACGGCGGGAAGGATGGCCACGGGAAAATTTGGACGTTTGATGAGCTCTCGGTTCTCAACGATCGTGCTGGTCGCTTGATACAGAGAGCCCTGGAACCAGTTCCAGACCAAAACACCGCTGAACAAGAAGGCTAAATAATTCGGCACATTGAGAGGAAGTAAAACATCAAACGTTACATAATAAACTGTCAATTGTGCCAGCGGAGTGAGAAGCGACCATGCGACCCCAAGAATAGAGCGTTTATAACGCAACTTAATATCACGAGCGACCAGTGTAATTAGTAGATCGCGGAGGTAAAGAAACCGCGGCATAGAAATCAAATCGCCAAGTCTACTTCCAGCATGCGAAGTGAGCTGATTTGAACTTTGGGGAGAGACATCCGCTTTCATAACTTACAACTGCGTGGGCTAGCTTTGCCGTTTTCTAACATTTGCTTGTCGATTATATTTCTCTGAATGATCGCAAACTCGCTTCAAGAGCAGTCAATTTGGTCGAGCGGTTAAAGCCACTAGGCCGCTAACTTCTTTTGGTTTGAATTTCTTCGAGCGCTGCTTTAGTTTGTTTCGCTTCGCGGAAATTCTGATCGAGCTTTAGAGCCTTGGCAAAAGCTTCCTTAGCCAACGCGTCATCGCCGTTTTTCATATAGGACATCCCGAGATGATAAAGGACGGTCGGGTTACCGTCTTTAAATTTCTCTGAGCTTTCCTTGAGAAGAGTTATTGCCGTCAAATTCGCGCCCTTTTTGTAGTAAATCCATCCGAGCGTATCGGCAATGACTCTATCGTCCGGATTAAGCTCGCGGGCTCGTTGCGCCAAAGTCAGTGCACTATCGAGGTTCCCTCCATATTCAGTATAGTTCCACGCTAGAGCGTTGGCGGCGCTAGCAGAGCGTTTGTCCAAATCTAACACCTTCTCATAATAGGAATTCGCACGATCGTGCTGTTGTTTTTGATCATAAAGCGTTCCCAGGAGCATATAGGAAGATGTGGCTCTTGGATTTTTTTGAATAATTTTCTCCGATTCAGCGATTGCCGCATCAAATTGTTTTTGAGCCACGTAGGTGGTAGCTATAAGAGCTGATGCAGACTCGAGATTCGGCTTCAGCGTAACTGCCTTTTCCAAATAGCTCAGAGCGTTAGCGTACTCCCGCTGATTTAAGCTCAACTGGCCAAGTAACACATAAATCTCAGCTTTGTTTGCTGTTCTGACTAGCTGTTGCTCGATCCTCTGGAATGCACCTTTTTGGTTTCCTTGCATGGAGAGGATTTGCGCAATTGCGCCCAAGGCCTCGATTTTGTCAGGATCAAGTTTCAAAGCTTCCTCATATTCCGCTAGAGCCTGACTGAATTTTTTTTGAGCCATGTAGGCTGCACCTAGTTTGATATGAGGATTCGGATCGGCGGGAACGAGGTCTTTTGCGCTTTGTAAAAGTTCAAGAGCTTGTGCCGGTTGACCTTTATTCAACCGAGCAATGCCTACTATCATTAAAACATCAGGATCGCGCGGGAGTGCCTTCAAGATCGGTTCGCTTTCCTCCAAAGCCAAATCGTAATCTTCTCTAGCGAGATAAATTCGTGCCAAACCGATACGGGGTGCCAGCCAGACTGGATTTAACTCTTTCGCGCGGGTGAAAGCCCTGTGCGCTCGATACGTATCATTACTGCCGAGCAAAGCCTGACCCAAAAAATAGTACGCCGGAGCAAAGTCAGGATTATCGCGGGTTATGTTTGAAAATAACTCCGCCGCTTCTTTATATTCCTTGGCGGCCAAGCGGAGGCGCCCAAAAAAATAAGGAACATCTTTGTCTCGTCGGCGCACTTTCCAGATTGCCTGGGTAAATTCTGACGCTTCTTGGAGCTTCCCGGCGGCAATCAAAAGCTCAATCAATCTTTTTTTCGCCGGTAGCGAATCCGGCTTTTTCTTCAGCAGGTCTCTATAAAGATTTTCACAGTCCCTTAGATAGAGCCCCTGAGAATCGAAGGTTCCAATAACATGCAATAAGTCTTCATTTTCCGGGTCAGCCTTCGTGGCGAGGAGCAATTGCTGCTCACCTTGTTCCTGATCACCTACGGCGAGATAAAGACGCGCCAATGCCGCTCTGGCTCCAGTGAATGTCGGATCGATTTCGATGGCTTTCTTAAATGCGTTTTCCGCTCCTTTCGCGTCACTGTTCTTTATGCTAATCATGGCGTTCTCGAAGGAGATGCGCGCTTCACTGATTGTGCTTTCAGAGCTACCCTTTGACGGTCCGTCGGTATGTTCTTCGCGCTCTATCTCTCGGCCTGAACCCATTCGGAAATAAAACAACGCACTCGTAACGGCGGCCAGCCCGCACACAACAATAATTGTTAGCTGCAGCCTCTTGTGTGCCATAAAACGGACTGAGCGCTTGCGTGAGTGCGGATGTCGCCTGCACCACTAAATCGTCAATTGTAACTCAAAGAAAAATCTGCGCTAATGAAAAGCAAGGACCTGCGCCGAAACCGATTCTGCACGGATTTAACAAAAGAACAGACTTTTAGCGGACACGACGCACTCAGGCCGAGCTAACATCGATGATAGAAAAACACAGTTTATCATCCATAAAAAAACCAGTACTCTATACTATCTTAGTTTATGGGATACTTACTGCTACGATTAGGAGTGAAAGCTCCGACCACGGAGCAACCGTTAACGTTAAGCGGACACTTGCCTGTTGAAGACTCGCCTGAGTCGCTCACCGAATTCCTCAGCACCGCTACTCTTTACCTCGAAGCGTGGTAAAAGTAACGGGTTAGCACCTCGCCTGATCGTACGCCCTTCGACGGTGACCGCGGATTCAAAGTTGCCCGACCCGACTAAATCAAGTACCTGCTTATTCACTTCGCCGTACGGATACGAAAAAGTAACCACCGGATGTTGAAGCAAATGCTCAAGATATTCCTTGTTTTCGATAATTTCGCGTCGTTGAACCTCCACCGGCTGAAGCGGGAGACTTAAATGGCTAACTGTATGGGCTCCTATTGTATGACCCGGGCGTCCCCCAAGACGACGCACTTCGTCAGCGAGCATGGGCCTATGCGTTGATCGTGGTGATAGATCTAATCCACTCCATTGGGCGATACGATTGATAAGCACTTCACGATCTTCACGAGACGAAGGGTATACAAGTTCGACTAAAGCACGATGCGTCGCCGCCCGTTCCTCTTCAGTTGCTGTCCGTCGCAGCCATCTACCGTCGTTGTAAAGGTCCAGCATTGGCGGAAGCCCGTGGCCATACATAAAAACTCTTTCCAAGGTATCCCACCAAAACTCATGCTCCTCCTCAATACACTCCGTAGTGATAAAAAACGTCGCTGGTAAATCGAATTCAGACAAAATCGGGGACGCGATCGTAAGACTATCCAGATAACCGTCATCTAAAGTTATGGCAATCGCGCCAGCTGGGACTTTCCCTGAATAAACCGCTGCAATGAGTTCATGCAGTGCCATAGGTTGGTAATTCTCGCGCAGGTGTCTCATGTGATCGCGGAAATCCTCAGGCCTAACACACAAGCCATTTGTATCGACCGTTAGGCTAGATATGCGATGGTAAAACAAAATAGCAGCGCCGCTCGAAACCCCGTTCTTCGAAGATGTCAGGACGTTTAGATTCCTTTCATATTTAGTCGCCTCGTTGTCTTCAGAACGGTCAGGCTTGACAGCCCAGACACAACACAACGCGGGAAAAATCGGATCCGCCTCATCCAGTTGCGCTGGCACCAAGTCCTCGGCCTTTAACCCGTGCAAGATTGCCGCGCAGACCATCACATTGCCGTAGCTGGTGACTTCGAAGCATTCCACTGGGAATACCTCGGAAAACATCCTTCGGACGGATGCTTCGGTAAAGCGCCAGAAATCCCTCGAAGCGTGGTTCTTACCGAGCTTACCGCGAACTCGGCTGACACAGGGAGTGGTCGCGAATAGAACACCGCCGGGTTTCAAAATTCGGTGAGCCGAAATCAGCGCGGCGCGGAAGTCGTAAACAGTGTGCAGCGCCTGAATCAGCAGCAAGCAGTCATATGTATTCGCCGCAATGGTTTCCATTTTCGTCAGATCGTCGAAGACGTCACTTTCGGCAACGTGCGGAGAGCCAAAAGGATCAGTGAGCTCAGGGCTCTTGAATTCCAAAATATGACCTTTGATATCGACCCTGTGGCGTGCCAAAAAAGGCTCGATGTAGTACTCTTGAATCGACTTACCGTCAGTGTTTGAGTCTATCGAGGTCAGGCACCGCAGACTACCCCAATCTAGCAAATCAATTCCTTGAATCCGCACTTTCTCAGCCATTGTGGCAATTCGCGTGCAGAGTTCCGCCTGTTCTCTGTCGAGTTCAGATTGCCTCTCATCAAGATAGCGGCGGTGCCGTCTCAGGTCGAGTGCAAAAGATTCTTTCGCCAGGATTAGCTCAGCCGGATAGCTGCTGATCGAAGACCAATGCTTCTGATAGATGGCCCTCATTGTCGAAACGTAACGTTGGTGCTCAATGGCTCGATGATAACGAGAGCCGGTACGAACGCGGTAACGCAAAAGCGGCTCCTTGATAATTTCCCCTCGGCAACCTGCTTCTAGAGCCGAAATCCAGAAATCCGTATCTTCATAACCTGAAAGGTGTTCGTCGAAGCCGCCTACTTTGTCCCATAGTGTACGACGAAACATTGTGGAGACATGCGGGCCGCCACGTGTGAGCGCATCAACGAGTGTGCAGGGCGGCGGATACCAGGTGTAGCTGGCACCTTCGAACGCCTGAATGCCACAAGTTACAAATTCAAGATCCGAACGTGCATCGAGAATCCGGGCAGCCTTTTCCAAATAACTTTTCTCGAGCAGGTCGTCCGCGTCCAATAAAACGATGTAGGGTGATGATGTTACACGGACGCCTAAATTGCGCGCTGCAGCGACACCCTGATTCGTTGTCCGAACGACCGTAGTTCCGGAACTCATCATGTGTGCGAGTACCTGTTGTGTATAGACGTCATTCGAACCGTCGTCTAAAACAATAACTTCGCTTGCCGGATAAGTTTGCTCACGAACACTGGCGAGAGCTTCCTCAACTGTCCTTCCTAGATTGTAACACGGAATAATAATGGCAATACCGATCATCAATTAAACGTTAGGCACGAGCATAAACATGAGACAGAGCCGGTCAAAAAACAGGCACTCCATGCCCTCCATAGTCTAGAAGGATGGTTTTCGGTCCAAGTAGTAAGATGGGTCTGATAGACAACTGATTGTAAGTGATTCGACGACGAATCTGCCAGATTGCGATAAATAGTGCGCAAGGGCAATGATAACATTGGAAATTGCTGTAATCACTATGCATCACACTGGATTTTTATGACGCCTACTAGGTAGTCTAACTAGTAGCAAATGCATTATCATCAGCTAACGTGACGAAAAGGCGCGCATATAGAGAAATAGCTCGAGACAAGCGTTCTAATAAAGAGCACCAGGCGGTAACGACTGTTGGCCGCACGTTGACGCCGACAGTCACCGTGCCTTGTAAATTGAGTACTCCGATTGCTCCTTGTGAAGTTCGAAGTCTCGTTGAAGATAGGCGGCCAAATCAGGATTGAGTCGCCAAATCCTGTCCTTCTGATGCCTCACGATTCCAACCCAGCGAGCGCCTTTTGCTCGGAGCTCGCGCAACCAGCTTATTGCCTGCTCGGTCTGAATAACGTCTTCCCAGTCGACGGTGATCTCTTGCCATGTGTATGCCGGCGGGAATACCCAGCCGTGTCGTCTACTGTAATAAATGGCGACCGGACTGCCGAGTATGTCAGTAAAAGTGACCACCAGATCACCGGGTTTCGTCGCTTGGCGTAAGGCGAGCCCCATCTTGTAACCACTTTCCGAAATGGGCTGATACCAAGCCTTCAAAGTGCTGTAGCCGCTCACGGCGATTACCATAACGATGATCATGACACATACCTGCGATACGTATCGGCCTACGTACCGTTTGACCTGGCTTCCCAGCGTCACGATAGCATGACCCGCGAGAGCGGCAGCGGGAGGATCAAACAGGTGAAAATTGTAAGGCTGGTTGACGAGATGATCGGCTCCGATGAGATAGTAGATGCCGCCAGCCGCAAGCAACCAGTAATGAAAGAACCACTCTGCGCCGGTCGAGCGACTGGCTTGTGGGACGGTTGTGTCGGCCGCGACCCAGTGTTGTGGTTTCAGCAACAAACCAACGACCACCAGCACTAGACCGAGTCTCGTCCAGATATTCTTTAGATGCGAATAAAGGTTAGGAAGATAGTACTGTTCGTGCAACCACGTAGAGACACCCGCACTCCATATGAAGCCCTGCTCACCAGCGAAATGATACGGCGGATACGTACGCGACAGATGCCATGCCCATGTGTAATACAGCATTACCGGCGCAATCGTGAGTAGCCCGGCGATGGTGAGGATGCGCGGGGTTATCGTGCTGCGCGGTTTTGATGAACCCACACTCCGGGCCGCGTATACCATCGCTATGGCTACCGACAGACCCGTTATTTTCGTCAAAAAAGCCAGAGCGCTCAGCGCGACGGCAAGCGCCAGGTGAAATGGTCGCTCACTGCGTAAATAGGCAAGAAACAGCCAGCAGCCGGTCGTTGTCAACGCGACCAAGGCCGGATCGGGAAGGAACTGTCTATCGATGAAGATGCTGCCCGGAAACACCGCCATCATTGCAGCACCGATGATCGCATGCTCTCGGTCCCAGATCAGGCAGATCAGTTTATAGAGCGCAAAGATTCCCCAGACTCCAAACACAACTCCAACGAGCCGGCCGACCCAGTCCATTTGACCGAAAAAGGCGTAGAGAACCGCGGCAAGTAAGGTGACGGTCTGGAATTCGCGCCCGTTGTAACTCGGGCCAGGACCATCCCAGTTGATTTCGGGATAGAAAACATTCCAACGATGGAAGATGTTTTCCGCCATCATGGCGGTGCTCGATTCACGCCAGCCATGGGATTCGACGAACGGCTGGTCGATCCAATAGAGCCGGAACAATCCACCGATCACCAGGATGACAAGAAGTAAAATGCACTGAGCCGCTGGAAGTCGAGTCTTCAGAAACCCTACACGTCCCGCAGGCGCTTTCTCGGAATAACCCGGGGTGCCAATCGGCCAGCTCAGGATATCAGAGAACGCGACGGCACGCCCGCTTTGATCTGCTTCCGCACGACTTCGGTGAGCGCCTCACGCACGTGTCGCAAGCTCTTCGCGATCGTAAGGCTCACCTTGTTCCTTGAGCCGAAGAAGCGGCAAC
>Ga0075434_100004658_pt1 | contig 12395 bp, 13 predicted proteins | sample RhiMethybrSRZTD3_FD_75298 | JGI IMG/M metagenome (GOLD analysis project Ga0075434, IMG submission 75298) | Populus rhizosphere microbial communities from Tennessee, USA - Rhizosphere MetaG P. TD hybrid SRZTD3 | ecosystem: Host-associated > Plants > Roots > Rhizosphere > Soil | place: USA... | reverse complement strand
GCGTGGGATGACGAAGAGGTGCGGAAGCTTTTTACGTCGCTCGAATTCCGCACGCTGCACGAGCGGTTGAAGGAATTGCAGCTCCACGTCGCGGCCGCGCCGGCGCTCGCGCTCGAAGTCAAAGAGCTTCGCGACCTCGGCGCGGAAAGCGAGCTGCGCGGCGACGCGGTCGCGTTCGCCTGGAATGAAAACTGGCTGGCGCTTTCGGACGCGCCCGGCGAAGCTCGCCTCGTGCCTCTCGCCGAAGCGACTCGACGCCTGGCCAAATGTTTGGCCGACCCGACACAACGAAAAATCGCCCACGACATCAAGCCGCTTTACCGCTCGGCGATCGCCGAAGGCATCGACGTGCAGGGGGTGTACCTGGATACGAAGATCGCCGCCTATCTCCTCGAGCCCGGCGCGGCGGCCGGTTACCCGCTGAAAGATGTCGCCAGCCGCTACCTCGGCGTCTCGCTCGAGGAGGAGCAGCCGGCCCTCGCCGCCGGCGAGCAAGCGGCTTTAGCCTTCGGCGCGGACGAGAAAAAGCCCGTCGCGCGTGAAGCGATCGCGGTCCGCGCGCTCGCTTTACCTCTGGAGGAGAAGCTTCGGCGGCAAGGCATCTGGGAGCTGGCGGCGGCGCTCGAATTTCCGCTCATCGGCGTGCTCGCGCGCATGGAGCATCACGGGATTCTCATCGACCGAAAATATTTGGAAGAGCTCGACGCCGACTTCGGCGCGAAGATGACGGCGCTCGAGCGCTCGGTCCAGGAGCACGCCGGCGAGGAGTTCAACGTCAACTCCCAGCCCCAGCTCCAGCGGATTCTTTTCGAAAAGCTCGGGCTGCCGAAAACCAAACGGATCAAGACCGGTTACTCGACCGACGCCGCGGAGCTGGAAAAACTCGCCGGGGCCCACGCGATCGTCGACGCGCTGCTGGAATACCGCGAGGTGTCGAAGCTGAAAAACGGCTTTACCGAGATGCTGCTGGCGTTGATCGATGCGAAAACGAACCGCATCCATACGACGTACGAGCAGACCAAGGCGGCGACGGGCCGCCTCGCGTCCAACGCGCCGAATCTTCAGAACATTCCGATTCGCGGCGAAATGGGGCGGCGCATCCGGCGCGCCTTCGTCGCGCCGCCCGGCCACATCCTTTTATCCGCGGATTATTCACAGATCGAGCTGCGCGTGCTCGCGCATCTCTCCGAGGACGCGACTTTTTGCCGCGCCTTCGACGAAGGCCACGACTTTCACGCGACGATCGCCGCCCGGGTCCACGGCGTCGCGCTGGAAGCGGTGACGCCCGATATGCGCAGCCGCGTGAAGCAATTCTCTTACGGCATCGCCTACGGCATGTCGGCCTACGGCGTGTCGCAGCGTCTCGGCGTCGAGATGGACGAGGCGGCGAGCTTCATCGAGACTTATTACGCGCAGTTTCCTAGAGTCCGTGAATATCTCGCGGCGCAGGTGGAGCGCGCGAAGGTCGACGGCTTCACGACCACGATGTTCGGCCGGCGCCGCTACCTGCCGGAGCTGCATTCGCCCAACTTCCGGCTGCGCGCGCTCGGCGAGCGGATGGCGCTCAACACGCCGATCCAGGGCAGCGCCGCCGATATCATCAAGCGGGCGATGATCTCGGTCGACGCCGCGCTGCGGAAAGATCCTCTCGCCAAGATGCTGCTCACCGTCCACGACGAGCTTGTCTTCGAGATTGCCGAAGAAAAGCTCGGCGCGGCGCGCGCGCTGATCGAGCGTGAGATGACGCAGGCGGCCGAGCTGCGCTGCGGCCTCGCGGTCGACATTCACACCGGCGTCAACTGGGCCGACGCGCACGCCTAGAAAAGTTAAAAGGCAAAAGTACAAAGTAGAAAAATAAGAGTCGAATGGCAGAGACTCATCCCAGGGATATAAAAGAAAGGCCGGTTAGTTCCGCTCTAGACATCGTCCGTCTTTGCCGTTCCCTGGAGGTCCAGCCGGGATGTAAACTTTCCTTTCATATACTTTTACCTTTTTATTTTGCTTTTTGACTTGTCTCCATGACGCTTCTTCGTTTGGATAATGTCTCCCTTGCCTATGGTCATCTGCCGCTGCTCGCGCACGCCGATTTTCAGATCGAAGCGGGCGAGCGCGTGTGTCTCGTCGGGCGGAACGGCACGGGAAAATCGACGCTGCTGCGCGTCGTCACCGGAGCGGCGCTGCCCGACGAAGGGGAGGTGTGGCGCCGGGACGGGATTCGCATCGGCCATCTCGACCAGGAAGTGCCGCCCGACAGCGACGAGACGGTCTTTCAAGTCGTCGCAGGCGGCTTGGGGGAATTGGGGGCGCTGTTGACCGAGTACCACGAAGCGACGCAGGCCGCCGGCGCGGCGGCGCCCGAGACATTGAAGCGCATCGCCGAATTACACGCGCGGATCGACGCTCTCGGCGGCTGGAACGTGAATCAAATGGTCGAGACCGCCCTGACGCGCCTGGGCCTGCCCGCCGATCAGCGCTTGCGCGATTGCTCGGGCGGCATCCGCCGTCAGACGATGCTCGCGCGCGCCCTCGTCAGCGAGCCCGACCTGCTGCTGCTCGACGAGCCGACCAATCATCTCGACATTACCGCGATCACGTGGCTGGAAAAATATCTCTCCGCCTATCGCGGCGCGCTCATTTTTATCACGCACGACCGCACGCTCGTGCGCCGTCTCGCGACGCGCATCGTCGACCTCGACCGGGGCCGGGTGGTTTCGTTCCCCGGCGACTTTGAACATTATCTGCGCAAAAAAGACGAGCTGTTGGAAATCGAGGAGCGCGCCGCCGCCAAGTTCGACAAAAAGCTCGCCGAGGAAGAGGCGTGGATTCGCCGCGGGATCAAAGCGCGGCGGACGCGCAACGAAGGACGTGTGCGGGCGCTCCAGGCGATGCGCCGCGAGCGCGCCGGGCGGCTCGGCGCCGCCGGTCAGGCCCGTTTCGGCATCGACTCCGGCGATCTCTCCGGCAAGCTGGTCGTCGATCTCCGGCGCGTGAATTTCGCCTACGGCGCCGACCCGATCGTCCGCGATCTGTCGACGGCGATTCTCCGCGGCGACCGCGTCGGCATCATCGGGCCGAACGGGTCGGGTAAGAGCACGCTGCTGAAGCTGATCCTCGGAGAGCTCGCGCCGACGAGCGGCGAGGTGGTGCGCGGCACGCGGCTGCGCATCGCCTATTTCGACCAGCATCGCCGGCGGCTCGATCCCGATAAGACCGTGCGCGAGAACATGAGCGAGGGCTCCGACTATGTGACCGTCCGCGGCCGCGCGCGCCACGTGATCGGCTACCTGAAAGATTTTCTGTTCCCGCCGCAGCGGATCGACTCGCCGGTGAAGGCGCTCTCCGGCGGCGAGCGCAACCGGTTGCTGCTCGCGAAAATCTTCACGCGCTCGGTGAATATGATGGTGCTCGACGAGCCGACCAACGATCTCGACGTCGATACGCTGGAGCTGCTCGAAGACCTGCTCGCCGATTACAAAGGGACGCTCTTGCTCGTGAGCCATGACCGGACCTTCTTGGACAATGTCGTGACGAGCACGCTGGTCTTCGAGGGCGGCGGCAAGATCGGGGAATACGTCGGCGGGTACGAGGACTGGGCGCGCTATCGCGAGCGCATCGCCAACGCGGCATCCGCGCCGGAGCCGCCGGCGACCGCGCCGTCGTCCGCCCCCTCCGCGAAGTCCAAGGCCAAAAGCGGCAAGCTGTCGTACAACGAGCAGCGGGAATTGGAGGCGCTGCCCGCGAAGATCGAAGCGCTGGAGGCGGAGCAGGCCGAGCTGCACGCCGCGCTCTCGGATGAAAACTTCCATCGCGGGCAGCGGGAAAAGATCGCCGCCGCGGCCGCGCGCCTGGAGTCGCTCGCCGGAGAGTTGGAGATTTGCTACGCGCGCTGGCAGGAGCTGGAGCGCTAAAAAATATAGCGGCCGCTAAAGCCGCTCTTCGGAGCGCCGGTCGGCACGCTTCATCAGATCGAAAATGCGCTCCGCGGCCGCTTCGGCGCTCGTGGACTGCGTGTCGATTTTAAGGCTGGGGAATTCCGGCGGCTCCATCCTATGGTAAACGATGTGAAGCGCCCGCTCCGCGATCTGCGACCGGCGCTCCCGGTTCCGCTCGAGCGCGACCGCGCGCGGGCAATCGAGATATACCGTCAGGACCTTTTCGCCGCGCGCCAAGACTTCGATCCGCTCGCGCCAGTCTTTTCTGTAAAACGTTGCATCGAGGACGAGAAAATCTTCGGCGCCGCGCTCCGTCTCGAGCATCTTAAACATGCGCCGGTAAACCGGCGGCTTCAGCCGGTCGGAGCTTAATACCTTCACCTGCCCAAGTGTCGCGAGGCGGGCGGCCAAGATATCCGTTATCGTGGTTTTTCCCGATCCGGGTATGCCGCAGAAAAGAACAATCACCGAGCGCGAACCCTTCGCCCCGACGGCTATTTTGCGAACGCGATCGCCTTCTCGATGTCGTGGACCGCGCCGGGGCAGCACCGCCTGGCCGTTTCGAGCAGCACTCCGGCTTGCTTCTCGTCGCAGGGGATGTCGTAGCCTTCGAACAGCACGCCGCTCAGCGCGTGCTCGATCCAGGTCGCCTTCTCGAGCGCTGCGTGCGCCGGCGAGCCGTGGGGAATCATGTCCCGCAGTTTTTCATAGTCCGCGTGAGAGACTTTAATGGATATTTCCATGACTCGCCTACGCCAAACGAACGCCCAATTAAAGCAATCAGAAAGGCGCCCCCTAATCAATGGGGCGGAACAACCGCCGGGGCCAATTTTTTCTTGACGGCGGGTCCGCCGCCCTTTATGGTGAAAATTATTTTTTTAAAGGAGCGCAACGACACATGGCATTACGGCTGGTGAAAGGAGTTCGCCGCGAAGCGGAGAGGCCCAAAGAAAAGTCCCGTGCCGAATATCTGGTCGCCTGCCTGAAAGAAGAGGCGAACGATCCGAAATTCAGCGATTGGGAGCGCGACTTTATCGTAAGCCTGGCGCGGCAGGTGGGTCTGGGAAGGAAATTGTCCGAAAAGCAGAGAGAGATCCTCGAGCGGCTCTGGGACAAATAGCGTATTGAGGTGAGCATGAAACCTATCGGATGGCAGCGCGCGGTCAACACGGCCGAGAGCGTCGTCGGCGACGCGAAGAGGCTCTCCCGCGTGGTCGAAGAGGCGCTCAAGAAGATGAACACGCACTCCAAGGCGCTCGGAACGATTTTTGCCGACCTGCAATTAATTTTTCGTCTGGTGCGCGCCTCCCTACTCGGAGATTATAAACAACTGTCCAACCGCAGCCTCGTCATCCTGGTGGGAGCGCTGGTTTATTTTCTCATGCCGATCGACGCGATCCCCGATTTCATCCCCGGCATCGGCTTTCTGGACGACGCCGGCGTGATCGCCATGGCGCTCGCGGCGGTGAAGTCCGAGGTCGATAAGTTCAGAGCGTGGGAGCTCGCCGGCTGACGATGGACATCGGCGCGGCGCGGGAATTCCTCCAGCGCAATCACCTCACCGCGGCGTTTTGGTCGCAGAAAAGCGCGACGGCTGGCCGCATCCGCATCGCCATCGAGAGCGTCAATCCCGGCCGGCGGCTTGACAAATAGCGCCGGTCGTCTGATAGGCTCGTCTAAAATCGAAAACAGAGGGAGACATCGATGATCATCGATATCCACAACCATATCGTGGCGGGCGGCGAGCTCGGCTCGTACCAGGCGGGGCTCATCGCCAGCGCCGGTTTTCACGGCAAAGGCAGGCCGGGAGTGACCGAAGAATCGATCAAGCAGGCGCGCTGGCACGGCCACAGCCACGCGGAAGTCTTGCAAGAGGTCGGTACCGATTGGGCCTTCATCTCGCCGCGGCCGTACACGATGATGCATTCGATGAAGCCGGAGAAAATCGTCCACTGGTACTGCGAGGCGGTCAACGACACGATCGCGCTGCAAGTCAAGCTCGAGCCGAAGCGCTTTCGCGGCATCGGCGGACTGCCGCAGTGCGCCGGCGTCAGCCCCAAAAACACCCTCGACGAGCTCGACCGCTGCATCAACGAATTGGGCTTCGTCGGTATCATGATCAATCCCGATCCCGGCGAAGGCGACGGCCAGACGCCGGGCATGGGCGACGAGTACTGGTATCCGCTTTATGAAAAGCTCGTTCAGCTCGACGTTCCCGCGCTCGTCCACGCCGCGAGCTGCCGCAACCAGCGCGAGTCGTTCCACAGCCATTTCATCACCGAAGAGGGCATCGCGATCGTCTCGCTCTTAAGCTCCAAGGTCTTCGACAATTTTCCCAAGCTGAAGCTCATCATTTCGCATGGCGGCGGTCCGATTCCTTATCAAGTCGGCCGCTGGCGCTCGCAGCTTCGGGGGCCGAACGACACGGAAAATTTCGACGAGCGGCTGAAGAAACTCTACTTCGACACCGCGCTTTACAGCGTCGAATCGCTCGATCTGTTGTTCAAGATCGTCGGCCCCGACCGCTGCCTCTTCGGCACCGAGCGCCCGGGCGCCGGCTCGAAGAAAGATCCGCGCACGGGCCGGTGGTACGACGACGTCCGGCCGATGATCGAAAGCCTCGAATGGCTGAAGCCGGAGCAGAAGAACAAAATCTACCAGAAAAACGCCGAAAGCGTTTTCACGCGCTTCAAGGGCGCTTGATTTTCTTTTAAAATCAGGCGCTTGGCCTTTATTTTTCAGTTATTTCCCAGTCCGGCCGCGACTCGGGTATTTTCCTGAAAAAGCTTGCGGTAAAAACCTGAATCCAGTAAAGTGACTTAATTCACTTCGATTCAGGAGCACCGCGTCTTAGTGAGCAAACGAAATTTTGTCCTTCTTTCCGGCCTGGCCCTCTGTCTCCTGCTGATTTCTTCCTGCTCTTCGGTCAGAATCCCTACGGTACCCGACTACCGCCTCGAGCGGCAGGTGGCGGAAGAGATCGCCCCGATCCTTAAAGTGACGCAGGAGCGGAACCGACTCGCCGGCTATCGCATCCAGCTCGCCGACTTCCCGCGGAAAGACATTCTCGGGATGAGCGTCGGCGACCGCCATATCTACGTCAGCTACGACCTGGCCCGCGCCGCGTTCAAAAACGACAATTCGCGCTGGCTGCTGCGGCAGATCCTCGCGCACGAGGTCGCCCATGAGTTGTCCGGCCACGCCAGGGGCGGCAACACCGCTGCGTTCGATCGCGCGCCGCAGGGAGTCATCACGGCCGCCGACATCGGTCTGCCGGCGGGCGTTCGCTTTCAGAACTATTCGGTCGACAAAGAGCTCGAGGCCGATCGCGTCGGCATGGAATATTGGGAAAAGCTCGGCTGGGACTGCCGGATTTGGGTGAATATTTTACGCAGCTTCCAGAGACGAAATTATTCCGGCGACGCCTTTCATCCGACGGAGGAACGCCTGCGGCAGGCGACGAGCGCCTGTCCGCAGGCGCCCGATGCCGCAGCCGCTGCCTCAGGAAAGAGTCCGACCGTCCAAGCCGATCAAAAATCGATCAGTAGATGACCGATCCCCGCTCGATCCGGCGCTTCCTATCCCCGTATTCTCGGCGGCTGATGCGATCGTTGCGGTAATCGTCTGCGAGCCGGTCCATCTGCCGCTTTCTCGGCGTCACGCTCTTTAATTTTACGGCAGCCGCTGAAAAGAAAATACAATACGCCCCCTTGGCGGCGTTTGTCGATTCCGTTCGAAAGAGTATGATGAACGTGTGAGACGGTTCGGGTTCATCGCGCTATTGTTCATGTTCCATTTTGCCGCGGCGGCGCACGCCGCGGATCCTTTCGCGAGCATCCAGGAGCGTCAAAATCAATTTCGCCAGGAAACCCAGCTGGATCAGCTCCGGCGCGATCAGCAGATGAGCGATTTACGACAGCAACAGGACCATGCCCGCGTGCAGCAGCAGCTCGACAGCGCGCGCAACCAGCAGTCGGAGAACCTTCGGCCGGAGCCGCGCGGCAATACCGTTCAACAGCCCGACGTCAATCGACTCCAGCTCGACCTCAACCGGCTGCAAAACGAGCAGCAGCTCAAGCGACTCCAGGCCGAACAGCGCATCCTGCAGCTCGAGAAACAGCCCGCCAGCGCGCAGCGCGCGCGGCAAACCGGCGCGTTATCACGCGAGCAGCAGATCGAGCGGCTTCAGCAGCGGCAGAAGCTCGACGACATCGAGGAAGATCTGAGGCAGTTTAGGGGAAAGTAAAGCGGCGGCGTCCTCTTAATACCCCTTTTGCCGCTCGGCGAAGTTTTTCCAGTTGGCCAGCGTTGCCGCGAATCCCGCGGCGGCGATCCCCGCCGCCATAAGATACATCCAGAAGTAGCCTGTCATCTCGACGGCGCTGCCGGTCAAAAGCGCACCGGCGCCCGACGCCGCCGGGTAGGCGATCGAAAACGACGCCATCGCCTTGCCGCGCCGCCGGGGGTGGGCGCGATGGATCGCGATCGCGAGCGCCGTCGAAGATCCGATGGCGTTTCCGAGCGCGAACACGACTCCGCAAACGAGCAGCAGCGCCAAGCCCGAAGCGGCGTTCAATAGCACGAGCGCGATCATCTCCAGGACGAAGCCGGCTGCGAGCGACGGCCCGCCGCCGATTCTGTCGCCGAGACGCCCGAGCAGCGGGCGGGCGAGCAGGCTCGTCGCCCCGCTCGCGACAAAATACCAGGCGACGTTTTCGATGCCGATCGTGCGGGCGTAAAGAACGAGGAAAGCGCTCGTCGCCGGATAGGTAAGATTCAGACAGAACAGCAGTACCGACGGCAGGAAAACCTCGCGCTCCAATGTGAAAGGATTCAGCCGCGCTGCGCCGCCTTCGTCTTTACCGGCGACGGCTTCCGACCGCCCGCCGCGGAGGAAAAAGCTTGCGAGCGCCCCCGCGCCGGCGAACGCGCCGGAGAGAAGCATGACGGCGTGAAAACCGCCGAACGGCGCGTCCATGAGCCAAAGGCCGACGGCGGGAAAAAGGATCCCGGCGCCGCCCTGCACGCCGCTGTAGTAGCCCGACGCCTCCGCGCGGCGGAGCGCCGGAGCGATCGTCGCGAGCAGCGCGTAGCCTCCGGTGTTGAGCGCCGCCCACCCGATCCCGCGGAGCGCGTTCGCCGGCAGCGCCGCTGCAACCGAAGGGATTAAAAACCACAACAGGCTTGCGGCCAGGAGCGCGCAGCCGAACGCGAGCACGCCCGCCTCGTTTCGCCTGTCGGCCATGTGGCCGATGAACGGGCGCAGAAGCACGCTCGTCACGGCGAATGCGGCGAGCACGAAGCCGACCGTCAGCGGCGAACCGCCGAGCTGCGTGATGTAGAGCGGAAGCGTCGGGGTCAACAGCGCGTTATGCGCGTAGCCCAACAACTGCGTCAGGCAGAGGAGGGCGAAGGTCTGGCTCCAGATGGAGTCGGGCTTGGATGTGGTCATGGAGCGGCGGCGGAACCTCTTTCACATACCTGAGAATCGGCGAAAAAGACACCGGAGAAAGTCAAAAGGCAAAAGTGAAGGCAAAAATTGTGCAAATGCTCATTGAGAATTTTTCCTTTTTACTTTTTCCTTTTGACTTGTCTCTCGCGCTGGCATAACCCGCGCGTCTTCTGCTACAAACTGGGGGGTGATCCGTCCCGAGTATCGCCAGGCGTTGGAGATGCAGCACAAGGTGCTCGTCTCGCTGTGGGCCATCTTCGCGGCGTCGATCCTGATTTATCTCTGGGTCGCGGAAACTTTCCTCGCCGATCGCCAGCTCGCGATCGGAGCGGCGTTCGCGCAGACGACGCGACTCTTTTTATGGTTTCTCACGTTTACCGACATCGCGACGCTCGTCTGGTGGAAGCGGCGGTTCTTGACCAAGCGTGCGATCCTCGACGGCGTCAAACGCTACAAGGTGCTGCAGGCGCTGCAGGAGCACAAAGGCTCGGCGGAGGAGCGGGTGGGCGGCGTCGTCTCTTCCTATGTGACGGGAAAGATCGTCGCGTTCGCGCTGGCCGCAGCGGTGGCGATCTACGGATTCGCGCTGGTGCTCACGAGCCGCTATTTTATCGGTCAGTACGTCCTATCGGCCGCGAGCGCGCTATTATTGTTGCTTGAGTTTCCGTCGCGGCGCGTTCTTGAGGAGCTCATCGCGGCGGCCGAAGAGGAATTGCAATAGAATAGAAATGAAAAAAATGGAAGAAGACGCTAAAATGATCGACACGGATTCGGGAAATCTCACGATCGTCCGCGACGACGCGAAGCCCATCCTCGCAAAATACTGCGGCGCTTAAATTCTCGGTGTCCGACACTTCAAGAACAGACATCGATGAGCGGCAGGGGCCACTCGCTCCTTTTCGCCATCGCGACTTCCGGATCTTCTGGGCCGGGCTGCTGCTTTCGACGATCGGCTCGCAATTCACCACTGTGGCGATGGCCTGGCAGATTTACGAGCTGACCAATTCGCCGCTGCAGATCGGTCTTTTGGGCTTGGCGCGCGCGCTGCCGCAGATCGCTTTGCTGCTCGTCGGCGGGCTGCTCGCCGACGCGGTCAACCGGCGCAAGCTCATGATGTGCACGCAGGTCGCTCTGTTCTGCGTCTCGACGTCGCTCGCGCTGCTGACGCACGCCGGCAAGACCGGGCCCGCCACGCTCTACGCGGCGACGATGCTGCTCGCTTTTTTTACCTCGCTCGACAATCCGGCGCGCCAGGCGATCGTGCCGAACCTCGTCCCGCGCGAAGTCTTGCCGCGCGCGCTGGCGCTCAACAGCTCGCAGCGCTACATCGGCGTGATCGCCGGCCCGTCGCTCGCGGGCGTCGTCCTCGCGGCGTTCGGCGCGGAGGCGTGTTACATGGTGGACGGGCTTTCCTGGCTGTTTATGATCGTATCGCTCGCGTGGATCCGTACGCCGCTCCAAGAGGGTAAAGGCTGGCGCGGGATGTCGTTCGATTCGCTGCGCGAGGGATTGAAATACGTTTCGAGTCACAAGATCATTTTCCCGCTCATGCTGATGGATTTCGGCGCGATGTTCTTCGGCTCGGCCAAAGCGCTGTTGCCGGTTTACGCGCGCGACATTCTGGCCGTCGGGCCGCGCGGTCTCGGGCTGCTGTACGCCGCCGGCGCGGTCGGCTCGCTCACCGCGGCCGTCGGCTTCAGTCTTTTCGGCGGTGTGCGCCGCGCGGGTTTGTGGATATTTACCGGCGTTACGGTTTACGGTCTCAGCACGGTGCTGTTCGCGGGCTCGCGCATATTCTGGTTCTCTGTTCTTCTCCTCGCCGTTGGCGGCGCGGGCGACACCATCAGCTCGATTCTTCGCGGCACGATCAATCAGTTGAGCACGCCCGACGAGCTGCGCGGCAGGATGGCATCGATCAACAGCATTTTCACCAATACGGGACCGCCCCTGGGACAGTTCGAATCCGGCGTCGTCGCCGCGTGGCTCGGCGCGGAGCTCTCGGCGCTCACGGGCGGCCTCGCCACGCTCGCTCTGCTCGCCGCCGCCGCGGTCGCTTTCCCGGCGATTCGGCGTTTCCGCATCGGCGACTTTCCGGCCCGGGAAGTCGGGGCCGCCGCGTCGGGTTGATGCGGCGCGCTTTCACGGCCCCGACTTCATAAAAGCGCCCTCACCCTCCCCCTCTCCCACCGGGAGAGGGTTGGTGAGGGTTCTCACCCACGCGAATTTACCAGTGATTCCAGTTCGAATCGCGCCAGCCGTAGCCGCGGCCGTGCTCCAACTCGGCGTCAGCCTCGGCGAGCACTCTGCGATCGCGCGCGATCTGGCGGCGGTCGAAAGCGATCTCCGCCGGCCCGGCGCCGTTCCTGAGATCGCGTCTCAGCTCCAGTTGATCGCGGAAAAGGCGTCGCTTGAGCTGCTCGACATCGAGGTAGTCGCGCCGGATTTCCCCGCCGCGCCAACCGTAGCCGTGGTCGTAGCCGTAGTCCAATGCGAGCGCGGCTTTCCCGCCGGCGAAAAGCGATCCCGCGAGGATCGCGCTCAAGAGAATTATTTTTGGTTTCTTCATATGGCCTCCTGCGAGCTTAGACGCCCGAGGAGGCGGGGAGTTTACCCTGCGAGAATGGATCGCAGGGGCGGGTTTCAAGCCCGCCCGCATGGCGGATTATTTTCCGAACAGCCCCTGCAATCCTTTGATAATGTCGTCCTTGGTGCTGTTCTTTTTCTTTTTACCGCCCGTATCCGACGCCGATCCTCCATCCGAGGCCGTGTCGTCGGACGATTTTTTCGACCGCTTGCCGCCGAGGCTCCCGAAGTTGCGCTCCAGAAATCCTTTTTGCATCGCGCGCGCGATGTAGTTCATGTCCGGTTTCGGCTTCGCCCCCGGGAGCTTGCCGGAAAGCGTGAACGGTATCTCGATCTGGCCTTGATCGTTGGCGAGCCCCTTCGCTTCTTTGGCTTTGCTGAAGATGTCTTTGGAGAGCTGCTGCGAAAACGTCAAAAGCGCGTGGAAG
>Ga0075434_100004657_pt1 | contig 12396 bp, 11 predicted proteins | sample RhiMethybrSRZTD3_FD_75298 | JGI IMG/M metagenome (GOLD analysis project Ga0075434, IMG submission 75298) | Populus rhizosphere microbial communities from Tennessee, USA - Rhizosphere MetaG P. TD hybrid SRZTD3 | ecosystem: Host-associated > Plants > Roots > Rhizosphere > Soil | place: USA... | reverse complement strand
CTGGATGCCACACGCTTCGACCTGAAGTACGGCGCCGGCGGCCTGCCCCACGAAACTCTTATGACCAACATCGAGCTGTACGGCCGTGAGGTCGTCCCACGCGTCCGTGAGTTGATGAAGGAATGACCCACGCATCGCTGATGTGATCGCGGTGGTCTGCGCCGAAATGGGCGTGAGCATGTCCCTCAGGCACCAGGCAGAGGCTCATGATCACCGGGTTAGCGGCTGGTCACTGTGAGGGCTGCAGCAGGCCGAGCTGTCCTATGGTTCCGATGGTGTCGACAACACCCCAGTGCTGCCGCCCTCTGGCGGCTCAATCCCGAGATCGAATCGCTCGCTGAGCAGCACCGCTAGGTCGTCCGCGATCAGTGTGCCGAGTTCATCATCGTCGAGCTGACAAAGATGCGGAGCCGCTGGTCTGGTGTCTGGATCGCGGTCATGGCGGCCTCCCGTCGACTGGCAGGTCAGCCTGTCCCTTCGGTAGCTGGTGGGCTTAGCAGGGAGTCCAATCCGCGGCGTACGCCGGGGACATCGGCGATTTTCCGGATGGCCAGCAGCGTACCGGCCGCGTACGGCTCCGGGCTTTCGCCCGGATCGTGCCGCATCACCAGGCGTTCTCCAGCGCCGCCGAAGATGATCTCGGTGGTCACTACGAAGCTGGGCAGCCGCACCGAGTGGATCCGGGTGCCGGCGACCTCGACACCGCGTGCTTCGACCGGGCCGGCCAACTGCGCCAGCAGCAGCGCGGACTGTGGTGTGCGGATCTTGGCCAGGGTCTCAGCGAGTTCGCGGGATGTGCCGCTGGGCACATCTGGCTTGTCGGCGCTGGCGTAGTCGAGGATCTCCCAATGCTGCAGATGCTGGGCGGCCAGCGCGGCGGCCTGCTTCAGGATCGCCGCCATGATCGAGAAGTTGCCCGCGGCGATCACACCCACACGTCGCTCGCGGGCAAGCTGATCCAGCTCGGTGTAGTCGGCGGTGGTGAGCCCGCTCGACCCGACGACGACATGCGTATCGGCTCGTACGGCGGTCAATACGTTTTCCTTGACTGCGGCGGCGCTGGTGTAGTCCACGAGCACATCGGCCTCCGCGGACAGCAACGCCTCCGACACTGAGGCGTAGACAGGCCCCTCGCTTCGGGACGCCGTCGCTTCGGACAGTGTCCGCCCGGCAGCGGACCGGGACACCCCACAAGTCAGGCTGAGGTCGTCCGCCGCGTCGATCGCAGCCAGGATCGGCGGTGCTGTCCATCCGGTGACGCCGGCGAAGCAAACCCTGATCATGGACTCGACCCTAATATCCGGAGTCTTACAAGCTGACTGACTGGCCGTGTCGGAGGAGATGGACGCGGGTAGTTGGCGCTACGCGCGATACGTGCTCGGCAAATGCCTCCGCCGGGAGATCGATCAGGTCGGGGCGCTGACGAAGGCCGATGGGCCACCAGGTGCCCCAGTGCACCGGGACAGCATCGGCTGTGTGGGTGCGGCGGACCGCGTCTGCCGCTTGCTCGGCGTCGAGATGGCCCTCACCAAGGGTCGGTCCCCAGCCTCCGACTGGCATTAAGGCGATGTCGACGCTGGTCACCTCGTCAAGGGCTAGGTTCGGACCTGTGTCCCCCGGATACCAGCACCGGCGAGAGCCCTCGACGAGATAGCCGAGCGCGGGTCCGCGATGAGGGCTGCCAGGGTGCCGCCGGCCATCGTGGTCGGCGGCCAGGACGCGTATCTGCAGCCCGCCAAACTCCACGAGGTCACCTGGCATGACCTCCCGGAGCTCCACACCGCGGGCGGCGATCGGCCTGAGCAGGCGACGCGAGCCTGCCGGCGCGATGAGAACCGCCGAGGCTGGGATGAGTCGGAGCGACGGCAGGTGGGTGTGGTCTGCGTGTAGGTGGGAGATCAGGATGAGATCCGCAAGGGCAGCGCGGCGGCGCGGAACCGGACCGCGGACTCGATGGAGGTGGCCCAGCCGAGCGGTCAGGACAGGGTCGAATAAGACGGTCGTGCCGCCATCCTGCCAAGTGCTGGTGCTGTGCCCCCACCAGGTAAGGGTGCATGTCATGCTGCGGCTCCGAGCCAGCCGAGCAGCTGCCTTTGGATCTGCGTCGGCTCGTCCAGAAAGGCGCTGTCAGGCGGCCGTCCGGACAGATGGGATGGCGTGATGTACGCGCATACCGACCACGTCGGTACTGTCATGCTTTCAAGCCTCTGCAACTCAGAGCGTTCGCTGGTGCATTATCAAATTCGAGTCTTGCCCGCCTGGCAACGGCGCGGATATGTGAACGTGCCTCGTCGTCGCGCGGGACGATAGGTCAGGGGCGCGTGTGGTTGCGGTTTCCGAACGTGCGCGGGACGGGTCCCGGCTCCGCCCGGGCGACATCGCCCGGCTGGTGGCGGTGTGGCTGGTCTCGTCCGCCGCCCTCGCAGTCGCTGATGCGCTTTTGCCGAACCTGACAGCCGATACAGGGTGGGCGTACTTCGCCGCCACAGCGATTGCCGGCCTCCTGGGGCTCGTATTCCGGCCGGTGCTCGTCCGGGTGGCCGCCCGAATCGGCTGGCTCGCTATCCTTCTTGCCGGTTTGGTGGGGCAAGCGCTGCTGGTGTACGCAGCGATCTGGATAGTGCCGGGAATCAGCGCTACGTTCTGGTCGTCATTCTGGGCGTCGTGGATCGTCGCCGGGGTTGGCACCGCCGCTGCGTGGGTGGGAAGTGCCGGCACTGATGACGCATTCACCGCCTCCCTACTGCGGCGCCGAGTGGACCGTACGCCGGTCGCCGATCCCGAGGTCGACGGCGTCGTGTTCGTCCAGCTGGACGGCGTTGCCTTCCCAGTCCTGCGGTGGGCCATCCAGGCAGGTGCGGTTCCGACCCTGCGGCGCTGGGTCACCTCGCGCGACTATGTGCTCCGTGAGTGGACGGCACAGTTGCCGTGCACCACTCCGGCCAGTCAGCTGGGCATTCTGCACGGCACCGTCGCTGGCGTTCCGGCATTTCGGTGGTACGACCGTGAGCTAGGTCGGGTTCTGATCGCGAACCGGCCAGATGATGCCTCGATAATCGAACGGCGTGCGACAACCGGGACGGGCTTGCTTGCCGATGATGGCCTATCGGTTGGCAACCTCTTTACCGGTGACGCGCCTCGGGCCGTCCTCACCATGAGCCGCCTCGGCAGCGGTCGAGGGTCCTCGATCGCACGGCAGACATTCGCTTGGTTCCTCACCAACCCCAACGGCTTCACCCGCGGTGTCGTCCGGACAGTCGCCGAGGTGGCGAAAGAGCGATGGCAGGCTGCCCGCCAGAACCGTCTCAACGTCCTGCCGCGCGTACAACGGGGATGGACCTTCGCCGGCCTTCGTGCCGCTACCAACGTGCTGCAACGCGATCTCAATACGGCCGTGGTCGCAGAGGAGATGCGGAAAGGGACGAAGAGCATCTACGTCGACTACGTCGACTACGACGAGGTCGCGCATCACGCCGGCATGTTCCGACCCGAGGCGATGGCAGCTCTCGACGGGTTGGATCGAGTTCTCGCAACGCTGGAGCGGCTGTCGACTCACGCTGCCCGGCGGTACCACATCGTGGTGCTCTCCGACCACGGTCAGTCGCAGGGCCAGACGTTCCGCGACCGCTTCGGCGCGGACCTCGGCGAGGTATGCACCCGGTTGATGGAGGAGAACGTGGCCTCTCTCGACGCTTCGGTCGAGGACTGGGGACGAGTAGATTCCCTCGCCGAGGATCTGGCAGGGACCGGCATTACGGGCCGAGCCGCCCGGCGCGCCGCCACCGTCAGCAGCCGACGAGTTGACCAGAGCGCCGAGGCTGGGACTGCCGCCGTCTCGGTGCTGGGCTCAGGAAACCTCGGCCTGCTCTACGTCCATTCCGACGTCCGGCTCACGCTGGATGATCTCCAAGAGCGCTGGCCCGATCTCATTCCCGGGCTGTGCGGACACGAGGGCATCGGCGTCCTTGCCGGTTTGGACTCCTCAGGTGTGCCGTGGGCGCTGGGTGCTCAGGGCCGGGTGCGGCTCGATACCGGTGTGGTGATCGGCCAAGATCCCCTTCGGCCGTACGGCGACCATGCAGCCCGGGTGCTCGGGCGCGCAGTCGTGATGCCGGAGGCTCCCGACCTCTACGTCATCAGCCGCGTCGAAGACGTCACCTTCGACATTGCTGCCTTCGAACCACTCGTCGGTGCCCACGGGGGCCTGGGCGGTTGGCAGGATCGTGCGGTCCTGTTGACTCCGCGGAAGTTCATCGACCTGCTGCCCGCCGAGCACATCGAGGGTGCCGATCGCCTCCACGCGGTGCTAGTGGCAATGCTCCGTGCGGTCGGGCAACGCAAAACTGTGCTGGACCGGCCTGACCAACGAAGCGGGTCAGCCCTCGACCCTCCAGCGGAGTCCTAGGTCGCGCCAAGGGCCCTTGTCGATACCTAGGTGCAGCGCTAGAGCTTTCGCCAGGCCCGACCGTCGCGTTCGAGCAGGCGGTCGGCTTCGGTGGGTCCCGAGGACGCGGCCTCGTACAGCGGGATGGGATGGGGGTCGTCGGCCCAGTAACTGATGATGGGATCGATGATGCGCCAGCACTGGGCGACCTCGTCGGAGCGGATGAACAGGGTTGGGTCGCCGATCAGGGCGTCGAGCAGTAGCCGCTCGTACGCCTCGGGGGACTCCTCGATGAAGGTGGCCTCGTAGTTGAACTCCATCGTCGCGGAGCGGACCAGGAAGCTGTGACCGGGAACCTTGGCGCCGAACCGGAGGGTGATGCCCTCGTCGGGTTGGATCCGCAGAATCAACGCGTCGGGGGAGAGCCCGGTGGCTTGGTCCAGCCGGATCGGCAGATGTGGCGGGCGCTGGAACTGCAGCATCACCTCAGTGACTCGCTTCGGTAGCCGCTTGCCAGTGCGGATGTAGAACGGGACACCGGCCCAGCGCCAGTTGTCGACGTCCAGCCGGAGCGCGGCGTACGTCTCGGTGCGGCTGAGCGGGTTGACCCCCGGTTCATCCCGGTAGCCCGGCATGAGGTCCTCCGGAGTGCCACCGCGGGTGTACTGGCCGCGTACCGCGATCCGGTCGATGTCATCCATGGTCGGTAGCCGGATGGACTGCAGCAGCTTTACCTTCTCGTTGCGGACCGGTTCGGCGTCGAACGAGGCTGGCGGCTCCATCAGCGCCAGCGCCAGCACTTGCAGCACGTGGTTCTGCAGGATGTCGCGCGTGGCGCCCGCGTGCTCGTAGAAGCTGCCCCGAGTGCCGACGCCGAGGGTCTCTGCGACGGTGATCTGAACGTGGTCGACCCAGGTCCGGTTCCAGATCGGCTCGAAGATCGCGTTCGCGAACCGCAGCGCCAGCATGTTCTGGACGGTGTCCTTGCCCAGATAGTGATCGATCCGGAACACCTGTGACTCGGCGAAGGCCGCGTGCACCCGATCGTCGAGCGCCTGGGCGCTGCGTTCGTCGTGTCCATAGGGTTTCTCGATAACGATCCGAGAGAACGACCCCTGAGGGGGATGGTTCAACCCGGCACCGGCTAGCCCGTCGATCACAGGGCCGAACGCCTCGGGCGGCGTGGCGAGGTAGAACAGCCGGTTCCCGGAGGTCCCGCGCTCGGCGTCGAGCGTCTCGAGGGTCTCCCGGAGCCGGTGGTAGGTGTCAGGGTCGTCATAGCCGCCGGCAACGTAGCGGAAGCCCTCGTTCAGCGCCGGCATCACCGAGCTATCCGCACCGGTCATCCGGGATCGGAAGTCAGCAGGATCCATCTGGGTGCGGGCCACCCCGACCACCCCGAACTCCGCCGGTATCCGCTTGTGCCGGGCCAGGTTCTCCACCGCCGGGCCGAGCTTGCGTGCGGTCAGGTCTCCGGATGCACCGAAGACCACCACGACCGCAGGCGGCGCCTTGCGCTCCTCCATCACTGCTTGCCCTGCAGTTACTTGGGCGGCCGTTATGTCACCTGTCGTCATCGGGACCATCCGTTCTCATCAGGGCGAGCACTAGTTCAACGGAGCTTGCTTACCACAGCCACGGGCAGTGAGCCGCGGGGCGTCGCATACCAGTCATGGGTCTTGCTATTCATTGTTATCTCGCCCGGGAGACTGTGAGGTCAACCGCTGTCAACCATCTGGTCGGTTCGCGAGAGTCAGTGGAGTCGGACCACGTCCCACTCACCGACGGTGCGGCGCAACCACCTCGGCGAGCTCATCCGCGGTGGATGCAAGCGCGCGCGGCGGCTCGGTCACCTGAGTGAAAGCATCCGCCAGAGCCTCGAGCGCCGGCAGCGCGGCCTCGACCGCGGCCCGCTGTTCAGCCGTCAGGGACGTCAGGTGCCCGGCCAGCTCCTGGATGCCCTCGGCCCGGACGTCCTCGAGAATCCTTGCGCCATCTGCGGTCAGGCTGACCAGGAAGGCCCGCCCGTCGGTTGGGTCCTCCCGGCGCTCGACGAAGCCGGACTCGGCGAGCACGTCGAGCAGCCGGGATCCGCTGGGGACAGCGATGTTCAGCTGGCGGGCCAGGTCGCCGACCCGCATCGGGCTCTGCTTACCCAGGATGACCAGCGCCGCTAGCCGGCTCGGGGTCAGGCCGTACCGTGTGGCCGGGGCTCGCAGCCCGTAGGCGAGCCGCAGCGCCGCCCTGCGCAGGCGTGCCGCGTCTGGCGCCCGCTCGCTCATCGCTGCTGGCTCCCCGCGAGCTTTACTGTCAGCTGAGGCTCGGCGTGGACGTATTTGCCGCCGCGCAGCGCCGAGACCAGCGCGGCCACCAGACAGGCCGTGATAGCGAAGCCGAACGCCACCGCCAGACCGTCGGCGAACGGGCCGGAGATGAGCTGCGGGAAGAAGCTACGGCCGGTCAGGTACGCGACATGATCGGGCGGCAGGTTCCCAAGCGCGGCCGGGCCGAGCAGTGACTGGATCGGGTTGTAGCCCAGCAGCGAGGCGAACAGCACCGACACGGGCGGCAGCGCGGCCAGCCTGGCCGCCGCGGACGCTGGAACCCCTTGGGCGACAAGGCCGCTCGAGAGCGTGTCGGGCAGCGACCGGGCCAGCCCGGTGATGATCAAGCTGAAGAAGATGCCAATGGACAACACCATTGCCGCATTCTGGAACGTGGTGCTCATGCCAGCGCCTACGCCGCGACGGTTGGCGGGGAGGCTGTTCATGATCCCGGCCCGGTTCGGTGCGGCGAACAGTCCCATCCCGATCCCGTTCAGCAGCAGGATCACCGCGAACTCCGAGTAATCGAAGTTCACCGGCAACATCATCAGCCCGACGAACGTCGCTGCGGCCAGCAGCATGCCGCCGGTGGCGAACAAGCGTGCGCCGAACCTGTCGGACAACGCACCCGAAACCGGGCCGGCGATCAGGAACCCTACGGTCAGCGGCAGCATGTAGATGCCCGCCCACAGCGGCGTGGACTCGAAGCTGTAACCGTGCTCCGGCAGCCAGATGCCCTGCAACCAGATGATCAGGATGAACATCAGCCCGCCGCGGCCGAGCGCGGCGAGCAGGCTGGCCAGGTTGCCCGCGGTGAACGCCCGGATGCGGAACAGCTGGATCTGGAACATCGGCTCCGTGACCCTCGTCTCAACGACGCAGAAGACAGCCAGCACCGCGACCCCGCCGAGCAGCGTGGCCACCACCCCCGGATTCGACCAGCCCATGGTGTGGCCGTGGTAGGGCTGGATGCCGTAGGTGATGCCGACTAGCACGGCGATCAGCCCGACCGCGAAGGTGATGTTTCCCCACCAGTCCAGCCGAGCGGGCTGACGGATGCCAGTGTCGTGTAGCCGAAGGTAGGCCCACATCGTGCCGAACAGGCCGACCGGAACAGAAACCAGGAACACCAGCCGCCAGTCGATCGGGCCGAGGAGCCCGCCCAGGATCAGCCCTATGAACGAGCCGGCGATCCCGGCGACTTGGTTGAGTCCCAGCGCCAACCCGCGCTGCTCTACGGGGAACGCGTCAGTGATGATCGCGTTCGAGTTGGCCATCAGCATTGCGCCACCGATGCCCTGCAGGATACGCATCACAACCAGCCACAGCACCCCGGCGGTGCCGTGCATCCAGGTCACCGACAGCAAGATGGAGAACAGAGTGAAAACCGCGAATCCGGCGTTGTACATCTTCACCCGGCCGTACATATCACCGAGCCGACCGAAGCTGACCACCAGCACGGCGGTCACCACCAGGTAGCCCATGATCAGCCACAGCAGGTAGCTAGTGTTGCCTGGCGCAAGCGGGTCTATCTGGATGCCGCGGAAGATGTCCGGCAGCGCGATGAGCAGAATCGACGCGTTGATCGTGGCCATCAGCACTCCAAGGGTGGTGTTGGACAGCACCGTCCACTTGTAGTGCGTGCTAGCGGTGTCGGCGGCGGCGCGAGCCTGCCTCAGCTCGCTGCGCAACGTCGACTGGGTCGCGATCATGAACGCTCCCGGTGATGACCACAATAGTTACTTAACACAAACTAACATTACGCGGCCGTGGCTTTGACCGCCGTTAGGGGAACGGCCGCCGACGGCGGCGACCAGGGCACTCGTCGAGGCGGCAAGCCATAGTCTGCCGCCCCACTGCTGGAAGTTCCCGATGTGATCAACCAGGAAGCAGCCGAGCTACCGCTCCTCTCCCTTCGTTGATCCTTCGCTCATGGGAGCTGTTACGTCGAAGAACGGGCCGCTGAAGCTCAGGGCTTGATCCATTGCAGTCGCTTGTTGTGTCAACAAGTTCCCGGCCTCTTTGAGAGCCTCACCAGCGGCGCGAGTGGTGTTCGCAGCTTGCTTCAGGCCCTCGAACACCTGCCTCATAGGAGCAAACGCCTGCTCAGTCAGCTCTCGATGGAACTCTGCTTGGGCTTCTAAGGCTTTCTGGATGAGGTCCAGCTGTTGCTGCATGGGAGCGAACATCATTTGCCATAGCTCGGGCGCATGAGAACCAAATGCAGCCTTCTGAAACTGCTCGATCATGTCCTGCCAGGCTTTCATCGGATCATTCACACTGGCCACGTTGTCCCGCCCTTGCGCTCGGCTCTTTTGGTGCTCCCGCCGGACCTCAGTGTAGGGTCCGCGATCGGTTTCGGACTCGAGGCCGCGGCTGGCCTGCAAAGGATCGCTGGCTACGCCACGCGCATTGATCACCGCGCCGGTTGTTGATCTTGGTGCGGACCAAGTTGTTGTGACCAGCGAGGTCGGCTCCGGCGACCAGCGCCACTCCACGAAACCGGTGAGGCTCTGGCTGGGGGTTGCCGGACTGAAGCTCGCTGACCTCGTGGTGCGCCTGGGAACCGTCATCCATAGCATTGGCGCCGCCTAACTGACCTATGTGCGCGACTAGCGATGTCCCAACGGCGGCCTGGCAGTTGGATGTTGCCGTCGCGCGACGACCCACACTGCGGATGATTCCAGCCCTAATGTTCCCAAGGGTGGTCCGCGGGCCGTAAGATTCGCTTCAAACCCGGAATAATTTTCGGGACTACACCAACGCGACTCTGGGTCGGCACAGCGGAATCCCTCGCCAGCGTTGTGAATCTGAGAGAGCGGAATCTGCTGGGTCGTCGGTCTGACCGACCCGGACGGGCGGCTGGCTTTACCGGTGATCCAGGCTCTCCACTGAAGGAGATGGATTCGGATGTCGCTAAAGAAGCTTCCGCTGATCGACAAAGATATGATCGTCCCGTTCTGGTTGTTGACCAGCTGCTTTGTCGTGTGGGGGCTGGCCCAGGACCTAACCGCCCCAATGGTCACCGCCTTCAAGGGCATCTTCACGATGAGCACCTTCGAGGCCTCGCTGGTCCAGTTTGCCTACTTCGGGGCCTACTTCTGCCTGGCTCTTCCCACCGCGTTTCTCAACGAGCGGTTCGGCTACAAGGTGGGCGTACTGACCGGCCTAGGCCTCGCCGCGATCGGCGCGTTCGGGTTCTACCCCGCGGCCAAGTCGCTGACCTTCGGCGTCTTCCTCATTGCCCTGTTCATCCTGGCGGCCGGTCTCTCCGTTCTGGAGACCTCCGCCAACCCGTTCGCCATCGCGATGGGTCCGGAGGGCACCGCGACCAGGCGGCTCAACCTGGCGCAGTCGTTCAACCCGCTCGGAACCAACCTAGGTGTCCTGCTGGCCGCCGTCCTCGTCTTGCCGAAGATGAACCCGGCTACGCCTGAACAGCGGGCCACAATGCCGCACGACCAGCTGGTCACGATCCAGACCGGCGAGCTCAACGCAATCATGAACCCCTACCTGGGCCTGGCGGTCGCGCTGGTCATCATCTGGATTGGCCTTTTCATAAAGAAGGTTCCCAGAAGCCACGAGGAGGTTGCTTCGGACAGCCACCACATGCACTTCGGCGGGACAGTCCGCCGGCTGCACCACAACCATCATTGGCGCTACGGGGTCCTCGCCCAATTCTTCAACGTCGGAGCTCAGGTCTGCACCTGGACCTACCTCGTGCTCTATGTCAAAGATGTGGTCCCTGGTGGTACCGCGGTTCAGGGTGCCTATTTCCTGCAGATCAGCCTGATCCTCTTCTTCATCTCCCGGTTCGTGATGACCTGGCTGATGGGCTACATCCGGGCCACGAAGCTGCTAGCGATCATGGCCAGCCTCGCCGTTCTGCTCTGTCTCTACGCTGCGTTCGTCCCCGGCCTGTCCGGGGCGTGGGCGCTGGTCGGGGTGTCCGCCTGCCTGTCGCTGATGTTCCCCACGATCTACGGGGTGGCGCTGCACGGTCTCGGGGTGGACACCAAATTCGCAGCCGCCGGCCTGGTCATGGCGATAGTAGGTGGCGCCATCATGCCGCCGATCCAGGGCCTGCTGAGCGACCAGTGGGGCGTCGCGCCGGCCTTCGTCGTGGCCGCGGTCTGCTACGTGGGCGTCTTGGTCTACGCCATCTATGACCTCAGGTCGAAGGACCGGTTCGCCGACGTACCGGAGGAAGAGCCGAAGATCTCGATGGCCGGCCACTGATCTCCGAGGAATCTGCAGGAATCTAGGCTTTCTCGGCGATCAGGTCGTCCACCTCGGCCGATGTCGGCGGCTGTGGCCCTCGCCGGGAGCAGACGATCGAGGCAGCTGCCGCGCCGCGTTCCAAGGAGCCAGCGAGCCCGAGCTGGAGCTTTACATAGCCATCCAAGAAGCCCGCCATGAACGTATCGCCTGCACCGACCGTATCGACGACCTTGGTAGGGAAACCTGGGACGCGTGTGATGTTTCCGCCGGGCTCGACGGCCGCTCCACCACCTGGCCCGAGTGTGATCACTGCAAGCCCCAACCCGTACTCTTCGACCCAACGTGCCGCCAGCCCAACTGGATCCGTGCCACTTTCACTTGCACCACTGCTGGCCGCCCTGGCGAGGAACTGGATGTCCTCGTCGCTTGCCTTGACGATCCCCTGACGTCGACCGACCATTCGGAGCCAGGGCTGCACCTTGCTCCAGTACACATCGGGATCGGTGATCACGGTCGGTCGCACGTTGATGTCGTGTGAGACTCCCGCCTTAACGTCACGCATCCAATCGAGCAGCACCTCTGCACCCGGACTCACGATGCAGGACAACGACGCAATGTGCAGCCAGTCATCGCTGTTCAGCTCAGGCAGATCGTCAATCTGCCAGCCGAAGTTTGCCGTGTCGTTGAAGTGGAACGTGTAGCTCGCCACCCCCTCGTCATCCAGACTTACGACCGCAATGGAGGTGGCCTGTGAGGCCTCGGTGGCAAGATCGAGTTTGACGTTCGCCTCGAGGATGTGCTGTCGCAGCTGGCGACCGAAGGCATCTCGGGAGAGCCGACCGAGAAAATGCGTGTCAGCACCAAGCTTTCCCAGCGCGACCGCGGAATTCATTGGTCCGCCCGCCGACAATGCCAACCACGTCGAGCTAAAGGAGTCCCTGCTGGCCGTATCGGACTGGACCAGATCAATCAGAGCCTCTCCACACACCACGAAGCGGCTCATGCGGACAATCTAGTGCTTGTTGCATCCGGGTCGTAAGCACCCATGGGTTGGCGGCACTCGTAGCGTGATTGACTATGAGCCCCGCATCCGCTGCACGATCGTCGGGGTGACTTGGGCCGCGGCTGATGACAGCTGCGAGGGTGATAGGAGTGGAGCATGCCCATGATTCTGTACGCCGAGTTCACCGCGAAACCGGGCTCTGAAGCTGAAGTTGAAAAGCTCATCTCCGGCCTTGCTGAGCAGGTGCGGCGTGAGCCCGGCAACACAGAGTTCACCGTCTATCGAGAGCGGGACAACCCGCGCAAGTTCTTCGTCTTCGAGCAGTACCTAGATGAGGCCAGTTTCGACGCCCACATCGGTGCTGAGTACGGTCTGGTCTTCAACCAGCAACTCAGCATCCTCATTGAGGAGGGCGAATCCCAGCTCACCTGGCTCACGAGATTCGACCCGGCCTGACGATCACT
>Ga0075434_100004654_pt1 | contig 12400 bp, 10 predicted proteins | sample RhiMethybrSRZTD3_FD_75298 | JGI IMG/M metagenome (GOLD analysis project Ga0075434, IMG submission 75298) | Populus rhizosphere microbial communities from Tennessee, USA - Rhizosphere MetaG P. TD hybrid SRZTD3 | ecosystem: Host-associated > Plants > Roots > Rhizosphere > Soil | place: USA... | reverse complement strand
CAGCGAGCATGGACGAACGCGGTCGCCGCCTATCCGAAAGATCAGGAAGTGTTGTGGACGGTCGGTCTGCGCGGGTTATCCGACTCGAGCTACGCGTCCTACGACCCGAGCGTGCAGAACGATACGCGCGCCCAGGGCCGCGTGATCGGCAGCGCGATGGCGGAGCAGGTCCGCATCGTCCGCGCGACCCATCCTGACGCATCGTTCATCACGAATCTCTGGCAGGAGGGCGCCGGCCTCGTGCAGCGCGGAGAGCTCACGGTCCCGGATGGCGTCCACGCGGTCTGGGCAGACGATGGGTACGGAAACCTGCAGGACGGCGGAAAGGTGACCGCCGGGCAGGGCGCGTACTACCACGTGGCGATGATGAACAGCCGCGCGAATCAGCTGACCGAAATGGTGCCGGTCGAGCGGATCTTCTCGGAGCTGGGACGATACATCTCCGCAGGCGCCACCCATTACGTGCTCGTCAACACCAGCGACATCCGGCCGGTGCCGATGACGGTTCGGGCGTTGATGGAGACGGCGTGGAGAGGCCGGCCAACCGGTGAACAGGGATCCGCGCGCGCGTTCTACCGCCGCTGGGCGGCGGATCAATTCGGCGCGCGTGCAGCGTCGAAGGTCGCCGAGGTCTACGAGGCGTACTTGAATGCCCCGTCCCATCTTCCTGGCCGGGCGACGCGGGAGTACGGCGACCAGCTGTATCACACCGAATCGCGCCGGATGATCCTGACGCAGCTGCTCGACGCGCCGCTGTTCTCGATCCCGAGCCAGGCGCCACCCTGGATGCCGCCGCGGCGTCAGACGTTCGTGGGCGCGGCCGGGTCAGCGATGGCGCCGAAGGAGTGGCTGCGTGAGGCGGTGAAGACGCAGATCGAGCAGACGACGGAAGCGGCGCCGCGGTGGGATGCGGTGTGGCAGACAGCGCGCGCCGCGCTGCCGCTGGTCGCGGCCGATCGCGTGCCGTTCTATCGCGCGCACGTCCTCACGATGATCGAGATCAACCGGCAGAGCAACCGCATGCTGCAGAACGTTGCGCGGGCGATCGACGCCGCGACTGCGGGCAAGAATGACGAGGCCCGCCGGCTGCTCGCCGGCGCGCTGCAGGCGTGCGATGAAATCCGCCGCGCGGAGAGCGCGGCGGAATACGGGCGCTGGAAGAACTGGTACGCCGGGGACTGGCTGACGAACGTCGCGCGCACCCGGGAGACGATCGCGCTGTACTCGCAGCACCTCGCGGACCCGCTGGCACCGCTGCCATCGACGATGCTGTGGGACTGGGAAGCCTACTACCACATCCTTCACTACGAAGGAGATCGCACCGTCGACGTGCGGCCGTCACGCACCACGTCGTCGCGCTAGCACGGTGACCGATGAAGCAGCTTCGCTGTACATTGATACTGATGTTTATTGCGCTTCTGTTCGCATCGTCGCTCGCGGCCTCACAACAAACCGGCTCGATTGCCGGCTGCATCGTGGACGCGATGCGGCAGCCTCTTCCTGGCGTCACGGTGGCGGCCACGGGAGAATCGGTTCGTGGAACGACGGAAACCAACACGCTGGGTTGCTACAACCTGAAGGGCCTGGCTCCGGGGACGTATCGGCTGACGGTGCGACTCGCCGGTTTCGGGAATGTCACTCGCGACAAAGTCGCGGTGACGCCGGCCGCGCCCGCCTCCGTCGATCTGACCATGCAAGTAAGCCCACTCTGCGACTGCCCGCTCGTCACGCGCACGCTCGCGGAGCACGTCGCAGCGGCTGCCGCCGTCCTTCATGTCCGCATCACGGGGCCTCAGGGCGGTCAGCCGGAAGGCGCGTGGTATTACCAGCATGCAGCCGCGGTGCTGCACACCATCAAGGCAGCGTCTGAGCTTCCGTCGACGATCGCGCTCCAGCAGGACCAGTCGAACGGGATGCCCCTTCCGTACGACGTAGATGTCGAGATGGTGGCCCTTCTCGAACCCAGCCAGGGCGCCTACAGAATCGTCAACGCCAATCCGTCGGTAGGGAACTCCGGCACGATGGTGTTTCTGGTCCGCGACGGTCGGATTGTCCAGGCGCCGGCGGAGTTCTCGAGATACGTCGGCATGACGCTCGATTCGTTCATGTACGAGCTGCGCACAGCTGCCGCCGCTCGATGATCGATCGACCTCCTACCTCCTACGTTCTACCGCCTACCTCCTCGCTTCAGTGCGGCGTCGGCGTGGGATGAACGAGACTCTCGACGGCCTGCACGAACGCCTGGACGAACGGCGCGCCGCCGCTCACCAGGTTCGCGCGCGTCATGTAATCGACCTGAATGTCGGGACGCACGCCGATGTTCTCGATATACGGCGCAGGCGGAAAGTCCGGCGTCGTGATGACCTCCCCCCGATTCATCAACGACACGGTGATCCGGAAGATGCTTTCGGTGAACGCAGGCCCTGAGAAGCTGACAACGCTGCCGCCCGCGCCCATCGTGCGCCAGCCGAAGATCGGACCGCGGCCGTTGCCTTGGAGGATGGCGGGCAGCATGTCGGCGGCCGATGCGGAGAACTCGTCCGTCAACACGAGCATCGGCTTCGTGTAAGCGGACGCCGCCGGCTGCAGCTCCAGGCTGCCCGTCGAATTCAGAGAAACTGGAGCGCTGCGGCCACGGTTCTCGCTGAAAGCGTTGAAGACCTCGGTGTAGTTCGCTTCGAGGTTGGCGAGGATCGCCGGAGGCGTGAACGGGTTCGCGCGCGCGTTGGTGAGCGCAGCCGCAAAGCTGAAGAGCCACGCGCCGGTCGCGCGAATTTCAAAACCCATCGTGTGGAACGGGTGAGGGATCAACCGCTGCGCCACTCCTTCCGTGTAGGCAATCGAGCCGCCCGGGTTCCGCATGACGTCCAGGACCATCGCGTCGGTCGTGGCGTTGAACAGCGCCATCGCACGATCGAGCTGTAGCAGCGCGGTCGACGTCACCGGCGGCGTCATACTCGGAATGCGCAGGAATCCGACCCGCGTACCGGTCGCGGTCGTGAATGTTCCGAAGAAATAGAAAATCGGTTCCCCGGCTCTCACGACGCATGTGCTGCACACGACCAGACTGAGATCCGAGAATCCAGCGGGCATCGCAAACGTCGGTAGTCTGGCGCCGAACCCGAGGACTGAGTAATAGTCCTTCAACACGCTCGCGTTGAGCAGCGGGCGAAGCGGCTCCATGTAATCGGGCAGCGTATCGTCTGCGGACATCGTCTCCGCGATCTTGAACAGGACGGGCGTCGGCGCGGCGCCGGGAAGGCCGGCCGTGATGTCTTGTCCGTCAGTCGACAGGAACATCCGACCCCGCCCTCTCACCGGGCTCGGCAGCGGCCCCTGCGACAGCAGTGGGATGCCGCTCTTCACCCACTTGATCGAGTAGTTGTTCGTGGCACCGGTTGCCGCGAGGCGGATCCCGAGCACCGCCGCATCGCCGAGCTGATAGATGTGCGGCATCACCTGCTGGCTGCGGATCGCGAGCCGCGCGGCGCCGAGGCGGTCCGTAGTCCGCTGGTTCGCCGCAACCGTGTACTTCTGGAACGACCGGACGACGTCCATGACAGGCAGACCGTCGAACGTGACGACCTCGTCGCCGATGACGAACGGGTATTGCGCCGTGGGGAGGAGCGTGCGGTTGATCCCGTCGATGAGCACCTTGCCGTCGTAGATGTCCACGCTCAGCGGCAGCGACGCGCTGAACGTCGTCGGAAACACGATCGAGTCGTGCGCGTCGTTCAGCGACGCCACGTACTCGATCAGCGCTTCCTGAAAATCGAGATCGTCCGAGTGCTGAATGCGCTGCAGCCAGGGGGTCAGGCGCATGAGATCGAAGCCCTGGACGTCGCGCTTCCACTCGTACGGACCGTAGTTCTTCGCGTATTGACTGGCGAGCTGTGTGAGGTCGGAGACGCGTTGCTGTTGCGTCAGCGAATCCTGCGCTCTCGCTGCCGGGACGCAGAGAGCGAGTAACAGAACCGTCACCACGAGGCGGCGCATCAAACCCTCCTTGAGGCCGCCACACTATCGCCGCGCGCAGAGGGCGTCAAGCGTCGATTCGGGATTCGCGATTCGCGGTTCGCGGTTCGAATTATCATTTCGGACGCCCATGGAGACACCATTCGACAGCGTCGAGAGCGCGCAGCACTTCGTCGCGCTGCTCAACGAAGCGATTGCCGAGGCACGGCAGGAGATTCAGGAAGACGCGGAGACGGCGACGAAGGCCGGCGCGGCACGGCAGGTCGAGGCGCTGCGGCTCGTCGACCACAAGCTCTCGCAGCTCGCGACGCACATGCAGGCGTCGAGCCGGATCTTGAACGACCTCAGGATGCTGCGGAGGCTGCTGCTCGAACGGGAGTAGGAGACAGAAAACAGAAGACAGGAGACAGAAGACAGGAGACAGAAGGGCGGGAACCGACGACCCACCCGAACCGCGAACCGACCTCCCAGTGAATCTCCGGCGCGATTGCTGATTTCCGATCCGCGGCAATCCTTTGTCCAAAATCGCCGCTCCGCATCACAGCTCTGCACGCGGCCGCCGAAATCAGCTGCAAATACGCCGCTGTTGCTGAAACGGCCGAGGTCATCAGGATTGCACACCGCTGCTGTGTTTCGACAGGTTGGAGGATTTATGCGAACACGCGTGATCATCGGCTCGCTGCTGCTGGCTCTGTGCACGGCGCAGTCGGCGCTGGCCGATTCGATGTCGATCCCCTGGATTCAGGGCGGCTATTACTCCATCACCGATTCTGGCGACTCATATCGGTTCGAGCTCTTCAACAGCTTCCAGAATTTTGCCGTGACCCTGACCGGCTCAGCCGCCGCTGTGGCCGGCGTAAGCCAGATGACCTGCTCGATCTGCGATCCCGGTCAGACGTTCGCGATCGGCCGGCATACGCTGAACCCGACGGTCGGCGCCTCGGGCGCCGTTGATATGGGAACGGCGACGCTCGTGTCGGGCTCCCAGACGAACCATTACCGCGTGGAGGGTTGGCTGGCGTTCCTTGCGGATTCGATCACGCTGCCCTCGCTCGGGAACAGCGACATCAGCTTCGACGTGCCGTTCCGCGCGCGCGTCTCGTTCAACGGGTTCGATCTGGATCACCCGGGCGGCGGCGTATTCGCACGATGGGCCGGGGCGGGAATTGCGCACGTGAACTTCAGTCCGACCGCGGATGGACACTGGAGCAACGCGAGAGGCGAGCTGCTGCGGTTCGATTTCTCGAATGCGACGCCGGTTCCAGAGCCCGCGTCGATGTTCCTGATTGGCACCGGGCTGGCCGGCCTCGGGTTCGCGCTGCGGCGCAAGCGCTAGTGTCCCGCTTACTTGATATCGAATTCGTACCGATTCGACAGCAGCATTATCCCGCTGGTGGGATGCGGGTGCCATACGGCCAACGAGTAGTGCCCTTCGGGTAAGCGTCCGTAGCGTGGCTCGAGCTGATAGATGTAGAAGGCCGTCTCGTGAGGACCGATCAGCTTGCTGATGCCGCGTGACTTCTCGGTGCGGAGCCGCGCGGCGAAAGCGGGGAGCAGCGGCACGATCGATCCGCGCGTGTCGCGAAGCTCGGTCTGGAACGACTCGGTGAAACTCGCTGTCACTTCCTTCTCTGTACCGTTCTTCAGGTGCACGTATATCAGTCCGTTCTCGACCGTAACGCCGCAGCTCCAGCCGTCGAGCTCCGTTCCCCATCGCAGCGCGTACTGGACGTCGGTCGGCGGCGATCCCATCACCCCCACGACGAGGCCGCGACTGTCGTAATAGAGTTGCGAGCCGCTGCCGCCAGGCGCGCGGCGGATCTCATAGCGCCGCGTCCCGTTCGGAGCCGACCAGATGTCGCGCGAGGGTTCGCGCGAATCACCGATGTACTCATGGCGGACGATCCGTTCCACCTCGCCGGCGGGGGACAACTCGGTCTCGACCAGGCTGCGTCCGCGGTCGTCGCGCGTGATCGTCTTGATGCTGTAGACGCGCAGCATGTCGTCGGCGCACGTACGCGCGCCCGTGCGATCGTTCGAGCGGTACTGGACCTCTTTGATCACGAACCCGCGATCGTCGAAGTAGTCGCGCCGCGCCACGATCCCGATTTCCGTTTCCACGCCGTAGCAGCGGAGCACCGGCTGCTGCTGCCCGAACGCGGCGGACGGCAGGCCGGCAATCACGACTGCGAGGGCAAACGCCTGGCGCATGACGGAGATTTCCTTCAAATATGACGCCGCTGCGCGGGCACCGCGCATGTGGCCCGCAATGGCCGAAACAGCCGTCACACGCATTACGATTTCGCAACGGTATGTTCAGTTTCAGCGCAGCGAGTCGCCCTTTTCAGCCTTCTCTCACGACACTAGGTGCATGGGGTGCATAGGGTGCGAAGGTGCCTAGGGTGCCTAAGGTGCCTAAGGTGCCATGGTGCCTAAGGTGCTTAGGGGTGCCGAGGGTGTCTAAGGTGCGAGGGTGCCTAAGGTGCCGAAGGTGTCAGGGTGCCTAGGGTGCCGAGGGTGCGAAGGTGCCAGCGTGCGTCGCGCTCGGCACAATCTGCGCGATATCTTGTTTGAGGCCGTTGCAGAAACCAGAACATTACGGCGCCGCGAGACCCGCTTTGTATTGATTTTGCTGGCGATGCTTGCGTGGCGCCGTCTGTGCTCCACGATCTGCATGGCACAGACAGCGAGGAACATCTCCGAGGTCATCGCGTGGCAGCTCGCGAACGAGCAATCGGATCTGGTTTTCAATTTAATCCAGAACGGCCCGTGCACGAGGGACATCAAGTTCTGCGATCAGATTCGCGATTCATCCGGAGCTGTTGCGCCGCTCATCGCGGAAGGCTTCGCCAGATTCACGCCTGCGGAGTTCGCGAAGTACTTGCGCTGGGCCAAAGCGGAAATTACCGAAACGCAAACACATTTGCGCAAGGGTGAGGCGAGAAGATATTTCACTGAAGATCAACTCGCGGAGGTCTGGCGCATATCCAAGCGAGTCATGAGCGCGACAACACGGTTGTTGAAGGCCAAGCTGGCGCAAATCGAAGAACAGGAGCGCGCGAAGCGCGCACACAGAAAGAAGCACCTCTAAGGACCCTGGCACCTTTAGGCACCCTAGGCACCTTCGGCACCCTATGCACCCTCGCACCTTAAGCACCCTCGCACCTTCGGCACCCTAGGCACCCTCGCACCTTAGCACCCTTGCCGCGAACTTGACACGCCCCCGCACCCCGAGCGACTCTTCGCGCCATGAAACGAACTCGAATCCTGTTTATTGCGCTGGCGGCGGCGTGGATGTCGTTTGGCGGCGTGCGTGCCCAGAACGACTGGAAGCCGTTGTGGGACGGCAAGGATCTGGACGGCTGGACGACGTGGATGCAGCGGCCGGCGTCGACATCCGATGTGCCGGGCCTGGCAAAGGATGCGCAGGGGCGATATACGGAGCCGATCGGCTCCGGGCGCGATCCGCTCAAGGTGTTCACCGTCGACCCGGACGTCGACGGGCGCGCGGCGATCCGGATCTCCGGTGAAGCGTTCGGCGAGCTGCGGACGAAGCAGTCGTTCCAGAACTACCACCTGCGATTCCAGTTCAAATGGGGCGAAAAGAAGTGGCCGCCGCGCGACGGCCCGACGACGCAGCGCGATAGCGGGCTGCTGTATCACGTGCACGCCGAGCCCGGCGCCGAAGGACGGACGTGGGCGCGATCGATCGAATTCCAGATCCAGGAGCACGACGTCGGCGACCTGTATGCGGTCGGATCGGTCATTGCGGTCAAGGCGAAGCCCCGGCCTGGCGTGCAGCCTGCGCTGTACGAGTACGACCCGAGCGGAGTCTGGACGTACTTCTCCCAGAGTCCCGGACAGTCCGGCCGTTGCGTGAAGATGCCTGACAACGAGAAGCCGAGCGGTGAATGGAACACGCTGGAGCTGATCGCGTTCGGCGAGGACTCGATCCACATCGTCAATGGCAAGGTCGTAATGCGGCTGCACGGACCCACGCGCATCGACTCGGAATTGCCGTCGCCGGTGACGTCCGGGCCGATCATCCTTCAATCGGAGGGAGCGGAAGTGTTCTACCGCGACATCGAGCTGCGCCCGATCACGGCGATCCCTCCGGAGTACGCGGGACGTTAAGCGTCGCGTGAACCAGCTCGATCTCAGAGACCGCGTCGCCGTGATTACCGGCGCTGCGCGCGGGATCGGCTACGCGATCGCGGCGCGTGCGCTGCGCTCCGGCGCCGCGGTTTCCCTCTGGGACGTCGACCGCGAGAAGGTGACGGCCGCGCGGGAGGAGCTCTCGGCGCTCGGCCCCGTCTCGTCGGAACAGACCGACATCACCGATCGCGCGTCGGTCGAAGCCGCGGCTGCGGCGACTGCCGGCCGTCATCGGCGGATCGACATCCTCGTGAACAACGCCGGCATCACCGGTGGAAATGCGCCTGTCTGGGAGCTCGATCCGGGGACATGGCGCCGCGTCATCGACGTCAATCTCACGGGCCCGTTCCTCGCCTGCCGCGCGGTGATTCCGCACATGCTCGCCGGCGGCTACGGCCGCATCGTCAATGTCGCCTCGGTCGCGGGCAAGGAAGGCAATCCGAACGCATCGCACTACAGTGCGTCGAAGGCGGGCTTGATCGGCTTTACGAAGTCGCTCGCCAAGGAGCTGTCGGACAAGAACGTGCTGGTGAACTGCGTCACCCCGGCCGCCGCCAGGACGGAGATCCTTTCCCAGATGACGCAGCAGCACATCGACTACATGGTGTCGCGCATTCCGATGGGGCGTTTTGTCGAGGTTGACGAGATCGCGGCGCTGGTCTGCTGGCTCGCGTCCGAAGACTGTTCGTTCTCCACCGGCAGCGTCTTCGATATCTCGGGCGGTAGGGCCACGTATTGAATTAACAATCCCCAATCCCCAATCGCCCGTCCCCAATCGGTCAATCTTTGAATCGTTGAGTCGTCGAATCAGGTAAAAGAATTCCCACTTCGGCCGTTTTCCGCCCGATCTGACGGGCACCACGTTTGCCACACGAGGACGCCGAAGACCCTGCGAAGGTAAGTCCGGAGGTTTCGGATGGTCCGCGTCCCCATGCTTTGGCGAGCGCTCGTGCTTGCCGTCGCAGTGGTCTGCCTGCGCTCCAGCCCGTCGTTCGCGCTCGACAAGTTCTGCGATCCGTCGTTCGAGGACTGCCGCGCGCCGCTGCTGACCCTCATAGCCAACGAACGGATCGGCATCGATCTCGGGTTCTGGTTCATGGAGGACGCGCGGTACACGGCTGCCCTCATCAAGCGCTTTCAGGCCGGCGTGCCCATCCGCGTGCTCGTGGACCCCCGCGCGAACACCAAAAACCCGCAGAACGAGTATCGGCTGAAGGAGCTCGCCGACGCCGGCATCCCGATGCGCAAGTGCGTGACGAGCGGGATCATGCACTGGAAGGCGATGATCTTCGCGGGCCAGAACACGGTGGAATTCGGCGGCGCGAACTACAGCGCCTGGGCGTTCGTCCCCGCGCAGCCGTACGTGAACTACACCGACGAGGTGATTCGTTTCACCGATCGCTCTTCGATCGTGCAGAGCTTCATGACGAAGTTCGACGATTTGTGGGTCAGCAGCGCGTTCGCGGATTTCGCGAACATGACGAACCCGCCGACGCGCGAGTTCCCCACGTTCACGAAGGACCCCGCCCTCAACTTCCCGCCGACAGAAAGCTACATGTCGCGGGCGGTGAAGCTGTATAACGCCGAGCAGACCCGCATCGACGCGATCATGTTTCGCATCACCGATCGCAATCATTCAGATGCGATGATCGCCGCGAAACAGCGCGGTGTTCCCGTTCGCATTCTGACGGAGCAGACCGAGTATCGCGATCCAAACTACCTGTGGGATGCGTGGAACGTGGATCGGATGTACATGGCGGGCATCGAAGTGAGGATGCGGGCCCACCAGGGACTGAATCACGGAAAGCTGGTGCTGCTGTACAGCCAGGGCACGTCGATCTACGGATCGTCGAACTGGACGAGCGCGTCGACGAGCTCCCAGTTCGAGCATAACGAGTTCCTCATCGATGCGACGGCGTTCTCGTATTTCAAACAGCAGTTCCTGCGTAAGTGGAGCAACAAGACCGGGAACATCGAAACGGCCGCGTTCGTGCCGCTGCCGCCCGAGACGCCCGCCTACGTCGGGCCCGTGAACGGAGGAAAGCAGGGGACGACGGGCATCAAGCTGGCGTGGAAGCCGGGCTACTGGGCGCACAAGGCCGACATCTATTTCGGAACCACGCCGGATCCTCCGCTCGTCGCGCGCGATGTCACCGTCACGCCGAAGTCGACGGCGTACTACTCGCTGCCAACGCTCACACCAGGCCGCACGTACTACTGGCGCATCGTCAGCAAGACGATGGCGAACAAGACGAAGGCCGGATCGGTGTGGAGCTTTGGAACATAATGTGGCGTGAGCCCGGACACACACCATCGGGTTGAGCAGGAGCAGCGCTTCCTCGCCGACGCCAGCGCGATTCTGTCTTCGTCGCTCGACTACGAGAAGACAATGCGCGCGCTGGCGCGGCTCGCCGTGCCCGTATTCGGCGATTACTGCGCCGTCGACGTCATGCGCGACGACGGCACGTTCGAGCGCGTGGATCTCGTCACCGACGATCCGTCGCGCGTGGAGCTCGCCGAACGCCTCCGCGGGTTCGCGCCGACGCCCTCGGTGCACGGCCCCGCCATGCGCGCGATCGAGTCCGGCGAGCCGCTGATCGACAACGAGGCGACGCCGCAGAAGGCAACCCGGACAGCCCAGTCTCCCGAGCATCTCGATCTGATCAGGCGGTGGGGCGCACGATCGTTCATGATGGTGCCGCTGCGCGCGAGAGGCCGCAGCCTCGGGCTCCTGACGGTCGGGTCGTTCACGGACCGTCTGTACGGCGCCGCGGACCTGACGCTGGCCCAGGACGTTGCCGGACGGGCCGCGCTCGCGCTCGACAACGCCCTGCTCTACCGAAACGCCCAGGAGGCGAACCGCCTCAAGGAAGATTTCCTCGCAACGCTGTCGCACGAGCTCCGGACGCCGCTCAACGCGCTCCTCGGGTGGCTCCATATGCTCAAGATGCCGAACGCCGACGAGGCGACGAAGAGGCGCGCGCTCGAGAGCATCGAACGGAACGCCCGCGCGCAGGCGGTGCTGATCAACGATCTCCTCGACGTTTCCCGAGTCGTCAGCGGCAAGCTGCGCCTCGAGCCGCGATCGGTCGATCTCTCCGCTGTCGTGCTCGCCGCGATCGATGCCGTGCGTCCTGCGGCCCGCGCGCGTGAGATCGAGCTGAACGTTTCGCTCGGGGCGATCACGCGGGAGGTCTGGGGCGATCCCGATCGGCTCCAACAGATTGTCTGGAATCTGCTGTCGAACGCCGTGAAGTTCACGCCACCCAACGGCCGTATCGAGCTTGCGGTCGAGGAAAGCGGCGGCGCGGTCCAGATCGCCGTCACCGACACGGGTCTCGGGATCGACGAGACGTTTCTCCCGCACGTGTTCGAGCGCTTCCGCCAGGCCGACAGCAGCACAACGCGTCCGCACACGGGGCTCGGGCTCGGGCTTGCGATCGTTCGTCATCTGGTCGACCTGCACGGCGGGACCGTCACGGTCGCGAGCGCAGGCCTCGGCAAGGGAACGACGTTCACGGTGACGCTGCCGACTCGCCGTTCTGAAGTGAAGCCTCTGCCCGAGGCGCGTCCCGCGGTCGACGCGCCGACTTTGAGAGGAATCCGTGTGCTTGCGGTGGACGACGACGAGGACTCGCGCGAGCTGGTTCTGCTGACGGCACGCGCTGCGGAAGCGGAAGTGATGGTCGTCAGCTCGGCGGCCAGTGCGCTGGATGCCCTGGGGGCGTTCCGCCCACACGTCATCGTCGCGGACCTGGCGATGCCTGGTATGGATGGCTACGCGCTGATGGAAAAAATGGTCGAAAGGACGGACGTGACGCCTCCGCCCGTCATCGCCATGTCGGCCTACGTCGGAGATGAAGATGTCGCACGCGCGCGGCGTGCGGGCTTCGCCCGTCATCTTGGCAAGCCGGTCGATTACCAGCGGCTCGTTGCGACGATCGCGGAGCTTGCCCGGCCGAGGTGATTAGGCGGCGTTGAGAAGGCGCGTGAGGATCCGCTGCGGCACTTTCCGGCCCCGCGTGAGGCATACCACGGGAATGTGCGACGTAGCGGGGCAGCCGGTCAGCAGCTGGCCGGTGTCGGCCGCCAGCAAATCGCCCAAAGAATCGTCGAGGAGAATGACGTCGGGGAGGTAGCACGAGGCCTTCACGATCGCCTCGAATCCCGTGCGCGCTACCGACACACGGAAGCCCGCCGTCCGCAGTTGAGTCTCGCGGATTTCCCGCGACGTCGGGTTGGCATCAGCAATGAGGATGTGCCGCGCGTG
>Ga0075434_100004652_pt1 | contig 12401 bp, 11 predicted proteins | sample RhiMethybrSRZTD3_FD_75298 | JGI IMG/M metagenome (GOLD analysis project Ga0075434, IMG submission 75298) | Populus rhizosphere microbial communities from Tennessee, USA - Rhizosphere MetaG P. TD hybrid SRZTD3 | ecosystem: Host-associated > Plants > Roots > Rhizosphere > Soil | place: USA... | reverse complement strand
ACTTCAAGGCAGGTGTTGGCTCCGCAAGCAACCCTCAAGGAGCCTCGAGACTCAAGCAGAGTGCCCTCGGGGACCGCATGCGGCATTGGGATCTGACACACGTCGGCAAGCCATATCTTCACATTCATCTCTTGATAGGTCGTGAATGCCCCCGGGCGTGGATTAAGCGCCCGAATCTGGCGAACGATGGCTGGCGCCTCGGCTTGCCAATGAATCCGTGCAGTTTCCTGGTGAATTTTCGGGGCGTAGGACTGTCGATCCACCACCTGAGGGCGGGGATTCAGCGTGCCTTGCTCCAGGCCCTGGAGAGTCTGCACCATCAATTCCGCTCCTAGAACCGCCAGACGAGCCTCAACCTCTCCTGCGGTTTCCCGAGCCCCGACTGTGGTCTCCCGTTGCAGAAGGATGGGACCCGTGTCGATGCCTTCATCCATGATCAGAGTGCTCACTCCAACGACCGATTCCCCGCGAAGGATCGCGTGGGCAATCGGGGAAGCACCCCGATATTTCGGGAGAAGCGAAGCATGCAGATTGATGCACCCCCTGTGAGGAGTGCGTAAGAATTCGTGAGGCAGGATGAGTCCATATGCAACTACCACAGCCGCTTCAGGCTTCTGCGCCGCCACTAGAGCTAGCGCCTGCGCATCCAATGCTTCCGGCTGAATGACGCTCAGTCCGAGGGAGAGCGCCCGCTCCTTAACGGCGCACGCGCGGGTTTGCCTGCCTCTGCCTGCCGGGCGGTCGGGCTGACAGAGCACCAGTAGAATGGAATGACCCGATTCGTGGAGTTGGACCATTGAGGGAACTGCGAATTCCGGAGTGCCGAGGAACACCAGCCTCAAGCGCCGACCCCGGGCCAGTCTCCATCGCGGATGAGCTTTTGAATTTTCTTGCGCAGGAGTCTGCGTTTGAGAGGACTCAAACGCTCCAGGAAAAGAATCCCATCCAGATGGTCGATCTCATGAAGCAAGGCTCTCGCCATCAACCCTTCACCCCGAATTCGAAACGGCCTCCCTTCGAGATTGAGAGCCTCCACCTCGGTCTGCAATGGACGGGGAACCAGTTCGGTGATGCCTGGTATGCTGAGGCATCCTTCTTCGTCCAGTTGTTGCCCGTCCGAAGAGAGGACTCGAGGGTTGATTAGGACCACGAGGGCACTCGGGTCCTTTCCAACGGATAGGTCGACCACCGCTACCCTTTCCAGAACCCCAACCTGATTTGCTGCAAGTCCCACACCGGGCGCGGAATGCATGGTTTCAATCATGTCCGTCACCAACCGACGAACCTCTGAATCAATGGAAGATACTTCTCGAGCGCGGGTATTCAGAACAGGCTCTGGATATTTGACGATGGGTCGAACGGCCATGGGGAGTTTTGAGGCTTTCTGAAAAACCTTCGGCTCCTGGTGACCCAGCGGGTCTGCCTCAGGAGCCGAACGCAAGCTAGCACGCTGATTCATTGATTGTCAAGAAACACTCAAGGCTTGTCCTTCTTCTGCTTATTCCCTCCGTCCGGCTTGCTGACGGGACCTGGGCGGGTTGCTCCTGGACGCGGGGGTCGCGTCTGAGTTTGGTAGGCTCCGGTCCCCGGCTGCGCTCCGTTGCTCGTCTTGGGTCGATCGGCAGTATTGCGGCCTTGAGAGGGTCCGGTTCCCGGGAGCTGAGTTGATGCTGGATTGCCCTCTTTCAAGATCCTGTTCAGGACCCGGCGCGAAGGGTCGTCCAAAGCCGAAGGGACCCGGGGCGGAAGCGATTTCACATCGCCGCGGAGTTGCCCTCCAGGCTGCCCTTGCCGTTGAGGGTTCTCCACTCTTGGATTGTTCAGAGCGCGCGGCCTGATTGGCTCAACCGATTGAAATTCTCTGTGTGGTGTAACTCCTCTCGGTATCGCAGAACCTGGGGTTACCCGAAGTGTTGGAGCCGGCTTCCCCTCGCCACGGTGCGGGTCACTGCGGGACTGAGTTGGCCGCCGGGGAGTCGCCGATTCGCGGCGATCCGCCTGCCGAAAAGAGGAAATCCCCGGTTGATTCCGCTCGAGCGGTCTCCGACGATCGGAATCGTTCCGGACAGTCTCCTGCACGATCTCCGGCTCGACACGGGCCTGCCTTTCGTCGAAATGCGGAAGAGATCTTGTAGCAATGGCGCCTTGCAGATGGGGAACCCGATCGGCTCGGACGATGTCTCGATTCAGATTCTTGCCGCCCCAGCGATTCAGCGGAAGGAAATTCCATCCCCCGCCGTATTGACTGACGGTGGAACTGGTGTAGTTGAGGCTCACATAGGCAGGACGATTGTAGAAATCGAGCGGGCACCAACCGACGTAAGAGGGTGTGACCGCCCAACTGACCCATGCACCGGAGTAAACTGCCCCCGGAATCCAGACCCAGCCGGCGCTCGTCACCCAACTCCAGCGGCCGTAATGGTAGGGTAGCCATCCCCAGGGCTCGTAGGAGACCCACGTCCATCCACGGGGACACCAACTCCAATATCCACTGCAATAAGGCCTCCATCCCACCTGGACGATGCCGGGGTGCCAGACCCACCCGAATGTCGGGATATATCGCCAGTCACCATAGTAGGAGAGCTCTGAGACATAATGCCGGACCGGTGGAGGGACCTCGTCCACGACGCCGGCTTCTTGATCCGATCCCGAGTCGGAAACATAGCTTCCTGCTCGCTCTTCGCACCACTCGCCGAAAGCGTCCCTGCGGGAGGTATTAACGGGCCAGGGCTCTTCGGGCGCCCCTCCGGATTCCACGCGGCTTTGTTGGCCGCTCCGGACCAGAGCGGAACCCTCGTCCCCAGCCAGTTCTACGACCCCTCGGTACGAAACCACTGTGGTAGCGCCACCAGCTGTCTCGACTCGGAATCTCCCGCGACTCATCAGATATATCGACGATTCAGAAGTGTCGATGCGCATCTCCGACTTCTGCCCCCCCTCTCCCATGACGTCTCCCTCGAGGGTGCCTTCCTGCAGCACGAGCACCGTTCCCTCTCGGGAGTCATCGCTGGTGTCCTGAACGGCCAGAATCTGGAGGCGGGCCCCGCCGTCGAGCCATATCATCGAACCCTCTGGAAGCTGTATTTCCAAGGGTCCCCCGACGACTTCGATTCTGTCTCCAGGAAAAAGGGGGGTATTTACGGTTGCCGTAATCCGATCCTGTTCCCGCTCCCGTTGAATCGTGGCCGATCCATCGAGGTCACGGATCCGGGCTGGAACTGCAGCGTCGCTTTCGTCGGTTGTTGGAGTGTCTGCCAGGCCAGGAAGGAAGGAAAGAGGAAGGCACAGCACGAACGATGCAATCCATTTATGGGAAACCGCTTCAACCACCTTCCACCTCCGCTGCCAACTCGCTCGGGAGGTGGATCCCGGGTAGAGCCGGCCCAGTTCCATGAGCTAGAACCGTGCCAGTCCCTGCTTATCTCTAACCTGAATCCTTGCAGTGGCCAGGTCCCAGCCCCGGCTCCTCCTTACGGGGCCCGATTTGTCCGGTGGGAGCGGATATGTCCCATGCGGTGGTCAAGTCGCACCGCATTAAACGGCAGGTCTTGACCCTTGCCCGGGGCAGAGCGTAGATTCTTAAGGAGGTCTTGTCCCCTCCCGAGGGTTCCTGGATGTATCCTTCATTGAGACGAACCCGCGACGGTCTACCCCCTCCAAATCGGCTGATACCGGCCGTCCTTCTCCTGCTGTCACTCGCGAACCTACCTCTCCACGGGAGCAGCGACACGACTTCGGGGGACGGCGCCCGTCAGCCGAAACTGAACCTGACCGCGACTCCCGCATTCGGGTTCGCCCCGTTGACGGTCCAGCTGGTGGCTACGTTGACAGGAATTGACCCGAAGGATCCGAATTTTTGCCATGCGGCCGTGACCTGGGTCAGAGTTGACCCGGGAGCAAGTCCTGAGAAAGAAACCCGCGTGACGGAGGCTCCCCGATGCGTGCATGATGAGGACGAGCCCTCCGTGGCAACGACCTTCAGCAAATCGTTCGATCTGTATCAGGCCGGATCCTATCTGTACCGGGTGTCGGTGTTCGGGAAAAACGGTAAGGAGATTCGATCGAACTATATGACCATCAAGGTGCTTCGCGTCCCGTGACCGCAGCTCACCGCGACCGCTCGGGCGAGGCCGACGGGGCTGGAGGTAAAGGTGCCGTCTGAGGATGACCTCCCTCCTTCCCCTCTTCTTCGTTGAAGCGTAGAACCCTGAAGGTGGCTGTGGTCGGGTTGGGTGCCACCGATTCCAGGCACCAATCGGCCTTCCCCAGAGTGTTGGCGGTCCACAGCCAAGTCAATTCCACAGAATCCAGGACACTTCTTTCCGAACCCCGCGTTTTCCCTAGTTTAAGTGCGATCACCGATCCCAGGGGTTCGCCCAGGAGATACAGAATCGCCCCCGGTGGAAAGGCTGACTGGTCTATGTAGTTGATCGACATGTAGTCGGGCTTCACCAGCGTCCGAAATTGCAGTCGATGTTCCTGCCGGAGCACGTTTTCGACCTTGAAGTAGCCTCCCCGACCCAGTATGGCCAGCTTGATGAGCTCTACCCCATCCTCGGAAAAGGCAGTTTTGCCGCCTCTTCTCGATGCTTCGTAATCGGCCATCCTGGACGACAAGTCCCTGGGTGACCATTCAGGGTGGCATGCAAGGAAGTAGTCTTCGTAGGTCGGCTGATGCAGGCTCTGAATGCCTTCAGAATACTGAAAAACGAGCTTTTCCTCCTGGGAGACGCGGAAATCGCTGCACCCCAGGTCGAGCCACAGTAAAGTCGCCAACCCGAGGAGGATCCTACGAAATCGATGGCTCGGTTGAATCGAGTAATCCATGCTTCGGCGGGCTCCGATCGCGGAACTATCGGAAGGGAATTGAACTTAGCCAGTTTACCTTACCCCGCTTGACAGTGAAAGACGCCAACGATAGCTTGCCAATCTGGAGTCGCGGAGAACCTCTTGAAAATCACAGCTCTGCACTCGTTCCATCTCACGCCGAGCGACGCCATGGCTCTCCAGTCGCGACTCTCGTCGCGCATCTCCCTCAGCCCTGTGAAGGGCCGCGTTAGAAGCGTGGCAGGAGCCGATGTGTCGTACGATTCCATCACGGGCCGGTTCTTCGCTGCTGTGGTGCTCCTTTCGTGGCCCGGGCTCGAGGTTCAGGAGATTGCACAAGCTCGAGGGACCATCGCCTTTCCTTATGTTCCCGGGCTGCTGAGCTTCCGGGAGCTTCCGCCACTCTTGAAGGCCTTTCGCCGACTCGAAGGGATGCCTGACCTGATTCTGTGCGATGGTCAGGGACTCGCGCATCCGCGATTTCTCGGGCTCGCTTGTCACTTGGGACTGTTTCTGAGGATACCCACTCTTGGGTGTGCCAAGAGTATCCTGGTTGGTGACCACCCGAAAGTACCCAATCGCCGGGGTGCGAATGCCCCCTTGTCCTACAGGGGACGCCATGTCGGTACGGTGTTAAGGACCCGCGAGGGGGTACGCGAGATAGTCGTCTCCCCGGGGCACCTCATCTCGATCGGGCAGTCCGCGAAATGGGCCATGCAATGCACCCGTCGTTTTCGTATTCCCGAACCTACGAGACTGGCGGACAGGGAAGTCGGCCGGATGCGCCGGGAAGAGCTCTCGGGCGGCACGAGGCCGGGCGTGCCGGATAGCCTGTGCTAGAATCCGCGGAATTCGAGGCATCCCAGGCACGGAGGAGCGAGTGGGGCAGGAAGAATATCGGGAGGAAGCGGAATTCGTCCGGCGCAGACATCAGATGGTGCAATCCCAGCTGGTTTCCAGAGGCGTACAGGACCTCCGAGTTCTGGAGACCATGAGTCGCGTCCCGCGCCATGTTTTTCTCGAGCCGGCGCAAAGGGAGGCGGCCTATGACGACTCGCCGATCCCGATCGGACACAACCAAACACTCTCCCAGCCCTATATCGTGGCCTTCATGTCGGAGCAATTGAAGCTCACGGGTCAAGAAAAAGTCCTGGAAATCGGGACGGGATCAGGCTACCAGACCGCGGTGCTCGCGGAGTTGGTTCGCAAGGTGTTCACGATCGAAGTTCTCGAGCCGCTTGCGCTCGGCGCGCGCGCGCTCCTCAATCGATTGGGCTATCGCAATATCGAATTCGCGGCTGGGGACGGCCGGCGGGGCTGGCCCTCAGAGGCGCCCTTCGATGGAATCCTGGTCGCCGCAGCAGCCAGAGAAATCCCGGACTCTCTCGGCGATCAACTTGCCGACGGAGGAAGAATGATCCTTCCACTGGGGGATGCACATCAGGATTTGTGGCTTTTCCTCCGCTCCGACAATGAACTCGCGTCGAAGCGGCTTTTGCCGGTTCGGTTCGTTCCTCTCGTGCTTGGCGGCCTGACCCCTTCGTAGGAGAAGAGGGCATCTATGTCAAAACTCATCACTCCCCGTGGCGAGGACGCCGCCCGCTGGTACACCGACGTGGTTCTGCGGTCGGAACTGGCGGACTATTCCCCCGTGAAGGGTTGCATGGTTATCCGGCCGCCTGGTTACGCCCTCTGGGAAAGGATTCAGAGCGGTCTGGATGCCCGATTCAAAGAAACCGGGCATCAGAACGCCTATTTCCCGCTCTTCATTCCCGAGAGCTTCCTCCACAAGGAAAAGGCCCACGTCGAAGGGTTCTCCCCCGAGCTGGCCGTGGTGACCATAGGAGGGGGAAAAGAATTAGAAGAAAAACTCGTGGTCCGGCCTACCTCTGAAACCATTATGTACTCCATGTTCGCCAAGTGGATTCGTTCTTACAGGGACCTTCCGCTCCTGATCAACCAATGGTCCAATGTTGTGCGCTGGGAAATGAGGACTCGACTCTTTCTGAGGACGACCGAATTCCTCTGGCAGGAAGGCCACACCGCCCACGCCACCGAACAGGAGGCCGAAGCGGAGACCTTGAAGATCCTGGATCTCTACTACGACTTCGCCCACAATCAGATGGCGCTACCGGTTCTGAAGGGGCTCAAGAGCGAGCAGGAGAAATTTGCCGGTGCGCTTCGAACCTACTGCATCGAAGCGCTGATGCTGGATGGCAAAGCGCTTCAGGCGGGGACCTCGCACAACCTGGGGCAAAACTTTTCAAAGGCCTTCGATGTAAAGTTTCAGAACCGCGAAGGAGGCACGGAGTACGTATGGCAAACGAGCTGGGGAGCATCCACCCGACTCATCGGTGCTCTGGTGCTGGGGCATGGCGACGATGCGGGACTCATCCTTCCCCCAGCGCTGGCTCCGATTCAAGTCGTCATCGTTCCAATCTGGAAAACTGATGAAGAAAAATCCGCCGTGCAACAGGCGGTGGAGAAGATTCAAAACTCGCTTTCGTCCGCGGTCCGCGTCCATGCCGACCTTCGCGAAGAGGTTTCACCGGGCTTCAAATTCAACGAATGGGAGCTGAAAGGGGTACCCTTGAGGGTCGAGCTGGGCCCCCGGGACCTGGCGAAGGGACAGGTCATGGTCGCCTCTCGGTTAGATCGGAAGAAGGATCCGGTGCCCCTCGGGGAGCTGCCGGTAAAGCTCCCGGAGCTCCTGGCTCAGTTCCAGCGCTCCCTCTATGAGCGGGCGCTTAAGTTCAGAAAGGACAATACCCGACCGGCCGGAACCTATGCGGAGTTCAAGGAACAGATTGAAACCCTGGGTGGTTTCTTCGAGGCATTTTGGTGTCGAAACGCTCAATGCGAAAAGAAGATCAAGGAAGAGACGAAGGCTACGATTCGATGCATTCCACTGGAGGGGCAGGACGGCGAAGGGGCTTGCATTCTCTGCGGCTCCCTGTCGAGGACCCGGGTGATCCTCGCCCGCGCCTACTGACGGCCATCCCGATCCCCAGGACCCTCCGCCTCTCGATTTTCGTCCTGGGTCTCGCCTCGCCCGCCGCGTCCGCCCTGACGGCCCAAGAGATCGTCCTCAAGTTCACGGCACCGCCCCCGAATCGCCCCGTGGCCGGCGAGACCCGCGTGGCGCTCGAGGCCATCGCCCCGGAAGGCGCACGAATTGTCCGGATCGAGGTTTTTATTGATTCACAGTCCGTGGCGATCCTGGACAAGCCGCCCTACGAGTTCATCTGGAATGCAGGCGAGGAGTTTCATCCGCACACGATAACGGCCAAGGCCGCCGACAGCAGTGGGCACACCGTCACTGTCGCCATGGAAACCCCTCCACTGCGGATCGGCCAGCGCGAATCAGTGAGCCTCGTTGATCTTTACCTCAACGTAGTCGACGAACGGAACCGTCCTCTAACGGACCTGCCTCAGGGTGACTTCTCGGTGTTCGAAGACGGCAAACCGCAGTCCATCATCCGTTTCACCGCTGCCCGGCAGCCCCTGAGCATCGCCCTCCTGATCGATTCCTCCAACAGCATGGGAACCGGGGAAAGGATTGACACCGCCCGTCGTGCCGCGGTGGATTTCGTCAAGAAGATGCTGGCGTCGGATCAAGCGACGGTCTTCACCTTCAACGACAAAGTGTCGCAGATCCAGCCCCTCACTTCGGACCGCAAGAAACTGGAACGGGCCATCGAGACCATCGCACCGTCCGGCGGAACAGCCCTTTACGATGCCGTCGTAAGAGTCTCCGAGACGATGAAGGATCTCGAAGGACGAAAAGCGGCCATACTGCTGTCGGATGGTAGAGACCAGGCGTTTCGGGAAAACGCTCCTGGAAGCCTCCATCTTTTCGAGGAGGCGGTGAACTCCGTGGTGCGCTCCGAGGTGGTGGTCTACGCCATAGGTCTGGGAGCCCGTCTGGAGGACGAGACCGATTTGGAGCAGCGTCGATCCCTCAAGGAAATCCTGGAGACATTTTCAGAGAAAACCGGCGGCCGCTTCTACAACCCTGAGCACCCGGGCCAGCTGGCGGGCGTCTACCAGCAAATCACCGAGGATTTGGGCCGGCAGTACTCAATCAGCTACAACCCCTCCAACCAATCCCGCGATGGGCAATGGAGAGCCGTCACCGTGGAGGTGAAGGTTCCCGGCGCTCGGGCTTTCACCCGGCCCGGCTATTTCGCTCCGACTCCGTGAGCCTGCTCTCCTCGGCGAGCCGAAATCTGGCCCAGAAGCGATTCCTCCACGCGACGCCCATGCTCGTGGAGATTCATCGCAGCACCGAGGCCTGGGACTTCGATTAGGGTTACCCGCGCCGGCGCCGGGTCCCACTCTCAACTGCGCACGGTGGTCCCACCATGCCGGCTGCATCGGGGTGAATCGATGCACTCTGTATCGAAGACTGTAATGCTTGAGGTATGACAGGGCGAATCCTGGGAGAGCACCCCGTAGCCCAAGTTGACTTTCGGAACTCCCGGTTTCGAACCGTGCTCATACTCGGAGAGAAAAGAATCGGCATGAATTCGGACCCCAGCGGGGCATCCGGCCGTATTTCTTCGCGTCGAGCGTTACAACGGCACGGATCAGCCGACTCCCCGCGAAATGGAGGTGCGATGCTCGGGAGCTCAGCGGTTATTTGAATATCCAGAAGCGCCTCAGAAAGGACATGCGTCGAAAAGCCTGACGCTCGGCCTCACTGAGCTGCGACGGGGCCAGCGCGGCTTTCCACTTGAGAAATCCGAAATGATCGATTTTTTTCAGCGTCGGAAGGAACCACCGGGCACCTCGACTTCCCGGGTCGAAACGAAAAGAGGCATTGAAGTCGATGATGAACACTTCTCCCGAAGGGCTGATGAGAATATTGTCTCGTTTGCGGAGATCGATGTGCACGATTCCCCGGGAATGGATTGCGTCAATCAGGCCCCAAAGCCGCGTGAAGAGCTCCGGGGGAAGCTCGCGCCGTTTCCAGTGAGAGATTCGCTCCCCCTCCACATATTCGATTGCCATCGCATTTTTCCCAATTCGTCCAAAATACTGCGGAACTCCCGGGATTCCCGCGAGCTTTCGATAGATGGAGGCCTCCCGGCGGATCTGCCACCTCCCGTACCATCTGACCGGCAATATCTTACGGTTGAAATCCTTGACGATGGCCTTCCGGCCAGGTGCTTCTAGAAGCAGGATATCCGCCTTCCCCCACCCCCCCCGTTGATAGATTCGGGCCGCCGGACCTCGAAAATCAGATTCCGATATGGCCGGAACGATTTCCCAGTCGTGTGCAGTGGATTGAGGGGACTTTGGCACTGTGATATTCTCCGCCGCCTAAATAATTGGTCTATCGTAACATAACGAACCCGCGACCGAGGCCGTCATGCATGCGCCGACCCGGGAGGCGCTCCGTGCGCGCCCGCCGCTCAGGTTTCGCACCGGCCGAAACTCTACCAAAGCGGACATTTTCCTTTGGGAAGCGGGCGGTGTGCGACTGGTCGTCAAGGATTATGCCCCCCGCCCTCCCTGGATTCGGGGCACCATCGGACGAGCGATGGTGCGGCGCGAGGTTCGAGCTTACAGGCAGCTCGACCGGCTGCCGGGAATTCCACGATTAGTGGGACAGGTGGACTCCTTGGCTTTTGCCGTGGAATTTGTGGAGGGGAACGACCTGTCGCATTTTCGTTCCGGCGAGGTCCCGGTCGAATTCTTCCAAAAACTCCTGAAATTGGTCGACTCGATCCATCAGGCGGGCGTCGCCCAGGGAGACATCCACCACCGGGATGTCCTGGTGGGCCCGGGAAGCGAGCCTTTTCTGGTGGATTTCTCCACGGCCGCATTTCGCCATGGGGTTGCCGGATCTTTCGGGCAGCGGCTTTTCCATGCCGCTTGCGGCGCCGATCGCAGGGCGGTGCTCAAGCTGAAACACCGGCACGCTCCACAATCCCTCAACGATGCCGAACGCTATGAACTCACTCACCCACCCACCTGGTATCGACTCGGCAAGCGTATCCGATCCCTCTGGAGGTCAGGCCGCCGAAAGTGAGCTCTCGAGGAGCATTGACAGCATCCCGAGGTTCCCCTAAGATTCCGCCCCTTTTCAAACCACGGAAGGAGATTCTCGTGGCCTCTCAGCGAAGCATCATCCTGGGTTACATCCGGCTGGCCCTGGTCTACCTTTTCGTGGGAACTCTCGTCTGGTTTTCCACGCCGACTCCCGGCTTGTTCTGGGCCGGCGCAGTGATTGTCCTGTTGGGAGAGGCCGTGAGGATTTGGGCCGCAGGCCATCTGGTGAAGTCTACAGAGCTCATCGATTCCGGCCCCTACGCCTTCACGCAAAACCCTCTCTACCTGGGACGACTTCTGATACTCACCGGCTTTTGCGTCATGGCCCGCAGCCGCTGGCACGTGAACTGGATTGCCCTGGCACTGGGCTATGTGGTTTTCTTCGGCTATTACATCCCCCGTAAACTCCGGGTAGAGGGGGCCCGTCTACACAAGATGCACGGCGACTCCTTCTCACAATACAATGCCGCGGTGCCGATTCTCCTCCCATCACTGCGCCGTTATTCGGGGAAGCGGACCCCCTGGTCGTTCGGGAAGGCGGTCAGGAATCAGGAATACCTGGTTCTGTCCGGCGTGCTGCTGGTGCTCGCTTTCTTCGCCTGGAAGACCTGGGGATAGCTATTTCCCTGTCGAGATCGGCTGGCTGCCATGCAGCTCCAATGCCCGACGGTAGGCCCGGAGGGTGCTCTCCGTCAGGCGCCGGACGCTGAACTCAGTTTTCACGCGCCGCCGACCCTCTTCTCCCATCGCTCTTCCCCGATCCTCCCGCTGCAGAATCTGAACGATTGCTCGCGCCAAGGCATCAGGATCCCGCGGCGGCACCACCAGCCCGGTCCTGCCGTCCTCGACGATTTCTCTTGCACCCCCAATGTCGGTGGCAACTACGGGCTTTCCCAACGCCATCGCCTCCTTCAAGACCGCGGAAGAAGCATCGCAATCCACCGAGGGCAGGACCGAGACGTCGAGAGCCGCCGTGATTTCCGGGATGTCCTCCCGAAACCCGAGGAAGCGAACTCGCTCCGAGAGCCCGAGACTCTCCGCTTCCCTGCGAAGTCGCTCCTCCTCCGTACCGCGACCCGCGAAGAGAAATCGGACCTCGGGGAGCTTGGCGGCGACCTGCGCAGCGGCCTTCAGGAAGTAGGTCCCCCCTTTGTCCTGCACGAGCCGTCCTACCACGCCGACCAAGGGGCCCCCGCTTCCCTCAAGACCGATTTCCAGGCGGAGTTGCGCCGGTTTCACCCCCGCATGGAACTGCTCCTCCCAATAGGAAGAGTGAACGACGGAAATCCGTTCCCGAGAGAGGTCGCCATGTCTCAGGAACGGTTCGTAGCGCTCCAGGACCGAAGCGCTTGCCACGATGAGGTGATTCACCAGGTTTCGATAGAGGAATCGGTTCAGCAAATGGAAGGCCACTTGTTTCGTATTGTGCCGCGTGTAAATCAACGGAAGAGCATGGCGTCCGAATTTCAGAGCCGCCGCGGAGGCCCATAGATCTTGAGATCCGTGTGCATCCAGCA
>Ga0075434_100004651_pt1 | contig 12403 bp, 9 predicted proteins | sample RhiMethybrSRZTD3_FD_75298 | JGI IMG/M metagenome (GOLD analysis project Ga0075434, IMG submission 75298) | Populus rhizosphere microbial communities from Tennessee, USA - Rhizosphere MetaG P. TD hybrid SRZTD3 | ecosystem: Host-associated > Plants > Roots > Rhizosphere > Soil | place: USA... | reverse complement strand
GGGGGGCACCGTGGAACGTGGACAGTCGGCGGTGAGCGGGCGCGAGCGGGTCGTCGCCGCGTACAAGGGCGGTTATGCCGATCGCGTGCCGGCCTATCCGATCGCGGGATCCTTCGCCGGATGCCTCGACGGGCTCTCGATCGAGGAGTACTGCACCGACCCTACCAAGGCGGTCCGGGCGATGCTCAACTACTACGAGCGCTACCAGCCGGACATCATGGTGGCCTTCAACGACCTGGCCAAGGAAGCCGAGGCGGTTGGCTGTCGGGTGAAGTACTCGGACTACGTCGTCCCGTCGATCGACAAGCACGTGCTCCAGGACGACAAGGGCCTTCTCGCGCGCATGGAGATCCCCGATCCGAAGAAGGCCGGGCGGATTCCGGCGTTTCTCGAGCAGTGCGAGGCGCTCTCGGCGGCTCGGCTTCCGAGCGGGCTCGGCGCCGTGCTGGTCGGGCCGTGGACGATCGCGATGCTCCTGCGCAATCCCGAGATCATGTGCCTGGACACGATCGACGATCCGGCGTTCGTCCACGACCTGATGCGGTTCAGCACCGAGTACGCCAAGCAAGTCGGCGACGCCGTGCTCGGCACGAAGATCGGCCTGAGCTACTCCGACCCGACGGCTTCGTGCTCTCTCGTCGGGCCCGAGACCTACCGCGAGTTCATCAAGCCCTACCATCAAGATCTGGTGAACTACTTCCGCGCGAAGAAGGTCGGCACGACCGTCCACATCTGCGGCACGACCCACCAGATCCACGAGGACCTGGTCGACGTGGGCTTCGTCGCGATTACCATCGACCTCGATCAGCAGGGCGATCCGAAGCTCCAGGTCGATCAGCTCGATCGCCTGATCACGCTCGGCAACCAGCGAAACGTCGTCGCGATCGGCAACGTCGACGTGACGATCTTCGAGCGCGCGACCAAGCAGCAGATCGAGGCCGAGGTGAAGCGCTGCATCGACACGGCCGGGAAGCGCTCGCGCTTCGTGCTCTCGACCTCGTGCGAGCTGCCCCCGCGCGCCGATCCGGATTGCGTGAAGTGGATGATGGACGCCGCGCGGGAGTACGGTCGCTACGACCGAATTCTGGCTTCCTGATCCGGCAGCTTCGCGACCCGGTCGATGACTCTCACCGCGATCTGGCCGGCCCGGTTGCGAACGGTCAGATCGTGGGCGGGGAAGCGCGAGAGATCCAGCGCGGCGTGGCGGGCCACGTCGACGGAGACGACGAGCTGGGCGTCGTAGTCCTTGGTCGCTTGCTCGAGGCGGGCGGCGACGTGGACCGTGTCGCCGACGGCCGTGAGGTAGAAGCTTTCGCCCCAGCCCATCCGGCCGACGACCGCCGGGCCGGTGTGGATGCCGATGCCGATCCGGAGCGGCGAGCCGAGGTCGGTCGCCAGCTGGGCGCTGAGCGCCTCGACACCTTCGACCATCGCCCGGGCAGCAGCGAGCGCCTGACGCGAGCCCGTCGCCGGGCCTGATTCGATCCCGAAGAGCGCCATCACGCCGTCACCGGTGAACTGGTTCGTGATACCACCGGCCCGCGTGATCGCCGTGCCCATCGCCTCGAAGTAGCGATTCAGGACGAAGACGACGTCGTAGGGCAGCTTGTGCTCGGCCAGCCGGGTGAATCCGCGGAGGTCGGCGAACAGCACGGCCAGCTCCTGCTCGCGGCCCTGGCGTACATCGGTCGCGAACGCCTCGGTCGGCGTGACCGAGGGCGCCAGGAGGGGCTCCACCGTCACGTCGCGAACCGGCCGTGTCTGACAGGCGAGCCGCACGTCGGGTGCCGCGCCCACGCGCGCGAGCACGCGCCGCTCGCCCTCGCTCGGGGCGGGGAGATCGTGGCGCCCGTCCATGATCCGCACGCGACAGGTCGAGCAGCGGCCGCGGCCGCCGCATACCGACGCGTGAGGGATTCCGGCGAATCGGCTCGCGTCGAGAATCGTGAACCCCCGGGGCGCGTTCACGACCCGCGCGTTCGGGTAGGTGATCCGGACCGAACGCCGCCGCTCCAGCAATCGGCGAGCGCCGCGCGCGGCCATCACCCCGACCAGCGCGACCAGATAGGCGTCGAGGAAGCCGCGTCGAATCGCGAGCAGATGTGCCGCCTCCGCCGGATCAGGGGCATTCGCCGCGCGCAGCATGGCCTCGGTCCAGCCCGGCGTCTTCGCGCGCGCTGCCACCTCGCGGCCGGCGGTGACGAAACCCAGCAAGGCGCAGGTTGGCAAGAGCAGCGCGACGGCGAAGAGCCAGGGCGCCGCGCGTGGATACCACGGCCGGAAGCGAAGCCAGAAGTGCAATCCGATGCAGGCGTGAAGCCACGCGAGCACGACCGCAAGCGTCTGCCGGGCGCCGACCTCCGGTGCCTGCAGCCAGAGCGCGAACAGCACGCGCGCGTAGGGGTCTTCGGCGCCGAAGCGCCACCACCCGATTCGAGTTCCCACGACGTGAGAGACGAGGAGCACGGGCAGGAGCAGGCCGAGCGCGTACTGGGTGGCCTCCCAGAGCGGCATGCGGAGCGTCCGGCGGTCGTAGAGCAGCCACAGCGCCAGGATCCCGTGCACGGTGATCGCGCCGTAGAGCGCGAGCGTGCCCGGCGCGCTTCGCCACAGCGCGAGGAACCACCAGCGCCCGGTTTCCATCGCGTTCAGCGAGACGAGCCCGAGCGCGTGGTTGACGAAGTGGAGAACGAGGTACGTGAGGAGGACGAGCGCCGCCCCGAGCCGCAGGCGGCGTACGGCCATCACACTTTCGGCACGCTCTTGAGCGCTTCGTCGACCTTCGCGGCCGGGTACTCGTAGTCCTGGAGCTTACCGCTCAGATGCGCCTCGTAGGCCCCGAGGTCGAAGTGCCCGTGTCCGGACAGGTTGAAGACGATCGTCCGGCGCTTGCCGTCACGCTTGCAGCGCTGCGCCTCGTCGATCGCCACGCGAATCGCGTGGGCCGACTCGGGCGCCGGGATGATGCCCTCGGTCCGCGCGAACTGCACCGCGGCCTCGAACGTCGCGAGCTGCGGGACCGCTTGAGCCTCGATCACGCCCTCGTCGTAGAGCTTGCAGACTAGCGGCGCCATGCCGTGGTAGCGGAGCCCGCCGGCGTGGAACGGCGCCGGGATGAACGTGTGACCGAGCGTGTGCATCTTCACCAGCGGTGTCAGGCCGACCGTGTCGCCGAAGTCGTAGACGTACTTGCCCTTGGTGAGGCTCGGGCAGGCGGCCGGCTCGACGGCGATGATCCGCACCTTCTTGTTCTTGCCGGTGAGCTTGTCGGCCGCGAAGGGAAAGGACAGGCCGGCGAAGTTCGAGCCGCCGCCGGCGCAGCCGATGACGATGTCCGCCGAATCGTCGGCTTTCTCCAGCTGCTTCTTCGTCTCTTGCCCGATCACGGTCTGGTGCATGAGGACGTGATTCAGCACGCTGCCGAGCGAGTACTTCGTGTCGTCGCGGGTGGCCGCGTCCTCGACGGCCTCGCTGATCGCGATGCCGAGCGAGCCGGGTGAATTCGGATCCTGCTCGAGGACTTTCTTGCCGGATTGCGTGTCGGGGCTCGGGCTCGCGACCACCTGCGCGCCCCAGGTCTCCATCATGATCCGGCGATACGGCTTCTGCTGATACGACACCTTCACCATGTAGACCTTGCACTGCAGCCCGAACATCTGGCAGGCGAGCGAGAGGGCGGAGCCCCACTGACCGGCACCGGTCTCGGTGCTGAGCCGCGTGACCTTTTCCTTCTTGTTGTAGTAGGCCTGCGCCACGGCGGTGTTCGGCTTGTGGCTGCCGGCCGGGCTCACACCTTCGTATTTGTAGTAGATGTGGGCCGGGGTGCCGAGCGCCTTCTCGAGACGGCGCGCACGATAGAGCGGAGACGGCCGCCACAGGCGATAGACGTTACGGATCTCGTCCGGGATCTCGATCCAGCGCTCCTGGCTGACCTCCTGCTTGATCAGCTCCATCGGGAAGAGCGGGGCTAGATCTTGCGGGCCGATCGGCTGCTTGGTGCCGGGGTGCAGGACCGGCGGCGCGGGCGTCTTGAAGTCGGCCTGGATGTTGTACCACTTGGTCGGAATGTCCTTCTCGTCGAGCGTGAACTTCGTACGATTCCGGTCGTTCGCTTTGGTGGCCATCCCGACCTCCTTCGGAGGGAACCCCGTGAAAAGTGGGCTAACCATATACAACCGGGTGCGAGCCTGTCAATGCGACGGCCGTGGAGTAAACTAGTGAAACCATGCCCACCACCCTCAAGCTTCCGCGCCGGGACGGCCTGCTGACGCCGTACACGCTCACCGGCCGCGCGCCGGTTTCACCGCCGCCCGGTCCGATCAAGAGCCGCATCGGCATGGCCGCCGTCCACGTCGTCGCCGATCCGCTCGCGCCGCTCAATCCGACGCTCGAGGTCGCGCTCGACTGGGACGCGACCCTGCGCTATCGCCATCACATCTGGTCGCTCGGCCTGGCCGTCGCCGAGGCGATGGACACCTCGCAGCGCGGCATGGGGTTCGACTGGCGCACCGCGAAGGAGCTGATCCGGCGCACGGTCGCCGAGGCGAAGACGGTGCCGGGCGCCGTGCTGGCGTCGGGCGCGGGCACCGATCACCTCGAGCCCGGCCCCCGCGTGACGATCGCCGACGTCGAGGCGGCGTACGAGGAGCAGTGCGCGTGGATCGAGGGCTGCGGCGGCCGGATCATCCTGATGGCGAGCCGCGCGCTCGCCGCCTGCGCGAAGGAGCCCGGCGATTATCTGAAGGTGTACGGACGCATCCTCTCGCAGGTACGCGAGCCCGTGATCATCCACTGGCTCGGCGAGATGTTCGACCCCGCGCTCGAGGGCTATTGGGGCTCGCGCGACCTCGACCAGGCGACCGAGACCTTGCTGACGATCGTGAAGGAGCACGCCTCACACATCGACGGCGTCAAGATCTCGCTCCTGGATCAGGCTCGCGAGGTCGCGATGCGCAAGCGCTTCCCGGCGAATGTACGCATGTACACCGGGGACGACTTCGACTACCCGACCACGATCCTCGGTGACGGTGATCGCCACTCGGACGCCCTGCTCGGGATCTTCGACGTCATCGCGCCGGCCGCCTCGGCGGCGCTCAAGGCGCTCGACGCCGGAGACTTCGTCCGCTACGCCGACGTGCTGGCGCCGACCCTCACGCTCTCGCGTCTGATCTTCGGCGCGCCCACGCGCTTCTACAAGACCGGCGTGGTGTTCGCCGCCTACCTGAACGGCCACCAGTCGCACTTCCGGATGGTCGGCGGGCAGGAGAGCGCGCGCTCGCTCGTGCATCTGTCCGAACAGTTCGTCCTGATGGATCGCGCCGGGCTGCTGCGCGACCCCGACGTCGCCGCCACGCGCATGCGCCGCGTGCTCGCCGTCGGCGGCGTCGAGTAGCGCCGGCTACCGAATCTCTCCGACGACTCGCACCCGCACTCGCAGAGAGTTCCCGGGCAGATAGGCCAGCGGTAGGTCTTCGACCTCGACCGTCGTCAAGGTCCTCGGGTCGGCGCCGGCGTTCTCGGCCTGAGCCTCGGCCAGCTCGCGGGCCCGCGCGATCGCCGCGTCGCGCGACAGATCCTGAAAGATGCGGTCGACCTCGCCGCTGACCTGGGCGATCGCGGCGCCCACCGCGTTCGCGACCGCCTGGTGCTCGACGTGAATCACCTCGGAGATGCCCGAGATCCGCTCGGGGACGAGAAAACATCCACCGCCGACGGCGATCAGCGGCTCGTCACCCGCGTCGGTCTTCATTCGATCCACGCCTTCCTCGATCATCGCGTGCATGCGCGCGATCGCGCCCTGCACGAGGTCGGCGGGCAGCGCGGCGACGCAACGCCGGTCACCGAGGTCGATCAGTCCCGCGGCGACGGCGATATCGGTGGCCGTGAGCTCGTTGCCGCCGAACACCAGCCCCTCCTCGACCAGGCGATAGCCGACGCTGCGCGGGCCAACCGTCAGGGGCGAGCGCGATACGAGCGAGCCGCCGCCGAGCCCGATCGAAAGCAGGTCCGGCATGCGGAAGAGCGTCCGGACCCCGCCGATCTCGACGACGTTGTTGGCCTCGCGCGGAAAACCGTGGCGCAGGCTTCCGATGTCGGTCGTCGTGCCACCGACGTCGATCACGAGCGCGTCCGTCAGCTTCGACAGGAACGCGGCCCCGCGCATGCTGTTCGTCGGGCCCGACGCGAAGCCGTAGACCGGAAACGCCTCGGCGACCGACGCGAGCATGACGGTGCCGTCGTTCTGCGTCAGGTAGAGCGGTGCGCGGATGCCACTGGCAGCGAGCGCGTCCTGGAACGCTCCTGTGGTCGTACGGGCCAGGCCGACGAGCGCGGCGTTGAGCAGGGTCGCGTTCTCGCGCTCGAGGAGGCCGATGCGCCCGAGCTGATGGGACATCGTCACCGCCACGTCGGGGCACTCCTGTCGCACGATGGCCGCGGCCTCGAGCTCGCAAGCCGCATTGAGCGGTGAAAAGACCGACGCGATGCCGACCGATGTCAGGCCCGCGTCACGGATTCGGCGCGCGGCGGCACGCACACCGGCGACATCGAGCGGGACCAGCGGACGGCCGTCGAACTCGTGGCCGCCCTCCACCATGACGACCTCGCCGCGGACGAGCGACGCCAGATCCTCGGGCCAGTCGATGAACGGCTCGAGCGAGGCGCCCGACGGCAGGCCGATGCGTACCGCGGCGACCCGCGTGAGGTCGCGCCGCTGGACGACCGCATTGGTGAAATGCGTGGTCCCGATCATCACCGCGTCGACCGATGCCGGGGCCCCGGCCTCGAGGAGCTTGCGGAGAGCGTCGGTAACGCCCGCTGTCACGTCACGGGTCGTCGGTGTCTTGACCGCGTGGATCACCTTGGTGTCTTCGAGCAGCACGGCGTCGGTGTTCGTGCCGCCGACGTCGATGCCGATCCGCCGCTTCACGAAGCGATGCTCGTCGTCACGCGAACACGCTCTGGAACTCGAGGTCGTAGCCGAAGGCGCGGGGCCCGACGTGCTCGAGCCCCTTCGGCGTCAGCAGCACCGGCGGCGCCGGCAGCGCGATCACGCTGACCCGCTGGCCATAGCGCAAGGTCTCCGTCCCGATCGCGTCGCCCGAGACGCTGTCCAGCACGCAGATGAGGTCCGGCGTCATCACGCGGGGCTTGCCGTCGAGCCACCCGACCGCGAACTCGTTCTGGAAGGCGAGCTCGAAGCTCGCTCCGCGAAAGTCGTCGAGACCGTCCAGCTTGGCGGTGCCGCGCAGGAAGCCTTCGGTGGTTCGGCGGGCCACGTCACGGATCTTGCCGCGGAAGAGCAGCTGGCCGCGCTCGGCGTCGATCAGGGCCCGGACGGGATCCTGATGGCGGCGCCGGGCCTCCTGCACGGTCTGGCCGAGCCGGATCGCCTTGCTCGTCGAGTAGAGGATGCCGCACTCCTTCACTTCTTTCCCCGTGCGCGGCGCCTTGCAGGTCGACGCGATCGAGCCGACCTCGACGCACGCCTTGCGCGAGAGACGCTCCATCCACTTCCAGGAGGCCGCGCGCGCGACGACGACCGCGTTGTCGCGCACGTCGGCCAGGGTGAGCGGGTACATCGTCAGGTCGTGGATCGCGAAGCTCGTCATCTGCGCCTCGGGAAAGGCGCGGCCCATGCAATCGGCGTCGACCACCGGAAGCCCGAGCTCCGCGGCGGCCATGAACGGCTGGAGCGAGTTGCCTCCGCCGATCTCCAGGGACATGACCGCGTCGAATCGCACGCCGCGGTACTCCTCCATCATTCGCACCGCGAGCGCGATCGTCCGCGGGTCGGTCAGCCGTTCCTGGCCGACCAGCGGCGCGCCCATGTTCGAGACGACAGCGACGCGCGCGTCGTCGGCGAGGTCCATCGGGTCGAGCAGGGAGACAACCGTACCCGTGCGGTAGAGCTTGCGCATGTTCAGGAGCGCCAGGTACGGGCTGCCGCCGCCACCGGTGCCGAGGATCCAGGCGCCGATGGCCAGCGACTCGATCTCGGCCGCGGAGACGGGGCGAAGGGCCATCGGAAGCGTATGTTATCCTCCCGCCATCGCGATGCAAACCAGGAGGTCGAGCGTGGGCGAACGTGTGCTCCTGACAGCGGTTCTCGCGGTGCTGGTCGCGATGTCGCCGGCGGCCGCCTTCGAGCGGGCCGGCGACCGGAAGATCCTCGTGTTCGCCGGCCGCCAGGAAGTTCCCACGATCGATCCGAGCGTCAAGTACGACTGGTCGATCCGCATGGCGCAGCAGTCGCTCTACGACGCGCTCGTGAAGTACGTCGGCAACCCGCCCGAGATCGTGCCCTGGCTCGCCGAGAAATGGGAGAGCTCGCCCGACGCCAAGACCTGGACGTTCCATCTCGCCAAGAACGCCAAGTTCCACAACGGCGATCCGGTGACCGCCGAGGCGGTGCGCTTCTCGTTCGCGCGCACGCTCAAGCTCAATCAGGGGCCGGCGTGGATGCTGTCCGACTTCTTGAAAGAGGACGGCATCAAGGTCGTCAACGACACCACGATCCAGTTCAACCTGACCCAGTCGTATGCGCCCTTCCTCTCGTTCCTGCCGTGGTGGTACGTGATGAACCCGAAACAAGTGATGGCGAACGAGCAGGCGGGCGACATGGGCCAGAAGTGGCTCACGACCAACGCTGCCGGCAGCGGGCCGTTCAAGATCAAGCGGTGGGAGCAGGGGGTGCTCTACGAGCTCGAGGCCGTCGACGGCTACTGGAAGGGCTGGCCGTCGAAGGATCATATCGGCGGCGTCATCTACAAGATCGTTCGCGAGTCGGCCGCCCAGCGTGCCGCGCTGATTCGCGCCGAGGCCGACATCGTCGAAGGGCTCTCGAGCGACGATTTCGACCAGGTCGCGAAGATGCCGGGTATCGCGGTTCCGACCTTCCCGGGCATGACGACCTTCGGCATCAAGATGAACACGCAGAACGGCGCGACGAAGGACGTCAACCTCCGCAAGGCCGTCTGCTACGCGTTCGACTACGAGGCGCTGGTCAAGATCTACAACGGCAACGCGATCCTGCAGACCAGCCCGTTCCCGAACGCGACGCGCGGCTTCGTCGCGGTGCCCGGGATCTATCGCCAGGACCTCGGGAAGGCGAAGGAGTTCCTGGCCAAGTCGGCATACCCGAACGGCGGGCTCGAGCTCGAGTACGTCTACGTCCAGGGGCTCGAGGAGGAGCGCAAGATGGGGCTCGTCCTCATCGACAACCTCCAGAAGCTCAACATCACGGTGAAGATGGTCCCGTTGATCTGGCCCAACATGGTCGGCCGCGGCGCCAAGCCGGAGACGTCACCCGAGCTGATGGCCGTCTTCGCCACGCCCGTCTCGACCGATCCCGACGCGGTCGCGTACCAGTACCACAAGAATTCCTGGGGCAAGTACTACGGCTCGTCCTACTACGCCAACGACGCGGTGTGGGCGCTGATCGACAAGGCGCGGACCATCGCGCGGTGGGAGGAGCGGGCGCCGATCTACGCGGACATCCAGCGGAAGATCGTCGCCGACGCCCCCGAGATCTTCGGGATGCTGGCGAACCGCCGCTGGGCGATGCGCGATCACGTGAAGGGCTTCGTCTTCAGCCCGGTGCGCTTCACCGGCGAGGTCGACCTCTACCCGCTCGCGATCGCCGCCAAGTAAGGCTTGCTCGGCTACCTCGCCCGGCGCTTCCTCCTGCTGGGTCTCATGCTGTTCGGCCTGCTCTGCATCACGTTCGTCATCTCGCACGTCGCGCCCGGCGACCCGGCACGGCTCGCCGCCGGGCCCGACGCGACGGCGTCGATGGTCGAGACCCTCCGCGTCCAGTACGGCCTCGATCGTCCGCTCCTCGTCCAGTTCGGACAGTATCTGCGTGGAGTTCTGGGCGGCGACCTGGGACGCTCCTTGAGGACTCGCGAGACCGTCGCCTCGGACCTCGCGCGATACTTTCCGAACACGTTCGAGCTCGTGACGGGCGCCATGCTCCTCGCGGTCGGGCTCGGCATCCCGCTGGGCATTCTCTCGGCGGTGTACCGCGATACCTGGGTAGACCAGCTCACGCGCGTCGTCTCGGTCTCGGGCATCGCGCTCCCGGCCTTCTGGCTCGGGCTGATGCTGCAGCTCCTGCTGGCCCTGGAGCTCGGGCTCTTGCCGCTCGGCGGGCGTCTCGGCTTGATGGCGACACCTCCGGCGCCGGTGACGCACCTGCTCGTCGTCGACGCGATCCTGGCAGGCCAGTGGAGGGTCCTCGGCGACGCGCTGGCCCATGCGGTCCTGCCGACAGTGACCCTGTGCTTCCCGGCGCTCGCCTCGATCGTGCGGGTCAACCGCGCCGAGATGCTCGAGACCTTGAAGCAGGACTACATCGTCAACGCTCGCGCCCAGGGCGTGTCCGAGCTCCGGATCGTCGCCAGGTACGCCCTGAAGAACGCGATGATCCCAACCCTGGCGATGATCGGGCTGCGCTACGGCTGGATGCTCGGAGGGACCGTGCTCGTCGAGACCGTGTTCGACTGGCCGGGCATCGGTCTCTACGCCGTCGCCTCGGCCGTGTCGTCGGACTTCCAGCCGATCATGGGCGTCACCCTGGTGATCGGCCTCAACTTCATGCTGGCCAACTTCCTCGTCGACCTCGCCTACGGCTGGCTCGACCCGCGGGTCCGGCCGAGCCTGTCGACGTGATGAACATGAACCGTGCGGTTCCCTCGGGCTCGCTCTCGACGTGGCTGGCTGGGCACCACGGGGCATCGCGCGAGCTGCGGTTCTACGCGCGCGTGTTCGCGCGGAGCGCCGCGTCGCGGCTCGGCCTGGGCCTCGTGCTCGTGTTCCTGCTGATGGCAGCGCTCGGTCCGTGGATCGTGCCCTATCCGGAGGATGCGCGCGGCGCGGTGCATCTCGACGAGAAGCTCAGGCCGCCGAGCGTGCGCCACTGGTTCGGCACCGACGAAGTCGGAACCGACATCTACACGCGCGTCGTCCTGGGCACCCGGGTGTCGCTTCGGATCGGCCTGATCATCACCTTGCTGGCTGCCGCGATCGGCGTGCCGCTCGGCATCGTCGCGGGTTATATCGGCGGCCCGCTGGGCGAGACGATCATGCGGGTGACGGACGTGTTCCTCTCGGTCCCGGCGCTCGTGCTGGCGCTGGCGATCGTCGGCGCCCTCGGCCCGGGCATCACCAACGTGATCGTCGCGCTCGGCCTGGTGTGGTGGCCGGGTTACGTGCGTCTCGTGCAGAGCAAGACGCTCGCGCTCAAGGGGCAGGTGTTCGTCGAGGCCGCGCGCGCCGTGGGAACCGGCCGGCTCCGGATCGTCTTCGTCCACATCCTGCCCAACTGCGTGTCACCGATCACGGTCAAGGCGAGCATGGACATGGGGTCGGCGATTCTCGCGGCCGCCGGGATGGGGTTCATCGGCCTCGGCGCCCAGCCGCCGTATCCGGAGTGGGGCGCGATGATCAGCCACGGGCGAAACTATCTGCCGACCTGGTGGTGGTACTCGGCGTTCCCCGGCCTGTTCATCTATCTCACGGTGCTCGGCTTCAATCTGCTCGGGGACGGACTGCGCGACATCCTCGACCCGCAGAGTCGAGGGTAGGGCGGCGACCTAGACGCCGCACGCCTCGGCGACGACGCGCGCGACGAGGAGATTCGCGAGGAGCACGGGCGCGCCCGTGAGCCGCTGGAGCTCGTCGCGCGTCTTGCGCCTGAATCCCATGCAGTCCAGGGCGACGAGCCCGGCGTGCGCGGCCCGAAGCGCTTCCCCCGTGCGCGCGACCTCCGCCGGGTCTTCCTCCTCGTACGGCGAGAGTGGGACGACGACCGGATCGAACCCGTCGGCGCGCCATCGCGCTTCGGTCTGCGGCACGTGCTGGACGGACGGGGTGACGATGCCGAGGCGGCCCGGCCAGCGGAGCGAGCGCAACACGCCGAGGAGTACCTGGTGCGGCAGCACGAGGAGCCGCGACGCCTCGAGCGCGGGGAACGCGCCCGTGCACAGAAGTGCCGTCATCGTGACACCCGTCCGCTCGAGCTCGCCGATCGCGGCCTGGACGCGGGCGACGACGTGGCGCTTGGCCACGAAGGCCGGCGTGCCGTCGGCAAGCCGCGTGACGAGGATGTCGTCCCCGGGCCCAGGGGCCAGCGCGGCGATCTCGGCGCGCCCGAGGCCGTCGAGCGCGCCGCGCTCCCTCACGGTGACGGCGGGGCCGAGGATCGCTTCCATGTCGGGCACGACGTCGACGCGCGGCGACTGGCCGATCGTGACGAGGCCGACGATCGGCCCCTTCACAGGACGTGCAGCCAGGGACGGGTCGTGAGCCCGTCGGGCTTCCAGAAGCCGGTTTCGGCGAACCATCGGAGCGCCTCATCGGCATCGGCGGTCTTCACGATCGCCAGGGTCTTGCCGTCCTCGAA
>Ga0075434_100004648_pt1 | contig 12408 bp, 7 predicted proteins | sample RhiMethybrSRZTD3_FD_75298 | JGI IMG/M metagenome (GOLD analysis project Ga0075434, IMG submission 75298) | Populus rhizosphere microbial communities from Tennessee, USA - Rhizosphere MetaG P. TD hybrid SRZTD3 | ecosystem: Host-associated > Plants > Roots > Rhizosphere > Soil | place: USA... | reverse complement strand
GTTTACCGCGCGCATCGAACAACTCCTCGGCCTTGTAGCTGCGCATCCAGTCTTCGAGGAGCTTCAGGTTTGTCGGGTTATCGCGCACATCGGCAAACGGCACCTGGTGTGAGCGCCAGGAACCTTCAACCTTGTGTCCCTTGATTTCTTTCGGACCGGTCCAACCTTTGGGGGAACGGAGCACGATCATAGGCCAGCGAGGTCGCAAAGGATTGTTCGATTCCCGCGCGGTCTTCTGGTGGCCGCGGATCTCGGCAATCGCTTCTTCCAATGTGGCCGCCATTTTTTGATGCATTTCGGTCGGATCGCTGCCTTCCACGAAATACGGCTTGTAACCGTACCCGACGAACAGGGCTTCTAACTCCGCATGACTGATGCGCGCAAGGACAGTTGGATTGGCGATCTTGTAGCCATTCAGGTTGAGGATCGGCAGCACCGCGCCATCTCGCGCCGGGTTAATGAACTTATTGGAATGCCACGCCGTCGCTAGCGGACCGGTCTCCGCTTCGCCGTCGCCAACAACGCAGGTGACGATAAGATCAGGATCGTCGAGCACCATGCCGTATGCGTGGGACAGACTGTAACCGAGCTCGCCGCCTTCGTGGATGGACCCTGGAGTCTCGGGAGTAACATGGCTGCCGATATGGCCGGGGAACGAAAACTGTTTGAAGAACTTTCGCATTCCTTCGGCGTCCTCGCTCTTGTCTGGATAAATTTCAGAGTAAGTGCCTTCCAGATACGCGGGTCCCAGCACGCCCGGTGCGCCATGGCCAGGCCCAGCCACGAAGATCATGTCGAGGTCGTGCTTAAGGATCATGCGGTTCAGATGCACCCAAACGAAGGACAGAGCCGGACTCGCCCCCCAATGGCCCAGCAGGCGGTGTTTGACATGTTCGGTCTGCAAGGGCTCCTTGAGCAGCGGATTGTCTTTGAGGTAGATCATGCCCACCGAAAGGTAATTGCACGCACGCCAATACGCATTCATCAGTTCAAGCTCTTTATTGGTTAATCGATTTTCCATTGCATCCTCTCCTTGAATCAGGCGAACAATCCCCTCCTCCGTGAGGAGGGGAATATCGCCTATTCCAACCAATTCGTTTACACGTTCATAGACCGCGTCTACAGGGGCCTAGCTGTCATCGCCCTGCTGAGCAGGGCTTGAGCTTCCTCCTGAATGCGTCGGAGGTGCTCATTGCCGCGAAAGCTTTCTGCGTAAAGCTTGTAAACCTCTTCTGTGCCTGACGGACGCGCCGCAAACCAACCGTGCTCTGTGATGACTTTCAGGCCACCGATGGGTGCGCCGTTGCCGGGTGCGTTGGTGATCATCGTCTTAATCGGGTCGCCGGCAAGCTCGGAGACTTTCACGTCCTTCGATGAGAGCTTTAGAAGAACGGCCTTTTGTTCCGCCGTGGCCGGCGCATCGATCCGTTGATAGACGGGCGCGCCGAGCTCCTGTGTAAGCTCGTTGTAGAGCTCGGACGGATCGCGTCCGGTGCGCGCCATGATCTCCACCGAAAGAAGATCCATAATGATGCCGTCCTTGTCGGTCGTCCATACCGTCCCGTCGCGGCGTAGGAACGAGGCGCCCGCGCTCTCCTCGCCTCCGAAACCCAGTGATCCGTCAAGCAGGCCTTGCACAAACCATTTGAACCCGACCGGAACTTCGAGTAAAGACCGCCCGACCTTGGAAGCCACTCGGTCAATAATGCTGCTGCTCACCGCCGTTTTGCCGATGGCCGCATCTGCGCGCCACCCTGGTCGACGGGTAAAGAGATAAGAAATCGCCGCAGCGAGGTAATGGTTTGGATTCATCAACCCACTTCGGGTGACGATGCCGTGCCGATCGTGGTCGGTATCATTGCCGAAGGCGATATCGAACCGGTCTTTCAGACCGATCAGTTTTGCCATGGCGTAGGGAGACGAACAGTCCATGCGAATCTTGCCGTCCCAATCCATAGACATGAAGCGGAAGGTCGGGTCCACTGCGTCGTTCACGACCTCCACCTGAACACCGTAGCGCTCGATAATAGGTCGCCAGTAGGCGACGCCCGCCCCGCCAAGCGGATCAACACCGATCTTGAGCTTGGCGCTTCGAATGACGTCCATTTCCAAAACCGAACCGAGGTCGTCCACATAGGACCCCACATAGTCGTGGGTATGGGTGGTCGAGGCGCGTCGAGCTTGTTCGTACGTAATTCGTGATACCTGCTTGAGGTCGCTCGAGAGTAGCTGGTTGGCTCTATCCTGGATCCAACGGGTTACGTCCGTATCCGCCGGGCCGCCGTGCGGCGGGTTGTATTTGAAGCCGCCGTCTTCCGGCGGATTGTGCGACGGCGTGATCACAATACCGTCGGCGACACCCGACGTGCGGCCGCGGTTATATATAAGGATGGCATGAGAGATCGTAGGTGTTGGTGTATAGCCGTCATCGCGATCGATCATGACCTCAACACTGTTTGCGGCGAGTACTTCCATAGCACTGATGAAAGCCGGCTCTGAGAGCCCGTGCGTGTCTTTGCCGAGGTAAAGAGGACCGCTGATGCCCTGTTGCTTCCGGTATTCGCAGATTGCCTGAGTGATCGCTAAAATGTGCGCCTCGTTGAACGCGCCGCGCAGTGACGAGCCCCGATGCCCGCTGGTGCCGAAACTCACCCGCTGCGCGGCATCGCTCGTGTCGGGCTTTCGCGCGTAGTATTCTTTGTGAAGTTTATCGATATCGACCAAAACCTCCGGCGGAGCGGGTTTACCGGCAAGAGGATGGATCGGCATTGGATCACCTCGCTTATTTAAGGCCTTCGCCCTCCGCTTGAAGCGGCAGCACAAGAAAGACGACAGAGCGCGGCTGTACTACATAAGTCGTCTGTGCAAGAGACGGCGCCTTCTCCCACGTATAAAAATCTTCGGGCGACACAAGCGCTGTGTCCACGCACCGGCGCCAGCGTTGCTGGCTTTCATCGGGGACACGCGGTAACTCGAAAGTCAATGGTTCCCAATAGGCGTTTAGCATCCCATGAAGGAGAAAACGCGCTTGCATGCCATGGACGGTGAAAGCGAGCGAGTGTGAGTTTTCGCTCCAGTCGGGCGAGTGGAGTGCCACACCATGCCACTCGATCCGCGCCTGCTGTAAAAGTTGATTCAGGCTAAGCTTGATTCCTGTTGTCACCACGTCGCGCCGCTGGCGAAACGCATTGAGCTCTCTAACGAAATGGTGGATGCCCGCGTGCCGATCCAGCAAGCTCCAGTCAAACCAACTGATATCGTTGTCCTGGCAATAGGCGTTGTTGTTGCCCAATTGGGTGCGGCGCACTTCGTCGCCCATGTGCAACATGGGCGTGCCGACCGAAACCAGCAACAGCGCTAAAAAGTTCTTAACCTGACGGTCGCGTACCGCCTCGATTGCGGGATCGTCAGTCGGCCCCTCCGCGCCGCAGTTCCAGCTGAGATTGTCATTCGAGCCGTCGCGATTATTTTCGCCGTTGGCTTCGTTGTGTTTTTCGTTGTAGGAGACCAGATCGTTGAGAGTGAACCCGTCATGGCAGGTTACGAAGTTGATGCTTTGCTCGGCCTCTCGCTCATCCTGACCATAAATGTCGGGACTGCCTAAAAGCCGGGTCGCCAAGCCGGATACTGAGCTGTTTTCTCCTTTCAAAAAACGCCGCACATCGTCCCGGAACCGGCCATTCCACTCTTGCCAAGTATCGCCCACGAAAGTTCCCACTTGATAGAGCCCGGCGGCATCCCAGGCTTCCGCAATCAGCTTGGTGCCGGCCAACAGGGGATCCGATTCGATATCCCAGAGGACTGGTGGGTTGGGTAGCGGAGAGCCTGCTTCGTCGCGCGACAGGATGGATGCGAGATCAAACCGGAAACCATCAACGTGCATCTGACTCACCCAATAGCGCAGGCTATCTTGAATCAGCCGGCGAACAATCGGCTGATTGGCGTTCAGCGTATTGCCGCAGCCGGTGTAGTCGGCATAGCGGGACTTGTCCTTCTCGAGGATGTAGTAGAAGTCATTCGCAAGGCCGCGATAGCACAATGTCGGCCCGTCGTTGCCGCCCTCGGCCGTGTGGTTGAAGACAACGTCGAGGATGACCTCGATTCCGGCCCTGTGGAGCGCCTTGACCATGTCGCGAAATTCAGCGATCACGCCGAGAGGTTCTTTCCGCGAACTGTAGGCGTGATGTGGCGCGAAAAAAGAGACCGGCTGGTAGCCCCAATAGTTCACCCGGCCCTCAGGAGCATCCTGAGGATCAAACTGAAAAACCGGAAGTAGCTCCACGGCCGTGACACCGAGATCTTTGAGATAGGGGATCTTCTCGATCAATCCAGCGTAGGTACCGCGCTTTTCGGAGGCTAGGCCTGAGCTTGGATGGCACGTGAACCCCCGCACGTGAAGCTCGTAAATCACCGTCTCCGCAAACGGCCGCTTGAGCGGCACGTCGCCCTCCCAGTCATAATGATTGGGATCGGCCACGACGCTTTTCATCGCAATTGCTGTGATGTCGCCGGACTCTTTCAGGGCTTTGCGGTTGTACGCTTTTGGGACCGCCAAGCCAAGACCATAAGGATCGAGGAGAACCTTCTCGCCATCGAAACGAAGACCACGTTCCGGCACAAATTCACCGTATGCTCGGTACGCATAAATCTGCCCAGGCTTGAGCCCCGGAACAAAGACATGCCAATAGTGATACGTGCGGTGCCGGTCGGCATCGAGAGAGATCGTCTTGGCCGGTTGTGCGGAATTCACATCATCGAACAATAAAAGTTCAACAGACCTGGCGTTCTTAGAAAAGAGACTGAAGTTGACGCCCTCCGGGTAAACAGTGGCGCCCAGAGGGGCGCAAGCTTCTTGAGCGCTCACCGCTTGTTTGACAGAGGCGTTCATTTTTCTCTCTCGTCTATCGTGACCGGGCTTACGTGCCAGATGTCTCGGCAGTAGTCCCGAATGGATCGATCAGAAGAGAACCGGCCGACTCTGGCACTATTGAGAATCGACATGCGCGTCCAGTTTTCCTGATCGCGGTACGCTTCGCTCACTCGTTGTTGGCAGTCTACATAACTCTGATAATCGGCAAAGAGCATGTATTCGTCTCGGTTGAGCAGCGATTCGACTAACGGGCGAAAAAGCTCACGATCGCCGTTTGAAAAAAATCCGGAATCGATGAGGTCCATCGTCTCGCGCAAAGCTGGGTTCGCCTCGTAGAGGCTGCGTGGGTTGTAGCCGTTCGCCTTTTGATGTGCGACTTCTTCAGTAGTCAGGCCGAATAAAAAGAAATTCTCATGGCCCACAGCGTCGCGAATCTCGACGTTTGCTCCGTCCAAGGTACCGATCGTCAATGCGCCATTCATCGAAAACTTCATGTTGCCCGTGCCCGAGGCCTCTTTGCCTGCCGTGGAGATCTGTTCCGAAAGGTCCGCGGCGGGGTAAACGCGCAGGCCGTTCTTGACGTTGAAGTCCGGCATAAAAACCACCTTGAGAACCTCGGAGACCGTTGGATCCTGATTGACAACCTGAGCAACCGAGTTGATGAGTTTGATAATCAGTTTGGCCATTCGGTATCCGGGAGCCGCTTTGCCGCCGAACATCACCGTGCGTGGCGTGACACCTGCGGTGGAAACACGCTTTAGCTGGTTATACAAGGTGATCACGTACAACACGTTCAGGTGCTGGCGCTTGTACTCGTGCAACCGCTTAACCTGGATATCAAAAAGCGATTTCGGATCCACGGCAATGCCGGTGCGCTCTTTAATGAAACCGGCCAAGGCTTGCTTGTTGGCAGCCTTTACCGCTTGCCAATCGCGTCGGAAACCGGGGTCGGTGGCCAGAGGTTCGAGCTGTTGAAGCTGTCCTTCCAGATCTGAGATCCATCCGTCGCCGATCTTGCTGGTGATCAACGTGCTCAGTTTAGGATTGCTGAGCACAATCCACCGTCGCGGGGTGACGCCATTCGTTACGTTAACGAACTTTTCCGGCGCAACGGCATAGAAGTCGCGGAGCACGGTCTGTTTTAGCAGTTCGCTATGGAGAGCCGCGACCCCGTTAATCGCGTGGCTGCCCACGCTGGCAAGATGGGCCATGCGCAGATACTTATCGCCGGTTTCGTCGATCAGCGACAGGCGCCTGAGCAACTGATCGTCACCGGGATGGCGCGACCGTAATTCATCAAGGAAGCGGCGGTTGATCTCATAGACGATTTCCAGATGGCGCGGCAACACACTTCCGAAGAGTGACAGTGGCCACTTCTCGAGGGCTTCTGCAAGAAGTGTGTGATTCGTGTACGCGCAAGTTAGCCGCGTGATCTCCCAGGCCTGATCCCAGTCCATCAGGTGCTCGTCTACCAGGAGTCGCATCAACTCGGCCACCGCGATCGACGGATGGGTATCGTTTAATTGGGCGGCCCAGGTCAAATGAAACTCTTCCAGTTTCTTTCCCCGTATCAGATGCAGGCGGATCATGTCCTGGAGCGAGCAAGAGACAAAGAAATACTGCTGTTCAAGTCGCAGTCGCTTCCCCGCTTCGGGCTCGTCGTTCGGATAGAGGACCTTGGAGATCGTTTCCGAAACCATTTTTTCATGTACCGCGCCGTAATAATCGCCGACGTTAAACGCTTCGAAATCGAACGATTCGGCAGCCTCGGCCTTCCATAATCGCAGCAGGTTTGTGGTCGGTACTTGATAACCGGGCACCGGAGTGTCGTAGGCGACACCCTTCACTGTCTTTTCGGGCAGCCAACGGACTCTGTAGCTCCCCCGCTCATCACGGTAAGGCTCCGTGTGCCCGCCGAACTTCACTTCGAAGTTGATCTCCGTACGGACGATTTCCCAGGGATTGCCGAAGCGCAGCCACTTATCTGTAAGTTCGACTTGCCAGCCGTCGCGAATTGCCTGATCGAAGATGCCGAATTCATAGCGTATTCCGTAGCCGATGGCGGGAATCTTGAGCGTCGCCAGAGAATCCATATAGCAAGCGGCTAAGCGGCCGAGACCGCCGTTGCCGAGTCCCGGTTCTTCCTCCTGTTCCAGAAGATCAGCTAGATTTTGTCCGACTTTGGATACGGCCTCCTCGGTTGCCTCCCAGATTCCGAGGTTGATCAAGCTATTGCCAAGCTGTGGTCCCATCAAAAATTCAGCCGAGAGGTACGCGACTCCTCGCACGGGGATATTCGCTGCGATGACAGCTTCCAAGGTTTTGATATAGCTCTCGAGCATCCGGTCGCGAACTGAATATGCGAGAGCCATGTACCAGTCATGGCGAGTCGCCTGCAGCGGCAGCTTGCCTTGCAAATAACGCAAGTTGTCAACCACGGCTTGGGCGATCGCATCCGCTCCACGTCCGGTGCGGATTTCTTCATGATCAGTCTGTTTTGCGGTCTCAGCCTTTGCACTTCTTCCTGGGTTCATATATATCCTCAACGCAATTTCTGGGCGCGGTCGGTCGGGACGTCTCGACATTGATCGTCGGACTGACTGCCGAGGGCAAACGACTGTAATACCAAGCAGGTTTCCAAAAGTTCACAACGGCACTTGTGCCCGACCTACCTAGTATTACAGTTCTTGAAGATCTTCATTTTCGACACGCTGTTAGGTCACCTGGAAGCTATCCCGAAACGGCTGTCGTCACTAGGAGGCGAACGATGAAATTGATCCGAATGTTCGTGGCAAGAATGACCATGCGCGCCATACTGCCGGCTGCAGTACTGGTGTTCTTAACAGCCGGCTACGCGCGGTCGCAGGCCGGAAGCTTCAGCAAAGCCGCGGTCGGCGACCAGATCAAGAAAGTGGAAGATGGGGTCGACGAATTCAAAAAGTACCTGGAGAACCGCGGCGATAACGCTAGATCGGGAGCCGAAGCGGCGCAGAACAGCGGCAAAACAGGGAAGCGTGAAAAGGCAAACTCCACCAATACAGACGGGCGTAAAGCGCGGGCAAACCAGACCAAGGATGAATTGAGCGATGCACTCGACGATCTGAATGGTGATACCAATCGACTGCGGCGAAAATTCGGTCCCGCCTCGAATTACATGGAGACTCGCTCACAAATGGAAAAAGTGATGGAGTCTGGGCGGAAGGTCAATCAAGTCATGGTTCGTGGCAAATATGGTAGTCAGGCCGAACGCGTGTGGTTGGCCTTACGACAAAACATCAATGAACTCGCTCGGTTTTACGGGTTATCCCCCATGGCCGGGACCTAGCCATTATTCTTCCGGTGGAATTGGCGTCCAGGTCGAGTCCGGGTTGAACTTCTGAATCGACTTTGCCTCGTCAGCGGTGTTGTCGCCGAGATCACGCTGCCAAACAAGACCGTCCTGGTTGACGATGAAGGTCATCACGCCGCTCGCGCCGTAGTCTGCGGGGTATGCAATCAGCGCGAAGCCTTGCGTGAGCTTCCCGTTGACCAAATAGTCCCGGGGACCGCCGTCAGCGGCATCCCCTTGCGCCAGCAACGGCCGGAACAGGTACCCATGATATGGCGCCTGCTCTCCCTGCTGCTGGCCTCCATATCCTTCCGCTGCGGCGCTGGCTAGGAAGGGCCCTGCCGGACTTTCCGGCTCTCCAGGAGCAGTTTCCCAATAGAGTCCATTTTGCCTGCCGGGGTCGCTGCGTAGTTTTTGCGCGTAAATGCCTGCAGGTGCGCCATCATGACCCTTTGCGGCATATTCTCTTTGGGAGTCGACGTACCCATACATCACGTCGATCGTGTGCAGTTCGTTGCGGCCGATTCGCAGGCGGACAAGCTTATCGGCTCCCGCGACACCGTCGAAATGCCATCGTCCCTGATCTTGTACCAGTGGTATCGGTAGCGGCCAATCGTCTTCGCCGACTTGGAGTACGAGATCGTCGGGGCCACCCGATACTAACTGATGCCGTATTTGGAATCGACTTAGAAACGCCTCGCGCGCCGCGCGATCCTGAACGTCATCGCCCGATGACAGCAGATCTTCAGTGCCAGTGCCGAAGAGCCGCCGCAATTCCGACACGTCTTGTTTTTCGGCAGCCGCGGCGAGCGCTGTTACTGCCTCGTCAGGTGTGGCGAACGTCAAAGCTTCACTGCTCTGCTGTTGTCGGGAGCAAGCGGCAGGCATCAAGGTTGCCGCCAGAATCAGTACTGCCACTCGAATGGATTGATGTTTCATGACTCTCGCTCTCCACTAACGCCTGCGCGCGCGCCCACCTGAAGTTTGACGCGAACCCACGCTGGCGTTGCCACGGGCGCTTGCTGCGCGGTCGAAGTTGCCGCTCGACATTTGGCTGCCCGAAAACGCACTCTCTCGTTGGGTTGACGTTCGATTCGTTGAAGGCTGACTAGGCCGCGATTGAGCAACATTCGACTGCCCACTATTGATGTTTGAAGGCTGGCTGGGTCGCGATTGAGCAACATTCGACTGCCCACTATTGATGTTTGAAGGCTGGCTGGGTCGCGACTGAGCAATGTTCGATTGACCACTGCCGATGTTCGAAGGCTGATTGGGTCGCGACTGAGCAATGTTCGATTGACCGCTACCGATGTTCGAAGGCTGATTGGGTCGCGACTGGGCAACGTTTGATTGGCCGCTACCGGGGCGCGTCGAATCGCCGTAACCACGGTCGACGCGAGAAGGATCCGCTCTTCTATCGGCTGCTGTGTTGTTTCCAGGACGCGTTTCACCCGCCGTCTGACCTGAACGAGAACCGCCGGCCCCATCGCGCGCACCCGCATAACTCGGCTGACCTTTCCAATTCGCATTGTTCCCCCGGTCGCCGCGCGCTTGGTCCGCGGGCAGCTGCGACGCCCGTGGATTCTGGGCGCCTCGGCGGGCTTGATCCGCCGGTAGTTGCGACGCTCGTGGATTCTGGGCGCCTCGGCGGGCTTGATCCGCGGGTAGCTGCGACGCCCGTGGACTCTGCGCGCCATTCCGGAGGTTCTGGTTGTTGTTGAAACGGTTGTAATAGTTATTGTTGTTGTTTATGTTGACGTTGTTCACACGGACATTGTTATAGCTGTTGCGGTAACCATATGGCGTCGCGTAGCCGTAGGCGGGACGAAACCCCGCGCCGTACGCGGGCCGATACGCGTAAGCCGGCGGATAGAATGGACGCGGTCCGTAATACACCCCCACGCCCCAAGAGGGATAGTAGTAGTTGTCATTGACTGCGGCACCAACCACTGCTCCGGCCATGAAACCAATCAATCCGGCCGCGATGGCGGTTTCGGTACTGACTCCTTCCTTTTCCTTTATGACTGTGGTGGTGGAGGTGGCCGGAGCGGCGGCGGAGGCGGAGGCGGCAGCCGCGGCGGAGGCGGAGGCGGCAGCCGCGGAGGCCGAGGCGGCAGCCGCGGAGGCGGAGGCAGCAGCCGCGGCTTGTTCCGGTGTAGTGGTGTATACCACCTGCGGATCATATTGAGGCACATAAACGATTTTCGGATCCGCAGGTTTCACTTCGATGTACATATTTCCGCTTTCGGTTTTGGTCGACACGGTTTGTTGTGGTGTGGACTTGAGGTTACCGACGTCGGCGGCATCTTTGCGCAGTCTCTGCACCGCGTCGAGCACACTTTTCTGATCCGAACTGAATGCGGAACCCAGCTGTCGAGTCCAGTCGATCTCCTGGCACATCATGTCGACGATGGTAGGGAACTGGAGCAGGGCACGCATCGCGGGTCCGAACCCGACTTTTTGCGCTGCGGCATCAAGATCGTTACCTGTCAGATTCTGGTTCTGCAAGAGCCAGTTGCCACCATCCAACACTTCCTGCGAATTGATCGAAGCCGCAAGGATCTGGACCAGCAATTGATCCGGATAGAGCGCGATCGGCGCGACCAGTTCCTCCAGGGCGTCAGGCGCCCACGACGCCTGGATTACTGCTGGTGCAGGGACATTCCCTGGGTCATCGACTCTTACGATGGGCGGCGGCCCCTTCTCCGATTTACAAGAGACCGCCGCAAATAGACACACCGACACGATCGCAACCTTCAAAAGCATGGCATTTCTGTTCATTGGCTGAAACCGCCTAGAATAAGTTGGTCTTTACTGAATAGGCAAAATACCCGGCATGGCGTATCCAGTAGATTGTGTATTTTGTTCTGAGCAGCCGGAATCTGCCCTGAAGCGCGCGACGGAGGTTCGTTGCCGCCATCCTTGACCGCCATTCGGGCGATAACGATAATTTTTACATCCCGTTAAACATCATCTGGTTCGTAAAAGTCTACACAATCGGCGGAATTCGGAAAACAGACAGCAGGAGGAAATCCGACCATGAAAATGAGATGGCCCATTATCTGTTTAGTTGGCGCGCTCGCAGGTGCATGGAATGTTGCCGAAGCTCAGACAGTAAAAGTGACACCTGTCGGACAGCGGACAGGTGAGTTCTGTGCCCAGGATCGCGCGATTCTATTTGAAGACCCAACAGGTGTACGCATCCTATACGACCCCGCCAACACGGTTGCCGGCGGAAGCGACCCTCGTCTCGGTGAGGTTCATGCGATTCTGGTTTCGCACGCTCACCCCGATCATCTCGGAAATGCGAAACTGAACCAGGATCCCGATTCGAACAACGCTAGCTGTTCTGCCGCGATGACAACCCCAGCGCCGAACAGCAACACCGCCGAGATTGCTGCCGCGAAACGATCGGCTGTTATCGCGGGAGGACCTTTGGCGACCATCATCGGTCGCCTCATTGCAGCGGTGGCCGGATCGTCGACTGCCGGATGCCCTGCCGCAGGCTTGACGAACGAAGTGGTCGTGCCGCTTACGGCTGCCTGCACAGGCAGTGTCGGCCTCGGCGGGAAACGCACCGTTCGCCATATGTCTGCTGCGCGTGGTGTTCAGATCACTGCAGTGACAGCCGAACATCCGAATGACTTATCCAGTGCTTTCGTAGCAGAGCCTGAGAGAACGAATCTCGCGTCGGCCGGGTTAGGTGCGTACGTCGGTCTGGCAAATGGATTTGTCGTCACGTTCACGAATGGGTTGAGGGCCTATTTATCTGGCGATACTGGCCTGACCTCGGATATGGCGACAATCGTTCGCGATTTCTACCACGCCAATCTGGCCGTCATCAATATTGGCGATGTTTTCACGACTGGCCCGGAAGAGGCCGCCTTCGCGATAACAGACCTCATTCGTCCGATATCGGTGATTCCGTCACACGTCAACGAAGCAGCAACGCAGGGCGGAAGGCCCGCGGGCCTGCGGACGTCACGTTTCGTGGAATTGCTGTCGGCGCACTCACACACGGGCGTTTCCGTGTTCATGCCCTTGAGCGGCATCACCATGGAGTTCAATAGTCTCGGATACTGCGAGGCCGGTTGTCAGGGACAGTAACGCACCGTAGGCGCGGAATCCGGCGAATAGTCCCCTCCTCGTGAGGAGGGGTGGCTGCGCCGGTAAAAAAATGTGGCGCAGCTACCGAAGCGGCGCAGACGGG
>Ga0075434_100004644_pt1 | contig 12418 bp, 12 predicted proteins | sample RhiMethybrSRZTD3_FD_75298 | JGI IMG/M metagenome (GOLD analysis project Ga0075434, IMG submission 75298) | Populus rhizosphere microbial communities from Tennessee, USA - Rhizosphere MetaG P. TD hybrid SRZTD3 | ecosystem: Host-associated > Plants > Roots > Rhizosphere > Soil | place: USA... | reverse complement strand
GGTGCTGATCTCGTTCAACTTGCGCGCCGTCTCGCGCGGCGTCCCGAACGCGTTAGGCGAACCGGTGGGATTCCCGCCGAACTTGCAGACGCCGGGCGACTGGACGCCCTGATCCGGGTCGGTCCCGGCAGGGTCGGAGTTGCGGCACTCACCCTGATCGGGCTTGCTGAACTCGAGCAGCGTGACCGGCGAGTAGATGTTGTTGCCGTACTCCGGTCGATTGGCATAGGTGTTGGCGTATGCACCCTGCGCCGTGATGCGGACCGTGGACGTCGGGAAGAAGCTCACGGCCGATCGCGCACTCATACGGCGAACGAGGTCCTTCGCGAGCCCCTCAAGACTCTCGGCGTTAAAGGGACCGTCGTCACGGCTATAGAGCCCGGAGACGATGTAATTCAGGTTCGAGGTTCCGCCGGTAACGGAGGCGTTCACTGTTTGCGCCGAACCGGTCTCGAAGTGGTCCTCGAGAAGCGGAAGACTGAACGGCTTGAACAGCGTCAGGTCGTTCCGCCCCCACAGTTTCTTCAGAGAATCCAGCTGTCCCTGACGAACGGGCGTGCCCCAGTTCGCGTCGAGGCGATTGGTGGGATAGCTCGAGAAGTCCTGGTTGACGTTCAAGTCCCACTTCGGAGCGCCTGCGGTACCCTTCTTCGTAAAGATCTGAATTACGCCGTTCGACGCCTCGGTACCATACAGCGTTGCCGCCGCGGCGCCCTTCAGGATCTCTACGCGCTCGATGCTGGCCGGGGCAATATCGTCCAGATGCGACAACGTCGCGTTGTTTAGGCTTGCGCCCCCAGAGTTGATACGAATTCCGTCGACGAATATGATCGGCTCGTTGGACTGCGTAAGCGACGCGTTACCGCGGATGCGGATCTTCATGCCCTCACCCGCGAGGCCGCTCGACGAGATCCCCACGACACCTGGCTCGCGTCCTTGCAGTAGCTCCGACGCCGTCTTGATCGGCGCGTACTTCGGCGGGTCGATCGTCGCGACCGTGTTCCCGAGGCGCTTCACCTCGGTGGCGCCGGCCGTTCCCGTGGTCACGATCGCCTCCAGTTGAACAGCGGAAGCGGCGAGATTGAAGTTGACCGTCTGCGTACCGCCGGCCGCCACGGTGACCGTCTTCGACGACGGCGAAAACCCGACCATCCGAATCCGCAGCTCCACCGTCCCAGCCGGGACGTTCGTGATGCGGTAGAACCCGTCCCGGTTCGTGCTTGCCCCCATGTTTTTCCCCACGACGTGGACCTGGGCGAGATCCACGGGCCGGCCTGTGCCCTGCTCCACCACCGTGCCTTCGATCGTTGCGACCCCCGCTGCTTCCTGCGCCGCGAGCTGCGCGGCGCTCGCCCCTAACGCGAAGGCGGTGAGTAGAGCGGCCCTACGATGAACCTGACTGATCATGCGCCCTCCTGCGTGAACGACAAGTGGGACTGCTGCATGCTGAAACCAGGTCGACGCTTGCGACGCGTGGCACGCTGCGCGTATGGCCATGTGATTGTCCGACCAAAGGCCGCGACCTAACGACTGCCTCTCTCAACGGGTTGGGGGGCGTCCGACAAGGACGACCTGGGACGAACCGAACGGCGTCGGTGATCCGACGTGGCCAACAGTGGCCAGACGTGTCGGGCTTAATAGCGCCGGGGGGTGGCCGTGTCAATAATGGCGGCGACCGCACCAGTCGCCGTCGGACGGTGCGCTCGACCTGTCCCGGACTTAGTGGTCTAAAGGGGGCGTGTGGGGCTCCGGCCCCAAGCGCAGCGCTTACGCGGCGAGTGAGCCGCCGCAATTGGCGCAAAAACGCGACGCCGGGGCATCGATCGCCGCGCCGCACGTCGCACACGCACCCTTGAGATACGTCCCGCACGACGAGCAGAACGCCGGGTCCGGCTCGGGCCGCGGGCCACACGTCTCGCACGACCGCCGGATCGCACGGTACCGCAGTACCGCCGCCTCCGCGGCATCGGCCGGACTGTCGACGCCCGACGCGCCGGCCGACGGTGACGGCGCTGGTACGGCGTCGGAACCGGTGGCTTCCGCTCGCACCTCCCCGCGCCGACCGCGGAGCTCCACGAGGGCCGAGCGCGTGTACGTCGCCTTGAGGGATGTGTAGTCGTCGTCCGACAGCTTCCCGGTCGCCCGGTCGAACTCGATCTCCCGAAGCGCGTCGATCGCACTCTCCGGCGTCCCCGTCGGCGCTCCCGTTAGGCGCGCGCGCAACGGCGCGACCGCGTCGAACAGCGGCAGGAGCACATAGATGAGGGCCGCCACAGCAAGCACCGCTCCAACCACGAGGGCCATCACGGGTCGTCGCTCCGGATCGCTGCCTCGAGCCGCGCCAGCTCGTCGTCGCTCGCCTGGATCGGCACCGGAGAGGTCGCCCTCCTTTCCGCCGCGCGTCGTCCCCACCGCCGGATCAGGGCGCCAGCCGCGAACGCGCCACCGCCGACCGCGGCGAACGGCGCGATCCAGCCCACCCAGTTGAATCCCTGCTTGTGGGGCGCCATGAGAATCTTTTCGCCATACGCCTGCTCGAACGCCGCCATGATCTCGTCGGCGGAATAGCCACCGTCCGCGAGCTGCACGACATCGGCATGAAGCCGCGGCGAGAAACCGCAGGGCATGGACGTCCGGCACGTGAACACGTCGAGCGTGCAGGGGCATGGGCAGGCCAGATTTCGCTCGACAGCGTCCCGCTCGAGCGGCGTGAGGCGCTTGGCGGCGGCCGGTCGAGGCAGGCGGCGAACGGGCACGTACCCGTCGCCCTCCATGGTCGCTCCAGGCGCCTCCGCCCCCTGCTGGGCGTGCGCAGCCCGCGCGGCGACAGCCGCCACCGTGCCGCCTAACGCCACCACGAATTGACGCCGTGTCGCCATCACACCCCTGCTTCGACCGGCGGCTCAGGCGCTTCGGCAGGCCTTCGCTCCGACGGCTGCATCACCACCACGTACCCGCCCTCCGCGCGACGCCTGGCCCCACCACGCGTCGCCTGCGGCCACATCACGATCAGGCCACCTAACGCCATGATGATCCCGCCGTACCACACCCACCACACCAGCGGGTTGAACGTGATGCGAATCTCCGCGGTTTCCCTGTCATCCCCGGACACACCGTGCAGGACCAGATACACATCCTGCCGAAGTGACTCGAGAATGCCGACCTCCGTGGACGGTTCGAACGTCGGCTGGCCGCGGCTGTCCACATGCTGCCGCTTCTCGCTCTTGATGAGCGTCGGGGCCATACCGGCGCGTTTCGCCTCGAGCACGACCGCCGTCACCTGGCGATTGAGCTCCTCGTATCGCGAAACGCCCTGGCTCGTGAACGTCCAGGTTCGGTTGTACGGATCGACCGCGGAGAACGACGCGCCCGGCGTGAGCGACAGGTCATACTCCTTCTTGAAAGCGAGTCCCGCGAACGCCGCGAACAGCACGACCACGCCGAAGTGAACGATGTACCCGCCGTAGCGCCGGCGGTTTCGCGCGATGAGCCGCACGAATGCGACGGGCACCGGCTCGTCATGCATTCGACGGCGCGCATTCACGCCTTTCACGAACTCCTGGCCGATCGTCGTGAACACGAAACCGGCGAGCGTATACGAAACGAGCGCGTAGCCGTCGCGCATGCCGAGCGCGAACAATGCGGTACCGAGGAACAGTCCACCGGCCACCGGCACCGCGAACTGCCGCTTGAGGTTCGCGACCGATGCGCGGCGCCACGCGATGAGGGGCCCGACACCCGTGAGCGCGAGCAGCAAAAGCCCGAGCGGGATGTTCACCGTGTTGAAGAACGGTGGCCCCACCGTGATCTTCGACCCGCGCACAGCCTCACTGATGATCGGGAACAGCGTCCCCCAGAGCACCGAGAACGCGATCCCGACGAGCACGACGTTGTTGTAGAGGAACGCCGCCTCACGACTCACCATGCTTTCGAGCTCGGCGCGCGCCTCGAGGTCCCTGAGGCGCGTGGCGACAAGAAAGCCCGTCACCGCGATAGCGGTGACGAGGAACGCCGCGAAGTAGCTGCCCACCGGTGATTGCGCGAACGAATGCACGCTCTCGATCACGCCGCTCCGCGTGATGAAGGTTCCCAGGATCGAGAGCAGGAACGTCGCGACGACCAGCGTGACGTTCCACTTCCGCAGCATTCCGCGCTTCTCCTGAATCATGATGGAATGGAGAAACGCCGTGCCCGTCAGCCACGGGAGGAGTGAGGCGTTTTCCACCGGGTCCCACGCCCAGTAGCCACCCCATCCGAGCTCGACGTATGCCCACCACATTCCCATCGTGATGCCGATGGTCAGGAAGAGCCACGACACGAGCGACCACCGCCTAACGGCGGCCAGCCACTCCGCATCGAGGCGGCGCGTCACCAGCGCGGCGATCGCGAACGCGAACGGAACCGACGTCGCGACGTAGCCGAGGTAAAGGTTTGGCGGATGGAAAGCCATCCCCGGATTCTGCAGCTGGGGATTCAACCCCGTCCCATCCGGCGGAATCCAATCGAGACGTGCGTACGGGTTCGCGCTGAACGCCGTCGTCCCGAGAAAGAAAACGAGAATCGTCGCGAGCGTGCCGGTGACGTACGGCATGAGCTCGCGATTGCGCCTGCGGTTCGCGACCAGCGTGAGCGCAGAGTAGAGCGAGAGGATGAGGCACCAGAACAGCATCGAGCCCGCCTGCCCGCCCCAGAACGCCGAAAACTTGTAGACCGTCGGCAGGTTCGCGCTCGTGTACGACGCGACGAACCGGAGCGAGAAGTCACTCGTGATCAGCGCCGTCCATAGCCCAATGGACGACAACGCTACGAACGCGACGCTCGCGTACATCGATCGTTCGCCGCTCGCGACGAGGTCGGAGCGGCTCATGCGTCCGCCCGCGAACGAGACGGTCGCGCTCCAGGTGGCCATGAGCAGCGCGACCCAGAGCGACAGCTCGCCGAGGAGAATCACGCCGCGGGACCCCTGGCTGCCTTGTAACCGGGTGTGGATTGGTACTTGTCGGGCGCGTTCTCGTATCTCGACGCGCACTTGGCCAGCAGCGTGGTGGCCACGAACGTCCCTTCGCGGTTGTACCGTCCTTCGACCACGACGTCCACGCTGTCGGTGAACGTGTCGGGGATGACACCGCGATACGTAACCGGAATGACCTGGCTACCGTCGGTCACGCGGAACGACACTTCTCGGCCGCCAGGCTGGCGCTCGATTGTGCCCGGAACGACTCGAGCGCCCATCTTCACGCCGGTGTCGTAGAAGGTCGAGTCGCCTTTCACCTTGGCAGTCAGCTCGCCGGGAGTCAGGTAATACATCCCGGTCTCCCCGATGGATGTCGCCATCAGGTATCCCGCGGTGCCGAGGACCAGAACACCGCCAATGATGAACTTCGTGCGTGCCCGTACCACAGCTTACCCCTCGGCGACTCGCGCCGGATTCGCGTTCACGTGGACTTGTGCAACGCCGCTCCGCGCACACGGGACATGATGGCGTTCAACTCCTCCTCGGCCTTGGCGCGCTCTTCCGGCGTCCAGAAGTCGAGGTGCTGATTGGCATCACGTACTCGGAAAAGTAGCTCGTCGATGAGCTCGCGGAGCGCGGCGTTACGGCGGCGGTCCAGGTCAGGCTTGATCGCAGGTTCGCTCATGCGGAGACTGGAAAGCGGTCGCGCGCCACCGACTGCACTGTTACCGGCGGGGCGCAGGAATGAGTAGTACCTGTTGGGCCAATATAGGATGAGGCATTACGCCAGATAAGACCGGGCCGCCGAGCGAAATTCGCCCACGGATCGACGCGCTGGCCACCTGGTCATCGTCGGGCGTCCTGACCGATTTCGCGATGAGAAGTGTCGCCGCGCCGGCGCCCGCCGCGTCCCAGACGAGGTCGCGATAGCTGAAGAGGCCGTACGATCGCCGATCGCGGATCTCCTTCGCAATGGAAACCGTAGCGGTAATGGCCCACGCACCCGCGAGGGCCTGATCGTGGTTCACTCGCGCGGCCTGAAGCGCGCTGTAGGAGACGGTCTGGGTGAACGCGGCGATGAAGAAATGCTTCAGCTTGTCAGATCCGAACCAGTTGTCCGGTGGGATCGTGAGCGACAAGGCCAGTGCCATGGGCGCGATCATGCGACGCTCCTCGCACGTGAGCTTTCTCGAACGAGCGCGGGCAGCTGCGTCGCGATCAGCTCGAGCGAGCGATTCACGAGATCCAGGTGACCCGGCGCGTGAATCCAGCTGCTTGCGCCGGAAGGATGCGGCAACGGGATTGCGACCGGCACGCCCGGGGTGTCGCCGAGCGTGTGGGCGCGACCGATCAGCTCGGAGAGGGGTCCGCTCCCCAGAAAACGCTCGATGGCGAGGCGACCAACCGGAATGATTACGGCCGGTCGAATCATCGCGATCTCCGCGTCGAGCCACGCCGAGCAATTCGCGATCTGGGACGGGGACGGAACCCGATCGCCGCGTCCCGACGGGCTCGATCCAGGGAAGCATCGCGTGATGGCCGCGATGTAGATCCGGTTCCTTGCGACCTTCTCGTCGATACCGACCGAGGCCAGCCAGCGGAATAGCGTTCGTCCCGCGCGGCCTGCAAAGGGGCGTCTGTCGAGCACCTCGGTCTTCCCCGGCGCCTGGCCGACGAGCATCGCCAGCGGTTCACGCGCCGACGAGATCACTGGCAGTATGGCCGGGTCGTCGAATGTGCAGCGACGGCAGGCAGCGAGCGCCGCGGCGTGCGCGTCCAGCAACGTGGGGAGCTGGCGAGCTCGCGAATTACCTCGCGGCGTCATGCGACAGCAGCGGTGCTCGAGCCGTTGTCTCGGCGAAGTCATACGGGGGCCGATGCACGCCTCGATCGCTGATGATTGCCGCGATGAGCGTCGAGGGCGTGATATCGAACGCCGGATTGTGCACCGCCGCCTGAGCGGCCACCGTCAGCGAGCCGAAGCCGCATCGAATCTCGTCGGCGTCCCGCTGCTCGATCTCGATCAAGTCCCCGTTAGGCGTCGCGGGATCGAACGTGGACCACGGCGCCGCGACGTACAGCGGAATCCCGTGGTGATGTGCGGCGACCGCGACGCCGTAGGTCCCAACTTTGTTCGCGATGTCGCCGTTACGAGCGATGCGATCTGCGCCGACGATGCACAGGTCGATCGACCCGCTGCGCATGAGCGAGGCAGCCATGTTGTCCGCTATGACGGTAACCGGGATCCCCGCTCGTGAAAGCTCCCACGACGTTAGGCGGCTGCCCTGCAGGAGCGGTCGTGTTTCGTCCACGAATACTTCGACGTGCCGGCCGGACGCCGACGCGAGGTAGATCGGCGCCAGCGCCGTGCCGATCCCGGCGGTCGCAAGCGCGCCGGCGTTGCAGTGCGTGAGCACGCGAGCACCGTCGGGCAGAAGCGGCAATCCGTGAGCGCCGATGCGATCACACATCGCCCGATCCTCATCGCGAATGCGCGTTGCTTCGGCGTGCAGGGCAAGGGCGACCGTGCGAGGCGAACCGGCGCTGGCCTCCGCGACGCGGAGCATCCGTTCGACGGCCCACGGCAGGTTCACGGCTGTGGGGCGTGTTGCGCGAATCGCCGCGGCGACGAATGTCACCCGCTCGCTGAAGCGAGTGAGCGGCTCGTCGACGAATGGCTCGAGCGCCGCGACCATGCCCATGGCACCGGCGACGCCGATGGCCGGCGCGCCACGGACGGCCAGCGTGCGAATCGCATCGCAGATGTCGTCGAGGGTGCGAAGGTCTCGCTCGACGAATGCGCCCGGCAAGCGGCGCTGGTCAATGATGCGTACACCGACGCCGTCGGGGCTCCAGTCAACCGCTCGAATGGTGTGCACGCGGTCAAGCTAGCCGCAGGACAGCCGCGTTGGGAACCAACCAGCACGATCGTCCAGTCACCCGGGTCTCACGCGGCCAGCAATTCCTCCCTCCGCTCCCGCTCGCGATGTGCCGTTCGGCGCCGGCGGTCCGGGAAGTATCGATCGAGAAACGCCAGGAGCGCGCGCTCTTCGGGGGTGTGGTTCGCCGTCAATCGGCGGCTGGTGCGCGGCCGCTCGAGGTCCGCGTGGATCGTGACCCCCGCGTCCACGTAGCGGGCGATGATGAGCGGGTGGATGTACGACGCCCGGCAGATGGCCGGTGTGTTCCCGAGCTCCGCGGCAACGAGCCGCGCTGCGAGCGCCACGTTACGCGTCGCCTCGCGGGCACTGCCTGCCGGCCCGAGATCGTGGAGCACCACCGCCATTCGCAGTGTGCCGCCCCACGTGCGGAAGTCCTTCGCCGTATAGCGTACGTTTGCCAGCCGCTTCAGGTAGTCATTCACGTCGTGCGACGTGAGATCGGTCCAACGCCCCCGATCGAGGTAGCGGAACAGCCGCTTTCCCGGCGTCTTCATGAGCCGCGCGATGACGGTCGCGAGCTTGCGGTCGAACACGACCTGGCGCTGCCGAATCGAGCCCTTTCCGCGGTAGTCGAACTGCACCCGGTCAGCGCGCAGGGTGACGTGGGACTTCCGAAGCGTCGTGAGCCCGAACGTTCCATTTTCGCGCTCGTAGCGCTCGCTGCCGACGCGAAAGAATGCCTCGCCAATGAGCCGAACGGCGGCCGCCGCCACCGACTCGCGCGACAGCTCGCGCGCGCCGATGTCTCGCGCGATGCGACGGCGTATGCCGGGCAAGTCGTGCCCCATCCGCCGAACGCGGTGGTACTTGCGCAACTGGCCCCGCTCGACCGCGCGCTCGTGATAGCGATACTGGCGCCGGCCTCGCGCATCGAAGCCCCACGCCTGCACGGACGCGCTTGCGCTCTCCGCAATGCGCACGTCGCGCCACGCCGGAGGAATGCGGAGGCGGTCGATGCGCTCGAGGATCGCGCGATCGCGAACGACTCGCCCGGCGTTGTTGACGTAAGTGAATCCTCTGTTCGGCGTTCCTCGCCGAACGATCCACCGGTCGCTCATACGACGCAGCCCAAGGCAAGTTCAGGTCCACGTCTTTACATTTGAATTTCTCCGCCCTGGCCCGCTCGCACCGCCTCCAGCCCATCTCCCGACGCCCAATTCCTCGAATGCCATACGCTTCGATCGAGCTGTCCGTCGCCGACCGTGTCGCCACGATCACGGTGAATCGCCCCGACAAACTCAACGCCCTGAACGCCGCCACGATCGGTGAGCTCGGCGACGCCATCGACGAGGTGCGCCAGCGAGAGGACGTCGGCGGCGTGATCCTCACCGGCGCTGGACGCGCCTTCATTGCCGGTGCGGACATCAGCGAGCTCGCCGCGCAGACTTCGCTGCAAGCCAAACAGCGTGCGGTCCGCGGTCAGCACGTCTTCCGGCGATTCGAGACGTCGCCCAAGCCGGTCATCGCAGCGGTGAACGGCTTTGCGCTCGGAGGCGGCTGCGAGCTCGCGATGGCCTGCCACGTTCGGGTCGCCAGCGAAGCCGCCAAGTTCGGTCAGCCCGAAGTGAAGCTCGGCATTTGCCCGGGTTATGGCGGCACGCAGCGACTTCCGCGACTCGTGGGGATGGGGCGCGCACTTCAACTGCTCATGACGGGCGAGATGATCGATGCCGCCGAAGCCTACCGCATTGGTCTCGTGAACCGCGTGGTTCCGGCAGGCGACCTATTGAGCACCGCCGAGGCGATGCTGAGGCAAATGCTCGCGAACGCTCCGCTCGCGTTGGCGTCGTGCATCGAGGCCACGGTCCGGGGAACGGAGATTCCACTCGAGGATGGTCTCAATCTCGAAGCAAACCATTTCGCGTTGCTTGCGGCGTCGCAGGACATGGCGGAGGGGACGCGCGCGTTTCTCGACAAGCGACCGCCGGTGTTCGCGGGTCGATGACCGCGATGACCACGATGACTGCGAGGCGGTGTAACCCCGTGCATCGGTTGCCGTGACGGTGGCTGCGCCGTTGTCCACCGACTTCCCTGACGAGACGTCAGCGCCGGTCACGCTCGAGACTTTTTCGCTGCGAGACTTTCGAAACCTCACGCGAGTGACGCTGGCAGTGCCGCGCGAGGGGATGGCGATTGTGGGAGACAACGGGCATGGGAAGACGAACCTGCTCGAGGCCATCTACTACCTTCAGCTGCTCCGCTCGGTGCGCGGGGCACGGGATCAGGACGTCGTCAGGTTCGGCGCCGCCGGATTCCACGTTGCGGCAAACGCGATCGTTGGCCGGCCGCGGGAGATCACCGCGGCGTTTCAGCGCGTGGGAAAACGCAAGAAGGTCACGGTGGACGGCGTCGAGCCGCCGCGACTCAGCGACGCGTTAGGCTCGCTACCATCGGTCATGTTCTCTCCGCGCGACGTCGAGCTTGTCGCGGGAGCGCCGAGTGAGCGGCGGCGTTTCCTCGACGTCGCGCTCGCGCTCACGTCCCGACGATATCTCGCGGCACTGCAGCAATACCGCGCTGCGCTGGTGCGTCGCAATGCAGCGCTGCGCGACGCAGCTCGCAAGGGAGAGACGGGAGCCATTGCGCGCGCGGCGGTCTGGGAGCCCGCGCTGGCGCAGCATGGCGCGCTCCTGTGGGCAGAGCGCGTGGCGTGGGTGGAGCGCGTGGCTGAGGAGTTCACTCGCCTGTGCGCGCGCATCGGTGAACGAGGCATTGCGCGGATGCGCTATGCGACGTCGTCATCGGCGTCGGCGGTGGCGAAGAACCGAGCGTCGACGCTGGATCTCGCGGCCCATCTCGCCGAATCTCTCGAGGCGCACCGACAGGTGGATCTTCGCCGCGGGCTCACGCATGTCGGCCCACACCGAGACGACCTCGAGCTTACGCTCGACGGGCATCCCTTGCGAGCGTTTGGCTCGGCGGGACAACAGCGAACGGCGTCGATCGCTCTTCGCCTACTCGAGGCCGCTACACTTCGTGCCGCGGGCAGTGCCCCGCTCGTCCTGCTCGATGATCCGTTCGCCGAGCTCGATGCGACGAGGGCGGCGGGGATTCTGGATCTGCTCGAGTCGAGTGGAATCGCGCATCAAACGATTCTTGCTGTGCCCCGATCCAACGATATTCCGAGAGAGATGACTTCGCTCCCACGGTCCCTGATCGTGGATGGCGTCATTGGTGAACCGCGATGACCAACGGGCGGAGCAAGCGACCTCAACAGATATCAGCCGCGATCTCGCAGTTTCTCGAGCAGTCGGGGTTGCGAGAGCGTGTCGAGCAGGCCTCCGTCGTGCCCGAATGGCCGAAGCTCGTCGGCGCGCAGATAAGCGCGGTCACGGAGCCGCTTTCGGTGACGGCTGATGGTGTGTTGTTCGTCGCCGTCCGGACGCACGCATGGATGTCCGAGCTATCTCTGCTCGAGCCCGAGCTGCTGGCCTCTCTCAACCGCCGGCAGGACCGGCCACCAGTGAAAAAGATCCGCTGGCAGCTCATGCGTTGACCTGCCGATGGCGGCAGCCGGGTCTGATTGCGTAATTTGTTGAATCACTATGAGTTATGCGAAGGCAAGAATATTGCTTTCGGTCCGTCTTTTCGTTATTTTTTGTGGTTCCCGCGCCACCCATTTTCGGCGTGTGTTCGGGTAGATTGTACGAGCGCTTTTCAGGGTGAACATGGCGAAGAACGGTGACAAGCCCGCGTCCTACGATGCTGGCAACATTCAGGTGCTCAAGGGGCTCGAGGCTGTTCGCAAACGCCCCGGGATGTACATCGGATCGACCTCCGCGCGCGGACTGCACCACCTTGTGTATGAGGTCGTCGACAACTCCATCGACGAGGCGATGGTCGGCTACGCCGACAAGGTCGACGTCACGATTCACGCCGATGACTCGGTGACAGTGGATGACAACGGGCGCGGCATCCCCGTCGACGTTCACCCAACGGAGAAGATGCCCGGTGTGGAGCTCGCGATGACCGTGCTCCACGCCGGCGGCAAATTCGACAAGGACAGCTACAAGGTGTCAGGCGGTCTCCACGGCGTCGGCGTCTCCGTGGTGAACGCGCTTTCCGAAAAGCTCAAGGTATGGGTGAAGCGCGACGGCAAAGAGTATTACATGGACTTCGCGCGCGGCACCACCACCACCAAGCTCAAGGTGTTAGGCAAGGCCAGCGCACGCGAGAGCGGCACCAAGGTCTGGTTCAAGCCCGACGACAAGATCTTCACCGAGCTCCGCTACGATTACGCGACGCTCGCCGCCCGCCTGCGAGAGCTCTCGTTCCTCAACAAAGGCGTGACGATCACGCTCACCGACGAGCGCGAGGGTCAACAGAAGAAGGAGACCTTCCATGCGAAAGGCGGGCTCCAGGAAATGGTGAAGTTCCTCAATACCAGCCGGAAGCCGCTGCACTCGGAGGTCATGTACGTCGAGACGGAGCGCGACGGCATCGGCATCGAGCTCGCCTTGCAGTACAACGACGGCTACAACGAGAACGTCTTCTCCTTCGTCAACAACATCAACACGCACGA
>Ga0075434_100004635_pt1 | contig 12423 bp, 7 predicted proteins | sample RhiMethybrSRZTD3_FD_75298 | JGI IMG/M metagenome (GOLD analysis project Ga0075434, IMG submission 75298) | Populus rhizosphere microbial communities from Tennessee, USA - Rhizosphere MetaG P. TD hybrid SRZTD3 | ecosystem: Host-associated > Plants > Roots > Rhizosphere > Soil | place: USA... | reverse complement strand
CGAGGTGCGGCTCCTGCAACAGACTCCTGCCCTGGCCGCTCTATCAAATCCGCAGTCTCGACGGGCTGTTACTTCCCACAGCCCAGATCAGGCCGCGGAAATTGTCGCATCGGTAGACTGCAACGGAGGGACCGGCTCGTTACTTTCCAAACAAAAAAGCCAGCGAACTCCGCTGGCTCTCTTTTTCTCTTTCGTGGGTCATCGCGGTTTTCAGAAATCGCCCGCGGGCTTCCATTGCGTCTCTCGCGGTCGCAGGTAATGCAGCAAACCCGCCAGCGCCAGTCGTATCACCGACCGCGCCCAGATGAGATGTCCAGGGTAGATGCTTTGGATGTCGAGCATCCAACGAGACACGAGAGGCGTGAAGGCGAGTATGCATAGTCCCGCCGTGAGCGCGTCGATGATCGCCACATTGCGCACCGGGTCGCGCGCGGCGAAGTAGACCATGACAGCCAGCATGAGCGCAAAACCACCCATCTCTTTCAACGCGAAAAGAAACAGGGTCGAGACTTCCGCCTCGGGAGGATGCAGGAATAGGCGGAGGATAATGGACTTGCTCGCAATGATGAGTATCACGCCCACGATGGCCATGAAGAGCGAAAGGAAACCCAGCACAACCCGCAACGCACGATACGGTGGATTTGACATGATCCAAGCGTGCGCTTTGCGGAACTCGTGCAATATGGCGTGTCCTCTGATGAAGGAGATTCCGGCGCGGCGGTGATGGATATGTCAGAGCAGCACAACGTTGTTGGAATGCACATCGCAGGCAATGCGAGCGAAACGGTCAGCCTCTTCACTCACATCCAACGCGTTTTCGAGATCATGCAGGTGCGGTTTCCTTAGCAGTCCAAGTGATCATAGCGCATGATCTCAATGACCAACCTCGAAATCGGACCTGTCTGTTGCTTTGAATACCAATTTTTCTGAAGGGCGATGCGGCTTCCGTGACGCCGATGACGAATTCGTCCGACGACCAGTCGCTGGAAGCAGCTATACGCCGGCTGCTGTTATTTCAACTCGCTTTCGCATAGGCCCGTTTGTTTTTCTCAACTTTTTACGACCAACGAGCGTCCGATCGATACTGCTTAACCATCTCGCGGTCGGAAGTCCGGGAGTACTCAGTTTCAACTGGTGTATGGGCGACCATCTCACCCTGCTGCCATTCACGACTGGAGATTTGTGACGTCAATGTGACGCAAAATCTGCCGACACTGCCAAAACTGACATCATGGACAGTGTCTGTACTCGTCTATTCAATAACTTGTGTGGCTGCTATGTGAATGGGAGAATTCCGCTTATAAGTCCGGCTGCCACAACCACCCCATTCTAAGTATAAAGCGCAGTATTCAGGGCACCTTATCCCCGGTGTGCCTGAAAGCTGAAATCTGTGTAATCTTCGCCATGACCTTAAATGTCCTGCTTTGTGCCAGCCTGCAACAGCGCTACAATCTTCTCCTCCCCCAATTCATATCATCCGTGGGCCAGTCACGAGTACGCACGCGAGCCGTCGGATCCTCTGAAGCGATTTGAAACGATGCTGATTGTAGCTTTTGTTTTGGCAGAAACGCGCTCCTTCCGAACCGATAGCAGTAAGGCTCGTATGGATTGCTCAAAGTGCCATCGACCCTTCACCCGCCGCCACAACTACAACTTGGGGAGAGTGGTCCGAATTCAAACGCATTCTCTCAGCGCGATCGGCCACCCGCGTCGGGCGCCTTTGAAAGACACCGAAAAGTGAGTGAAACCAGGACATCTTGGCTGCGGCGAAATCCCGCCCTCGCAAGCGGTCGAAGTAAAACTTTCGCGAGCACGTTTTCCCGCTACGGATTTGTACTCCTTCTTTTGTTAGTTTTTTTCTTCGAGGTGGGCGTCGTTTTATTCGTGATTCAGGACGTCTTCATCGGGGATGATCAAATCAAGCACATGTACGACGGGTCCGTCGTCGGTCTTCGCAGGATCGGAGAGATGCAGTACGAAGCCCAGGAGACCCGCCGTATCACGTTGTATGCCTTAAGCACGAACGACGTAAATCTTCAGGTCAACTACGCCGAACAGTCCCGTGCTGCCGACGCCCGAGTGACGCAAGCGATCGCCGACAATATCGCGCAGGCACGCGAAGCGCGTGAACTCGAAATGGGCAGGCGCTTGGGACGCAACTGGGTTGCCTACCTCAAGGTCCGTGATGAGGTTCTCGCAAGAATCCTTGAAGGCAGGACGAAAGAGGCCGTTGATCTTGACTTGGCAACCGGGCTGCAATCCTTCGATCGGGTAAGAGCCGATCTCGAGGAAATCAAGCGTTTTTACGATGAGCACGCCTCGGAGCAGCTTAGAGTCGCCATGGATTCCGATCGCCGAACGGTGATCAAGCTCATGGGGGTTCTTGCGGTCGCCTTTCTCCTGGGCAGCATCGCCATCTGGGCTATTCAGAGAAACAGAATGCGTTCTGAGGTTGAGTTGGCGAAAATGCAAATGGATTTTGTTGCCTCCGTCTCCCACGAATTGCGAACGCCTATCACAGCCATCCTCTCGGCGGGAGAGAACGTCCGTGACGGCTTGGCTGAGGGCGAGGAGTTGCTTGGACAAGGATCAATCGTCGTGGAACAGGCCAATCAATTAATGGCACTGGTCGATCAAGTGTTGCTTTTCGCCACGACTTCCGGAGGGATCGAATACCACCGGCCACGTCGGCTGCAGGTTTCTGAGATTTTCGAGGCCGTACTCCGGAACACGGAAAGACTGGTGAAAGAGGCTGGCTTCACCATACAAACCGAGATCGCACACGAAATGCCGAGAGTCTTTGGTGACTTGGCGAGTTTTTCTCAGTGTCTACAAAATCTGATTGAGAATGCACTGAAATACAGCGACACAGAACGCTGGATCCGCCTCAGTGCTAGCTGGGAGAAACACGAGAGTGAGGTTTGCATCAGCGTTGCCGATCATGGTATTGGCATCGACAATTCTGAGTTGCCGCACATCTTCGAGCCGTTCTATCGTAGCCCCCAGGCGGTCGCTGCGCAGATCCACGGTACCGGCTTAGGCTTGTCGATCGCGCAGCGAAATGCTGAATCCTATGGCGGAAGATTGTCGGTCGTGAGTCAAATTGGGGCAGGAAGCGTTTTTACCCTGCACATACCCGTGGCCGGAGAGTCCACAGCGTTGCCGGCCGCGAAAACGAAGGCCGCCCTCGGAGTACCCAAGTGAACGAAAGCATACTGCTGATTGAGGATGAACCGGCGCTGCGTTCAACCCTCAGTGTCCGACTGCGAGGTGAGGGCTACGTGGTCGATACCGCCAGTGATGGCGTGGAAGGGTTTGAGAAAGCTACCAATCTACCCTTCGACTTGATTATCCTCGACATCATGCTGCCTTATCGGAGTGGGCTGGATTTGTGTCGAGATATCCGACAAGCTGGTCTGGCCACTCCCATCCTCTTCCTCACTGCCCGCCATCAAACGACCGACAAGGTGATTGGTCTGAAGCTCGGAGGCGACGATTACGTTACCAAGCCATTCAAGGCCGCAGAATTGATTGCCCGTATCGAGGTCTTGCTACGACGCGTACCCGTCCGATCTGGCCAGGGAGTGCACCAGTTCGGTCCAATCTGCATTGATCTGCGCCGCGCACAGGTTACACGGGATGATAAGCCCGTCTATCTTTCGGCCCGGGAGTTCCAACTGCTGAGATACTTCATGGAACGCGCGGGTACTACAATTCCGCGCACAGAACTCCTGCGATCAGTGTGGGGTTATGAGACCGGCACTTTGACACGCACTGTTGACATGCACGTCGCCAGCCTTCGCGAAAAACTAGAGGCAAACCCTAAGCATCCCGAATTAATAATTACTATCGCTGGTGTTGGCTACAAGTTTGTTGGGTCGTAAGTAGTCGGAACTCAATAACTGGAAGCAGGGATGTAGATTTTCATCAGAGTTTCTTCAATTCCTGAAGCACTGCTTCCATTCTTTCTGATTGTGGTAGAGCCAGCCACTCCCGCAAATGTTTCTCCACCAGGCTATTCAAATTACACAGGAGGCTCTCGAGAGTTCTCTCATGCACCTCACTGTCATGCATTACATCCACTTTCTGCGTGAGATGGATTACTCCACTATTGCACGACTCGATATGCTTGACGTTCTGGATCGCCACCTTGGACCCCTCCCACGGCTGAATCGGGCATTGTTCACCCCGGTTCGGCTATTTACTCAAGTTTTTAGATTGCGCGATCGCTGCTGATGCCGGAACTGCGCGCCAGGGAGGACAGCTTGGCTCCATTAGAGAACAAATCGGCGTTTGTCGAGGTAAAACTTTCAGGAGCGAGTGTCAACGTAATGTCCTCAATGTAAAGATCGTAAATTCCACGTCATTTCGTCTGACGCGCCTTGACCGCGCTACTACCCGGCCCTACACTCCAACGGAATTTGCGCCGACGCCGCGTCCCCCAAGAGCGTTCCGCGTGCCGTGTTCTGTCATCGACATGGGATCAAAGCTCTTGCACCGTGAGGGGAGAAAAAATGTACTGGGGCAGTTCGCTGTCCGGTTCACCCAGGTCACCTCTTGCAGTAATTCGAATGTTACCCCGAATTTCAGTAGTACCGGCCTTCGCCGTGAACTGATCCTTTCTTCACGCGAAGAACCGAAAGGCCACTACCTCCTCCAGAAAAGCGCTTCAAAACACTGAATGTTTCGCAGGTAATGTTCTGCGCGACTTCGAGGTCTGTCCGTTATGGCGACATCACGCAGCTCGGTAGCTGTCGTTCTTGACGCAATGGTGTCAACCCATCCCTGTCGGTCAGATTCGACAACCGGACTTCAAAATGCTCGCAATGCCGCAGGACTTCCAAAGGACCACCACACTGAACAACAAAAGATTCATTCCTGGTTGGATAATGCCCATGGGCGTCCTGCAGAACTGGTTGCAGCAGGTTTAGAGGCACTCGATTTCGTGAACCTGGGCGTGGCGATCGTTGACAGCGCACGAAGGTTGCTGTCGGCGAATCGGACTGCCGAACAGATACTTGCTTCTCGCGATGGACTTGAAGTGACCGTCGACGGTGTTTTAGCGACATTCAAACGATCTTCCAACCCGTCGCTGGGCACCGTGATTCAGCAGCTTTGTAAAGACGAGCTCAACGGTAAACGCTCCAACAAGGATGCGGTTCTTATCGTGCAGCGCCCATCCGGGAAGCGGCCGCTGACGTTATTGTTGCGCCCACTGCAGAGCCGCCGTCCGCGAGAACGAACCACTCCCACCATTCTGGTGTTCATTCTGGATGCAGATCTTCCGCTTCCGACTACCGAATCCGCTCTCCGTGAGCTGTATGGATTTACATTCAGAGAAGCCAGGCTCGCCTACCTCTTAATGTCAGGAAATACGTTGGAAGACTGCTGCAGGTCGCTTCAAATCCGCATATCCACCGGGCGCATGCACCTGGCGAACCTATTCGTGAAGACCGGCGTACAACGGCAGGGGCAATTGGTCGCGCTGCTATTGAAGAGCCTTGGAATGGTTTGCGACAGTGAGATGGTCCACCAGGGCGCGGTGCCCTCCGCCGAGCCAACGCAACCGGTTGTGCAACCCAGCAGGCAGTCTGTCACGGGTTCTGAGATTGCAACGGCAGAACTGGAAGCTTTGGATCTGCTGAACGTCGGAATCGCCGTCATTAACCACTTGTGTAAGTTGCTATTTGCGAATCAGACGGCACAACGCATTCTAGCCACCGGTGAAGGTCTCTGCGTGACGCCAGACGGGGTCCTGAATACGCTGACACAATCATGCAATCCGTCCCTGGCTACCTTCGTTCAGCAAACGCTGCAAAGAAAAGCGAGAGGCCGATCAACTGTGGATACGGTGCTTGCTGTTCGGCGACACTCCGGAAAACGACCGCTGGTTTTGTTGGTCCGCGCATTGTGTGGATGGGCACAATCGCATCCCACCGCGCCTGCCATTCTCATCTTCGTTTTGGATCCGGAGCTTCCTGTCGCGACCGATGAATCCGGACTTCGGCAACTCTTTGGCTTCACCTCCACTGAAGCTCGGTTAGCTCGGCTTTTGATGGAAGGCAATGGACTCGAAGAATGCTGCGGACAGCTCGAGATCCGCGTCCCGACTGGAAGAAAACACCTGGGCAACTTGTTCGCGAAGACCGGGGTCCAACGCCAAGGCCAACTAATCTCTCTGTTATTGAAAAGCGTCGGTATGTTGCGCTTTCAGTGTGGCGAGCGTGTCCCCAAGCTCTTGATTGCACACGATTCTCATTCGGCGTTTTCCGGCCGCGAAGCCCAGCACGGGCGCTGACCAACCAGGCGACCAGAAACATTTGTGCGGAATGAAGACACTTGTTTTCTCCCCAATAGCAATGCACCCATACCACGTTCAAAGTTTATTTCGTTTTACCTCCATATGAAGGTAGACGGCCTTTTACCGTTGTCCTAAAGTCAGCCAAGTTCTGTGAGGCCAGACTCTCCCCCGGCCTCCGCTCCCCCAGCGACCCACGCTCCCGTAATGCGTGGGTACACCAGCAAAACGCAAACGATTGCTGAGGATCCGAACAGTTCTGTGGAGGACACTCGTGGGCCCGAAGCACGCCCGGCTGTGCACGCAAGGGGACCGCTCGGTAACCAGCAAACGCAGTGTTGGGAAATGGCGTACCGACATCAGTCTACGACAGCAGGCGACTCCACGAAACTCCCTCGACTTGCTTTCTGATTCCCACTTATCGAGACCGGGTGCAGGTTGTGCTGCAGATCCGGAAGGAGGCCGCAGGTCATGAGAAAGGTCTATCAGGTTTGTGTTTCAGTGCTCCTAGTCTGTTTCGCAATAGTGGCAGCGAACGCGCAGTCATTCCGCGTGCAATGTCCTCTGACAACGCTGATGCACCCGACTCCGCCCTCGCCCGCCAGCCCCAATCCGGTCGGGGGTTCGATCAAGTGCCAGCAGATTTCCGGCGGCGACGGCTACGCCACGATGGCCGATGGCACGCAGACCTACTTGTTCGCGTTCGGTCCACTGTCCGGCTTGAACGATATCGCTAAGGGCCTGCCTGGAACGCAACCTGCTGCCGTCTTCATGACGCCCTACGATCCTTTGGCGGCTGCCGGTTCAGCGGCCTCCAACGGCGCGGTGGGCCTCGTCCCCGATCCTGAGGCGAACGGTGCTTACACGGGCCACGTCGATACCCGCGAGGTCATGGATGTCGGCGTCATGAACGGCAACATGCCCGCCCCCATGATGGCCATCGACGAAGACGACGAGTTCTTCCTCACACTTTCCAACGTGGGCATGATCATGCGGCCCGATTTGTTCGAGCAGCACACCGTCCACTTCCACGGCTACCCCAACGCCTCGTCCTTCTATGACGGCGTGCCCGATGCATCCGTTGCCATTAACATCGGCGGCAGCTTCACTTACTACTACCTCGCGCCCGACGCTGGCACTTACTTCTGGCATTGCCACATCACTCCGCCCGAACACCTGCAGATGGGAATGGTCGGACAGCTTTATGTGAGGCCGCGCCAGAATCGCGTAACTTCCGGCTCGCTCTACGCTGGATTGGTCGCGCAACAGAGCGACCCGCGCACTTCCTGTCCGAACAGCGGACCCGGCACCACGGGGATAACTACTGACATCCTTTGCTCCACACCCTTGCCGCCTTCAAACAGCGTTACTCGCACGACGAATAAGTCGGGAAATCCGACACTGTATGCCTACAACGACGGAGACGGCTCTACCGCCTATGACGTCGAGTACCCCATTCAGATCCACGGCTTCGATCCCAACTTCCACTTCGTCGGTATGACCTTCAACCCGGAAGGCTTCGCCGACATGAAGGACAAATACTTCCTGCTGAACGGACGAAGCTATCCAGATACGGTGAACAGCATCGGCTATCAGGACTCCACGCTCGGTCCTGGCAACTCTGATTTTGTAGGACAGCCGCGCAGTTCCAGCGCGTTCTACACGCAGGACGCGGATGGGGTGCAGCGTCCTTCCCAGCCCCTCCCCACTCTTATCAACATCCCTGCGGGCGGAAGAGCGCTTCTGCGCATCTCCGACCTCGACGTTTCAGAATTCCAGACGCTCGCCTCACTCGGGATTCCGATGCAGGTCATTGCCATCAATGCTCGCTTGCTGCGCGATCAGGCCGGCAACAACCTCTACTACAACACCAACTCCATCACGCTGGGTGGTGGCGAATCGATTGATGTGATTCTCGATGCCACTAACACGACCCTGTACCCCGCGGGCAGCGTCTTCTATCTCTACACGCCCAATCTGGATCACCTGTCCAACGATGCGGAGAACTTCGGCGGGCTGATGACTGAAGTTCATATCAATTAGGAGAGCAGCCATGAGTGCAATGACTACAAAGAAAGCTATCTCGATGACACGACTGCTTCCCCTGGTAATGGTGGTGGTGACTCTGTTGTTTGCGACTGCAGCCTACGCTGCCGCTCCTGGGATCACCGGCCTTACTTTCAGTCTCACGGCTCAAGCCGCCTACATCACACAGCCCGACGGCAACATGGTTTACTCGTGGGGATACGGGTGTACCAGCACCTACACACCCACGTTCAATCCTCCCGGGACCAAAATGCCAGGGGCCAATTGCCCGACAATGCAGGTGCCCGGCCCCACATTGATCGTGACCGAAGGGCAGTCGATTACGGTCACCCTTACCAATAATCTGCCTGCGGCGGCCGGCAATACCTCGATCTTGTTTCCGGGTTTTCAGGTAACCGCCACCAATGGTGTCGCGGGCCTACTGACTGGGCCGACTGGCGACGCTCCAACGAATGGGACTGTGACTTACAACTTTACTGCGGGATCGCCAGGCACGCGAGCCTACTACAGCGGCACGCAGAGTGACCTGCAGGTCGAGATGGGATTGTATGGGGCCATCATTGTTCTTCCGGACCCGGCGAAGGCTCCAACCTGCGCGAACGCGAATCTGGCTGCGGAACAGGCCAACAGTGAAGTTGATTATCGACTCACTGCGAATGGCGCCGCCTTCGATCACGCCGCTAGCTGCTACGACCGTGAGTACCTCTTCCAATTCTCCGAAATGGATCCTGTTATCCACACGCAAGCGGAACAGCAGGTAGCTGCGATCGCTCACTGCGTTCCAAGCACCGTTCGGCCCTGCCCAACCTCACTTGATGTTCACACCGAGCCCTACCATCCGGCCTACTTCATGATCAATGGTCGTTCCATGCCCGACGACATGGACACCAACTACGCGGCGCAATATCCGCACCAGCCCTACAACGGCAATCCGCATATGCACCCTGGTGAATTGGTCTTGCTGCGGATCATCGGTCAGGGACGCTGGCAGCATCCGTTCCACGAGCATGGCAATCACGTCCGCATCCTCGCGCACGACGGAAACTTGATTCTCAGCGCCACCGACCCCAGCAAGCTGGCTGGCCCGCTGCTGTTTACGACGACCACCACCCCTGGCGTCGCGATGGATGGAATTTTCTACTGGACCGGCAAAGGGTTGAACTGGGATATCTACGGACACAATCCGAATTCATCAGATCCGCTGGCCAAGCTTCCTTGTACTCCGGATGCGAACGGCTACAACACCGGCAGTCCCGGCGCGTTGAACTACTACGAATGGTGTCCCGACCACAACAAAGCACTGGAGAAAGCTCCTTTCGGTGATGTAGCGGGCAACGGTCCGGTGACCCTGCCTGACTCCAACATCCTGACTAACGGTGCGTGGTTTGGGGGCAGCGCCTATCTCGGACCGAATGCCACTGGCCGAGCCGTCGGTCCCACCGGCACGACTCCCCCTTCGGGCACGATCGCCAATCCTCCCGGATCGGAAGCTGGCTTGGCCTTCATGTGGCACTCCCATAACGAGCGCGAGATTACCACCAACAACATCTTCCCCGGCGGGATGATGATGATGATGCTGGTTGATTCGCGCGAATTTCAGATTAACGAGTCCTTCTAACTGAGGAGAAGAGCAATGCGATTCAACACTCTCAAGACAACTATGATCAAGGCTGTACTCGCAGTAACTGTTCTCCTCCTCGGAACGGGTGTGATGTGGGCGCAGACGGTCGGCCTGACGGCGAGCTCGCAGAATGCTGCCCTGCCCGATGGAAACATTGTGCCGATGTGGGGCCTGGTGTGCGGCACCGACGCGACTGCCGCTGCTGGCTCGGCTACGGCCGCTCCCACAGGGGGAGCCACCTGCGCAGCTGCCAACCCGGCTGCCAACCCGCCTGCGACCACTGCGCCATGGTCTCCGGTCCTGATCACGGTTCCGTATGCTTCGACCGGCACAAGCTTGAGTATTGCTCTGGGGAACAGTCTTCCCGCTCCGGTTGCCACCTCGTTGGTGATTGTGGGTCAATTGGGGGGCGGCTTGGGTGTGGTGGCGCAGCGTACTACGATGCCCGGTCCGGACCACAGCACCCCGCAAGACACCACGTGGCCGATCGCGGCGTCAGGTCCACAATTCACCCCGCCGACGCAAGCGGAGCGCGTGCAATCGTTCGGCACGGAAGTTTCCAATGGTGCAACGGTCTCTTTGACGTGGTCCAATTTGAGGCCGGGAACCTACCTGATTGAGTCGGGCACGCACCCTTCCATCCAGGGGCCCATGGGTCTTTACGGGGTGTTGGTGGTTACCACGGCTCCCACCACCACTGCCGGCGTCACGACTCCGGGCACAGCTTATGCCGGCGTGACCTACGACGCTGACGTTCCGCTGGTACTCAGCGAGATTGATCCCGTTCAGAACAAGGCAGTGGACAACGCGGTTCACACGCCCGGGTTCAGCGAGACCATGGTTTGGTCGGGTCAGCCAAATGGGTGCGGCAACGTGGCCTCAGCAACCTATGGCCAATGCTATCCCCCTGCCGTGAACTACGATCCACGCTACTACCTGATCAATGGTGTTGCCTTTAGTCGGACGAGCCCAGCCGGATCGCAAATCTCCGTAACGGCTCCTGCCACAAGCGGCCGGATTCTAGTTCGCTTCGTGAATGCTGGCCTGCGCATGCACGTTCCGTCGATTGTTGGGGCACTCACAACGTCCGCTAGTGCGGCGGTCCCAGGACTGGGTCTGATCGCCGAGGACGGCAATCCACTTCCCGGGGCTACGCGCGTCCAGAACGAAGTGTTCATGGCTGCCGGAAAGACCTACGACGTACTGGTGAACGCGCCAGGTTCAGCTGCGAGCCTTCCCGTGTTTGATCGCCAGTTAAGCCTCTCGGCAAATAACCAGCGCGACGGCGGAATGCTGGCCTATATCAGTGTAAATGGCGGTACGGTTCCCGGTGCTACCGCTGCCGTGCTCCGGCCTGACATCTATTTCTGCTCACCGGGAGTTCCCCTCACGATTTCCGATCCGGCCAAGGGTGTGATCGCGAACGACACCAATGTGTACGGCGTCTCTCTCTCCGGCACGCCAACCGGCGGAGCGCTCGTTACTCTAAATCCGGACGGAACGTTCACGTATCAGAATTCGACTGGTGGTTGCACGGCTGGTACTTTCCGATACTCTGCGAACGGTGTAACCGGCACGACGACGGTAGTGACCGTGTCAATCTGCTCAGGGACGTGTCTCGGCACCGGGCCCACCGCAGTGGCCGATGTGTATAGCGCCAATAACGTCGCGAATGCAGTGCATATTGCCCCGCCGGGGGTTTTGGCCAATGACAGCGATCCTCAAGGTCGCTCGTTGTGCGCTATTGGACCCACCGGCGCCACTCCTCCGAAGTGTCCTACAACTCCGACGACAATCACTGTCGGAACAGCCAGGCTCACGCTAAGCCCGGATGGTTCCTTCACGGCGACCCGTACCGGAACCGCAACGTCCGCTGCTACCGTCACCTTCACCTACCGGGCTATGAACGAACAGCGACAAGTGTCCGCTGTCACGAACATTGCGGTCACGTTCCCGGCGGCGAGCGGTCTTGTGGTGTCTGTTGTGGACGGCACTGACAAGACAACTCCAGTCACGGACTACCGCTGGGTGATTGAGGAAGACCGCACGTTCTACGTCGATCCCACCAAGACCACCAACAACGGCGGTACTACGATTGTTCCGACTTTCGGGACGAATTTCCACACTAGCTACATGCCCTTGGTAGCGACAGGCTGCACGGGCCCACTGTCCTGCGAATCGCAACAGACTTTCTTGAACCCCCTCACCGGGACGCACGACCTCGCGGTGTGCGATATGGGCAATGGCGCCTGCAGGCCCGATACTACCGGGAATGGTCAGACCGCTCTTGATCCCAGCCTGGTGCATCTGGACCCGACTAAGCGCTACTACATCTCGGTTCTCCCGGGCGATGCGGCCAACTCCTTCGAGAACCTTAACAGCTGTCTGGACAATGCAACTCCAAGCTGTGGCCACGGCATGAGCGGCGCGCCGATTACGTTCGGCCAGACCAGCGTCA
>Ga0075434_100004634_pt1 | contig 12423 bp, 10 predicted proteins | sample RhiMethybrSRZTD3_FD_75298 | JGI IMG/M metagenome (GOLD analysis project Ga0075434, IMG submission 75298) | Populus rhizosphere microbial communities from Tennessee, USA - Rhizosphere MetaG P. TD hybrid SRZTD3 | ecosystem: Host-associated > Plants > Roots > Rhizosphere > Soil | place: USA... | reverse complement strand
GAGCGTCGCGAGGTCGAACATGGGCGGCGCCGGGGAGGGACTGACGGCGGAAAAACTGCCGTCGTTCGCGACCGGCGGATGATCGCCGGGGGATAGTTGATTGATCGCCTTTCGGATCGCAGTCATCCGTTTGGTGATCCGCTGAACGGTTTTGGTCTCGATGCCGAGATAACCGTGATGGCTCTGCGCTTCGCACGGATCGCCGCCGATGAGCTCGAAGCCGCCGGTCACCTGAGATGAAAAAGTCGTGACGCCCGCGCTGGTGAAATCGGTCGCCACCGTCGCCGCCTGCGACGGCGGCGAGACGAAGCAGGTATCCTGCGCGTGCGCGATGATCTGCACCGGCACATCCACCGACGCCGGCTGGAGCTCGACGTAGAAGCAGTCGCCGACGAACGGCGTATGGTTCGCGTCGCACGGGCTGGGAATGCCTGCCGTGGTCGAGGTGATCGCCGCGAGCGTCACGGGGCTGGAAATCATGCTGCCGACTCCGATGAGGTTCTGCGCGATCGCGGAAAGCGCGCCGCGGCTCGTGCCGACGAGAAAGACATGTTTGTTTAAGGGATTCTCCTGCTTGACGACCGACGCGATGTCGACCGCGTGCCGCTGCGTCAGGCGATACAGACTGTAGCACTCGACGGTGCCGCCGCACGGCGTGCCGTCCGGCGGCGCGTCCGTAGGTCGGCCGATCGTGATCGCCTTGAAACCCGCCTCGGCGAAGAGCTGGGCGGTGCGGACGAGAAAATTATTGCCGGCGGTCGCGACCGGTGCGGGATCGCACGGCGGGCTCCCGTTGAAGCACGGATCGGGGGTGATGGCTGTCACGCCGTCGCTGCCGGCGAATAAGACCGCGATCGCCTTGTACGGCGACGGCTCATTCGTCATATACCCGACGGTGATCTGCGTTTCGACATTACTGATGCGCGCGAAGCGCGTGTTCGCCCGATGAAAGAACCCGCACGGCGCAGAACTGATGAGCGTGATAACCTGGTTGCCGCTCAAGTCGGTTGTCTCGGTGCTGTCGGTGATGCAGGCCGGGTCGGTCGCGCCGGCGGGCTCCGGCGCGGCGGCGGCGAGAAATGACAGGCAGAGCAATACGAACAGGATCGAGCGGCGCATAGGCACCTCCTTCAAGCCGCCCGATCTTATTTCAATCGCCCTTCGCTTTTCAATTCCTCCTGCGCTTTTTTTAAGACCCGCTCATTAATGACTTTGTCGAGCGTCATCTTCTTGTCGACAATGCCCGTGCGGATGTCCTCGTCGAGCATGAGCTGAATCCCTTCCGCCGCGACCGAGAGGTCGGGCGTGTAGGCCGCGGCGTAAAGATCGTACGCGCGGCTGACGATATCCGGGTCGCCCTTGAGCCCCGAGTCGTAGCCGGCCTGCAGCGCCTCTTTTTTATTCGAGCGGACGAAACGGAGTCCCTGAATGATCGCCTTGAGAAACCTCTTGGCGGTCTCGGGGTATTTCTCCAGCACTTCTCCGCGGGCGATGAGAATGCTCTGGGGGATCGTCAGCGTCTCGCTCAAGTTAGAGATCATCGGAAAGCCTTTTTTCAGCAGGCCGACCGCCTCTTCCGCGGAAAACGGCGCCGCCGCGATGATGCCTTTCTCCAGCGCCGAGACTCTCAGCACGGTGCCGCCGAGCGGCCGCAGGATGACGTCTTTATCGGGGTCGAGGCCGTTGTTCTTGAGATAGACGCGGACGACGAAATCGGAAAAGGCGCCGGCGCCGGTGACGCCGATGATCTTTCCTTTGAGATCGTCGACGCTGCGCACGCTCTTCGCGCCGATCATCGTATAGTTCACGCGGTTGGAGAGCGAGCCGATTATATAAACATCCAGGCCGCGGGCGCGGCTGCGGATCGGCGCCTGCGCGCCGCCGATGCTGCCGAAATCGACGTCGCCCGAGGCGAGCGCGGCAATCGCCGCCGGTCCGCCGCGGATCAGGATCGGCTCGATTGTCAGTCCCTGCTCTTTGAAATATCCCTTGACGCGCGCGGCGCGAAACGGCAGCTCCTGATGCCAGGAGAGGCTCACGAAGGCGACGCGCAGGACTTTTTTCTCCTGTGCGTCGGCCTGCCGCGGTGAGAGCGCCGGAAACAACGAGAGGAACAGGACGAGGAGAAAGTAAAGCGAAGCTTTAAGATTTTGTCTTTCCATGCTCCGCTGTGCGGTTCTACAACCTCAAATAAATTTTCTCGGAAGTAATCGGCAGATCGAAGATTCTCACGCCTATCGCGTCCGCTACGGCGTTGGCGATGGCGGCGGCAGTCGGCACGTTGGGATTCTCGGCGATCGCCTTGCCGCCGAAGGGCGTCGGGCCGGTAGGGCTCTCGATTAATACGGTCTTCAGCGGCGGCACGTCGGCGATGCACGGCAGCTTGGACTCGCCTAGACTTAACGTGACGATCTTGCCGTCGACCATTGGATTTTCTTCCATCAGCGCAAAGCCAAAACCGGAAATAACTCCGCCCTCGATCTGCCCCGTCAAGGTGAGACGATTGAGCACGGTGCCGGTATCGTGCGCCGTGGTTAAATTGACGACCCTTACCTGGCCGGTCGCCGGATCGACCTCCACCTCGGCCACCTGGGCGGCGAAGCCGGTGACCTTCGGCATGTTCTCAGGGACGAAATTGGTGAGATGAAAGATGGGACCGCCGTTTTCTTTCACGGCAAGCTCGATCATCTTTTGCGTCGTCGTCGACTTTTTGTTAGGCGCCGTAAGCTTGCCCCCCTGCTGCCGGATCTCCTCGGGCCGACAGCCCAACTCTCGCGCCGCGAGATGGACCAGCTTGTCGCGCACCTCGTCGGCCGATTTTTTGACGGCGTGACCGGAAGTATTCGTCTGTTTGCTGCCGCCCGTGCCGGGATCGAACGGCAGGCTATCGGTGTCTTTGAAAACTACGCCGACTTTCTCCGGCGGCAGTCCGAGAATTTCGCAGACCATCTGCTGGCTGATGGTATAGAATCCGGGACCGACGTCGGGGACGCCGGTGAGGATCTTGACCCTGCCATCGGCCTCCAGGATCAGCGCCGAGCTCGCTTTGCCTTCCGGGGTGCCGCGATCATAGAGCGCGATCCCCCAGCCGTGGTTTTTCTTCGCTCCATTTTTCTTCCAGCCGGAAGTCTTGACCGCGCGCTCCAGCACCTCGCCCATCAGAATATCACTCCACTTTTCACCCATGGGATTGGCATCGCCGTCGCGCAGAATATTTCTGCGGCGAAGCTCGAGAGGGTCGATGCCCATCTCTTTGGCGATGATATCCAACTGCGACTCGAACGCGAATACGACCTGCGGGCTGCCCGGCGTTCGCGTCTGGGTGCAAGGCACCTGGTTGGTATACGCGCAATAAGTCTCGCAACTGATCGCCGGCACTCGATACATGCTCGCCAGGCGCCGCCCGCCGAGCACCGTTACCTGCGGATTCGCTTTCGGCGCGCCGTACGCGCCGCCGCTGAAGTGAATCGTCCCTTTGATCGCCGTGAATGTCCCATCCTGCGCGACTCCCGTCCGCAGATGAATCACCGCGGGATGGCGGTGGCCGCCGGCGAGCAGATCCTCGGTGTAGTCGAAAACGAGCTTGACTGGCCTGCCGCCGGACGCCTTGGATAAAAAGTAAGCGATCGGCACGTCGATCAACGACGCCTTGGCGCCGAAGTCGCCGCCGACGTGGACGATGTGAACTTTGATCTTTTCCTTCGGCACGCCGAAGTCCTCGGCCATCTGCTCGCGCAGGCCCCAAGGTCCTTTGTTCGACGGCCACACCTCTACGGTTCCGTCCGGATGAGCTTGTACGGTGCAGGCGCAGGGCTCGATGTATCCATGGTGCGATAGCGGCGTGCGAAACGTGTGCTCGAAGATACGCGCCGCTTTGGCGAACCCGGCTTCGATATCGCCGTTCTTCCACACGACGAAGGACTGAAGGTTATGCCCCGACATGCCTTCGGGCAGCTTGGCCGCGTTCTTATAGTTGTTTCGGTCTTCGTGAATGAGCGGCGAGGTCGGCTTCAAGGCTTCGACCGGATCATCGACGCGGGGGAGATCTTCGTACTCGACATCGATGAGTCCTATCGCCTCCTCGGCGATTTCTTTGCTGTCGGCGGCGACCGCCGCCACCGCATCGCCGCACATGCGCACTTTGTCGTGCGCCAACACCGGCTGGTCTTTTACCCTGGTGCCGACGAAAATGTCTTTCACATCGGCCCCCGTGAGAACGGCCCGGACACCCTTCAACGCTTGGGCCCTCAACCTATCTATTTTTACGATGCGCGCGTGCGGCATTGAAGCGCGCAGCACCTTGGCCCACAGCAGTCCGTTGAAATGCAGGTCCGCCGCGTATTTGGTTTGACCGGTGACCTTCCCTTCCCCTTCGATACGGGGAAGGGCTTTTCCGATGCTGCGAAACGCCACTTTCACCTTATGCCAGTCCGTACAGCCGCGCGCAGTTGTCCCAGAGGATCTTTTTCCGACTCTCTTTCGACACGCTGTCCATCTCGAGAAATTCTCCTACGGCGTGCGGAAAATCGGAGTCGCCGTGCGGATAGTCGGTGGAAAAGACAATGTTGTCGTCGCCGACCAGCTCGATGATCATCGGCAGCTCTTTTTCATGCTCGGTGGAGATCCAGCACTGGCGTTGGAAATATTCGCTGGGCTTGAGCTTCCCCGCCGTGGGAAATCGGCCTTTCTCCATCGCGTTGTCCATGCGGTGGAGAAGAAACGAAACCCAGCCGCAGTAGCATTCGAGAAACGCCACCTTCAATTTCGGATGGCGCTCGCAAACGCCGCCGCCGATGATGTCGGCCATGGCGACCATATTTTCCAACGGATGAGATACAACATGGCGCAGCAGCAGATTATCGCCGAAGCGATCGCCGATCTGCGGCACCTCTCCGGCCGCCGCCGCGGAATGAAAGCCGATGGGCACGTTCAGCTCCTCCAAGCACGACCAGAGCGAGTCGAAATAGCGCGCGTGCCAGGGCATGCTGCGGAGTGGCTCCGGCCGCGTGAAGACGCCGACGAAGCCGAGCTTGCCGACGGCGCGCTCGGCCTCTTTAGCGGCCTCATCGGGATCGTGCAGCGGAATCATCGCGACGCCTTTGAGACGCTTGGGATCGGTCTCGCAAAAGTCGTGGAGCCAGTCGTTGTAGGCCCGCGCGATCGCCGCGGCGAGCTTGGGATCCATATCCTCGCGCATCATGATCCCCAGGCCGATCGAGGGATAAAGCGCCGCGACGTCCAAGCCCTCGCGATCCATCGCCTGGAGCTGGGTCGCGGCGTCGAAGCCGCGCGCCCGATAATCGGCGATCTCTTTATCGATGCGCGTCGCGTCGAAAATACCGCCGCGATAAGTCGGCTTGTAACCTTGCAGGATTTTCCCGTCGAGCAACACCATCGCCGAGCTCCGCGCGGTCGAGCTCAGAATCTTCGGCGCGCGATCGCGCCAGGCGGGATCGATGTATTTCTCCCACAGGTCGCCCGGCTCTCTTAGATGCATGTCGGAATCGAGAATCTTGAAGCCGTTTTTCATGTCGTAACGTTCTTCCCTATACTTTCAGCGGCTCGCCTGTACCGCGCTGCCGCACTTTTTCCCACACCAGCGCGCCGAGCGCAACGTCCGCAACCCCCTGGCCGGCGTTGTTCTTGAAGAGTGTGATCTGATCGGAGCGCGACCTGCCTTCTTGTCTTCCGGCGAGGATCGCTCCGATCTCGACCCACTGCTCCCACCGGACCACGCCGCGGGCGACCGGATCGAAGACGTCCGCCTGCTCATCCTGCACCGCCTGCTGGACGGAGGCGATCCCGAGCACATCGCTGCGCCTGAGGGTCGCGTCGTCAATCTCGCGCCGCTTGGCGCCGGCAAAACCGCCCTTGACGAGCCCCACGTTGCTGCCGACGATCGAGGTTACGTGCGCGCCCGCCTCGAGCCACTCGCCGTCGAAAACCGGCACGCTCGAATTGGTCGCGGTGAGGACGATGTCCATGCCTCGCACCGCCTCTTCGGGGCGCGCGACCGGCTCGATGTCGAGATCGACAATCGGGGCCATCGTCGCGGCGAAGCGGGTCCGGTTCTCCGGCGTCCGGCTGTAAACCTTGACGCGCTTGAGCTTGCGAATTCTCGCGAGCGCGAGCAGGTGGTTTCGCGCCTGGCCCGCCGCGCCGAAGATGCCGATGTTCTCGGCGTTTGGTCGCGCCAGGAGATCGGTGCCGAGCGCGCTCGTCGCCGCCGTGCGGAGCCCCGTCACCGCGACATTATTCGGCAGCTCGCTGCAGGTGAACTCGCCGATGATGATCGCCTTCAACTCGCCCTCGGCGCCGTCGTAGAGAACCGTGACGGGGTGATTCAGCCGGGGATATTCCTGGTGATCGGAAAAAGGCTTGACCCATTCGCAGTGGGTCATGAGGCCGGTCGCGCCGGCGGCCGGAACGCCCCCCTGGTGGACGCTGACCCGGACGCCGGTCGGGACATGAATGCGGCGGCGCGGCGCGTTGAACTCGGGATTCTCTCCCCAGGCGCGAAATCCCTCGCGCACGGCGTCGATGGCCTCGGCCATCGTCACAATCCCTTTGACCGCGTCGGGTTTGATCAACAGGGGCTCGATCATGCTAATCGCGGATATCCTGGAGCAGCCATTCGGTGGGGATCTCGTTGCCGAGCCCTTTCGCTTTCGCGAGCTCATAGACTTTCCCGGCGACGGCGAAGAATTGCGCGCCCTGTACGTTGCCGCGCTCGGAATAGGTGATCTGCTGCGGGGAGGAGCGCCCCGGCTTTTTTCCGCTGAGCAAATCGGCGAGCAGGACGGCGCGGTCTTCGGCGATCACGCCATGGGCTCTCTTGCCGGGCGTCTTCATCTTGAAGCCGGTCGGATAGCCGGCGTCCGCCGCGTACGTCAGGTACTCGTCGGCGACCCCCAGCTCCGGATAGCCCCAAGGGGCGGGCGCGTTGCCGAGACGGAGCGAAACATCGATGCGCTTGAGCGTCGCATCGTCCGGTTTGCCGCCGACGCAGGTGACGTGCGTCCCCTCTTCCAGCCAGTCGCCGTTGATCACCGCGATGGCGGAGTCCGTGCATCCGGCAACGATGTCGGCGCCGCGGTAGACGTCGCGCGCGGTCTCCACCGGCTCGACCTCGATGTCGAAGCGCTCGCCGATCTCGCGGGCATACTCCTCGCGATGTTCCGCGGTCGGGCTGTAGACTTTGATCCGTCTGATCTTCCGCGCGAGCATAAACGACTCGACGTGCGTGCGTGCCATGCCGCCCGAGCCGAGCATGCCGACGACGCGCGCTTCCTTCTTCGCCATGTATTTCGCGCCGATGCCCGAGTCGGCGCCGACGCGAATATGCTGGAGGTAGCCGTCGTTGATCAGCGCGAGCGGCTCGCCGTTGTGAATACTCGTTAATAGAATCAGCCCGCAGAACTTGCCCGGGCGCACGCAGTATTTCTCCTGCGTGCGCGCGCCCTCGTATTCCTGCTCGTAAACGACGTCCGACTTCATGCGGATGGCGAAGTAGCCCGAGACCGAGCCGCCTTCCATCGTGCCCCACTGGTAGACCTTATTGGGATCCTCGGTCGGGATCTGGATGTCGATGCGCGGGCGGCACACCGCCTCGCGGCGCGCGAGCTGCGCGTAGGCCTCTTCGAGCGCGCGCATCGCGACGTCCATCGTCAGCACGCTGCGCACGTCGTCGTTGTTGAGGATCAGCGTCATGCGCTACGGGTTCTTTCCCCATAGGCCGACGAAAAACTTCTCGTTGATCAGCTCCTGCACGAGACCGTTGTCGAAGAACTGCTCGGGTTTCGCCTGCTTCGCCTTGGGATTTTTTTGCGCGATCACGTCGAGCGTCACCTGGAACGCCTGCGGCTTGACCAACGGCACCTTCTCGACGAAATCGTAGGCGTACTGCACGCTGCCGTCGAGCATCCCCGGGTCGGTGACCTTGGAATACTTCGCGATGATTTTTTTGTATTCCTCTTTATTCGTATGCATGAAGTGCACGGCGCGTCCGTAGGCCCGGAGCACCGCCTTCGCCTGCGCGCGGTGATCTTTCATGAACCGGCGCGTCGCGGCGATACCGACATGAACGAACGGAATGTCCTCCTTCGCCAGGTTGGACAGCACCTTGATTCCCGCCTGCTGCGCCACATAGGCCATGGGATAGGACATCGGCGCGGCGTACACCGAATGCTTGGAGAGCGCCGCGGCGATCGCCGGCATCTCACCGATCTGGATGACCGGCACGTCGCGCACGGGCTCGAGGCCGTATTTGCGCAGAAACAGCCGCATCGAAAAATCGGTGGAAGCGCCGTAGCGGGTCACGCCGACCGGCTTGCCCCTCAAGTCCTCCACCCTTTTGATCTCGGGCGAGGCCATGATGTAGAACGCCGCGACGTTGATGACCGCGCCCATGGCGATCAAGTCGCCGCCCTGGAGGCCGATGTCGGCGATCACCTGGCTGTTGGCGGTCGAGACCGAAACGTCGCCGGCGAGCTGGGCCTGGGCGATGGTCGACGAGCTAGCGATGTAGATGAGATCGGCGTCGAGCCCCTCCTGCTTTAAAAAGCCGGCGTCCTTCATCACCCAGTAAGGCGAGTTGAGCGCGCTGACCGCCGACCAGCCGAGGACGATTTTTTGCGCTCCGGCCGGGAAGGGCAAGGCAACGAAGAGCAGAAGAATCGTCAGGAGCGTTGGAAAAATTATTTTCCTCATCTCTTTTCCTCCTGCTCGCGGTAAAAGCCCAGCGCTTTCATGAGCGGCTCGTCGCTCATGATGAAAAGAATCGCCGGCTGATTGTGGCTGTTTTCATGGCGATGCGGCTGCCAGAGCGGCGCGACGAAGGAATCGCCCTCTTCCCAGTCGTAGCGCTCCTCCCCGATGAACGACGTGCCGCGGCCTTTGAAGACGTGATAGATGGTCGAGCTCGTGTGGCGGTGCGCGAGCGTCTTTTCGCCGGGGCGAAGCATTTGAATCCCGCAGGAAAAAGTCGGCAGCGTCGGCCCGCCGGTGAGCGGATTCACGTATTCCAGCACGACGCCGTCGTAGGGGTTTCCGGGGCGCTCGCCGACGCTCTTCAGCGTCCGCTCGGTGTCCTCCCAGCGATAGACATAGGCCGGCGGCTGGATCGAATCGCTCCGCACCCAGCTCGGCCGGATTGCCCCGAACTCGGCGTAGGAAGTTCCGTCCGCGCGCGCGATCGCTTGATGCGCTTGCGGCGCCGGCTCATGGAAGTCGACCTGGAGCATTCGGACGAGCGGGGAGTCGAGCACGTCGAGCCACATGAGCGTCTCGTTCGATTCGTTCACGTGGTCGTGCCAGGTCCAGCTCGGCGTGGTGGCGAAATCGCCGGCGCCGATCTCGAACGATTCGCCTTCGACGACCAGCCGCGCGCCGCGCCCTTTGGTGATGAAGCGGATCGCGCCCGCCATATGTCGGTGCGCCGCAGCGTGCTCGCCGGGCTTCAATAATTGGAGATTGAGCGTGAGCGTGTGCGTCGTGCCGCTCGGCAGCGCCGGGTGTTTCATCTGGATGACGCGGCGGAAGGTCGATTCGAGGCCGAGCAGCTCGCCCGCCTTCTCCATCGCCTCGTAGAGCTCCTTGCCTTTCCAGAGACACGGAGCGAAGGTCGCGACCGGCTCGCGGTAGCGCTCGCCCTGCACCGTCTGCCAATAGCCGCTGAAGTTTTTCTTGCGCAGCTCCTCCTCGAAGGCTTTGAGGTCAGCCATGTTCCCTCTTACAAAGTGTAAAGCCGCGCCGCGTTCTCGCCCATGATCTTGGCCATGAGAGCCTGCGGGATGTCTTCGCGCCGCGTGATGCTCTCGACCGTATGGGGAAACTTCGAATCGGAATGATTGTAGTCGGACGCGAACACGAGCCGCTCCTCGCCGACGAAGCTGGCGACGAAGCCGATGGTCCGCTCGTCGGGCTCGAAGGAATAATAAAGCTGTTCGCCGCGCATGTATTCGCTCGGCGGCCGGGGCAGCCAAGGAACCGTCGGCTGCAGGTATTCGTAATGCTCGTCGAGGCGCTCCATCCAGTAAGGCACCCAGCCGGCGCCGGCTTCCATGAAGGCGACCTTGAGGCGCGGGAATTTTTCCAAGATCCCGCCGACCACGACGCAGAGGACCGCGATCATCTGCTCGAACGGATGCGTCATCGCATGCGTGAAGAACGGGTGGTCGAAGCGCTCGGTGCCGGCGGCGACGCCGTCGCCCGCGCCGGTGTGCACGCAGACCGGAACGCCGAGACGGTCGGCCTCGGCGAAGAAAGGCTCCAAATCGGGATGATCGAGATTTTTCCTCGAAGAGGAATGGACCGGCGTCGCGACCGCGACGAACCCCAGCTCGTTGACGGCGCGCCGCAGTTCTTTTACGGCGGCGGGCGGGTCCTGGATCGGCACCAGCGCGACGCCCTTTAAGCGCCGCCGGTCGGCCTTGCAATAGTCCGCCAGCCAGTTGTTATAGACCTCCGAGATCGCGCCGGCGAGGTCTTTATCTTCGATGAACGGCAGGCTCAGGAACGGGCTCGTGCCGAAGAGCACCGCGGTGTCGATGGCTTCGAGGTCCATGTCTTTGAGACGCTGGACCGGGTCCTCCATGCCGGTGGTTTCCTTCTGCTTTCGGCTCCGGGGCGCGCCGACGAAGCTGCACGACTTGCCCACGGGTTTGGGGCAAAGCCGCCCTTCCATCATGATAAATTCGATGCCGCGATTGTCCTTGACGACGTGCGGCGCGCGCGACTCGAACGACTTCGGCAGCAAGTCGCGCCAGGGGATATTTTTGTCTTGCACATGCCCGTCGGCGTCGATGATGCGCATGGGATCCATCTGCGGGAAAGCTATCACCCGTGTTCCGAGAGTGTCAACCGGCGGGTTCCGCGTGTCATCGGATGAAGAGAGATCCTTCACTTCGTTCAGGATGACATGCCGATCGAACGAGTGTCATTCTGAGCGCAGCGAAGAATCTCTCTTCGTATTACGTGACCGCGAGAAGCCGCTGCGATGCAAATTGTTCTAAGACTTCATCGACAGACAACTTCCGTTACGCTATGGTTGGTTCATTATGCTGAAAGACAAAGTAGCCGTGGTCACCGGCGGCGCCAAGGGGATCGGCCGCTACATCGCGCACGGCTTCGCCCGCGAAGGCGCGAAGGTCGCGATCGGGGATATCGACCTCGACCGCCTGAAGCAAACCGAGGCCGAACTCAGAGAAATCGGCGCGGACCCGCTCGCGCTCAAGCTCGACGTGCGCGCCGAAGACGAGGTCCGCGCGTTCATGAAAGAAACGGTCGGCCGTTTCGGGCGGCTCGACGTGTTGGTCAACAACGCAGGCATCGTCACGCACTTCGGCTGGGGCGTGCCGCGCTGGCCGATGGTGCGCGATATGGAGAAAAACTTCTGGGACAAGGTGATGGAGACGAATCTAGGCGGGACGTTTCTCTGCACCAAGCACGCGCTCCCCTATATGCAGGAGCGCCGCTCGGGCCACATCATCAATCTTTACGGCGGCAGCCCGCCGAAGACACTCGGCTCCTGCGTCTATTCGGTATCGAAGGACGCGATCCGCACCTTCACGCGCTTCGTTGCCGAGGAAGTGCGCGAATATAACATCTGCGTGGTTTCGGTTTCTCCGGGCGGCGCGATCGCGACGGAGGACGCGCCCGAGGCGGTGCGCCGGACCATGCCCGGCCCGGAGTCGGCCGAAAATCGCTTCGTGCTCGCGGCCGAGGCCGGCATGGAGCTATCCGGACAGCGACTCACGCTGAAGGACGGCGTTTTACAGGTCGACGCGCGCGGTTAGGTTGCCGCCCGCTACTTCGGATTCTCGCCGCGGCCCGCCGAGTCACCCTCCCGAGGATTGGATTCCCGCAGAACAATCACGCGCTGGGGGCCGATCTCGATCGATTCCATTCGCCCCGTCAGGCGAATCTTTTCCCCTTTTTGCGGCAGCACCCGGTTGGTCACGACTTTGATCGTGCCGGTGTCATCCTGCAGCTCGAAGAATTTGACGAAGATCATGGAGGATGCCTCGCCGACGGTCCCGTACACGGTGACGTCCTTGTTTTCGTAATCGCGGGGATGATCGAGGATGTCGCGGATCTTAGTCGCCGTGTATTTGCGATAGGCGTCGCAGCCGGAGAGCGCCACGGCGATCAGAAGCGCGGCGGCAATGGACCGATGGATGCGCATCATAAGAAGCTCCTTTACCGCTCGCCGTCGAGGCGCGGCATGATCTCGCGCGCGAAGCGCTCCATCGACTCGACGACGAAGCGGTGCGGCACGCTGCCGATATTCATCCACGCGAGCAGGTGGCGCGCGCCGGTCTGCCGCGCCCACTCTTTCAACGCCGGAAGCGCCGAGGCGGCATCGCCGATCACCGCATGCTCCTCGCAGACGCGCTCGAAGGTCAACTCTCCGGTCGCCGTCTT